>Ga0209420_1000637_pt1 | contig 17872 bp, 20 predicted proteins | sample BlaSpr_A8_OM1_O1_FD_187972 | JGI IMG/M metagenome (GOLD analysis project Ga0209420, IMG submission 187972) | Forest soil microbial communities from Thunder Bay, Ontario, Canada - Black Spruce, Ontario site 2_A8_OM1_O1 (SPAdes) (version 2) | ecosystem: Environmental > Terrestrial > Soil > Boreal... | reverse complement strand
AGACCCACCAGGTCGCCGCCCCGAATCTCGCGCCGTCCGGGGATCCCATGCACCACCTCGTCGTTCACCGAGATACAAATCACTGACGGAAAAGGCCGCACCCGCGGATCAATTTGATACCCCAAAAACGCCGGCTTGCCACCAAGCGCTGCCAGCTCTTTCGCCGCCAAATCGCCCAAGTAACCGGTAGTCTGCCCCGGCTCCAGGCGCTCCGTCAACCTTGCCAGGACCTGAGCCAGAATCCGCCCACTCACCCTCAGGCGCTCGATTTCAGCCGACGTTTTTACCCGGTTCTTCACAGTATGCCGGCCTTCGCCAAAGCCGTTGTGATCTCGCGATGGACTTCTTCAATGTCCCCACGGCCGTCCACGCTCACCAAAAGCCCCTGATTCCGGTAGTGCTCAATTACCGGCCGTGTCACCGTTTCAAATAATTCCCACTTCGCCCGCACCGCCTCCGGCACATCATCAGCCCGACCACGTAAGCCCAATCGTTTCACGCTGGTGGCGATATCCAGCTCAATCAGGAGAACAATCTGCAACTGGCGGTGGAATTTCGGCAGGTTCGCTTCAAGCCAATGCACGTTACTCCAGGTACGGGGCGTCCCATCAAGCACCACCGGCTGGTTCTCCGGCACAGCCGCCAGCGCCTCGCCCACCACGCGTTCCACTTCAGCTGCCGGCGCCAGACGGCCGTCCTGCATTTGCGCCGCTGCTCGCGCGTCAAGCCGCAACAGAGTGCCACTTGAAAGGTGCACCCAGCCATTGCGCTCAGCCAACAGCTCGCCCTGCGCCGACTTCCCGGCCCCGGTCGGCCCCATCAAAACGATCAGTTGCCCCACATCAACCTCACTAACTGCGGACCAAAGATCGCCACCCCCACCACCAGGGCCGCCACCGCCGCCACCAGCACCGCGCCAGCCGTCATATCTTTAATCAATTTAATCTGGAGATTCTCACGCACATCAATCAAATCAAGGGTCCGCTCAATAGCGGTATTAAAAATCTCAGCCAGAAACACCACCAGAATGGCAAACAAAACCGCTGTCCACTGCGCCGCCGAAAGCCGCGAAACCACCCCCAGCACCACTGCCAAAACGGCCAGCAGAAGATGAACACGCGCGTTGCGCTCGTGCCGCACCACATGACGCACGCCGTGGATCGCATGTCCAAAACTACGGCCCAAACTCGGCTGCGTGTCGGGATGCACGCGGGCAGTATGATCGCCGGGCGCCTGTGGCCGGTTGGACCGGGCCTCGCTCATGCCGACAGCCGCTCCCGCACAATTCTTGCCACGGTTGAGCCGTCGGCCCGGACGCCCACTCGCTGCATCACCGCTCCCATTACTGCGCCCATCTGAGCCATGCCGGCCGCACCGGTCTCAGCAATTACAGTCTGCACAACCGCGGCCACTTCCCCGTCAGTCATTGCCTGCGGGAGATACTCGTTCACCACCGCCAGCTCGGCTTCCTCGTGCGCCACCAAGTCATCGCGGCCGGCTCCCCGGTAGGCCTCAATTGAATCCCGCCGCTGCTTTGCTTCGTGCTGCAAAACCTTCAGCACGCCGTCATCTTCGAGCGGCCTGCCGGTCTTGATTTCCTCGTTTTTGAGCGCCCCGCGCAATAGCCGGAGCGTGCCGGTACGAGCCGCGTCACCGGCCCGCATACTGGCCTTCATATCCTCGGTCAATTTGTCAGCAAGCGTCACTGCGGGCTCCCGTTGTCACTTGTATTGTATACTACCGGCCCACATACGTTCTCGCTTTGGCCGCTTTGCGGGCCGCTTTTCGGATGGCGATCTCGCGCTGCGCGCGCTTGGACAGCGGCTTCTCAAAGTATTTGTTGCGCCGGGCCACACCCAGCACGCCTGATTGCTGTACTTTTTTGTTAAAGCGCCGGATCAGGTTTTCTAACGACTCTTTGTCGTCTTTGCGTGTTACTTGCAACATACGTATCACCTCCTTTCACGAAAGCGTTCGGACATTAATTAAAGCTTAGCTAGATTACCAGATTATGCGCGCCTGATCAAGCCCGCTCACCCGACGCCTCAGATAAATAGTCGCCATTATGATTGCCAAGAACATGAAAATGCAAATGATCCACCACCTGACCGGCCAGCCGTCCGTTATTAACGCGCACGCGCCAGCCACCCTCGAGGCCCGCCTGATGCGCCACCTCACGCACGGCCATCAGCAGCTTGCCGGCCAGCTCCGGATCATCGAGATGGTCAAGATTCTCCACATGACGCTTTGGCACCACCAGAATATGCACCGGCGCACTGGGATGAATATCATTAAAGGCCGCCGCCACATCGTTGTGCCACACGAGCTTTTCAGGTGATCCATTCGCAATTGAACAAAACAGACAATCAGCTTGCATACGCTCAAGTATACACCTTGAGGAGTGCCGCCGTGACCGGATCGAATCCGCTCGTGCTTGCTTTACCACTACAAAGCCAGCACAATAGCTAATTCGCAAATTCCGGTGGAACTCGAGTTATGACCATCAACCTCAAAACCACAATCCTCTTCAGCGTGTCCATGGCAGCGACGCTCAATGTCGGCCAATTCTTCGCCTCCTATAAGCAACGCGAGTTGGCGTTTGACCCCGCCTTTGCCAGTGCCGAAAGTGCGCCACCGCCAACCACCCCGGCCCCGGCCAGACTGACCGCAGCGCAGCCGCCGGCCGCCACGTCTGCACCCGCCCCCAACCCAACCGTTACCGCTGCTGCTGCCGAGCTTGCGCATGCCGGCCTCAATGCAAGCTTCGCCGCGCTCTACGTTGCCACCCAGCAGCGCACCGGCACACCGTGGCAACTCCTTGCGGCCGTGCACGAAGTTGAAACCGGCCAGTCCGGCTCCACCGATCGCACCAGCTACGCCGGCGCCGTCGGACCAATGCAATTCATGCCCGCCACCTTCGACCGCTATGCCGCCGACGGCAACGACGACGGCGTTAAAAGCATCACCAACCTCAGCGATTCCGTGCTCACCGCGGGCCGCTACCTGGCCTCAAACGGCGCCGCCGCCGGCAATTATTCAAACGCTCTCTACGTTTACAACCACTCCAGCGCCTATGTCTCGCAAGTTCTCGCCATCGCCTACCGTCTCGGTCTCTAGAAGCTCTGGCCTTAACGAGTTCGCGCAGGCCCGAATTACTGCACAACCACTTCCGCATGGGAGGCTGATCAGGTTATCAGATTCAAGGTATAAGGAGTGGTTTGCGGTAGTTCGGGCCGAAGCGAGGTCTTATTTCCCCTCTTTGGCCATAAACTGCTTCACACTACTGAGCGTATCCATAAACTGCGCCGGAAAGATAATCGTAGAATTCTTGTCGCCCGCAATCTCCGTCATCACCTGCAAATTGCGTAGCTGCAATGCAATCGGGTGCGCCTGAATAATGTCAGCCGCGTCGCCCAGCTTGGCCGCACTCTGGAACTCGCCTTCGGCCGCAATAATCTTGGCGCGCTTCTCACGCTCGGCCTCAGCCTGCTTGGCCATCGCCCGCTGCATGCTGTCCGGCAGCTGAATATCCTTGAGCTCTACCCGCGTCAGCTCCACGCCCCACTGCTCAATCGTGCTCTCCAAAATCGCCTTCACCTGCTCATTTATAGCCCCCGTATTGGACAACACCTCATCCATCGGATGTTGGCCCACAATATTACGGACCGTGGTCTGAGAAATTTGGTTGATTGCCACCATGATATTCTCAATCGCCACAATCGACTTGATCGAATCCACCACGTGGTAATACGCTACTGCCGCCACGTCGATCGATACATTATCCTTGGTGATCACCTTTTGCGACGGAATCGGCATCGTAATAATCCGCATATTCACTTTCCGCAGCACATCGATCAGCGGAATAATCAACCGCAGCCCCGGGTCGCGCACGCTTCCCGACACCCGGCCCAGCCGGAACACCACGCCACGCTCGTATTGCTGCACAACTCTGAGGCCAAACAACAACCAGATCACGATCAGAACAATGAGTGTCGTTACCAGATCCATGGTATCTCCCCGCACCGAAGCGCCGTTAATGGCTCTATGTTACACCAAAACGCGTACGTAATTCTGCCACAATGGCGTTGGCCGGCAACACTTCCTGGGCGCCGGACGTCATGTCCCGCAAAATCACCGTATCCTCGCGGACTTCTTTTTGCCCGATAATAACGGCATAATCCACCCCCTGTCGGTTTGCGCGCTCAAGCTGGGCGCCGATACCGTCGCGATCGACGGCGCCGGTAGCCGCCACGCCCCCGTCCAGCAATTGCTCAATCAGCCGAAACGCCGCCAGCCGGGCCGGCTCACCCAGGCTCGCCACATAGACCCGCTTCGGGACCACCGCTGCCGGCAGGGCGCCGTCGGCCGCGAGTTCAAGCAAAATTCGCTCAAGGCCAAGTGCAAACCCGACCGCCGGCGTTGGCTGCCCGCCCAGCAGCTCCACCAGCAGATCGTAGCGCCCGCCTCCGCCCAACGCCGACTGAGCCCCTTCCCGCTCTCCGTAAAATTCAAACACCGTCCGGGTGTAGTAATCGAGGCCGCGCACCAGCAGCGGATTGAGTTCATAGGCGAGACCAAGATCATCCAGATATTCCAGCACGCCCGCGAAATGCTTCTGACAATCCTCACACAGGTAGTTAAGGGTTTGGGGCGCCTCGGACAGCACGGCGCGCGTCGCCGCCTCCTTGGAGTCAAGCACCCGCAGCGGATTCTTCGCCAGCCGCTCGCGGTCGATCTCTGCCAGTTGCTTCTCATGTTCTTTAAGGTAATCAACCAGCGCTTTGCGATACCTGGGCCGGCACGCCGGATCCCCCAGGCTGTTAAGCTGAAGCGACACATTATTGAGCCGGATCCGTTTAAAAAACCGCTGCACCAGCGTAATAACCTGCGCATCCATACTCGGAGCTGCCTCGCCAAACGCTTCCACGTTCACCTGATTAAACTGCCGCTGTCGTCCGCCCTGGGGCCGGTCGTAGCGAAACAGCGCCCCGTCGGTATACAGCTTCACCGGCTGCGGCCACGAGCTCAGGCCGTGCTCGATGTAGGCCCGCACAATCCCGGCGGTAAACTCCGGCCGCAACGACACGCTGTGATCCGAGCGGTCAGTAAACGTGTACAACTCCTTGGCCACGGCATCGGTATCAGCCCCCACGCTGCGCACAAACAGGCCGGTATCCTCAAGCAGCGGTGTCTCGATCCGGCCATAACCAGCCGCCTCCGCCACCGCCCGGAATTGACTGATCAAATTACTCATCTGTCCTGCCGGCTGACCGATCAGATCGGCCATACCGCGCAGTGATTGAAACTCTTGCCGCGCCACAACCACTCCTTTTGCTGAGGGCCAGCGTAGCATGCCGTAGCCGCGAGGGCAACCTATCCCACGTCGGTCCGCTGCACCAACACCACCCCCGCCAGCCGCTCGAGATCCTTGAGCAAACGCGCCAGCACAAACAAATCCGGCACCTCAACGCTAAAGCTCATTACGGTCTGCTCACCGGCCTCATCACTATCCGAAGCCAGATTACGAATCGCCAGCTGCCGCCGGACCACCGCGCCCGCTACCTCAGCCACCAGACTTTTACGATTCAACGCCTGTACTTTGATGCCGCACACCATAAACTCGGCCGGCTCCGGTGTAACTTCCCAGCGGCACACGGCATAGCGCTCCGGATCAGCCGGCAGGTTCCGACAGCCAACAGTGTGTACGGTCACTCCCTTACCACGGGTAACATAGCCAACCAACGGCTGCGGGAACACCGGCCGGCAGCACGGCGCCAGTGTATACGGCAGGTCCTCCCCGGCCACAGTAATGCGGCCGGTGGGCTCCTTGCGCCGCACCATTACCGCCCCTTTTGGCCGCGCCGCATCCGGTATCAACCGCCGGATGGCCGCCGAAGTGGCAAGGGTCCCATCGCCAATTTGAGCCAGCAATTCGTCTTCGGAACGAAGATGCAGCGCATCCAGCGCCTCAGCCATGCTTCGCTTTGGCAGATCTTCGAGCCGCCGCACACCCCACACTCTGAGCTCCGCCTCAAGCAACGCCCGGCCCGAGGCCATATTGGTATCCCGGCTGGCCGCCCGAAACCAAGCCTTGATTTTCCCTTTGGCCTGAGCCGTCACCACCATATTCAACCAATCGCGACTCGGGCCCGATTCCCGCCGGGTCAAAATCTCCACCACATCGCGGTTCTCCAACCGGCTGTCGAGCGGCACCATCCGGCCGTTCACCTTGGTTCCCATGGCCCTCAGCCCCACGTCCGAATGCACACCGAAAGCAAAATCAAGCGGCGTTGCCCCTTCCGGCAGATCATACAGATCACCTTTGGGCGAAAAAACGAAGATCCGGTCGGTAAATAAATCGAGCCTGGCCCGCTCCACAAAATCTTGATCGCTACCCGTTTCCTCACGCAAGCCGCGCAGCCGCTGCACCCAGTCAAGGCTTTTGGGCGTAAGCTCGCCCTCGCGCCCACTATGACCCATTTTTTGTTCCGAGTAATAAAAATGGGCTGCCACACCATACTCCGCCGCCCGATGCATTTCCGGCGTCCGAATCTGAATCTCGGTGATATGTCCGTCCTCGGCAAACACCGTGGTGTGCAAACTCTGGTAGCCGTTCGGCTTGGGCACCGCGATATAGTCCTTGATCCGGTAGATCAACGGCCGGTAATACTGGTGCAAGATCCCCAGCGCCTGATAGCACGCCGCCACATCCGGCACAATCAACCGCACCGCCATTAAATCCGTGATCTTCTCGAAGTCGCCGTCATACTTGGCCAGCTTTTTATAGATACTGTAGTAATGCTTCTGCCGGGCAGCGATATCAATCACGTCCACGCCACCTGACCGCAGGTGTTCACCAATCGCCCGCTTCAGGATCGCCAGATACCGCTGAGCTTTTTCGGCCCGCACTTTTACCATCCGCTCCAGCGCCGCGAACTCCTCCGGCCTGGCATACCGAAAACCCAGATCATCCAACTCCACTTTCAGCTGCCCCATGCCCAACCGGTCGGCCAGGGGCGCGTACACCTCCAAGCTCTCGCGTGCAATCCGGACCCGCCGCTCAGCCGGGAGATGGCCAAGTGTGCGCATGTTGTGCAACCGGTCGGCCAGTTTAATCAGAATTACACGCTGATCCCGCGCCGTTGCCAGGAGCAGTTTGCGCAAATTCTCGGTGCTGGCTTCTCGGCGGACGCTGTCCTCGGCCAAACGCGGGGTCGCGGAGAGGCGCAGTTTGGTCACGCCTTCAACCAACGCCGCCACCGCCGGCCCAAAAAGCCCGGTCAGCACACTGGGCGTCACATTCGTATCCTCAACCACGTCGTGAAGGAGCGCTGCCGCCACCGCTTCATAATCCAGACCCCAGGCCGCCACGGTTTCGGCCACGGCAATTGGATGCATCACGTAGGGGCCGCCGCTCGCTCGCTGCTGGCCCGCATGAGCTTCCGCAGCAAACTTCAGAGCTGTAGCTATAGCCTGATTCTGGTCTTCGCTGAAGCGACTGTGATCGTATTGCACACTAAAGTTATTCATAAAAAATATGCTCTGCCACGAACTGCAAGCTGCTGGTACCTTGAAACTCATTTTTGTTCAATCTACCGATGAGCGTCAAGCTTTGACCTTCCTTCAAACCACCACATCGTTCGCTCAAGCCAAATCCAATCACGTTCAAACGCCGGCCGTTATGATCGGCCACCACCAGCCGCACGTGCTGGCCACCCGAACCAATCCGCGACACCTTGAGCGCTGTCACCTGTTTAAGCTCAAGTAACGGCGCTGGATTCTCGCGGCCATACGGTTGCAACAATTCGAAGTCGGCCAGCAGCTGCCAGTCAATCTCACTGAGCTCACGAAACACCAGCTCCCCCGCCACTTCCGGTGTTGCATAGTCACCCGCGCCGCTCTCGCGAAAATAGGCATTGAGGCTGGCCCGGAAATCATCAAGCCGGTCACCGGGAAGCGTAAATCCGGCAGCATAATAATGGCCCCCAAAGCGGCTCAAGATCCCGGCATTGGCACGCAAAGCCTCCACCATGTTAAAGGCTCCGGTACTCCGCGCCGAACCTTTAACCTCAGATCCCAAAATCTGCGCCACCAGCACCGGCTTGCCCAGCTTCTCCACCAGCCTGGAGGCCACGATCCCCACCACCCCATGGGACCAGTCCGCCGCCGCCAGCACCACCACCGGATCATCAGCGTATTGCCCGGCCGCCTCAAGCGCCGCCACCGAGATCGCCTCCTGCGTTTTCCGTCGTTCACGATTAAGCTGATCGAGCCCGTTCGCGAGTTCCCGCGCCCGGACCGCGTCCCCGGTCATCACCAGCTCCAGGCTCCCGGCTGCATGTTCCAACCGGCCGGCCGCATTCATCCGCGGGCCCAAACGAAATCCCAAAGCCTCAGTGTCAAATTGCTCCGGATCCGTTCCGGCCACTGCCGCCAGCGCCAGGATACCGGGCCGCCGGGTACGCCGCAACACCTTCAACCCGTAGGTCGCAAGCATCCGGTTCTCACCCACCAATGGCACCACATCACACACCGTACCGAGCGCTACCAGATCCAGCAGCCATTTCTCCTGTCCCGCCACCGGTTTGCCCAACCGCGACTGCAGTGCCTGCACCAATTTAAACGCCACCCCCACTCCGGCCAACTCTTTAAAAGGATAGGCGTCGCCGGGCCGCTTGGGGTTAATCACGGCCACCGCTTCCGGCAGCACTTCCGGCGCCGCGTGATGATCGGTAATGATCAGATCAAGCCCATGAGCCCGGGCCCAGGCCGCTTCATTCACGCTCGTAATGCCGCAGTCCACGCTCACAACCAGATCCGCACCGGCCGCCTGCAATTGCTCAAGCGCCGGCTGATTAATCCCGTACCCCTCTTCAAACCGGTCCGGAATATAACTCTCGGCCGCAATGCCGAGCGCTCGCAAACTCTCAAGCATCACCGCGCTGGCCGTAATGCCGTCAATGTCATAATCGCCGTACACCACCACCCGCTCGCCGTTCGCGACCGCCTGTGCAATCCGTGCCACCGCCGGTTCCATATCGCCAAGCAGCCAGGGATCATGCGCATCGCGTTCGTACTCCGGCCACAAAAACCGCTCCATGCCGGCGGCTTCAATCCCCCGGCCGGCCAAAATCTGCGCCACCACTTCCGGCACCACCCGTTCTCCCGCCGTCACGCTATCGAACTGATACATGGACCAAGTATATCAGCCGATACGCCGGAACCGTTGATGATAGTTGGCCAACGCCTGCAGCCCATACACAAGCGCCAGCACACAGGCCGGCGCCAGTTCAAACCCCAGGCTCTGCTGCCAATGCTGCTGAAAATACGTCTGTTCGTGCACCACCGCTGCCGCCAATCCATCCGCCATCACGACGTAAAGCAGCGGCATCGCTACCGCCAGCCCCATGGCTGCCCACACACTCCGCAGCCGCACGCCGTTCAACAAATATCCCGCGATCCAGATAAGAGCCAGCCCCACCGCAAAACCGGTTACCGGATCCACGCCCGGAATTTGCACTTGCGCATGGCGGTACCAGTACACCAGATTAAGTGCCAACTTCACCACATTCGCAATAATCGCCAAGCCCACCAGTGGCAGGCCCAGCCAAAATCCGAAATTCACGTGATACATCCACCAATGCACCACCCGCGAGGCCATAACCGGGTCCTAAAACTTCCGGCTCAGAAAATAGAAATTGGGATCGCTGCGCCGCACAAAACCAATTGGCAATTCCGGCACCCGGCATACAATGTGCGGATGGTACACCGGCCGCCGCGACGCGCGCACCAGTATGGTTTCCAAAAGCTGTCTCATAGGGTCCTGCTCCCTCGTCGTGCCTGACTCTTTAACACCAAACCCTGCAACTCCCGGTATAGTGCAAACCGCGGGTTTGCCTCGTAAACCTTCGAATTGCCCTCTTGCTTCACCGCCACAAACCCGACGTCCGCGAGCCGTTTCAGCTCTCGCTGCACATTGCCGGGGTCCTCTTTGATCATTTTCGCGAGGCCTCGCACGTGCATCCGGAAGTCGGGATACTTGGTGTAGATTACGATGATTTTACGCCGGGTTTTCGACGTGATAAACAATTCAAGCATCTGTTTTTATTTAATGATATTTGTTTAACAACGGACTGTTGTTAATTTGACTCTATGCCAACCACAGGCGGAATGCAAGTCTTTTTTACAACAACTACACAAATGGGTCGAGGTAGCTAGAGTTGTTAGCTCAGCTACCTCGACCCGACATTCCTCTTCGCACCTGAGAGGGATTCGTTTGACTAGATCGACTCCGCCCTCACAATCAGGAGCTCGACCCGGACAAGAACTAGGTTCGTAAGGTCGAAACTCACACCTCGACCCCACGACGTGTTGCTCAATGCCACACCGCCGCCTATGGTGAGCTCTCCGTAAACGTAAAGCTCACCTAGCGCGTCAGGGTACGTCCGGCGCAGCACCGCCGGCCACCCCGATTCATTGACGACGATCCGAACAACATCGCCCGACTCAGCGGTTTGAGCAAGCAGTCGCATGTGCCATTCTGCTCCACCCGGCTCCTGCCGCAACGTAATCCGGAATTCATCGCCATGTCGCAAAGCGCCTTGATCAACCTCACGCCCCGCCGCGTCCATCATTACGGCCATCGTACCCATCCACCTTTCACTCGATGAAACGCAAGTTTAGATCTTATTCGACGCAGAGGCAAAAATCAACTAGGCCTTCTTCGGCGCCAGCCGCGCCTTTTCAACCTTCTTGAGTTTATAATTATGCCACGTCACAAGCAGCGGCGAGGCATTGAAGATCGAGGAATACGTTCCCGAGGCAATACCAATGAGCAGCGCCAGCACGAATGTGCGGATCGACTCGCCGCCAAACAGGAACAGTGCCAGCAACGTAAGCAATACGGTGAGCGACGTGTTAATGGACCGCGCCACCGTTTCCAGAATCGAATTATTTACCACGGTCTCGAAACTGCCTTTGTCGCGGCGCAGGTTCTCACGAATCCGGTCAAACACCACGATCGTATCGTGCACACTGAAGCCGATAACCGTAAGCACTGCCGTCACAAATAGCGAGTCGACCTCGATCCCGGCAAAATGCCCGAGCAACGAAAACACGCCGAGCACAAACAGGGCATCGTGCAACAGCGCCGCGATCGCCATAAACCCGAAACTCCACGGCGACACCGGCGGCGGCGCATTGCGAAACGCAAACGCGATATACAGCACAATCGCCAGGCTCACCACCACCAGGCTGACGATGGCATTGCGTGCGATCGTGGCCGATACCGTCGGCCCGATCGAATCAAACGACAACTCGCTGAAACCCGCCTGCTGCAAGGCCGCCTTAAACTTCTGATGATCGGCCTCATGCTGACCCTGCGGCGCCGGGTCGCGGTAACGGATCTCAGTCTGATTATGCCCCGCCGGCTCCACCTGAATATCCTGGAATCCCAAGCCGGATGCGGCCGTCTGAGCCTGTGCCACGCTCACGGTCCCCTGCGCCGTTAAAAGCTCCCCGGCGGTAAAATCAATACCGAGCTTAAGCCCAAACAACGCCAGCGAAATCACACCCGGAACGATCATGATAAACGAGATCGAATACCAGATACGGCGCTTACCAATCAGGTTCATTCTCCGGCCTCCCCGGATGAACGCAAGCCGTAGCTGCGCAGATTGCGCCCCCACGACTGCCGGATCACCACCCGCAACAATGTACGCGTTACCACCACCGCCGTAAACATACTTACCACCACACCCAAGCCCAGCGTTACCGCAAATCCGCGAATAATCGGCGTGGCCGAACTGGTGGCGTACAGAATTACACACGTGATCAGGGTTGAAACGTTAGAGTCGCGAATACTCGTCCAGGCCCGGTCAAAAGCGGCCTCAGTCGCGGCCACAAAGCTCTTGCCCGCCCTGAGCTCCTCTTTCATGCGCTCAAAAATAAGGATGTTGGCGTCGACCGCCATACCGATACTCAAAATGAATCCGGCGATCCCGGCCAGTGTCAGCACGATGGTGTAGCCTGGTACGAGCGCGCTCAATTTGTACAGCGTTAAGGTGATCGAGGTGTAGATCGCCAGTGCGCATACCGCCAGCAGCCCGGCCAGCCGGTAATACATGAGCATAAACAGCGCCACCACGCTAAGGCCGATAATCCCTGCCACCAGCGACTGCTGCACGCTCTCCTTGCCGAGCGTCGGCCCCACCGTCTCCTGCTCCACCAGCGTTACCGGCACCGGCAGGGCGCCGGCCGTAATCTCATCAGCAATCTGCCGCGCCTGGTTGATATTGAGATTACCCGTGAGAATCGCGGTGCCGTCCGTGATTGCTTCGGTGCGGGCCGGACCAAACGTTGGCTGTCCGTCAAGCAGAGTCAGGAGCAGATCGCCGTTCTGACTCAACTTGGTGGTAAGATCGGCAAACTTCTTGGTTGAGTCGCCGCTCTTCAGCTTCAACACCACGTCCGGCTGATCTTTCGTCGGGTCGTAATCCGCGGTCGCCGAGTCTACATCATTGCCGGAAATATCAGTCGGCGTCTCCGCGCCACTTTGTGAGTTAACCTCCACAAACGTCAGGTTGGCCGTCTTGCCGATCTGATTGATGGCCTGGTTTACATTCTTCACTCCCGGCAGGCCCACCGCCACCCGGTTTGAACCCTCCTGCTGCACCGTCACTTCCTGGGTACCGCCAATGTTGGCGCGCCGCGTCATCACGGTTACCAGCGACGCCATTGCGGTGTCACGCTGATCAGACGGCGTCTTGGAAAGATCGGCCTGAAACACCAGTTGCGCACCGCCCTGCAAATCAAGCCCCTGCTTCACGCTCAGCTTCACATGTTTAAAGCCAAGTGCTGAAAACACCAGGTCCTCGCGCGGCATTGCGAGGAGTCCGGTCACCACCGCCAGGACCAAAATCAAAATAAATTTCAGCCGTAAACTCATAATCTGTCACAAACTATAGCTTGGGATAGCGCGGGCCGTCAATTCAGATTACACCCCCGCCCTAAACCCAGCGCGCCACAACGTTATTAATGCGCTCGGTCACCGTCGCCGGATCAATCCCTTCCTCGTCGGTATAATAATGCGACACCGTGAAGAAATTATCTGGAATATAGAGATAATACAGCTCGTCCACCAGATGATGCAGCCGGTCGATCACAGCGGCCGGACCCACCGGTATGGCGGCAATAACCTTCTCAACATGAAGCCGGCCCAGGTAGTGCAGCGCCGCGTCAAAGCTGAGGCCGTTCTTCACTCCGTCAGTGGCGATAATAACGTTTCTACCCACCAGCTGGCCCGGATCAGCCAGGCCGTGTTCACCCATCACGCTCGACATCTCGTACATCTGCCGCAGTTTCTGCTCTTCTACATAGCTGCGCATATCCTCCATGTATTCCTCCATCTGTCCGGCTGCAATCATTGAGTTGTAGGTAAAAACCCCGGTCTGATCAATCGTGCCCACCACCAGGCTCGATTCGCCTGGCGCGGAAATCCGGGCCGTCAGGAGCAATGTGAGCTGTGAATGCAATCGCCGCGCAATCTGCTCACCCACCGCCACTCCTCCGGGAGATAGTGCCAGCACCACGGTGTTCTCATAGCGATACCGCATTAATTTATCAGCCAACAGGTTGCCGGCTTCTGCGCGGTCATGAAAGTACATGGGTCCATTGTATCAGCCCGGTATACTAATGCTATGGAGCAACCCGGATTTTATCTGATCACTCCGCTCACCTACACCGGCCGCACGTCCGCGTTCACGTATCATTCCATCGAGGCACTGGCGCCCGGTACGGTGGTGGAGATTCCCATCGGGCGGCGGCAGCTTACCGGCGTCGTGGAAAACGCTGTGGCGCATCCCGAGTTTGCCACGAAACCCGTTACCCGGATCCTGCCACTGCCGCCGGTTGCACCGGAGTTGTGTGAACTTGCCCGCTGGCTCGCAACCTATTATGCCGCCAGTCCGGCCAGTGTTTGGAGCACCATGCTGCCCGCCGGCCTCACCAGACAACGCCGTCGGCCGGCCGCTGATGCAGCTCCGGCCACACTTCCGCCGCCTGCCGCCTGGCTGGCCAACCTCCCGCCCCTGTCACATGACCAAAGCACCGCCCTGCAACACATCCGCGCCTCAAAATTTAGCGCCCACCTGATTCAGGGAGTCACCGGCTCCGGCAAAACCCGGCTCTACCTCGAACTTGCAGCCGAAAAGCTGGCCGCCGGCCGTTCATGTGTGGTGCTTGTTCCGGAGATCATCCTCACTCCCCAAGTCGTGAGCCAGTTTGAAGCCGCCTTCGGGTCATACATTCTCACCAGCCACTCAAAACTCACTGAAAGCCAGCGTCATCAAATCTGGCTTGAAGCCACTGCTGCCCAAGCCAATCACCAACCACGGATAATCATCGGCCCCCGGTCGTGTCTCTTTATGCCGGCGCACAATCTGGGCCTTATCGTAGTTGATGAGAGCCACGAGACCAGCTACAAGCAAGATCAGCACCCGCGCTATCATGCCGTTACCGTGGCAGCCAGCCGCGCCCGTCTCACAGCCGCAACTCTCGTTCTCGGATCCGCAACCCCGGGTTTGAGTGAGTTGTTTCTCGCACAACAGCACCGGATTGAACACATTTTGCTCCCACGCAGAATCAATAATATTCCCCTTCCCGAAGGCAAAATAATCGACTTGCGCAACAAAAATAATTTCAAAGCGAGTAAATATATTACTCAAGAGCTGCTTGATGCCGTTACAACCACTGTCGCCGATGGCCGGCAGGCGCTGCTCTATCTTGGCCGGCGGGGCAGCGCTTCGAGTCAGGTCTGCGGCGACTGCGGGCACGTTACCCTCTGCCCCAATTGCAATTTGCCGCTCACTTTCCATGCCGATCTGCTGCGCTTAATCTGCCATCACTGCAATTTCCGCGCCACCAGCGCTGCCGTCTGCCCGGTCTGCGGTCAGGCCGATCTGCGCCTGATTGGCGCCGGTACCAAGCGTATCGAAGCCGAAATCTCAGCCCTATTCCCGGACGCCCGCATCGCCCGGCTCGATCGCGACTCTGCCACTCTCAGCCATATGAGTCGCGTTATGCGCGAACTCCGTCACGGACAGCTCGATATCATCATCGGCACGCAAATGATCACCGGCGGACTCGACCTTTCCGGTCTCGACACCGTGGGCGTAATCTCGGCCGACACGCTTTTGCACCTGCCCGATTTCACCGCTGCCGAACGAACCTTTCAACTTCTGAGCCAGGTGGCGGGCCGGGCGGGCCGCGGCGATCGTCCCGGTCAGGTTTTTATTCAAACCTACACGCCCGGGCACCCCGCTATTGTCGCTGCCGCGGCCAACAATTACGCCCAATTTGCCGAGGCTGAACTCGCGCAACGGGCGGCTCTGCGCTATCCGCCGTATGTTTATCTGCTCAAGCTTACCGTTACAGCCGCTACCGGCGAGGCGGCTATCGCCGAGGCCACGAGCTTTGCCGCCCGTCTCAGGCGCGAAACCGGCCTCGGCGTTACCGGCCCCGCCCCGGCCTTCGTCGAAACCGCCGGCGGCCGGCACCACTGGCTCATCACCGTTAAATCCACCCGCCGTGCGCCGCTCGTGGCCATTGCCGCAGACCTGCCCGGCTCGCACTGGACCGCCGACCTCGATCCGGTTAATCTGCTCTAGCCCCGCGTCCCATTTCGACAACCCGAGCCGTATCAGGTAAAATGCACGCTAGAATGACCGCCAACGACATCATCACCCTGCCGGCGCCGCAGCTGCACCAGCGCTCCAAAAAAATCGGCCACATCGACGACGGCGTGCGCGCACTCGCCGAGGGCATGTTCGCGGCCACCCTCGACTGGGAAGCCGGCCGCGAACACGAATTTGGCGCTGCTCTGGCCGCCGTTCAGGTTGGCCAGCTCTATCGCCTCATCGTGGTTCGCAACGATTTCGACAACAAAGAAGACCACAGCTTCAGCGTCTTCATAAACCCGGAAATCGTAAAAGCCGAGGGCGAGCCGCACGCCGAACTCGAAGGCTGCCTGAGCGTCAAAGACGTCTACGGTAACGTTGCGCGCTACCCGAAAGTCAAAGTGAAAGCCCTGAACCTCAGCGGCCAGCCCGTCCGCATCACCGCCACCGGTTTCCTGGCCTGCGTGTTCCAGCATGAAATCGACCACACCAACGGCATCGTCTTCACCGACCGCGTTACCAATCCCCACGAGCTGTACCGCCTCCTGCCCAGCGGTAGATTCACGTCCCTTGATGCCACCGCCGGAACAACTGCGCCGTGAGTACAACGCGAGACCGATTGCTTTTCTTCGGCACCGATGCCTTCAGTGTGCCCTCATTCATCCGGTTACTAACAGAAGGTTGGGATATCGCAGGCATTATCACCCGTCCCGACGCACCGGCCGGCCGCGGACAGCAATCAACCATGCCGGCAGTAAAGCACCTCGCGCTGGCCAAAAAAATTCCGGTCCTGCAACCGGCCCGGCTGGATCAGGACACCGCAGCCAAAATTAAAACCCTCGGGCCCACCGCCGGCATCGTGGTGGCCTACGGGCAAATTATTCCGAAATCCATCATCAGCCTCTTCGCCAAAGGACTCATTAATGTCCACGCCTCGCTGCTGCCGCGGCACCGTGGCGCGGTGCCAATTGAAGCCGCCCTGCTGGCCGGCGACGATGCCACCGGTGTCACGCTCATGCGCCTTGATCCGGGCCTCGATACCGGCCCCACCTTCGGCGCCGCCAAAATACAGCTCACCGGCGCCGAAACACGCCTCAGCCTCTACGAGCAACTCGCCGAAACCGGCGCCGACCTGCTCGCCAGCAAGCTCCCGGCCATTCTCGAAGGCACTATCGTGGCGATCCCGCAAAACAACTCTCGCGCCACCTATGCCGCGCGCCTCACCAAAGCGGCCGGCCACCTCGATTGGACCAAACCCGCCGTCGCGCTCGAACGCCAGATACGAGCCTACCTTGGCTGGCCTGGTTCACGCACGCAGTTAGCCGGCGCCGGCGTCACCATTACGGCCGCACACACCACCCCGCACACCGGCACACCCGGCACGCCGTACCGCACTCCGGCCGGCGAGCTGGCAGTGTACACGGGCCAGGGCAGCCTCGTTATAGATCGCCTCATCCCCGCCGGCCGCCGCGAAATGACCGGCCACGAATTCCTCGCCGGACATCCGGTTTAGGCCAACGAGCTTATCAGCTCAAGACTCCTGCTCTAAATCCTGCCGGGCTTCTTCCGCCCATATCAACAATTTCCGCGCGTAATCCGCATGTTCGCCAACCGGCCGTCTCCGCGGATCCAAATATCCGTGATGCTGCGCCTGCTTCAGAACCTCGTTAATCTCCTCCTCACCGGTCGCGCGGTCCGGCGCCTCACCTGCCCACAAGAGTAACTGCTGAAAATTCAACTGCCGCCGCCGCTCGGAGTAGAGGTTAACCAGCGTCTGCTCGTCTGCGGTCTCACCCCTGTACCCCCACTCATCGCCATCCTGAAAAAAAGTGATGCCGCCGTGGCTGCGATCAACAGCCTCATTCATTATCGCGTCAATCTCGCCCATGCCACCCGCATCATGAGTAAGTTGCGCCGCATCCACCAATGCGCCCGCCTGTGAAGGCAGCAACTGCCGGCTGCGATCCGAAACTGACGCGCGGAAACCCTCATCCATGCGATCCATCACGGCCTCCAAATGACCCGTACGGGCGCCAACTTCCACCGTTGTTGAAAGCTCTTCTGCTGCATCATCAGGTTCATCCGGCACCGGGCGCAGCAATCCATCCTGACGCCGGGCGAGCAGTTCAAGCAGCCGCTGGTCCTCTTCCAAATGATCCGGCCTGGGCACAATCCGCCGCTCTCCGACATCATCATCG
>Ga0209420_1000636_pt1 | contig 17905 bp, 15 predicted proteins | sample BlaSpr_A8_OM1_O1_FD_187972 | JGI IMG/M metagenome (GOLD analysis project Ga0209420, IMG submission 187972) | Forest soil microbial communities from Thunder Bay, Ontario, Canada - Black Spruce, Ontario site 2_A8_OM1_O1 (SPAdes) (version 2) | ecosystem: Environmental > Terrestrial > Soil > Boreal... | reverse complement strand
TTCCTCACGGCGCAGATAGCGCGGATCGATCGCCGCCACGTGCATGGCGATGTCGTGGCACAGCTTTTGGAATTCCTCGGTGCGCGCGACGAAATCCGATTCACAGTTCACTTCGATCAGCACGCCGATCTTCCCGCCGGCGTGGATGTAGGTGCTCACCAGCCCGTCGGTCGCCTCGCGGTCCGCCTTTTTCTTCGCGGTCGCCTGCCCCTTCTTGCGCAGGAACTCGACAGCCTTCTCCATATCGCCGCCGGATTCGATCAAGGCCTGGCGGCAATCGCTAAAACCCGCGTTGGTCGTTTCGCGCAGCTTCTTCACGAGATGCGCTGGCGCCGTAGTCGTTTCTGGATTCGTATTCGTGTTCGCGCTCATGGTTGCGAAAATACCTTTCCGTCGTCAGCTTTGGATTACCACTGTGCGGAGATGCGCCGAAAGCCGGGGACGCTGCTTCCCTGCAAATGCTTGCGCCAGCACTCGGCGCTGCAGATGTCAACCGCTCTATTGCGTCTTTTCGATCTCGGCGGCCGGATCGAGCACTTGCTCCATCGTCGGTTCCACCACAGGCTCGACGAAGTCGCCTTCCTGCTTTTCGTAAGACTCGTAGGCACTGGTGTCCACGTACTCCGGACCTTCCTGCCCCGGTTCCGCGCCTTCGCCGGCCTTCTGCCCGGACATTTGCGATTGCTCGAAGTGCTGCCGGCCCTCTACGATCGCGTCCGAAATCTTTGATGCGAAAAGGCGAATCGCGCGCAGCGCGTCGTCATTGCCAGGCACGATCCAATCCACCATGCTCGGATCGCAATTCGTGTCCACGATGGCCACCACCGGAATACCCATGCGACGCGCCTCGCGCACCGCGATATCCTCGGCGTTGGAATCGATCACGAACATCACGTCCGGCAGCGCCGTCATATTCTCGAGACCGGCCAGATTCTGCAGCAGGTGCTTCATCTCGCGGTCGAGCCGCGCCGATTCTTTCTTCGAGAGCTGCGCCATGCGCCCATCTTCCGTCATGGCCTTCAGCAGCTTCAGCCGCTTGATGGATTTCTGCAGCGTGGACCAATTGGTAAGCGTGCCGCCCAGCCAACGGTGGTTCGCGTAATACATTCCGCAACGCTGCGCTTCTTCCGCGATGGCTTCCTGCGCCTGGCGCTTGGTTCCCACAAACAGAACCGTGCGGCCCTGCGCGGCGATTTCCACCATAAAGCGCGCGGCTTCGCGGAACATCTTCAAAGTCTTCTGCAGATCGATAATGTGAATGCCGTTGCGCTCCCCGAAAATATATTCCTTCATTCTCGGGTTCCAGCGGCGCGTCTGGTGGCCGAAGTGAACGCCGGCCTCCAGTAATTCCTTCATCGTAATTTCTACCGCCAAATTTCCTCCTCGTGGAATCGGAAGCTTGCGGGCCGCGCCGTTTCTGGCCGCGGCGAGAGCATCCGTTTTGCCGGTTCCTTACCGGCCGCGAATTGCCCGCTGGAAGTCTCCTCCCGGCGGGGTATAGCAAAAAACTCCAGCAATTAACGCTTACTGAACTGGAAGCGCTTGCGGGCGCCCTTCTGCCCGTACTTCTTGCGCTCCTTCATGCGCGAATCGCGCGTCATAAATCCATTGCGGCGCAGCGGGATACGCAAATCGGGATTCCACTTTGAGAGGGCGCGCGAAATGCCCATACGCAGCGCGCCGGATTGGCCGCCCACGCCGCCGCCATTGGCCGTGGCCACCACGTCCACTTGGTCCGCCGTATTCGTGAACTTCAACGGCTCAAACGCGGCATTGCGCCACGCCACGTTCTTGAAATAATCGTCCAGCGGGCGGCCGTTGATCGTCAATTTGCCGGTACCCGGACGCAGAAACACGCGCGCCACGGATTCCTTGCGGCGGCCCGTGCCGATAAAAACCTCGGGCTTGGCGCCCTCGATCGGTTGTGTGCTCGAACTCAACTTTCCTCCTACCAAACTTACGATTCCGAATCCACGCCACTCCAAAAACAGGAACCCATTCCGCGCAAAGCACCGGCCGCATCGGACACTACGGCGCTCCGAAAAGCGCTTTCCGTTTAAAAACCCACGCGGCTACTGAGCAAGCGGCTGGGGCTTCTGACCGGTGTGACGCGCGAGGCCTTTATCATCCAGATAAATTCGTAGTTTGCGGGCCCGGCGCGCGCGCAGCTTGTTCTTCGGCAACATCCCAAGCACGGCCTCGCGCACCATGAAATCGGCCCGATCCTGGCGCAAACGCTTTGCCGGAATTTCCTTCAGGCCGCCCGGATAGCCGCTATGGCGGCGATAGACCTTCTGCTCGAGTTTGTTGCCCGTCAGACGAATCTTGTTAGCGTTGATCACTACAACGTGGTCACCGCAATCGAGATACGGAGTATATTTGGGCTTGTCCTTGCCGATCAGCATCCGCGCCACTTGCGTGGCCAGCCGCCCCAACACCTGGTTGCTGGCATCCACCACAAACCAGTTCGGGCCGGCCTGCATCTCGTCGGCTTCCCGCCCCTTTGGTACGTACGTCCCCATGCGTTCAGTCACACCTTTCCCTAAAAGACAAACCCCAACAATAGAGGAACCCTCGTTTTTTGTCAACGAAATGAGACCTTAGGTGGTGACTGATTTTGAATCGAGCAGCCCTGCTATATCCGAAATGTCCCACATGTGATCTGTGATCCCAGCAGCCATCGCCGGGGTAACGCGTAACGTTTGAATCCGGCAGAAATCATAGTGCATGTAGTGCAACGCGATTGCAGCCACGTGGTTCTCCACCTTTTTGCCAAAAGCATTTGTTAGACGCGTAAAACGGCGCATCTTCATCCGCATGGTTAGGTTCTGGCGTTCTACGTGGCTCGTCGAGATGTGTTCCGGCTTCGGGCGACCCGTGATGCCCACTGTCTGACAGCCAATACACTCTGCGGGGCTATAGCGCGTCTCTGCTTCTGAATCGTGGCCGTACAGCTCAACGAGCATCGCGTAATCGACGTTTTGAGCCGAACGCGCTTTCTACCGCGCTGAGATAGGCCCGGTGGCCGTCTGTCGTTAGCTGTACGCGATTGGCAAGTCGCGACGCCAAATCTTCCATGAATACCTTGGCTGTGCTCGCGGTACGATCTCCAACTATGAACGAAACGACTAGCTTCGATTCGGGGTCAATCGCTACCCATGTCCAGACATCACCAAAGCCGAATTGTCCGCGCAGCGCCGAAGGCACGTTCTTGTCTTTGGCATAGCAAAATGACCAGATTTCATCGCACTGGATGCGCTTGCAAGACAGATTACGAATCACACGATTTTGGTATTCCGCGCAGACCGTACCGATTTCAGGCAAAAGCTTCAGCACCGTGTTAAAGGCTACGTCGCACATCCGGGCTGTAGCGCGTAGCGAATTGCCTTCGACCAGGGCCGAGATGATCTGTACTCGCTTGGGTCGGTTTAGTTTGTTCATGCTAGCCACCTTAAGGTTGACAATTGGCTACATATAGTTTCCAATAGTATTTCTTAAGGTTGTCAATGTCAAGACTAAAGTTGACAATATACTCTCTTATGGTTTACAATCCTTGCATGGTTAGGATAAGGGCAAGGGGCGAAGATATACGGCGGTTTATCTTGGAACACGTCGAGAGGCATCCGAATGATGTCAGTAAAGTTGCAGCCAAACGCTTCGACATCACTAGGCAAGCGATTAACAAGCATTTGCGGAGGTTGGTTTACGAAAAGTCGCTAACAGAGACCGGGGAGACTCGAAAGAGAATATATAAGCTGGCCCCGTTATCGGAGTGGCGTAAGGTGTATCAGAATTCGCCCAGCCTGGAAGAGCACGTATTGTGGGATCAAGATGTTGGACCTATTTTGGGGGCGATGCCCGAAAATGTTATCGACATCTGGCATTACGGATTTACGGAGATGTTGAACAATGCGAAGGACCACTCTGGCGGATCAATGATCGTGGTGGCGATAGCCAAGAACGCCGTTGATACGCACATGCAGATAACTGACAACGGAGTGGGTATTTTCAACAAGATTCAGCAAGCCCTTAACTTGCCGGATCAGCGTTATTCCGTGCTTGAACTAGCCAAAGGGAAACTCACTACCGATCCAGAACACCACACCGGGGAGGGGGTTTTCTTTTCGTCTAGAATGTTCGACAGGTTCTCTATCTGTTCTGATCAAACATATTTCGGGCACCAATTTGGCGATGAATCTGATTGGATTTTCAGTTCTGAATTTGCCGGAGGTACAAGTGTTTTTATGGACCTCAGCAACCACACCCATAGAACGGAAAAAGAGATTTTCGACAAATACACCTCGGACGAAGACTTTGGGTTCAACAAGACCGTTGTTCCTGTAAAGCTCGCTCAATATGGCAATGACAAGCTCATCTCCCGCTCGCAAGCCAAGAGGGTAGTCGCAAGACTCGAATTATTTAAAGTGATCCTATTTGATTTTACGGGAGTACCCACCATTGGACAGGCATTTGCCGACGAAATATTTCGAGTGTTCGCCAACGAGCATTCGGGCATCGAAATCGTTCCTATCCATGCCAATTCCGAAGTTAAACGGATGATTGAGCGCGTAAGGACTACGTTATCTGCTGCGCTGCCCGCAGTTCCATCTACTTCGTAGATTCCCTTACGACACGGAAAGCAGCCTGATTAACGTCCTCTTTTGACTGTCGAGGCTTGCGCTTTGCTTGGGGCTTGGTCTTGGCCTTCTTCGGCATAGGCTGAGTCTGCCATGGGGTGAACGGCCACGCAAATCCAAACTGAGTCACTACCGGACCTTAGGGCAGTGTCTAAATTCGGAGTTGGGCGCAGCTAAGCGTTCAGGTGGGTGCCGCATCCCTTTGCCGTACTTGCAAAGGGTGTGAGAGGCAACTTCCCGCGTGGAGACCTGCTCGACTCTCGATCTTTTTCAGTAGCTCGGCCTTCGCTCGATACCCCCCGGTCGGCTTCGAGCGCCCCTCAGCAGCGCTTAGATTCGTCGAACCCCTCGCACGCCCACCGGCGCGTTGACAAATGGGGTCGCCCGATCCACGAGCCCCAAACACGCAAAACAAACAAAACCTCATGGGATCGCTATCAATAGGCCGCCGCTGATGCCCAGCGATTGCTCGTGCCCCGGCCCAAAGTTGTACTCGTAGCCCGGTTCCAGGTACCAACCGAATCGATGCTTCGCGGAGGGCCAGAACATAAAATCCAGCACCGCTTCACCACTCACGGAGTTCGTCGTCACGCCGTATTTCGTCGTATGAACCCACTCCGGACCAACGCCCAACATGAACTCCGCTTTTTTCGAGAGCGTCCAGGGTTTTTTGAACAGCAGGTCGGTGTCCCATTCTCTTGAATGACGGGCGAAAAGCGCCGTAACGCCCGCCTCAAGTTCCAGCCAGTTCTCTATGGGCGTAACTTCAACCGCGACGCTGGGGCCGAAGCTCGATCCGCCACCCTTGAAATTCCAATTAGCAGCTCCTCCAAGCTCCACGACTGCGACCGGCTCTTTGTCGGCCGACTGCGCAAATGCGCTTCCAGCGCATAAAAAGAAAAATGCCAATAAGACCGGCTTCACCGCGTTCACGGGATGCCCTCCTCCGAATACTCCGGTCGGCTTCGAGCGCCGGCTCGCCGCGCCAATCAGCTATTCTTCGCCTCACCAAGTCCTTGTCCGCCCACCGGCACCGTAACGATGCGGTCGCCCGATCCGGCAATGATCGGCAGACTTTTCCCGGGTGCCGCATCCCTTTGCGCCGTTTGCAAAGGGTGCGTGAGGCAACTTCTCACGTCGAGACCCACTCGCTTCTCGCCTTTCTTCAGTAGCGCGGCCTCTTCTTTCCGGTCAAGGTCGCCTCTCCCAATCACCCGCGCGTCGCCTGGCTGAGTCCCGGCCCGCCCACCGGCACGGTGACGATGCGGTCACCCGATCCGGCAATGATCGGGAGACTTTTCGTGATGGCGGCTTTAACGGACGGAATCGACAGCGAGGCGTCATGGCTGGCTTTGCTGTCCCAAACTTCGGAAATCCAGATGGCGTCGGCGTTGCTCGCGTCTTTGGCAACCACGTAGCTGAGACAGCCGGGCATACTTCCAACGCCCCCCAGGATATTCGCGATCAGCTCATCTCTCTTGCCGGGAGCCGCAATCAGCTTCCCGATCTGCCCGTACATCTCTTGCCCCTCCTGTGCGCCCCATGCCGGTGTGGCGGCCATCGCCACCGCAAACGTAGCGAGGAAATCCCGCCGCAGCATCCCGGTGAAGCGGGTCATCGCGCCGGCCAGGCCAGGTTCGTAAGCCATTCGTATTCTCCTCATTTACGAGCGTAGTATGTGCTCAGAACCGCTTAATTTCAGAAAGAATATCCACGCGCCGATCGTTTCCCCCAAAAATCGAAACGGAGAAATCTCCGCCCGTGTCTGCGAATCACCGGCGGGCAGCTCCGCACTCCGGTTGACTTCCGCTTGCGCACCTACCTAACATGGTCGCGGCAATGCCGCAAAGCGATCCCCTCGTCGGTCACACCATCTCGCATTACTCCGTCCTCGCCAAACTCGGTGAGGGCGGTATGGGCGCGGTCTATCGCGCACAGGATCTGACGCTCGGCCGCGAGATCGCGCTCAAATTCCTGCCAGCGGATATGGTGGCCGATGCGCAGGCTCGCAGACGCCTGCTGAAGGAAGCCCAGGCCGCTTCGCGCCTGAATCACCCGAACATCGCCACGATTTATGAGGTCAGCGAATCCGGAGACGCACCTTTCATCGCCATGGAGCTGGTGAGCGGAGCGACGCTGAAGCAAATTCTGCAGCGCGGCGCTCTCGATCGCGCGCTATTTTTCGACATTGCCCGCCAGATCGCCGAAGGACTCGAGGAAGCTCACAAGCTTGGCGTGTTTCATCGCGATATCAAGCCCGCCAATATCATGCTGGATGCCAGATCCCGCGTGAAGATCCTCGATTTCGGCCTGGCCGCGCTGGCCCGCCAGCATCGCACCGAAGGCGAAACCGAGGAGACCTTTGCCACCCGCACCTCCACGCAAAACAGCACCGGCGGCACGGTTCCTTATATGTCTCCCGAGCAGCTTGGCGGCGAGCCCGCCGACGCGCGCAGCGACATCTTCTCGTACGGCGTTTTGCTCTACGAATGCCTCGCCGGACGCTTGCCCTTCCGCGGCGAAACTTCGATTGACGTCCTGCACGCCATCCTGCGCACGCCTCACGTGCCGCTGCGCACGCTGGTTCCTGGTATCTCGCCGGAATGGGAAAAGCTTGTGGACCGTTGCCTCGCCAAATCTCCCACGCAACGCTGGGCTTCGATGGACGAGGTGCTCGCCGCGCTGCGGCAAATCTCCGCACCCTCTCTGGCTGCGGCGCCGAGCGACAAGTCTCTCGCCGTCCTCTACTTCGCAAATTTAAGCGGAGATAAAGACGACGAATACTTTCGCGACGGCATGACCGAAGATGTAATCACGGAGCTCGCTAAAATTAAGGAGCTGCAGCTCTTTCCGCGTTCGTCGGTGATTGCGTTTCGCGATAAGCAGCTTCCCGCCACGCAGATCGGCCAACAACTCGGCGCCGCCTACGTGCTCGATGGCAGCCTTCGCCGCGCCGGCAACCGTTTGCGCATCACCGCCCAGCTTGCGGAAACGCGCACTGGCCATTCCGTGTGGGCCGAACGCTACGACCGCGAACTCAAGGACGTCTTCGAGATCCAGGACGAAATCGCACAAAGCATCGCTGCCGCGCTGCGCGTGATGCTTACCGAAAAAGAAAAGCATGAAATCGAGAAAGTTCCCACGAGCCAGGTGCAGGCCTATGACTACTATCTGCGCGGACGTCAGCTTTTTTACAGCTTCCGCCGCAAGGACCTGGAAACCGCGCGCCAGTTATTTGCGCGCGCCGCGGTGATCGATCCCGGCTACGCACGCGCGTTCGCCGGCGTGGCGGACTGCTCCTCGATCCTCTACATGTACTGCGATGCCAGCGACGACAACCTCGGCGAAGCTGCGGCCGCCAGCCGGCGCGCCGTCGAGCTCGATCCCGACTCGGCCGAAGCGCATACCTCGCGAGGCATCGCCGAAACTCTGAGGAAAGACTTCGCTGCGGCACAAGAGGAATTCGAAATCGCCATCCGCTTGAATCCCGATCTCTACGATGCACTCTACTTCTATGGCCGGTCCTTCTTTGCGCAAGGAAATATGCAAAGAGCCGCTGAGTTCTTCGCAAAAGCCGCGCGAGTGAATCCGGGCGACTATCAGGCCCGCGCGAATCTTGGGGGTTGCCTTAAAGCGCTGGGTCGGCTCGACGAAGCCCGCCGCGCTTACGAAGAAAGCTGGCGTGCAGCCGAGCTGGCCATCGAAGCCGATCCGAAAAATTCGCGCGCGTTGTACCTTGGCGCCGGCTCACTGATCGGAACCGGAGACGTTCACCGTGGGATGGAATGGCTCAGCCGGGCCATCGCGGTGGCGCCGGAGGAAACCGGCACGCTTTATAACGTCGCGTGCTCCTATTCGATCCTCGGCGAAAAGGAAAAGGCGATCGAAATCCTGGAAAGCGCGGTCCGCAACGGCTTCGGCCACAAGGAGTGGATCGAAAACGACCCGGACTTTGCGCGGCTGCGGGGCGAGCCGCGTTTCGTAGCGCTGATCAAGCACCTGGGCAATCGCAGCGCTACTTCGTCGCCTTAGTTGCCCTTTGTAGCGCAGATCCTCGGACCTGCGGTCTTTCCGCTCTGATCGTCCGGAGTTTCCTCGAGCTCTTCTGCTTGTGATTTGTTACTGCAGCTTTGCGTATTCTTCTTTGGCTTGCCTGAGTGTGGGAATGTCCGGGTCGGCGTCTTTCCACAGCGCCAGAAAATCCTGATAGGCCTGGCGCGCCCCTGGTGTGTCGCCGGCCATGGCTCGCGCGCGGCCCAACTCGAGATGCGCCAGCGCGCCGATGGGCCATTCTCCCACCAGCCCGGTATGATCGATCACCTTCTGAAACTCCTTGCTGGCATCATCGCCCTTTTTCAGTGCCAGCAGCGCTTCGCCACGCACCCATACGGGGGCCATGGCGCCATCGGCTCCGCCCTGCACGCTCAAATCATAAGGAGCAGCTTTCTGCAATAAATCCACGGCGTGCGCCGCATTGCCGCGATTGAGCTCGACTTGCGCCTGGATGGTGGGCAGCCAAAAATTCTGCAATAGCGTATCGTCCGGAAAGCGTTTCTCCAGGTCGTTCACAATCGCCTGCGCGCGATCGTTTTCACCGGCAAATGCCAGCGCCAGACCGGAGAACACCAAAGTATCGGGCGCCGTGGAGTTTCGGATGGCGTTTTCTCCGCTCGACCGTGCGAAGGCCACATCGCCGGCTTCACCAGCGCTTAGCGCCGCAAGCGCTTCCTGGCTAGCCTGCTTTTCTTTATCGCCGCCCTTGCCGGCCAATTCCACGATCCGTCGCGCCAGTTCGTGCGATTGCTGGAATTGGCCGAAGAACTGCTTTTCGCCAAAGCGGTCACCCGCGGCGAAAAGATCTCCAAACGGATGGGATTCGGCTCGTTTCAGCTCTGGTTCTTCGCCGGCGCGGTCGTGTCGCAGGAAGGCCTCGGTAAACATGATCTGATCGAAGATCACATTCTCCATGCCGTGAGCGCGGCGATCCTCAATCAATGACTTGGCCTCATCGAAACGGTTCAGCGCGAGATAGTCCGCGGTGAGATCGACATAATCGAGGCTGTCGTTCGCCCCCGCCTGCATTGCCTTTTGCATCTCCTCGAGCGCGCGCTCGTTTTGCCCCAGCTCGCTATAGTTAATGGACATATTTACCGCGATCGTCGTCACGTCGCGCGGATAGGTGCTCTCCCACAAGCGATAGCTCTCCAGCGCCTTTTCGCGATCGCCCAGCGCAAACTGGTAGTAGTGGCTCTCGATGTAAAACCGTTCGCGTTCGCTCACGCGGTCGCGCAAATCGAAAGCCTTCTTTTCGTTTTCCCCCGAGGGCCCGCGCTCGGAGTTGTTGTTATACCAGGTGCCCAAAGTCGCATAGGCCATCGCAAAATTCGGGTCCAGCGCGATGGCGCGATTGAAGAGCGCCGGCGCGCCGGTGGGGTCATCGCTTAGGAGAGATTTCCGTCCAAGCGTGAAGGCCTTGAGGGCTTCGAGCGAAGGCGTGGTGGCCTGTTCGAGGGGCGCGTCGAATTTCTGCACGCTGCTCATGGATTCGCCGAGCTTGCGGCGCATTTCGCTGGCAAGTTGCGTCACGCTGCCGAGGACGTGATTCTTGTCGGCGGCTTGCGTTTCGGATGCGGCGAGAGTTCCGCCATTCACGCAATCCACCGCTTTGAGGATCAAGTTGTACTGCGAGCCGACTTGCGCGATCGAACCTTCCATCGCTGCGGCGGCGTTGAGCCGCGCGCAAACTTGCGGAGCGACGTCGCTCGTCAGCCGCGCGTTCGGTGCCAGACTCATCAGCCGCAACGTCTGCGCGATTTGCTGATCGGAGGCGATGCTCAAGTAAGGAGACTGCTCGAGCTGCACGGTCAGGCCCTGGCGCAACGTATCGTCGAAGACCGGGTCGCCGGTGGTGTTCGTAAAGTCGGCGACGACGATCGAGCCTTTGCTGACGGCGGCCAAAGTGCGGTGCGAGAAATAATAGAGGCCGCCTGCAATGACGGCGAGCGCCAGCGCGGTTACTCCAACGAGGGTCTTCCAGTGCGCGGCGAGCTTGCTCGGTGAAGCGGGCGCTACCGACGCGGACGCCGCGGCTGCGCTCACCGGTGCGGACGACGATGGCGAGGCCGCGCGGAGCACGCGCGAGGAATCCGTGTCGCGACGCAGGCGCTTCAAATCGGCGCGCATTTCCGAGGCGTGCTGGTAGCGCAACTCGCGGTCCTTTTCGAGAGCTTTGTTGATGATGCGCTCAAGCTCCGCCGGCACCGCGGGATTCAAACGCACGGGCGCCGTCGGCGCGGCATGCAAAATATTGTCAAAAATCGCTACCGAGGTGCTGCCGGAAAAAGCCATGTGCCCGGTAGCTATTTCGTAGAGCACGACGCCAAAGGAAAAAATATCCGTGCGCGCATCGAGTTCCTTGCCGAGCGCCTGCTCGGGGGACATATAGGCCACGGTGCCGACGGTGGTGCCGGGACTCGTCAGGTGCGCATCGTCCACCGTCGTTGCGCCCGCGGCCGTGGTGGCGGGTTTTGCGCCCGCGGCGGGAACCAGCTTCGCGAGCCCGAAATCCAGAATCTTTGCTTGCCCGCGATCGGTGACGAAAATATTCGCGGGCTTGATATCGCGATGCACGATGCCTTCCGCGTGCGCGGCGTCGAGTGCGTCCGCAATTCCAATGCTCAACTCCAGAAGCATTTCGATATCGAGCGGCCCTTGATCGAGCGTGTGCTTGAGCGTGCGCCCTTTCAGGAATTCCATGGCGATGAAGGGGCGGCCGCGATCTTCGCCGATATCGTGAATCGTGCAGATGTTGGGATGATTCAGCGCGGAGGCAGCTTGTGCTTCGCGCTGGAAACGCTCGAGCGCCTGCGGATCGTTTTCAAATTCCGGCGGGAGAAATTTCAGCGCTACCGCGCGGTGCAGTTTGGTGTCTTCGGCTTTGTAGACGACGCCCATGCCTCCGCCGCCAAGTCTTTCGAGCACGCGGAAATGCAGGATCGTTCTGCCGAATAAGGGCTCTTCTGCTGGCATGTGAGCGCGATATTAGAATGCGGCACACTTTGAGTCAATCTTGCTGGCGGGCTGAGTGATCGGCGCTTCTGCTCCAGCCCGAAGCCACTCGCTGGTGCGCCTGTGTTTACCTCCGCGATACGGGGGTACCCCGGCATTTTCATGTAAATACGGCAGGGACTGGACTTACAGAATCCGATGTGCGCAAAGTGCAGATATAAAAAGACTTGCGAAATGACGATTTCGCGAATTGTGACTCGCGGTGTTGCAAGCAAAGTGGTTAGACCAGCTAGGTGTACGAAATGAGGGGTCGATGTGAGACGCACGTTTTCGAATGGTGCCTGTTTGAACGAATCAGCTTAACTGGTCTTGATCTGTTCAATTTGGCAAAGAAGAGTCGCCGCTTTCTCTTTGGCCGCATCGCTGATGTGATCCCTGCTCAGCCGCAGCGCTCGCCTTAAAAGGCCTGCCGCCGCTCTTCGTTTTGCTCTTCGGGCTTGATACATCTTTGCCAGTTCAATGAAGGCGTCGCCTTCCTTCATCGCGATGGCCCTCTTAAACCAAAAGACCGCAGAGCGGATATTCCCCGCGTTTCTCCTATCAATGGCTAGATTCAGTGCCGCGACCCCGGAGAGAGCGGTGACACCGGAGCGGCTCCGGTAAGCCTTTTTGTACCAATAAGCAGCTTTAGCTAGGTCGCGTCTTACTCCCCTTCCCCACGCATAGAAGTTGCCGAGGTTGACTTGGCCGCCGGCGTCACCCAAGTACGCGGCGGTCTGAAGGCAGCGGAACGCTTTTCTAAAATGACCGGAACTCTCGTATCGCTCCGCGTCGCTAAGGAGCTTCTCGGCCCGGGACGCATTGTTGCGTGTTGAACGTGGCAAACGAACACCCACGAAGATCTTTCTTATAGGCGACAAGTCGGGACGCGTCAATATGGGATGGGCGCAAATCTGGTCAAGATAAAACTCTAAAATCCGCACCCTTCCGAAAACGAAGAGTGCGGCACCCGGAAAAGCAAAGGCTTGGCAGTGCTTCGCGGGCATACACCGATTCTTAATGGAAGAGGAAGGCCTAAGCCGGCCAAAAAAGGCGGACGGGCGCGCGGTGCTAACCGGGCGCCCGTGGGGTCCGCCGAACTTCGGATGGAGACGCGGCGTTAGCTGGTCTTCGGAACGCCGGCGCCGACCGTGCGGGTGAACGCGGGCTTTTCCAGGTCAGAATCGCCTGCCTCGCCAGCCTTATCAATCTCGATGGAGCCTTTGAAGTAGGCGCCGTCTTCGATCATGATGCGGGCAGTGGTAAGGTCGCCCACGACGGAACCATCCTTCTTGATTTCAATGCGATCGCGAGCGCGGAGGTTACCCTTTACCGTGCCGTAGACCACCACTTCACGCGCAACCACGTCCGCATTGACCTTGGCGGAGGCGCCGACGGTCAGCTTGCGGTCTTCCAACTGAATCAGGCCCTCGACGCTGCCATCCACCAGCAGGTCTTCGTGCCCGGTAATTTCGCCCTTCACGTGCAGGCTGGCTCCCAACCGCGCGGTTGCGGAAGAGTTCGCCAGCGGACGCATGGCATCGCTACTCATCGTTTTTCCCTCCACGAATGCCGGAGCTGGCTTCGGCGGATTCGCAGCCTTTGAATCGATGGCCTCAGGCGGGGCCCCTTGTTCTGGTTTCTTGCCCCACATGGACCCTCCCTGGAACCGCGAACGCACGACAGCAGGCTGGCGTTTTTGGACCGGGGTGCAGAGCACTGTAGCCCTGCGGACCAAAATGGAGCAAGCAGAAAGCTAAAAAAAAGTGTCGGGTTCAACACTGTACGGCGGGGCCTAAAACTGCGCGCGCGATCAAAATTCGAGCAGATTCGCTCAGTATTTGCGGAGGACGCCGATCACGCGGCCCTGGATTTTGACGTCCCCGGCGGGAACGATGATGGGGTGCATCTCGCTATTGGCGGGCTGGAGGCGGATTTTGCCGCCCGTTTCGCGGTAGAAGCGCTTGAGGGTGGCATCGGTGCCGCCGACGAGGGCGACGACGATTTCGCCGGGATTGGCGACTTGGGTTTGCTCGACGACGATGTAATCGCCATCCAGAATGTGGTCCTCGACCATGGAATTGCCCTTCACCTGAAGCACGTAGCTATTGCCGCCATTGGCAAAATCGCCGAGCGAGAGGGTCTCCTGGTCTTCCACGGCTTCCATGGGACGTCCGGCAGCGATGCGCCCGGCCAGCCGCAACTCGACGGTTTGGCGGTCGGCCACCTGCTCGCGGACCGGCTTCGGCAACTGGTGAATTTCGATCGAGCGGCTTTGGTTATAGCCGCGGCGGATGAAACCCTTTTTTTCGAGGGTGCTGATGTGCTTGTGGACGGTGGCGAGCGAATGCAGGCGGAGCGACCGGGCAATTTCCTCAAAGCTGGGCGAGTAGCCGTGCTTGTTCATGAAGACCACGAGAAAATCGAGCACTTCTTTCTGGCGTTTGGTCAGCGTCATCGGCGTCCTCGCATGAGTGGCAACATGATCTGGCGCAACGTGAAGTGCATTGTAGGCGAAGCAAAAGCGAACGTCAAGTGGATTTGGGAGAAGATGCGACTACATCTGTGGAGCGAACGGTCCTTCGCAATAAACTATAAATTCGCCAGGTGTCCGTTCCTCGGACCGAAAATCTTGGAGCAGATAGTGACGATCTTGAAGGAGGATTCCGTCTCGGTTCACTAGATCACAGAAAATGTCGCCGTCATCTTTGGTCCGCCAAGACATGGCATACCTCGCTCGCGAATCGAATATGTAGTCCACCATACTTGGGTTTGTTTTGTTCGGTTCGCGGTCGAATATGTATGCCTTCCTCATCGGAGCTCCGTTGACCAACGATCAGAAATATTGGGGCGATTCACGGCAATGCCCAACTCTATCAGCCGTACAGACCCCAGTCAAAATCGCTTCGGAGTGTAATGTTCCAAATTGACATCCGGCGGCAATGGCCAATAGCATCCGCGCATGCGTTTGCTACGCACATCGGCCAACCGTTTCCCGGCTCTGCCATTTGCCTTTGTGTTGTACCTGCTTGCGCCTGTCGTGGCGTTTGCGCAGGGGGCGGCGGCGGTCCCTGATCCAGCACCGCCGAATGGGCCGGCCGAGGTGCAGGTCGACAACGTAAGCGGGAAAGTAACGTTCCGCTACAACGGCGCGACAATTTTCGCAGGGCAAGTGTGGATTCGCACGCCGCAGCGGAACGGATTGCCGGGACGTTTCGCCACGAACGCCGCAAAGATAACGGCCGGCGCTGGAAATACCGCGCCAGCGCCCGTGTTCAGCTTTGGAGTGCTGGAGGCGCGGGGGAATCACGACGCGTACGAGCAGGATTTCCGGTTTCGGCTTACGCGGGCGATTCCGGGAGCGGAACTGGAGCTGATCGGCACGGTCAACGCGAGCGGCGAGGCGTTTGCGGCGGAAACGCTTTCGGATGCGCAGCGGCGCTTTCCGCTGATCCGCACGAGCGTAGGACCGAGCAACAATCTTCGCAACAATGCGGTCTATGACCGGCACTGGGACTGGGTGCTGTACGGTCCTGGCGATGGAGCCACGCAGATCGAGCCAGGGCCGCCATTTTCCAACGGCGCAACGAAAACTGTAAGCGGAAAGGCCGAGCAGCAGGACCTGGCGAGCGCTCCTGCGGAAGCAAGCCAAACTTCCTTTCAGATGACCCTTCGCGGCACCGCCTTCGTGCTGACCTTCAAGCCGCGCTACTACCAGAAGCACCGCAACATTTCTTTCTATGAGCCGTGGACCTATCGCGTGTGGCCCGATTCCGTGGCGGGCTGGTGCTCGTGGTGGGCTTACGAGGACAAGATCGACGAAGCGCTGATCCATCGCGTCACGGACGTTTTCTCCACGAAACTGCGCGACTATGGCTACAACTACATTCAGATTGACGACGGCTACGAACTGCACGCGGGCTACCCGCGCGATTGGCTGAAGACGAACGACAAGTTTCCCGGCGGGCTGGCCGATCTGGCTTCCTACATTCGCGGAAAGAATCTGAAGCCGGCGCTGTGGCTAAATGTGGAAGTCGAGGACGATGCGCTGGCGCGCGAGCATCCGGATTGGTTTTTGCAGCGCGCGGGCGCGCCCTTCAAGGCGCCGTGGGTGGGCTACGGTCTCGACGGCAGCAATCCCGCGATGATTGATGCGCTGATCCGGCCGGCCTACGGCCAGCTTCGGCAGATGGGTTGGCAATACATCAAGGTGGATACGCTGCGGCACCTGCTCTACGACGCGAGCTATCCGGTGCGTGAAGATTTGGAGCGCAGAGGAGCGAGCCCCGAAGCGGCGTTTCGCAACGTGTTCGGCGCGATGCGCGAATCGCTGGGACGCGATGTGTATCTGCTGGCTTGCTGGGGCGTGTTGCCGGAAACGGTGGGCATCGCGGACGGAGCGCGGCTGGGGACGGACGGGTTCGGTCCGGCGACGCTCGCGCAATACAACTCCTGGAACAACGTGGTGTGGCGCAACGATCCCGATCACGTGGATATTGCGGGAGAAGGCGAGGACGTCATGCGTCCCGTGCTGGTGAGCATGGCGGGCGCGCAAATGCTGCTGACGGACAAAGTGGAATTTTATGAGGATGGCTCGCGACTCGAGGGGGCACGGCGCGCGGCGCCGGTTTTATTTTCGCTGCCGGGGCAGCTCTACGATTTCGATCCTACGAAGACGGACCATTTGGTGGCCGGGCTGCGGAACACGACCGGGGGCACGTATAGCGGTCCGCTCGATGCGGACCAGTGGGGCGTGGAGTGTCCGTGGTGGCTGATGGATATCAGCCGGCCGTTTGGGCGGTGGTCGGTGCTGGCACACATAAGCGGGAAGGCGCTTCCTGCGGCAACCGTGCATTTTGCAGATTTGGGGCTACGAGAGGATCGCAAGTATTTGGTGTATGAATTCTGGTCGAAACAATTTCTGGGCGCGTTTCGCGGCTCGTTTCCGGTGGCGGCGCAGGCGGCGAAAGAGACGCGCGTTTTCGCGATTCGCGAAGAGGAAGACCGCCCGCAGATTGTTTCCACGAACCGGCATATTACGCAGGGCGGCGTGGATTTGGTGAAGGTGCGGTGGGTGGCTGGCGAGCGGCGGTTGAGCGGTGAGAGCCTAGTGGTGGCGCGGGATCGCTATGCGATCACAGTGCGGGTGCCGTCTGGATTTGTGGTGGAAAGCGCGGTCATGGATGGCGCCGCGGCGCAAATCGAGCGGAGCGCGGAGATTGCGACGGTTTCGTTTGTGCCGGAGAAGACGGGACGGATTACGTGGGAAGTGAAGTTCCGGTAGCGCCGCGGAAAGACCGCACGCTTGAAAAAGCGCAAGCATGCGGCACCCGGAAAGGCGACAGCGGTAAAAATTTGCGCGGAAAAGCCGCAGGGCCAAGGCCCTGCGCTACACAGGACCTGCGACACTAAAGAGATCGTATTACGGCACTAAGACGACGCGGCCTAACAGCGTGCCTTGGCGCATGGAGTCGAAGACTTCGTTGACTTGTTCGAGTGGACGGGATTCGGTGTGGCAATGGATTTTGCCTTGGGCGGCGAGGGCCAGGGTGTCGCGGAGGTCCTGGCGCGTGCCGACCACGGTGCTCAATATGCGCGCTTCGTTACGTGCTAGTTTGGCGGCTTCGAGAGGGATTGGTTCGTTCGGGAGACCGGCGATTGCGACAGCGCCTCCGGCGCGCAATCCGCCGAGCGCGGATTGATACGCGGCCAAGGCAGGCGTGGTGACCAGCGCGACGTGCACGCCACCCAATTTTTGCAGCGCGGCGGCGGCGTTTTCCTTCGAGGAATTTACAACGTGTTGCGCGCCGGATTGGCGCGCCAGCGCGAGTTTCGCGTCATCCACATCCACGGCGATCACTTCCGCCCCCATTACGCGCGCCACTTGTACGCCTAGATGCCCTAAACCGCCGATGCCGAAGACGGCAACGCGCTGGCCCGGTTCCACCTCGACATTGTGCAGGGCGCGATAGACGGTGACCCCGGCGCAGAAAAGCGGCGCTGCCTCCTGAGGAGAAAGTTCGCGCGGAACGGGAATCGCGTAGGCCGCCTTCGCCAGCATGAACTCCGCGAAGCCGCCGTTGGACGTGACGCTGGTGATGCCACGATTCTGGCAGATGTTTTCACGGTCGTCGCGACAGTTGTCGCACACGCCGCAACTGGAATAAACCCAGCCTACGCCGACGCGCGTGCCAATCACGCGCGTGTCCACCCCGGCGCCG
>Ga0209420_1000635_pt1 | contig 17907 bp, 8 predicted proteins | sample BlaSpr_A8_OM1_O1_FD_187972 | JGI IMG/M metagenome (GOLD analysis project Ga0209420, IMG submission 187972) | Forest soil microbial communities from Thunder Bay, Ontario, Canada - Black Spruce, Ontario site 2_A8_OM1_O1 (SPAdes) (version 2) | ecosystem: Environmental > Terrestrial > Soil > Boreal... | reverse complement strand
TCATCGCCGCCACAACCGCGAACGCCATCGTGATCCAGAACGCCCCGCGCGTTTTCTCCGCCGCCACCATAGCATACGGATCGTACAGAAATCCCGCGGGATCGAAATAGCTGAAGTACGCCATCCCGAAAATCCGGTTGCGCGCCGCGGGCGACATCAGAAAATTCGCAAACGGCCATTGCACCGCGACGAAGCTCACCAGGAACGCTGCTCCCGTCACCGCCGCCAGCCGCCATCTCTTCCAATCCCCAACCCTGTTCCACAACAAATCCAGCACCACCGCCGGCACGATAAGTAGCATCGGAAATCGCAGCGGAATAAAGTGCGTCACGTGCTGGTACACCGGCCCCAATTTCGGCTCCGCGGGAAACAGCGGCAAAATCCACTCCGCCGCCAACAGGATGGCGGTATAAATTGCCGCCACTCGAGTGCACGCCCATTTGTTTCCCCCTCCCCACGCCGTCCCCACCAGCACCGCGGGAATTCCGATCGCCACCGCCAGGTAGCAACTCGCGCTGTGCATGTACACCGGCCAGGTCGGCTGCGTCAGGATTAGTCCCGCCTGCGCCACCGCCGTCGCGCCTACATACGCGAACAGCCATGTCAGCCGCCCGCGCACCGCCTCGCTTGCGCGATTCATCAGCCCCGCCATCAACGCCAGCGCGCCCACTTTGATCGCAAACGACCCCAGCGACAGCAGCGTATGCGGCGGACTCACAATCTTCACGTCCAGTCCGTACGCGTTGTGCCACCAATTATCGAACGGCGCCGACGTGAGCATCGCCACGCACCCCCACACCGCGATGAACGCCCCCAGTGGCCCGCGGAACCCCCAAATCTTCACCGACGTCGCTCGCGCCGCCGATTCGCCGCCAAACGTCGCGCTCAAAATCAAATAGCCGCACGCGATACCCACCAGCACTCCCGTCATTTGAATCGCGATGTGCGCCGGCGTCCAGAACGTATCCCGCCCAATCGACATGTGCCAGGAAATGTCCCAGATCCCGCCGACCATCCCCGACGCGATTCCCGCCACCATGCACCAGATCGTCCACGGGATGGACGTGGCATCCGCCCTCACGGCCGCCCGCTCGCCCATCCCTACGCCGAGCTGCGTCCCCAGTGGAATGCTCTGTCCCATAGTTCGCTTCTCCGTTCGATCGCGGGTCAGGTCGATGACCTTCCGTTCAGCTCTGTTCCGCAGTTTTCTCTCTGCGTCTACTGTCTCTTGTTCCGTTTACCGTAGCCGAGGTGCGCCGCTCACGCCCCTTGAGCCCGCTTCACTGTCGCTTGCCCGAAAATTCGGCGAGGCGGCAGAGTGAGACAGAATGCTGGTCATGCACTGCATCCGGTGACCTCGCAACGAGTTGACCTCGCGACGAGTATAGTTCACGCCTGAAATGACGAAACTTCAAGGTCCTACTTTCGGGGGATTCCGCGACCTCCACGGTTGAGTAAAATTGCAGGTTCCGATCTGAGGCGAGATGCTCGGAAGCAGATGAAAATCATTCACCCAAGAGCTGTGTTAACTCTGTTGTTCGGCGCGGTGGTTGCGATATCGCAAGCGAGCTACGGTCAGGACTATGCGATCGGCGCCGATATCTCCTTTCTCGCACAAGCTGAGCAGCAAGGGGTAGTTTTCAAGGACGGAGACAAAGCCAAGCCGGGCTTGCAGATTCTGCGAGATCACGGCTACAACTGGATTCGCCTGCGTCTGTTTCACACTCCCACGAACCTGCCGAACAATCTGCAGTACACCGTCGCCTTGGCCAGGCATGCCAAGGATCTCGGTTTCAAGTTCCTTCTGGATTACCACTATGCCGATGACTGGGCCGATCCCGGCAAACAGCCGATACCAAAAGCGTGGCAGGGCAAGTCGCATTCAGAATTGGTAAAAGCCCTATTCGAATATACGAGAGACACAATCGCCGCATTTCGCGATGCCGGCGTGCTCCCGGATATGGTGCAAGTGGGCAACGAAATTACCAACGGAATACTGTGGCCGGACGGGAGACTCCCCGGCAACTGGGACCAATTTGCCGAACTCGTATATGCCGGCATCAATGGCGTGGACGCAGGCCGGGGAAACAACCCGCGCCCGAAGATCATGATTCATATTGATCGTGGCGCCGATGCGAAGGCAACCAAGGCGTTTTTCGACAAACTCAATTCCTACGCAATCCCATACGACATCATCGGACAGTCGTACTACCCATGGTGGCATGGCAGCCTGAACGACCTGAGGAATAATTTGCAGTTCATGGCCTCGGAATACAAGAAAGACATCATGGTTGTCGAAACCGCTTACAACTGGAAGCCCGGAAACTACGTCAACAAGCCAGCGCCCTTCCCGGAATCTCCGGATGGACAACGCGAATTTCTGGACGAATTGAATCGCGTGGTGATGGAAACTCCGAATGGCTTGGGCAAAGGCGTGTTCTGGTGGGAGCCGGCGGTGCAGGGTCCGCTAACGATTCGAGGGCTTTTTGACGATCGGTATGGGGCATTGCCCGCGATGACCGTATTTGATCGCTTTACACGAGGGAAATAGTTGCGGCCGCGCACGCCAAGTTTGGCGCGGTCTTCTGTGTTCTCGGGCAGTACAATAGCCACCCAAGGCAAAGGTCGCTTCCATGCTTCGTGCGGTCGTTACCGGTTTATTCCTGGGTTGGGTGTGGACGGGCGCTATCGCTCTGGCCGCTGACCCAGTGGCTCCCATCACTTATGTGGAGCGCACCTGGCAAGTGCAGGACGGCCTGCCCGAGCAGACCGTTCAAGCGTTTGCCCAGACCCGGGATCGTTATCTTTGGATCGGGACCACCGGAGGACTGTTGCGCTTTGACGGTGCCCACCTGGTTCCGTTTGACCGCGACAATACGCCCGCCTTCACCGAAAATAATGTTTTCAACCTGATGGTTGCACAGGACGACACACTCTGGATTGGCACCGAGGGTGGAGGACTGATTCGCTACAAGGACGGCATCTTCCGATCGTTTTCGGCAAAAGACGGATTGATCAACGACTTCGTGCGAGTGGTTTATCAGGACGGCAAAGGGATCGTCTGGATCGGCACGGACAACGGACTATTTCAGATCGCAGGCGAGCGCATCAAACGTGTCGATAACCGCGATGGTATTCCTCCACTTGCGGTTCATGCCATGTATGAAGACCGCCAGGGGCGCCTCTGGGTCGGGGGATCGAAACTCTTGCGTCTCAGCGGCAGCACCGCGCAGGAATATCATCTGCAGGGCCAGGGCAGCCAGACCCGGGTCAAGTCGATTACGCAGACTCGCGATGGAATGCTGTGGGTGGGCACGATCGGCGGCTTGTATCAGAAAACTTTGGGGTCGGATTCCTTCTTGAGTGTTAGAAATACGAGTGGAACTGTCCGCTTTCTTCGTGAAACCTCTGACGGCACCTTGTGGATTGGCACGATTGGCTATGGCGTTTACAAATACCGTGGGCACAAGTTCTCTCAGATCACGGCCCCCCACGATCTTCCCAGCAATACGGCATTAAACCTGTACGAAGATATCGAGAACAACATTTGGATCGGGACCCAGGCCGGCATGGTGAGACTGAGCAAGACCCCCATGCAAACCGTGGCCTTGCCCGATGCCGCCGACTACGACGCTGAGACCGTGTATCAAGACCGCAATGGAGATGTCTGGGTAGCGGCAGCGAATCTGTTTCGCTTTCACAAAGGCAAGGTGGATCAGATCCACTTTCCCGGAATTAGCGGCGTCCGCGTGCGCAACGTCTTCCGTGCCAGCGATGGCGCTCTCTGGATTGGGACCGAGGGCAGGGGCGTCTTTCGCCAGAAAGATGGTAAGTTGGCGCATTACATGACCAAGGATGGATTGGTAAACAATTTTGTGCGTGTTTTCTTGCAAGACCGGGACGGCGGCGTGTGGATCGCGACCGACGAAGGAGTAAGTCGCTGGCGCCCCGGGGGTTTTGTAAACTACCAGATGTCCGATGGGCTGTGCTATTTCAGCACACGCTCGCTGTGGGAGGACCGCAATTCGGACGTTTGGATCGGCACCGATCGCGGCGTGAGCCATTTCCACGGAGATGGCTTTGTGAAAGACAAAGTCACCGAAGCCCTAAAGAACGAAAAAATCTGGGCCATTCGCGAAGACTCCGATGGCGGCCTGTGGTTCGGAACACGGACTGGCGGGCTCTACCGTTGGCGGTTTGGCAAACTTAGCCACTACACCACCGCGCAGGGACTGGCTAGCAACAGCATCTACGAGATGCTGGAGGACGGCCGGGGTAATTTCTGGATCAGCGGTCCGAACGGCATTTCTGTGATCAATCGTCGCGAGTTGGATGCCATTGCCGAAAACCCGTCGCAACCGTTGTCTCTGACGTTCTATGGCATTTCCGATGGCTTAGAAACGACACAGCTCTTCGGCGCGGAGAAACCCGGGGGTGTTGTCACCTCCCAGGGCGAAGTTTGGTTTGCCAGTAATAAGGGCCTGGTTCGCGTCTCGGTGAATCGGTCGCAACACTCCAGTTCTGTGCCGGTGGTGATTGATCAAACGCTGGCAGACGGCTTTGAAATTCCCAATCGGCAGAACATTTCCTTGCCGCCGGACAATTCCAAGCTTGAGGTGCATTACAGTGTCATTCAGCTGCGGTCGCAGGGTCGGGTACGATTTCGCTACAGGTTGGAGGGTTTTGAGAAGAATTGGACGGAAGCTTCCTCCCGTCGCGTGGCCTACTACACCAATCTTCCGCCCGGGCACTATCGCTTCAGGGTCGCCGCGTTTGAGATGAATAACCCGCGCCAGACTTCGGAAACTTCAGTTGACATCGTTCAGCGGCCGCACTTTTATCGGACCTCCTGGTTTTTGGGTTGCAGCGTGCTTCTGCTGGTGGCAGCGGTGTGGGGAGGGTACAAGTTCCGCATTCGTCAGGTGCATGTGCGTTTCGAGGCGGTACTGAACGAGCGCAACCGGCTGGCGAGAGAAATGCACGATACCCTCATTCAAGGCTGCGCGGGCGTTTCGGCCGTGCTCGAGGCGCAATCCAGTCTCGATGAGACGGAAGCCGCAGCGAAAGAGAGCTTGTTGAGCTGCGCACGAACACAACTGCGCGCCACCATCAACGAGGCACGCGAAGCCGTGTGGGACTTGCGGCACGCAAATGCGGCGGCTACCGCGATTAGTCCGATCCTGAATGATATGACCCGACAGATGAGCAATGAATTCGGCGTGTCGGTCGGTTATCAAGTTTCGGGACGGCCCTTTGATTTCGACCAGTCCACGGCACACGACCTGCTCATGGTGGTGCGGGAGGCGCTGCACAACGCCCTCCGTCACGGTCAACCCACCAAAGTGGAAGTCTTGATTGCGTTTGAGAATAAGGAGTTCAGAGTGCAAGTGCGCGACAACGGGTGTGGATTCGATCCGGATACGGCTTTGTCTTCATCGAATGGCCACTACGGGCTCGTTGGCATCCAGGAGAGAGCTAAGCGTGTCGCGGGAAAGCTCATTCTGAGGAGTCGACCCGGCCATGGGACGGAGTTGACGCTGTACGTTCCACGGAATAGTGAGATCGGCAAGTCAACAGCCACTACAGATGGAATGCCGCGGGTATGACTACGAATCGAGATATGAATCGAGAGAAGATGAAAGTCATGGTTGTGGATGACCATCCTCTGATGCGGGTAGGCGTTGCGTCCATTGTGAATGCGAGATCGGACATGTCGGTGGTGGCCCAAACCGGCACGGGAGAGGAGGCGGTGACGCTGTTTCAAAGACATACACCCGATGTCACCTTGATGGACCTGCGCCTGCCGGGAATGAGCGGCGTCGATGCGATTCGTGCGATTCGCAAAACTCATTCACAGGCGCGCTTTGTTGTGCTGACCACCTACGAAGGAGACGCTGATATTCACCAGGCTTTGGAAGCCGGAGCGCAAGGCTACGTCATCAAAGGGATGCCCTACCAGACCTTAGTGGATGCGTTGCATCGCGTACATCGAGGCGAGCGTTTTCTGCCGCCACCGGTGGCACGAGCGCTTGCATCGCGCATGCCAGATTCCGACTTGAGCGCCAGAGAACGCGAAGTGCTCTCGCTCTTAGCGAACGGGAAAAGCAATAAAGACATAGCTTCTCTTCTGGGCATTACAGAAGCCACGGTGAAATGCCACGTCAGTGCAATTCTGCTGCGCCTCAATGTCAGTGACCGCACCGAGGCCGTGGTTACGGCCTTGCAGCGCGGCCTGGTCCACTTGTAGTGCTCTCCGACCCATAGGTCGTATCCTGTTGTCAAGACAAATACTTTTCTTTCATTCCAACTTTTGGCGGATTCGCAGATTCTCCAAGTCAGCTTAGGATCTTTTCCGGCAATGTGGGTAGGGTTTTGGCCACTCCCGCCCGGAAGGCGTTCGCGCCGGCGAATCCAAGATGATCTGCGGCGTTGATTCTGAGGGAGAGTCGATGGTTGGAGGCTCCGCGATGAGACTGGGATTTTTTTTCCTCTTTGGCCGCATCGGTCTTCTGCTGGCCCTGGTCTTGACTGGCCTTGCGGTCGGACAAAATGCCAACACCGGAGAAATCAAGGGGACCGTCTCAGACTCCTCGGGCGCTGTAGTCCCCGGAGTCCGGGTTACGATCACCAACGTGCAAACCGGAGTCGTCACCGTCACAACCACGAACTCCGACGGTATTTATGACGCTCCTTCCATTCCTGTTGGTCAATACAGAATGACCTTCTCGAAGACGGGGTTTCGCAATTACGTCCGCGCAGGTATTACTCTCGAACTCCAGACTCTCGCGGTGGACGGCACGCTGCAAGTTGGCACTGCCAGTGAACAGGTCGTAGTAACTGGAGAAACCTCGTTGGTGGAAACGGAGACGTCGGAGCAGCACATCGACCTGAGTACGGCCGCGATTCAAACCGCGCCGATCGTCGGTACCGACTGGCGCGCCGAGATGACTCAGCTTATTCCAGGCGTGAATGCGGGCGGAGGGACAGGACAAGCCAGCGGGCAGGCAATCGGAGTCAATGGCACGCAGTCCTACAACGTGAACTTTCTATCTGACGGCGGCCCGGCCACAGCTCCCAGAGATTTTAACGGCAGCAACTACTATATGCCGATTGACGCGATTGGCGAGGTAAGCATTAATTCAGCCAACGCACCGCCGCAGTATGGCACTGGGCTCACTTCCATTAATGTGATTACCAAGAGCGGCACGAACCAATGGCACGGAAGCCTGTTTGAATACATTCAGAACACCGCGTTCAACGCCAGAGGTTTCTACAATAGTACCGGGCCGAAGTCGGTGGAGCACTGGAATACCTACGGCGGCAGCGTGGGCGGTCCGATCATCAAGAATAGGCTGTTTTTCTTTTTCCTCTACCAGCGCAACCCGGCGTCTGCTCCAACTTCTGGACTCTATACGTACCCGAGCGCTGCCATGCAAGCGGGGGATTTTTATGGGATCCCGGGCTCGACAGGCTCGGCCTTCAGTCCCACAGGCGCGCTGTTGGGGACCCCCGATCCCGTGGCCCTGAAGCTACAGGGTTATTTGCCCAGCGCGACCGCTCGGGGATGGGTTGTGGGATGCCCCGGTCCAGCGAATGTATCGGCAAGCACGCCGCAGACCTGCCCCACTCAAAACAACTTTGTGTTCAACGGAACCAGTCCGGATACGGACACGTGGTATACCGGCAAAGTCGATTACAACCTCTCCGCCAAACAAAGACTCTCGTTTAGCTTCAACTATTTTCCCACCGTGTCGTCTTATGTCCCCGCCGATCCCCTCTACCCCAACGACGCTACGTCGTATCAAAAAGGGACTACCGATGATCTGACGAGCCAAGTGTCGGATCTCTATACGATAAGTCCCACAGTAGTGAATGAGTTCCGTGTGGGTGCAAGCCGCGAGCTCGATAAGTACGTGCCCCCTTCCTTCGGTAAGAACGATCCAACGACGCTCGGCCTGGAGCCAGCCTATGGCACCAACGCTCCCGCCAACGTATTTCCTAAAATTACGATTGATCAAGGATCGGGAGTGGGATGCATCGCGGAAGGCGCCGGGTGCAGCGAAAACGGCAACATCGACGCCACTCTCGGCGAAGGAATCTACACGGTCTCCGATGTGCTCACCCTCATTCGCGGCAAGCACACCATCAAGGTTGGCGGCGAGTACGACAAGTATTACCAGAACTATACCAATTGGGGAGACATCAGTTCGGGTAATTTCGAGTTCAACGGCAGCGTCACCGGAATCCCGTACGCCGACTTCCTGGCCGGTGACGTGTATGGGTGGTACGTGTACGAATATGACCCAACCAGCGCTCACATGTGGGGTTCGGCGTTATTTGCCAGCGACAACTATAAGGTGTCCTCGCACCTGACGCTAAACCTGGGCTTCCGCTGGCAGATGCAGTCGGGCTGGGGGGTGAAGAACAACCTGTTCGGAGATTACGACCCGGTCCTGCCAAATTCCGCGGATGGCGGCCTTTACAAGGGGGCCGTCCTCTTTGGCGGGCAAAGCGACAAGATGTATGGAGGGTCAATCGGCAAACTGAATACAATTCAGAACGGCGATTACAAACAGTTCGCGCCCCGAATCGGCGTTGCCTGGTCGCCCCGCGATAAGTGGTCGCTCCGCGCGAGTTACGGTATTTTTGACGCGCCCCGCGATGCTGAGAACTACACGGATAACGCGCTCGGCCTCGGCTTCAATCCCCACAACGTCGGCAATGGAGGGTATGTGAATGGGAGCTCTCCTTGGAAACTAGCGGTAGGGCCCCCTGCTGGCACAGTCATTTTTCCCACACTTCAAACTCTCTCATCGACCATCGATAACTTTAGCAGCGCGGCGTACTACCCGCAGAATATGCCGACGGACTATGTGCAGCAGTTCCTGTTCAGTATTCAGCACGAGTTCGCGGGAGGCATTCTGTTGGATACCAGTTATGTTTACACCCGCGGTAGCAACTTGAACTTTGCAACCGATATCGACCAGGCTCCTGCCAGCGCACTAGGATGTACAGGCTATAACTGCGGGAACCCTAATCCTGTGTTCAATAGTATTGCAGCTCAAATCTACGATGGTTGGTCGAATTACAACGCCCTGCAATTGCGCCTTCAGAAGAGGATGTCGTATGGCTTAAGCTTTCAGGTCAATTACGCCTGGTCGAAATCACTCGATACCGGCACTGGAGGTGGTCACGGATCGGGCGTCGATATCTACCAGAATGCGTATAGCCCAGCCGCCAACTACGGTTTATCTGACTTTAATGCCGCGAACACGCTGGTTGGTCAAATCGTTTACGAACTGCCATTTGGCCGCGGACGTCAGTTTGCACTGCATGGACCTCTCGACCAGGTTGCGGGGGGCTGGCGCCTCTCCAGTCTTTTCCAGTGGCACGGTGGGGTTCCGTTCACTCCCGTAATTCAGAGTTCTGTTGCGGACGGCATCGACCCCGGATTAGCGCCATCGCTCAGTGCTGGCTCTACGCTGTATCCCGAGCAGCTCGGCGACCCGCATGTGTCCAACCCTACAATTCACGGATGGTTCAACCCCGCGGCTTTCGCCAATCCCGCGCCCGGGACCTTTGGCAACACCCGACGCAATACGCTAATTGGGCCGGGATTCGCGGACGTCGACATCAGTATCGCGAAAGAGTTTCCTCTTCACGAGGCTATGAAACTCGAATTTAGGGCCGATGCGTACAATGCGTTCAATCATATTAATTATGCCAACCCGGATGCGGATGTCGGCTATACGGGCGGCACCTTGGCCGACACGACCGCAGGTACAATTACCGGCCCCGCGGCGGGCAACGGGAACCTGCGCATCATCCAACTGGGAGCGCACTTCAGATTTTGAGTTGCGCTCAGGAACTTGACTCAACCCATCGCCGCAGGATGCGCCTTTCTCATCCCGCAGTCCTTGCGGCTCGCCAGGGTACCGGATTTGGCACCGTTCGCAGCCCTGGCGCCGGAACGCTGGATCGTTTCAAGTCCCCAAGGTTGGCATGCTGGGTTGCGATCATAATAGGGAGGCGGCGAGAAGCTCTTTGCAGCGTGCGCGAATATCACGAACGGCAGGTCTTTCCCTCCATGAGAGATTCCCCACCCAGTAAATTCCACGAATCGGTATTTCGTTTCGGCTGCGCTTCCATGACTCATTCAAAGCGAGTTGCAGGCTCAGGCAGCAGGCCGCTCTTTCTGTTGTTGACTCTTCTCGCGAGCGCGTTTGCCGTGACGGCGCCACAAAACGCCGCTTCCCACGCGGCGCAAACCCGAGAGCACCTTCGCAAGGCAGAAGAATATCTCAAGGCGAATGACCCGACTTCGGCGGCGAAAGAGTTCGACGCAGTGCTCGCGCTCGATCCCCGGAACGCCGAGGCGTACGCAAACTTAGGCGTCATCGCGTTTTTTCGACACGACTACCAGAACGCTTCGCGGAACTTTCAAAAGGCCCTCGAGATCGATCCGTCTTTGGCGAAAACGCAGGCTCTGCTCGGCATCTCTCGAAAAAGATTGGGAACGCCCGGGGCTCGTACTCTGCTGGAAAAGTCCTTTCCGAAGCTGAAAGACAAGCAATTGCGTCTGCAGGTTGGCCTGGAACTGGCGTCTCTTTACGATCAACAGGGCGACCCGGGCGCGACCGCTTCCGTAATGCAATCGCTGGTAGATCTGGACCCCGACAACGTGGAGGTGCTGTTCATGGCCGAGCGTGTCTACTCCGAGTTGGCCGACGGCACACTGAACAAATTAGCCGTCCTCGCGCCCGGTTCCGCTCGCATGCAGCAAGTGATCGCGGAGCGTCTTGTGAATGACGGGGATCTCAAGGGGGCAATCGACCACTACAGAAAAGCTCTGCGGATCGATCCCCAGTTGAGGGGCGTTCACTTTGAGTTGGGAGAAGCCATTCTGGAGTCTGCGACTGGGAATGCTGCAACCGAAACCGAGGCCGAGAAGGAACTTGCACTCGCGGTCAAAGTCGACGGAGACACGGCCAAGACGGAATGCGAGTTCGGCAGGCTCGCTTTGCTGCAAGGCCGACCAGACGATGCGCTTGCCTTCTACCAACGGGCCGACAGACTCGACCCGAACGAAGTTCAGGCGCAAATGGGGCTGGCGAAACTCCTGCTGCCGGAGAATCCGCAAGCAGCCATCAAGTACCTGCGCATGGCGGTGCAATCCGATCCTCTTAACAGCGCGGCCCACTACCGGCTGGCACAGGCATACAACCATCTGCAGATGACGGAATTGGCAAACCAAGAATTGCGACTGTTTCAAGAGATCAAGAAAACGAAGGATCAGGTGGAGACGCTCTACCACGAGATGAACCGGCAGCCCAAACCGGAGACGGATGCTGTGCAGGATAACTGAGGCCGGATTCACGAGTACGTCATGGCCAGTCCCCGAAACCCGATGAGTCGCAGGCCGCGGTTCACATCCCGTTTCGCATCATTTTTTCTCATGGGCATTAGCGTTGTCGGGAATGTCGCATGCGGCGGAAGCTCATCCAGCAGCCCGCCTTCTCCCGCGGCCCTGCCTCCCACAATCGCCAAGGCATTCGGATCCGCCAGCGTGGCGTTGAACGGAACTACAACTCTGACTTTCAACCTGGTGAATCCGAACACCAGCCTTTCCCTGAGCGGCGTCGGTTTCAACGACAACTTGCCGCCGGGGCAGTCCGTGGCTACGCCCAATGGTCTGACCGGCAGCTGTGGTAGTGGAATCATTACGGCAGCCGGCGGATCGAACAGCGTCGCTGTTTCCGGCACTACACTCGCCGCGGGTGCCTCATGCATTTTCGCGGTGAATGTGATGGGCACGACGTCCGGCACTCAGAACAACACAACCGGCGCCATTACTTCGAACGAGGCAAAAAACGGCGGAACGGCTTCGGCCAGCCTCATCGTCGCGGGACCGAGTCAGCAACCGCCGCAGCCAACCGACATTACTCCCATCAGCGGCCAATCCTATTACGTTCTCGATCAACTCAGCGGATTGCAGGTTGACCTCGACAACGGCTCGACAACGGCGGGCAGCCACCTGGTGCAGGATCCACGAAGTTTCACCAATACAAGCCGGCGCTGGACCTTTACGCAGCTTTCGGATGGTTCCTGGCAGATCAGCAATGTTCAAAATAGCCTGTGTTTTGACGGCGCCAATATTTCCGGAGTTACGTATGTTGTGCAGAATGCCTGCAGCAGCGGCGCCGCCACACAGCGGTGGACGCTCAGCGCAACCAGCAACGGCTATTACACGATTTCGAATAACAGCACCAATTTGGTGGTTGATGTTCCTTCCATGTCCGGAGGCACGTCCCTGGTTCAGGCCGCACTTTCCGGCGCCGCGACGCAAAGCCAGCAGTGGTTGCTGCGGCCTGTTTTCTTTCAGGGCATAGACAACGCGCTGTTGGAGAAACAGGAAACTGCGCGCATCGAGACCGGGCTGGTCTGGTGGAAAGACACGAACGGAGTTCAGACGGATGTTCTCCAGATTCTGAAGAGACACGGCATCAACACGGTGCGCATTCGCCCGACTTCGGCGCCTCCCTATTCCGATCCATCGCAGACTGGGTGTACTGGCAATGCCTGCTTCACCGAAACCGACGCGCAGGATCTCAACCTGGCCAACCGCACCAAGAACCTTGGCATGAGCCTGGAATTGACCCTGTTTTTTGATGGCGGCAGTTCTGCCAGCATTCCGCCGGCCTGGTCTAACCACACTCTGATGCAGTTGCAAAACGACGTCTACAATTACGTCAAAGCTGAGATCATGTCATATCGCCAGGCCGGCACAATGCCCGACCTGGTCGCCATCGGCAACGAGGTAGATACTGGCTTCCTCGGCTCCCTCGGCAGTCCCACTGGAGCGGATTTCAGCGGGTTTGCGAGCCTGCAGGTCCAGGCCATGCAGGCAGTTGCGGACGCCGCCGCCGACACCTCCATCGGACCCGCAATTCCTCCTCCGCTGACCTGCATTCACATTACGCCGGCCTGGAATCTTACCCAGTTCTTCACATTGGTAAATCAAAACAATATTCCTTATGACGCGATCTGCCAAAGCTACTACCCGTTCTTTCATGGTCCATTGACCGATTCACAGCTGGCGCAGGCAAATCCGAACAACCAGCCTGTGGAGCAGGATGTTCTGGTAGATGCCGCCAACAACATCGGCAAACCCATTTTCATTATCGAGACGGGTGAGCATTACGAAAATGGATTCGAGTCGAACGACCCGTGGTACAGCCCGCCGAGCCAGCTTCTTCAAGCGCAATTCCTGACTGACCTGCGGACCGTGCAACAGGGTCTGCCGAACAACTTAGGGATGGGAATCGAATACTGGGATGCCGAGGGGGTCAACATACCCAGACTGAATGGCGGTTGGTTCAATGGAGGAACCAATCTCCCCGTCGCGGTCTATGTCTGGAATGGATTGACGATCTTTAACAACGCAGACTCGTCGGGCACCACCAATATAGGCGATCCCAGTTATTCCACGCCGCTTTCCGCGTTGGACGCGCTCGGAGGTCGCTGAGTTCGTCGCGAAGAAACAAGCGCGAAGACAGGATGAGAATTCCGGACCACCGCATCTTGCATACAAAAAACAGAAAGCAACAAATCGTGACAAGTCTAAGGAATACACTCTCGCAACAAAGGAATGCCTGATGGAGGAAGGTAGCGTTTGGCGGGGTCCGCTGAGCCGGCGTCAGTTGCTCAAGGGCGCGGTCAGCACGGTGGCAGTTGCTTCCGCGTCCTCATTCGTCGGTCCCGGTTACGGCCAGTCTGCGCCCGAGATCCGTGCTTCGAGAGTCCGCGAAAGTTTTGATCTTGGCTGGCGGTTCACTCGCGGTGATTTTCCCAACGCGCGCGCCGCCGACTTTTCGGACTCGGCGTGGAAGTTGCTCGATCTTCCCCACGACTGGAGTATCGAAGGACCTTTCGACCAACGAGAACCCGCCGGTTCATGTGGTGCCTATCTGCCAACTGGAATTGGCTGGTACCGCAAGCGCTTTCGCGTGCCCGAATCGTACCAGGACAAAAAGCTCACCCTCGAGTTCGATGGCGTCTACCAGAATAGCGAGGTGTGGATCAACGGCCAGGCGTTGGGCACCCGTCCTTATGGTTACGTTCCGTTTTTCTATGACCTCACGCCGCATATCAACTTCGGCAGCCACCACGATAATGTGATTGCCGTCAGGGTGGATAACTCGCATCAGACCAATTGCCGCTGGTATTCCGGGTCCGGCATCTATCGACACACTTGGCTGCTTTCCACGAGCAGACTGCATGTCGCTCCGTGGGGGGTGTTTGTAAGCGTACCGCAAGTATCAAGCGACGCAGCGACCGTCCGCATTGCTACCAAGGTGCAGAACGAAGATAAGACGGTTGCTTATTGCACGCTTGTTAACAGCCTGTCCGATGGTGACGGCGAGCTCGTTCAAAAAGCCGAATCGAACCAGGAAATTCCGCCCGGGGCGGAATACGAATTTGTGCAGTCCATGAAAGTGGACAAGCCACGCCTTTGGTCCGTCGCCGATCCGTATCTGTACACCGTTCGCAGCACGGTGCGGACTCTTAACAAAGATGTGGATGATTACAGCACTCCCGTCGGCATGCGCCAGGCCATCTTCGATGCGGATAAAGGTTTTCTCCTGAACGGCGGACGCGTAAAGCTCAAAGGCGTGTGCCTCCACCATGATGGTGGCTGTGTGGGCGCCGCGGTGCCGGAGAGAATCTGGCAGCGGCGGTTGGAAATCCTGCAAGAGATGGGTTGCAACGCGATTCGCACCAGCCACAACCCCTACGCTGCGGAGTTCCTCGACCTGTGCGATCGTATGGGGTTTCTGGTGATGAATGAGGCCTTCGACGAATGGAAAGTGCCGAAAGGACAGATTGGTCCTAACGGATACGCCAACTACTTCGACGAATGGTACGAGCGAGACGTTCAGAACTTTGTCCGTCGCGACCGCAATCATCCTTCCGTCATACTCTGGAGTGCGGGAAACGAAATCGGCGATCAGGGTGCCAAGGATGGCGCGGAGACTCTGGGCAAATTACTGAAAGTGTTTCATGCGGAAGATCCCACACGGCCGGTGACGGCCGGCTGCGATCACATCGCATCCGAACCCGCTTCGGAGACCGCGCGGGCCGAGTTTCTGGCCCTGCTTGATGTGGTTGGTTACAACTACGTCGATCGCTGGCGCGACCGGAGAGAAAAATTCTACAGCATTGACCGCCACGCATTTCCGCAGAGGCGTTTTGTGGGAACGGAAAGCGATTCGATGGGGGGTGTCCGGGGCGAGTATCCCGACTTGCTCCCCAGCGACACGCCCGCAGATCCTTTTCAATTCTTGCACGGACGGAATGTCGACGTTGAACAGTTGTTCAAATTTGTCAGCACTTATGACTATGTAGCCGGAGACTTCATGTGGACCGGGATCGACCATCTGGGCGAAGCGCGATGGCCCATGAAAGCATCATCCGCAGGCGTCATCGACACCTGCGGCTTCAAGAAAGACGGCTTCTACTTCTACCAGAGTCAGTGGGAACGAGAACCGGTTCTTCATGTTTTTCCCCATTGGAACTGGAAGGGCCAAGAAGGTCACACCATCCCCGTGAGCTGTTACACAAATTGCGACACCGTGGAATTGTATGTGAATGGGCGCTCGCTGGGCGTGAAGGGATACGAATTCCCTAGACTAGGTATGGAACTTCGATGGGGAAACCTGCCGGATCGCGCCAAAGTCTTGCGAACCACCTCAGAGCTCCACTTGTCCTGGGATGTTCCCTATGAACCGGGCAATCTTAGAGCGGTAGGAGTCAAGGATGGAAACGTCGTTTCCACGGTTGACGTTCAGACCACCGGAGAGCCCGCGGCAATCGGCTTGTCGGTGGACCGGCAGGTCATCGCGGCGGATGGGCGCGATGTAGCCCATTTTGTGGCGCAGATCCTCGACGACGCGGGCAGAGTCGTGCCTATCGCGAACAACGAAATCACGTTCGAACTGGAAGGCGAGGGCAACCTGATTGGCATCGATAGCGGAGATCCAGCGAGTCACGAAGACTACAGGTCCAACCGCCGCCGGGCTTTCAACGGGCTGGCTCTGGCTATTGTGCAGTCGGGCTGGAAGTCCGGCCAGGTCCGATTGAGAGCGAACTCGCCATCGCTCAAAGAAGCAATCGCCAAAATTACGACCGAGCGCAGATCATAATTGGACCGTTGTGTTGGTCCGCAACGGTAGTTTTGTTGGGGAGCTTAGTTTGAGATTATGGCAAGCCCATCCTGTCGGACAATCCCGGTGCCGCTTGATCGGGGCCAGAAGCCACCGCTCTCCGAGTCCTCTGCGACCGCCCCGGAACTGAATGCCGGAGATCGCGTCGAGGGTCTTGCAACGTCGGAAAGCCGACTGGAGAACTATCGCTCCTCTGTCTCCCGACGGTAGCTTGCGGCAGATGAATTCTCAGGGGCTGGAGATGGTCTCCGTCTCTAGATGCGCTCGTCGGCAAAAAGGTGGATCGCCTGATTGTCCCGGAAGACCGCCGGAGATTGAAAGATTTCAATGGAAGGATCTGGCGAGGCGAAAAGGGATCTTTGCAATTCGACGCCGGGTCACCTGTTGACACTCTACGGAAGCAGCAGTAGAGTATCTGTTGACGCTCTACAGGGAGAGCCATGGGCGAAAACAAATCCGACGTTCTACAAGGAACCCTGGACCTGATGGTGCTTAAGACCTTGGAGCTGATGGAGCCTCTGCACGGGTATGGTATCGCACGGCGTATCGAACAAGTGAGCAACAATACTTTGAGCCTGAATCAGGGGACGATTTATCCGGCGCTGCTGCGCTTGCAGCAGCGGGGCTGGATCAAGTCGGAATGGGGCACTTCGGAGAACAATCGCCGCGCCAAATACTATTCGTTGAGCCGCTTGGGAAAGAAGCAAATAGAGAGAGAGACTGAAAGCTGGGAGCGCATTGCCGCGACCATGGCCCGCTTTCTGGCTCCGTCGCGCTAGGAGTCCCCGATGGACTGGCTGCGAATCTGGTACAGCCGCTGCCTCGCGGCCTTCCGAAGGAGGAAGCTCGACGAGGAACTCGACGAAGAATTGCTCTCGCACATCGAGTTCGCCATTGAAGACAACCTTCGAAAGGGCATGTCCAAAGAAAGCGCGCGGACGGAGGCACTGCGCTCATTCGGGGGCTTGATTCAGGTCAAAGAGATGTATCGGATTGAGCGAGATTTGCCGTGGGTGGATGCCTTTGCTCAGGATATCCGCTATGCCGCTCGCCAGATGAAGCGTGCCCCAGGCTTCGCCATAGTTGCCGTCCTTACGCTTGCTCTGGGAATTGGCGCGAACACCGCGGTCTTTACCCTGATTCATGCACTGATGCTGACCACGCTGCCCGTGCGCAGTCCCGGCGAACTGGTGCGGCTGACGATGAACCTCAGTGTGCCCGACACTGACGGCCACGATGCTCCCCTCAGCTTGCCCATGATCGAGGCCATCGAGAAACATTCGCACTCCTTCCACGGTGTCTTCGGATGGTGCGTGTACGACTTTCCTTTCCGAGACGGCAGCGTCAACAGCGGCCTTCACGGCGCGATCGTTAGGGGCAATGCTTTTGAGTCGCTGGGCGTGCGTCCTACTGTGGGTCGCCTCCTGACACCGCTTGACGACCAGGCCGGCGGCGGTCCCGATGGCCTGGCTGCCGTCATCAGTGATCGCTTCTGGCGAGAGCGTTATCATGGCGATCCTTCCGTCGTCGGGCACCACATCATTGTGACCGACCACGATGCCACGATTGTCGGTGTGGCGCCAGCAGGGTTTGAAGGCGTGATCGCGGCAGAACACCCCGACATCTATTTGCCGCTCGAATTTCAGGCTGTGCTCTATGGCCAGGTCGCAAAACACGAAGGCGG
>Ga0209420_1000634_pt1 | contig 17921 bp, 12 predicted proteins | sample BlaSpr_A8_OM1_O1_FD_187972 | JGI IMG/M metagenome (GOLD analysis project Ga0209420, IMG submission 187972) | Forest soil microbial communities from Thunder Bay, Ontario, Canada - Black Spruce, Ontario site 2_A8_OM1_O1 (SPAdes) (version 2) | ecosystem: Environmental > Terrestrial > Soil > Boreal... | reverse complement strand
GAGCGAGGCCAGATGCCAGAACCGGAATTTCGCACGATTGAACCAAAGATCCTCTATTTTGGAACGCCGGTCGCGTTGATCAGTTCGCTGAACGAAGACGGCACGACGAATCTGGCGCCGATGTCGTCGTTCTGGGCGCTGGGTTGGACGCTGATGCTGGGATTATTGGACGAAACGAAGACGGCGGAGAACATGGAACGACATCCCGAGTGCGTCGTCAATCTGCCGGCGCCGAGTATGTGGCGGGAAGTGGAGATACTGGCGCCACTGACCGGCAAGGATCCTGTACCGCAAATTAAAGCCAAGCAGTTCCGCTTCGAGAAGGACAAGTTCGCAATTTCCGGACTAACGCCGCTCGCGAGCGAGGCGGTGCAGCCGGCGCGGGCGCGGGAGTTCGCCGACAAGCACGGCATCCCGGTCGTGCACCCCAGCTATGCGGCGCTCATTGGCGATCCCGAGGTTGACGCGATCTACAACCCGCTGCCGAACTCGCTGCACGCGCCGTGGACGCTGCGCGCGATCGCCGCTGGCAAGCACGTGCTCTGTGAGAAGCCGTTCGCCTCGAACGAGGCGGAGGCGGCCGAGGTCGCCGACGCAGCCAAGTCGGCCGGGGTCGTGGTCATGGAGGCGTTCCACTACCGCTACCATCCGCTGGCCCGCCAGATGCAGCAGATCGCCGCCGGGGAACTGGGCGAGCTGCGGCACGTCGAGGCCGCGCTCTGCTTCCCGCTGCCCAGGTTCTCCGACATCCGGTACCGGTTCGACCTGGCCGGCGGGGCCACGATGGACGCGGGCTGCTACGCGATCAACTGCATCCGGATGCTCGGCCAGGGCGAGCCAAAGGTCACCAGCGCCCGGGCCAAGCTGCGCGGTCCGGACGTCGACCGGGCGATGGTCGCCGACTTCCGGTTCCCCAGCGGCGCGACGGGGCGCATCCGTGCTTCGCTCTGGTCGGCCCAGCCGCTCCGGATCTCCGCCAAGGCCGTCGGCGAACGTGGCGAGATGCGGGTGCTGAACTACCTGGCCCCGCAGGCTTTCAGCCTGCTGAGGACCCGCACCAGCCAAACCGCGCGGTGGGAGCGGATCCGCGACCACACCGCCACCTATGTCTACCAGCTGCGCGCGTTCGCGGCAGCGGTCCTTCGCGGCGAGCCGGTGATCACGAACGCTGATGACGCGGTCGCGAACATGCGGCAGATCGACAGCGTGTACCGGGCTGCCGGGCTGCCGCCGCGGGGCCAGCAGGATTAGCCGACGATCAGGATCAGTTGCGCTCGCCGGTTTCATGCAGCAACGGCGCCGGGCCGACAACCAGCGGGTCGGGCCTTCCGACCACGGACTCGTCCTTGTCCTCGTACGGAACGCGGGACAGGACGTAACGCATGGCCTCGAGCCTGGCCCGCTTCTTGTCGTTGCTCTTCACCACGGTCCACGGGGCATCCGCCAGGTCCGTGTAGTAGAACATCGACTCCTTGGCCTTGGTGTAGTCGTCCCACTTGTCCAGCGAGGCCAGGTCGGTCGGGCTGAGCTTCCACCGCTTGACCGGATCCAGCTGGCGGCGTACAAACCTGCGCAGCTGCTCGGACCTGGACACCGAGAACCAGAACTTGATCAGCAGGATCCCGTCCCTGGACAGCATCCGCTCGAACTCCGGCGCCTCGCGCAGGAACTCCATGACCTCGTCCGGCTCGGTGAAGCCCATCACCCGCTCGACGCCTGCCCGGTTGTACCAGGACCGGTCGAACATGGCGATCTCGCCGGCCGCCGGCAGGTGCGCGATGTAGCGCTGCAGGTACCACTCGCTCTGCTCGCGCTCGGTCGGCTTGTCCAGGGCGATCACGTGCGCTCCGCGCGGGTTCAGGTTCTCGGTGAAGCGTTTGATCGTGCCGCCCTTGCCCGCCGCGTCACGGCCCTCGAACAGGATGATCAGCCGGCGCTGCTGGGACCTGACCGAGCGCTGCAGCTTCAGCAGCTCGATCTGCAGCGCGCGTTTTTCCTTCTCGTACCGGCGGCGGCGCAGCTTCTTCGGGTACGGGTAGTCCTCGCGGAACGTCGGCACCATCTTGCCGTCCGGCCCGAGGAGTTCCGCCTTGCCGCCCCGCCGGTAGTGGATGCTCAGGCCAAGCTGGTCAGCCAGACGTTCCAGGATCGCGTCGGCGTCTCGGTTACGGCCGCTAGGCACCACAAGGACCCCCGTTCCGACCTGCGGAAACTAACCCGGGCCCCGGGCAGCGCTGGCGGCGCGGGCGAACATCCGGCGTCGTACCCGCCCACCGCAGGGACACACCTACCCCCCGGGCCCGGCGCGGGCCGGCCATCATCGAGCAGTGACTTTGTTCCTGGGCGGATCCGACGTCGCGAGTCTCCTGGACATCGACGAACTAGCCGGGGCGTTGCGTACCGGGTTCCTGAAACACGATGCGGCGCCGCCCACCGGGCTGCGGGTAACGGCAGACCTCCCCGGAGGAGCCACGGCGACGGCCCTGCTGCCGGGGCTGCTGGCCGGAATACCCGCTTATACCGCCAAATTGAACGCAAAGTTCCCGGCGGCTCTGCCAGCCCTGCGCGGCGTGGTGTGCCTGCACAGCCTGGACGACGGCCGCCTGCTGGCGGTCCTGGACTCGGCCAGCCTCACTGCGTGGCGCACTGGCATCGCCGCCGCGGTGGCGACTGACGTGCTGGCGGCGCCCGGGGCCGCGACGCTCGGGATCGTGGGTGCGGGCGCCCAGGCGGAGCTGGTGCTGGCCGCCCTGTCCAGGTTCCGCCCGGTCACCCGGCTGACGGTCTTCGACGTGGACGCGGCCCGCGCGGAGCGGTTCGCGGCCGCACATGCTCCGAGGCCGGACGGGCACGCGGCATGGGTCGCCGGCAGCGCCAGGGAGGTGGCCGCGGTATCGGAGATCGTGGTCCTCGCCACCTGGAGCCGGGAGCCGCTGCTGTGCCTGGCCGATCTGCGGCCAGGCCAGCACGTGACCAGCCTGGGCGCGGACGAGCCGGGCAAGGCAGAGCTGGCAGCAGATGCGCTGCGGGCGGCGACCGTAGTGGTTGACCAGGAAGATCTGGCCCGCGCCGGCGGTGCGCTGGCCGCGGACGGCCTGCGGGACCTGCGCCCGGCCACGCTGGGGCAGGTGCTGGCCGGCGCGCACCCGGGTCGCCGCGGCCGCGACGAGCTGACCGTGTACGCGCCGGTCGGCCTGCCATGGCAGGACCTCGCGGCCGCCTGGATCGTGTACCAGGCCGCGGTCGCGAAAGGACGGGGCGTGGACCTGGACCTCCTGGCCTGACCTGCTGCGTCGCCCCTGCAGACGCAGCGCAGCCGGGTCATATGGCTCGCTCCTACCGAGCAGAGCGGCGATATCGCACGCCGAATACAGCCAGTGCGATTCCGGTCAGCGCGATCAGCGGTCCAAGGACGGCCCAGAACGTGACGCCAGACATCACACTGCCGCCGATGTAGCCGAGGCCTTGCAGGCCGAAGACGATTCCGGCGACGGCGATCAGCGTGCCGACGACGATGAGCAAGCCGCTCTTCATGCGCATCTCCTCAGGCAGCCCAGGTGCTGCGTCTGATGTCTCTACGCCCGTGAACGGCTCCGGCGGTGCGATGGTTCGGCGGGGCCGAATGGCGGTAACGGGACCGCAGACAGGCGACGGCGCAGCCGTGACGGTTTGGTGGCAATCGGTCGCGGGCCGGCGTGGCTGGCGGGCCATCCCAGAAGACGCCGCGTAGTGTACAGCCCGCCCAGCCGAGAGGGTGCCGCAACCCCAGGCCCGGGTAAAACGTCTACAAAGCATCAGCAGGAATGGACTGCGCCAAAGGGCTCCCTAGCGGGACATCGGGCGCGGGACGGGCACGGTAAGGGGAGCGACATGAGGCACACGGCGGTGCGGTGGCTGTTCGCCCTTGGGGCCCTGGTTGCGGCCGGGGCACTGGTGTTCGGTCAGGTCGGGGCGGCGGGAGCCAGTCTGTCGCGGGCCGCGGTACGGGCGTCCGCCCCCGCGTACGTTCTGCCCGGCCGGATTCTGGCCCTCGGGATGCATGGCCCGGCCGTGCGGCGCCTGCAGGTCCGCCTCGCCGCGCTGAAGTACTACCCGGGCGCCATCGACGGGCAGTTCGGGCTGGACACGCTCGAAGCAGTCTGGGCGTTCAAGGAAACCCAGGGCCTCATCATCAACAGCGCGAACCAGGATCAGGTGTCGCGCGCCGCCGAGCGCGCGCTCGTGCATCCCCGTGCGCCCAAGGTCCTCGCCCCGCACGGCGGCGCGACGCGGATCGAGGTCAACATGGGCGACGAGGTCCTGGTCCTGTACAAGAACCACAAGGTGGACCTGATCAGCCACGTTTCCACCGGGGCCGGGTGCCTGCCCGGGCAGGGCTGCGGCTGGAACACGCCGCCCGGGAATTACCACGCGCTGTCGTATCTCCCGGGATGGGTCACCGTGCCGCTCGGGGAAATGTACAACCCGGTCTTCTTCATCGGCAGGCTCTACGCCATTCACGGGGAGTGGGACTCCAGCGTTCCCTGGTACCCGGACTCGCACGGCTGCGTCCGCATCCCGTACGACACCGCGACGTTCTTCCACAAGCTATTCCCGGTCCCCGGCACGCCGATCTACATCAGGAACTAGTCGTCCGGGCCCGTGCGGCGGGGCGGCCGGCTAACCCGCCCCGCGGGCCGACATCCGTGCCCTGCACGACGTCCGCGCTGTTTACCGCGCTGGTGTTCAGGCTGGACCGGGCGGCAAATCCCAGTAAACTCGTCGGTTATCGACCGACAGGCTGGGCCTGTCCTGGCTTGAGGTGGGGTGCTCCGATGCGGCGGATTATGCCTGCGGTCGCCGCCGTGGCGATCTGCGCCGGAATCGTCGCTTGCGGCAGTTCGTCCTCGTCGCCCAGCTCGTCGGCTGGCAGCGCGGCGGCGAGCTGCTCCAACGCGTCGATCCAGAAGGACCTCTACAAGAAGGGCCAGCTGACCGTCGCCACGGACAAGCCCGCCTACCCGCCGTGGTTCGAGAACAACAACCCGGCCAACGGCAAGGGCTTCGAGAGCGCGGTCGCCTACGCGATCGCCAAGCAGCTCGGGTTCAAGACCTCGCAGGTGCAGTGGGCATACGAGCCGTTCGACGCCTCGTACTCGCCGGGACCGAAGAAGTTCGACTTCGACATCAACGAGATCTCCTACACGCCGCAGCGGGCCACCGCCGTCACGTTCTCGGCCAGCTACTACGACGTGAGCCAGGCGCTGGTGGCGCTGAAGAACACCCCGATCGCAACCAAGCACACCCCAGCCGAGCTGAAGACGTACGTCTACGGCGACCAGGTGGGGACCACCAGCCTGGCTTTCATCACCAGCCAGCTCCAGCCCACGACGCAGCCCAAGGTGTTCCAGACGCTGAACGACGTGAAGTCGGCGCTGCAGGCGCACCAGATCGCCGCGCTCGTCACGGACACGCCAACCGCCCAGTACATCTCCTCCTCGGAGATCTCCGGCTCGGAGATGGTGGCCCAGTTCCCGAGCACCGGCGAGCACTACGGCCTGCTGTTCAGCCTCGGCAACCCGCTGGTCACGTGCGTGAACAAGGCGATCGCGACGCTGAAGGCGAACGGGACGCTGCAGGCGCTGCAGAAGCGGTACCTGCAGATCTACCTCTCCGTCCCGACGATCAAGCCTTGAGCCTCGGCTCCGGCGGCCCAGCCCCCGGCTCGTTCGGGACCACCGGCCGCGGGCCGCGCCTGCTGTCCGGCGGCGGCCGGCGGGCGACCGCCGTCTCCTCGGCCAGCACCCTGGTCGTGCTCGCCGCGATTGTCGTGATCTTCCTGCTCGCTCCCGGCAGCGCCCAGGTTCGGCATACCTTCTTCAACCCGACCGACATGTGGCAGGCATTCATCGGCGACCCGAAGAAGGGCTACTACTCGGTCGGGGAGGCCATCTGGCTGAACATCAGGATGTTCCTGGCGGCCGAGGTGCTGATCCTGATCGTGGCGCTGGCCATCGCGCTGGTGCGGCTGTCGACCAGCCCGGTCGCGTTCCCGTTCCGGGTCCTGTCCATGATCTACGTGGACTTCTTCCGCGGTGTGCCGCTGCTGCTGGTGATCCTGGCGATCGGGTTCGGCGTGCCCGCGCTGCGGCTGCCGTTCGTCTCGACCCAGTCGGCGGCGGTCTACGGCGTGGCCGCGCTGGTGCTCTCCTACTCGGCGTACGTGTCCGAGGTCTACCGGGCCGGGCTGAACTCGGTGCACCTGAGCCAGGTGGCCGCCGCCCGGTCGCTCGGGCTGTCGCAGGCCTCGTCGCTGCGCTACGTGATCCTGCCGCAGGCCGTGCGGAACGTCGTCCCGCCGCTGCTTAACGACTTCATCAGCCTGCAGAAGGACACCGCGCTGGTCGGCGTGCTCGGCGCGATCGAGGCGAACGAGGCCGCCCAGATCTACAGCAGCACGGTGTTCAACTACTCCAGCTACGCGGTGGCGGCCGTGCTGTTCCTCATCCTCACGATCCCGCTGGCCCGGTTCACCGACCGGGTGATCGACCGGGACCGCAGGCGGCGCCTGGCCGGGTCAGCCCCGTGACCGCGCCCGACGGCGCCGGCCCCGGCCCGGGCACCTCTCCGGCCGAGGGTGAGGCCATCAGAATCGAGGGCCTGCGCAAGTCGTTCGGCCCCAACGAGGTGCTGCGCGGCATCGACCTGTCGGTGGCCACGCACGAGGTCATCTGCCTGATCGGCGCGTCCGGCTCCGGCAAGTCGACGCTGCTGCGCTGCCTCAACCTGCTCGAGCCGATCGACGCCGGGCGGATCAGCCTGTGGGGGCAGGAGATCACCGGGGCAGGCGTCGACCAGAACCTGGTGCGCAAGTACGTCGGCATTGTGTTCCAGTCGTTCAACCTCTTCCCGCACATGAGCGTGCTGCGCAACATCACGCTGGCGCCGATGAAGGCGCGCAAGATTCCCCGGACGCAGGCGGAGGAAGAGGCACGCGCGCTGCTGACCCGGTTCGGGCTGCTGGACAAGCAGTACGACTACCCGGACCGGCTCTCCGGCGGGCAGCAGCAGCGGGTGGCGATCGTCCGGGCGCTCGCGATGCGGCCGCAGATCATGCTGCTGGACGAGGTCACCAGCGCGCTGGACCCCGAGCTCGTGGCCGAGGTGCTCGACGTGATCAGGGAACTGGCGGCGACCGGCATGACCATGCTGATCGCGACGCACGAGATGGGATTCGCCCGGGACATCGCGAACCGGGTCTGCTTCCTCGCCGACGGCACGATCGTCGAGGACGCCCCGCCGTCCCGGCTGTTCACCGAGCCAAGGGACGAGCGCACCCAGAAGTTCCTGCGCCGGATCGTCGAAGCGGGCCGACTCTGACTGGCCACCGCCGCATCGACCCCGGCGTCCGGCCGCGTGTGCTTTGCGCACAATTTGCTTAGCCCAAACAACTTCTTGACAGTCGTCTGGGCTGGAGTGACGATGCGATGGAGGACCCCTGGATGCGGCGCCCCCGGATGAGCGCCCGGCCATCTGGGGCGAGGTTGGGGTAATGGCTGCTGGTCAGCGGACAGGGAAACAGCCGTCATTAGCGACCCCATCTGACCCGCCGACCGCGAGTTCAGCACGCGCACGCCGAGGATTACTGCGCGGCCGACACTTCCCGACCGCTGCTCGCGGCCCGCCCTCCCATTCCGGTCAGCGTCGCCAATGGCCTGGCGCCGCTAGATACCCAAGTCGTACGGGGGGATTCAGGACCCACCTATGAGGGAGCAGTTCAATGTGGTCGAATTCACGCCGCCCCCCGGACAGCCGCGAAGAGGATTCGTGGCTGAGCGACGCGCAGCAGAGGCGGGTCGCACCCGCGGAGACCGAGCCGTTTGTTGCCCCGGTTCCGACCCGGATGGTCTCCAACGGCGAATACATGCCGCATCCGCAGACCGATGACCAGAAGCATGTCGAATACAGGGTCAAGGAACTGGCCGACGAGGCAGCCAAGCGGCTCGGGACCACCCGCCGCAGGTTCCTCATGGGCACCGGCGGGCTTGCGGCCTCGTTCCTGGCGATGAACGAGGTGTACGGCAAGAAGCTCTTCAACGTCAGGCCGGTCGAGATGTACGAGACCGCTGCGTACGCCGAGAACGGTGTCCCCCAGGACGTGTTCGTCTTCGACGACCAGACGCACATCGTCCGGACCACCATGAACGGCGGCAACGCGCTGCGGGCGCTCGCGCAGGGCCCCGGGCCGGCCTCCACGGCTGCGGGCTACACCTCTAACCCCTTCAACGGCACCGGCGGCAACCCGGCCGGGGTCGACGAGTTCGGGAACCCCTGGGCGGACTGGAACCCGGCCCAGCTTGGCCCGGCCTTCCCGCCCAACTCCGGCCCGCCCACGACGGCGCTCGGCGAGTTCCACCTCGGCCAGTACATCAACAGGATGTACCTGCAGTCCCAGACGAGCATCTCGATCATCAGCAACGCGAACCTGGCCCTGTTCACGGCGCCCGGCGGCACGGTCCCCGGGCCGGCCAGCAACATCACCGAGAGCCTCGTCAGCGAGATACTCACCGGCTACCAGACGTCGATGTGCCGCGACTTCATCAATAACCTGGCCGGCTCGCGGCGGGCGTTCGCGCACGCGCAGATCTACCCAGGCGTCGGGAACCTCGAGGACCCGGCGTTCGGCGATTACACCCAGTGGCAGATCGAGTTCTGCCAGCCTGACTCGTGGAAGGGCTACAACATCGCCTACGCGGCGAGCGCGTTCCCCGGTTCCGAGTTCGCCCAGTGGCGGCTGGATGACGAGACGATCGCCTATCCCACCTACGCGGTGATCAACGCGAATAGGAACCAGCTCAGGAAGCATCCGGGATTCTTCAACATCTGCATCCACAAGGGGCTGGCAGCCTCGGGCACCCAGCCCGGCGGGCCGAACAACATCCCCGACTACGGGAACCCAGATGACATCGTGAAGGTGGCCACCGACTGGCCGCAGTTCAACTGGATCATCTACCACTCCTGCTTCCGGCCGGACTTCTGGTCGCTGCAGGCCCTGCTGGACATCCAGAACGCGCCCGGGTCGATGGCCCCAACCACGCTCACCGACAGCGACGGGCACACGGTCCCGAACATCCGCTGGTCCACGCAGTTCGCCCAGATCTGCGGCGGCAAGTACGTGGCCGGGGCGGAACCGACGTCGACGTCCCCGTCGAGCCATTTCCCGCTCCGCAACGTGTATACGGAGCTCGGCACGACGATGGCATCGATGATCGTGACCTTCCCCACGGCATGGGCGCACCTGATCGGCCAGCAGCTCTACTACATGGGTTCCGAGCACATCGTGTTCGGCTCGGACTCGCTCTGGTACGGCGGGCCGCAGTGGCAGGTCGAGGCCCTGTGGCGGTTCCAGATCCCCGATGACATCGCCGACCGGTGGGGCTACCCGCAGCTCACGGAGTACGACAAGCGGCAGATCCTCGGCCTGAACAGCGCACGGCTCTACGGCCTGTACGGCCGGCAGGCGGTGGGGGTCGGCGAGCCGGGGAGCCCCTACCGGCAGGGCAACCTGGCCAGATACGCGCCCCTGATGCAGCCCGGCAGCGCCATCGACACGGTGCTGGAGGGCGTCGGCTATCCGACCCCGATCACGCCGGTTGACTCGGCCGTCTCCCTGTCGGCCGACCTGATCCCGAACGACAACTTCACCAGGCTCAAGAAGCAGCGCACCGAGTCGGGCGCCGGGCGCAGCAACGCCCGCTTGGGCTGGATGCGCACGCAGTAGGTCGGCGGCGCCGCGGGACTAGGGTGCGGCCCGGTCCCGCGGCGCATCGTCGAGGCCGGTCGGCTCCGCGCCGTTCATGACCCGGTGGCCAATATGCGCGCCGGATCAATTCTTCCGCCAAGATCGTGAGAATGCGTACTGTTCAGGCGAGCCATTCCGGTCTAGAGTCCGGTCAACGTGCCAATCACCGTGACATTACGCACTGGAGCGTGAATCATGCGGCGGATCTGGAGATACCCGGCCATTGTGGCCTGCGCGGCGTTGCTTGTCCTTGGCCTGGCCTCGGCAGCGCCCTCGCTCGCGGGCACTCAGCCGGGCTCCTGCGCCGCCACCGCGCGCACGCTGAACGGCACGCTCGCCGACGGCGCCACCTACGAGATCCAGGTGCCGGCGAACTGGAACTGCACGCTGTTCCTGTACAGCCACGGGTACGTGGTGCCTGGCTCGGCTAACCCGGCGCAGGATGTCGGCGACCCCGTGACCGGCGCCTGGCTGCTCGGCCACGGCTACGCGCTGGCGGGATCGTCGTACGCGTCCACCGGGTGGGCGATCCAGCAGGCGCTGACCGACCAGATCGCCACCCTGAACGTCTTCGACCAGCAGGTCGGCACGCCGACGCGGACGATCGCGTGGGGTCACTCGCTCGGCGGCATCATCACCGCCGGCCTCATCCAGGATTACCCGAACCGGTTCAACGCCGCGCTGCCGATGTGCGGCGTGCTGTCCGGCGGCGTCGCCACCTGGAACACCGCGCTCGACTCCGAGGTCGCGTTCCAGCAGCTGATCGACCCCTCGCTCCAGGTCGTGAACATCACCGCCCCGGGCACGAACCTGGCCGCGGCGGAGCAGGCGGCCGCGACGGCGCAGCAGACCGCGCAGGGCCGGGCCCGGCTCGCGCTGGCCGCGGCGCTCGGTGACACGCCGGGCTGGTTCACCCCGCTGTCGGTCGAGCCCGCCGCGAACGACTACACCGCGCAGGAGGCCAATCAGTACCTGTGGGACACCGAGGTCGACTTCCCGTTCGTGTTCGACTTCCGTGCGGAGCTCGAGGCACGGGCGGGCGGCAACCCGTCCTGGACCACCGGCGTGAACTTCTTCAGCCAGCTGGCGCAGTCGGCCGACCTCCGCGAGGTCGTCGCGCTGTACAAGGCCGCGGGGCTGAACCTGGGCGCCGACCTGGCCCAGCTGAACCGCGCGGCCCGGGTCACCGCCGACCCCTCGGCGGTCAGCTACCTGGCGAAGTACATCAGCTTCAACGGGCGGCTCTCGATTCCGGTGCTGACCATGCACACCACCGGCGATGGCCTCGTGGTGCCGGAGAACGAGCAGGCCTACGCCAGCGTCGTGCAGCGGGCCGGCGACGCCAGCAGGCTGCGGCAGATCTTCGTCAGCCGCGCCGGGCACTGCGCGTTCACCCCCGCGGAGACCATCAGCGCGGCTCAGGTCCTGCTCAACCGGCTCGCCACCGGTCGCTGGAACGAGCAGGCGCTCCAGCCTTCCGCCCTGAACGCGAACGCCTCGGCGCTGGGTTCGGCCTACAACATCTACGAATCCGGAAGCTCGGTCGTGGCCACCGCGCCGGAGTTCGTCAGCTACCGGCCGGACGTGTACCTGCGCCCGTTCGACCTCAGCCGCTACTGGGGTGGCGCCCGGTAGCCGCTTGATCAGCGGCGGCCGGGCTTGGCCCGCTTCAGCAGCCAGTAAGTGATGAACGCGAATACGACCGCGAGCAGGATCAGCAGGCCCATGTCCGTCAGCCACGTGCTCGCGTCGTGCGTCCACACCGCATCGGGCTTCGTCCCGGGCTGGAGCACGTTGAGGTTGGCGGTGGAGGCGACCGCGCCAAAGCCCCACCGGGACGGGGATATCCAGGCCAGCTGCTCGACCCCGGCCTTCCCCGCGATCGGGATCACCCCTCCGGTGAGCACGATCTGCAGCATCACCGATATGAACAGCAGCACCAGGGTGGTCTCGGAGGTCCGGACCACCGCCGAGATCATCAGGCCGATCGTCATCGACGCGATCGCGAGCACGGCCATGGCGAGCACCAGCTCAATCCAGGAGCTTCCAAACACCGATCCGTGGGCGGGCATCGGCCGGCCGATCAGCCCGACGACCGTCATCAGCGTCGCCTGAACGGCGCTCAGCGCGCCCAGAACCAGCAGCTTGGACCATAGGTAGGCGCCCGCGGACAGCCCGGCGGCGCGTTCCCTGGTATAGATCGATTTTTCCTTGACGATCTCCCTGACCGCGTTGAGCGTGCCGATGAAACAGGCGCCGATCGCAAGGATGTCGAGCACGGTTATCGCGTTGGCGTTGCCGCGCGGGCCGCCCACGAGCCCCTGGGACGAGGAGGCGGCGCGCAGAATTATGGCCAGGGCGAGCGGCGCTATCGCGAGCGTTGCGAGGTAGCCCTTGTCCGACGCGATGACCGCCAGGTAGCGCCGGACCAGGGTGGACAGCTGGCTGAGGTGGTTGCGGGCACGCGGCGGCGGCGCGATCTGCCGCGGGCCGGACGACGGGACGACCGCGTTCGCGCCGGTGGTGACGTACTGCGCGTACAGCGCGGACCGCTTGTACTCCCCGGCCCAGTCCCGGTTCGGCTCGGCGTCGAACGCCTGGAACACCTCGGCCCAGCCCGGCTTGCGGAAGTGCTTCAGGCCGTCGCGCGGCGGCCCGAAGAACGCGACCTTGCCGCCGGGAACGAGGACCAGCAGCCGGTCGCACAGGTCGAGGTTGGCGACGCTGTGCGTGACCACGATGACGGTGCGGCCGTCGTGCGCCAGCCTGGCCATCATCTCCATCACCGACTTGTCGAGCCCCGGGTCGAGCCCGGACGTCGGCTCGTCGAGGAACAGCAGCGATGGCTTGGTGAGCAGCTCGAGCGCGACGCTCACCCGTTTGCGCTGCCCGCCGGACAGCGCCGAGGCGCGGGTCTGGGCGTGCTTGGTCAGCCCGAGCTCGCCGATCACCTCGTCGACCCGCTCGTTGCGCTCCCTGGCGCTGGTGTCGCGGGGGAACCGCAGCTCCGCGGCGTAACGCAGCGCGCGGCGGGCGGTCAGCTGCGTGTGCATGATGTCCGCCTGCGGCACCAGGCCGATCCGGTGCTTCAGCTCCGCGTAGTTCTTGTAGAGGTCGCGGTTGTCGTAGAGCACCGAGCCCTCGCCCGCGGGCTGCATCCCGGTCAGCGCCCCGAGCAGCGTCGACTTGCCGGCGCCGCTGGGCCCGATCACGCCGAGCAGGCACCGCTCTCCGAGCGGGAAGCTGACCTGGTCGAGCAGCACCTTCCCGCCGGAGATGCGGACGGTGATCCCCTGCACGTTCAGCGAGACGTCGCCGGTGTCGATGAACTCGACCAGCTCCTGGCCGACCACATGGAAGGTGGCGGGCCCGATGCTGATGATGTCGGCCTCGGTCACCGGGGCCGACGGGACCCGCTGCCCGTTGACGTACGTGCCGTTGTGGCTGGACAGGTCCGCGATCTCGTACCCGCCGCGGCTGTCGCGGCGCAGTTCGGCGTGGTAGCGGGAGACGCTGAGGTCGGAGACGACGATCTCGTTGTCGGTAGCCCGGCCTATCCGCAGCACCCGGCTCGGCAGCCGCATGATCGCGCTGGGCTGGCGGAAGATGCTTGATCCGCCCGGCTGCGCGGGCGGGTAGGGCCGGGCGCCCGCCTCCGGGTACGCCTGGGCGGCCGGCCGCGCCGGTGACCTCGGCGCCTGTGCCGGTGGCTGATATGGCTGGGCCGGTGGCTGATACGCCTGGGCCGGTGGCTGCTGGGCCGGCTGCGGCTGGGGCGGTGGCTGCTGGGCCGGCGGCGACTGTGGCTGGTACGCCTGGAATGGCGCGACCGCGGGCCGGGAAGGCGGCGCCGCGGAAAGCGGCGGCGCGATGAAGTTCGTGGGCGGTTCCTCGTCGCGAATGGGCGAGGCGACGGCGGTGGCGTCTCGCGGGGGGGCCGCGATCGAGCACCACAGCCGCTGGCCGTCATCCGGGTGGCCGAGCCGCAGCACGCAGTCCTTGGTGATCTCCACGCGCTTCACTCGCTCGGTGCCAAGGAAGGTGCCGTTGGTGCTGCCGACGTCCTCGAGCAGCCAGGTCGAGCCTTCGAGCCGGAGCACGGCGTGGCGCCAGGAGACCCGGGCCTCATCAATCACTATGTCCGATTCCGGGTTGCGGCCGACGCTGTAGGTCCGGCCAGCTGCCAGGCTGCGATCCGATCCCTGCGTGCGGACCACAAGTGCCGGTGTATTTGACGAGATCTCCCGCCCGATCGTCATCTCCCAACTCTAGAGCGACGTGACGCAAATAATCACCTGTCCGGGCTGGACATGCCCAGAACAGGCCACTTCGTAGCGTCCCGTTCGGCCCCGGTTTCGGATACCGTCTGGGGTGATTGGAGGAGGGCGGGTGAGCGACGAGTTTCCGCAGGCATTCAGCGAGTTCGCGATTGGCTCGCAGATTGCTGGCTATCGGCTCGAGGAGCAGATAGGCCGTGGCGGGATGGCGGTCGTCTTCCGCGCTCATGAAGCCCGGCTTGACCGGAATGTCGCGTTGAAGATCCTGGCTCCCGGGCTGGCGGCCGACGACGCGTTCCGGAAGCGGTTCATCCGCGAATCGCGGATCGCGGCGGCCGTCGACCACCCGAACATCATTCCGGTGTTCGACGCCGGCGAGGCGGACGGCGTCCTGTTCATCGCGATGCGGTTCGTGCACGGCCCGGACGTCCGCACGCTGCTCGACATCGAGGGTGCGCTGCCCGCCGCCCGGGTCATCGACATCGTCACCCAGGTGGGGTCGGCGCTGGACGCGGCGCACGCGCGCGGGCTGGTGCACCGCGACGTGAAGCCGGCCAACATGCTGCTCGACACCACCGCGGGCGGCGGGCGGCAGGACCACGTGTACCTGTCCGACTTCGGGCTCGGCAAGCAGACGCTCAACGAACTCGGCCAGAGCGGCCTCACCGCCCAGGGGCAGTTCCTCGGCACCCTCGACTACATGGCGCCCGAGCAGATCGAGGGCCGGCGGGTTGACGGCCGCGCCGACCTGTACGCGCTCGCCTGCGCCGCCTTCGAGCTGCTCTCCGGGGCGCCACCGTTCCGCCGCGGCGCGGGGATGGCCGTGGTGTGGGCAAAATTGTCCGAATCCCCGCCGCTGCTCAGCACCCGCCGCACGGACCTGCCCGGCGCGGTCGATGGCGTCATGAGCCGGGCGATGGCAAAGGAGCCGGACGCCCGCTTCCCCAGCTGCGGGGAGTTCGCCGCGGCACTGCGAGACGCATGCGGGCTCGGCCCGGCGGCGCCGCGACCGCCGGCGAGGCCGCCGCGCCAGGCTACCCAGCTCGCCATGCCCATCCGGCCGCCTGCCGTTGAGCAGCCTGCCGTTGAGCAGCCGGGCGTTGAGCAGCCGGGCGTTGAGCAGCCTGCCGTTGAGCAGCCGCCCGCTGAGCAGCCGGACGCCGTTGAGCAGCCGGACGCCGTTGAGCAGCCGGACGCCGTTGAGCAGCCGCCCGCCGCGGCGCATCCGGCGACCGAGGTCGGCAGGCCTACTGGGGCTGACGCGGCCTTTGGGACTGGGGCTCCCGGGGATGCCGGTGCTGCCGGGAGTTTGGCGGCAGGTGGGTTCGGAGCTGGCAGGACTGGCGGGTTTGGAGCTGGCGGGACTGGTGGAGCCGGTGCAGCGGCTGGCAGTGCGGGGCCGCCGACCGAGACCGGGCGGATTCCCCGGGACCGGCCAGGCGGCGCAACCAGGCCGGGACTGACCGGGCCGGACGACCCGTATGGCGGTCTGTATCGGGAGCCGCAGCCTTCGGGCCGGGAACCGCGGTCTTCGGGACGTGGGCCCGGCGCGGTGCCGCCAGGCGGTTACGGCGCGGTGGCCCAGCCCATGCCGGGGCGCCTGTGGTGGCGCTCCCGCGCCTTCATGTCCACCGCCGCGGCGGTCGTCGTGATCGCGGTCGTGGTGGCCGCGTTCACCGCGCTGCACCATGGCGGCACCGGGTCCGGCGGCGGCGGAGGCGGCACGCTGACCGCGGCCGTCAAGCCGCCGGGGTGCACGACGGCTGCGCCCAAGGCCAAGCAGATGTCCGGCGTGCGCACGCAGAACGCATCGGTAGGCGGCAAGCCGTTCGGCGTGGCGATCACCGCGGACGGCAAGTACTCGTTCATCTCGACCGGCAACGACGTGGTCGTGCTCAACAACCGCGGCGGCTCGCTGGCGCCGGCCCCGGTCGCGACGATCCCGGCGCAGGGCGCGAAGAAGGGCGAGGCGATCACTCCGGATGGCAAGTACCTACTGGCCGCGGCTGGCAGCGGTGCCTACGTGATCAGCGTGCCCGAGGCCGAGGCGGGGGACGGCGGCGCCGTGCTCGGCACCCTGACCAGCCCGCACGGCGCGGGAGCGGCCGGGGTCGAGGTCTCTCCGGATAACCGCTACGCGTTTGTCACGCTCCAGGACAGCGCCGAGGTGGCCGTGTTCGACCTGCGGAAGTCGCTCGCCGAAGGCTTCGGCCAGTCGGGGCTCGTCGGCACGGTCCCGGTCGGGCAGGACCCGGTCGGGATCGCGCAGTCGCCGGACGGCCGGTGGCTCTACGTGGCACAGGAGGGCACGCAGACCCCGCCGGCCGAGGGAAGGCTGTACGTGCTGAGCGCGAGCCGGGCCGAGACAGACCCGGGCAAGGCGGTTCAGACGTCGGCAGTGGCTGGCTGCGGGCCGGCCCGGGTCATCGTGTCGGGCAACGGCGACGAAGTTTGGGTCACGGACCGGGAGAGCAACGCCCTGGTGGCGTTCTCGGCCGCTAAGCTGCTCACGAAACCGGAGCATTCCCTCATCGCCAGGGTCAATGTGGGGCAGAACCCGATCGGGGAAACCTTCATCAGGGGCGGTACGCGGATCATGGTGGCCGACGCCAACCTCAGCAACTATCCCGGGGCCTACACCCTGACGCTGGTCAGCACCCAGGCGGCGCTGCAGGGCGGTTCCGGTGCAGTGCTCGGCGTGATGCCATCGTCCGGCCAGAAGCCGCGCGAGCTCGGCCTGGAGAGGGGCGGGACCCTGCTGGTGTCAGACAGCGGATCCGGCCAGCTGCAGGTCATCGATACGGGGAGCCTGCCATGACCACATACGGATACGGCCAGCCGAGCCGTCGGCGGCACCCGGTGCGCGTGATCATCATCGTGCTGATCGTGCTGATAGCGCTGCTGGTCGCTGCGGACTTCGCGGCGCGGGCCTTCGCCGAGAACAAGGCGGCGTCCGAGATCCAGCAGCAGGGGTTCCCCAAGAAGCCGAGCGTGGACATCGAGGGGTTCCCGTTCCTGACCCAGGTCGCCGCGCACCAGTTCCACGACATCCAGATCAGCTCCACCAACGACACCGAGGGCCCGCTGGACATCTCGAGCATCGACGCCTCACTCAAGAACGTGCACATCAACGGGGCGTTCAGCGGCGGCACGATCGGCACCCTCCACGGGACCGCGTCGATCACGTTTACCGCGCTGGCGAACGCGATGACCTCGCAGGCGGGCTCGCTCGGGCAGCTTGCCAACGCCGGGCTCAAGTTTTCGGCGGCGGGCCCGAACGAGGTGAAGGCTTCACTGAACGTAGTGGTGTTCAGCGGCACGGCGGTCTGGCGGGTGACCAGGACCTCCGGGAACGCCATCAACATCCAGCTCGTCTCGGCCGGCGGGCTGCCGGCTTCCCTGCTCAGCCCCATCAGCGACATAACGCTGAACCTGCCGAAGCTGCCGCTCGGCCTTAAGATCCAGAGCATCAGCGTCAACTCCTCTGGCCTGGTTGGGGTGCTGACCGGCCAGAATGTAAGCTTCGGCAGCTAGGGTCGGCGGCGTCGCCGCGTTACGGGAAGTCGGTTTGATCAAGTGCGCCTGACGATCATCGGCGGCGGGGTCATGGGGCTGATGACGGCCTACTACGCGGCGCCGCTGGCCACGAGCGTGACCATCCTGGAGAAGAGCCGGGTCGGCGATCCGGCCACCGCGTCGTTCTCGCTGACCCGGTCGGCCAGGAACGACTATCTCGATCCGGAGTACGCGCGGCTGGCCTACGAGTCCCGGCGGCTGTGGCTGGAACTGCAGGCGACCTCCGATAAGCCGCTGCTGGTCGACTGCGGCTGCCTGAACCTCGCCAAGCGCACCGTCACGCCCGA
>Ga0209420_1000633_pt1 | contig 17936 bp, 15 predicted proteins | sample BlaSpr_A8_OM1_O1_FD_187972 | JGI IMG/M metagenome (GOLD analysis project Ga0209420, IMG submission 187972) | Forest soil microbial communities from Thunder Bay, Ontario, Canada - Black Spruce, Ontario site 2_A8_OM1_O1 (SPAdes) (version 2) | ecosystem: Environmental > Terrestrial > Soil > Boreal... | reverse complement strand
CACCCACCCCGTCACCGACCCGGGCGACGACTGCGACCTCAGTGGTGTCCGGACCGGCCAGTACGCCCAGCTTCGTGCCTTGGAGCACCCAGCCTCCCTCGGCGCGCTCGGCCGTCGTCGTCACCTGGCCGAGACCCCAACCTCGGGCATGGTCGGCCAGGGCGACGGTCCCGGTAATGGCCCCCGATGCCACCTCGGCGAGGAAGCGCTGACGCTGCTCGGGCGTCCCGACCTCCCGGACGACAGGGACAAATTGACTCACCGTGGCCAGAAGCGGTCCGGGCGCAACGACACGACCCAACTCCTCGGCCAACACGGCCAACTCCACGAAGGAGAGGCCGACGCCGCCATACTCCTCGGGCACGGCCAGGGCCGGCCAATCCAATGCCACCATGGACCGCCAGAGCTTGTCGGCCGGCTCTCCGGTCTCCACGACCGTCCGCACGACCCCGAGCGGACACTCCTTGTCCACGAAGGAGCGCACCGAGGAGCGCAGCTCCTCCTGCTCACTCGTGAACTCGAGCTCCACTGCCCTCCTTCCCGCACCCGCCGCCCGCCAACGGACCGCGAAGATCGCGGCGAGTGTACCTGACGTCCGTGTCAGTCCCCCTGTGCTACCGTCTCGCCCGCACTGTTGTCTGGGCAACGTGTCGACGGTGCCCCTCGGGGGGGGTCGCCGGCCTGTGGTATCGCTACGGGCCGGCGATTTCGGGGGCAGCTGGTTGCCGGCGAACCGCTTCAAGTCGGAGACTCCCGCGCGCCTACACTCTCCGATGCGCCTCTAGCTCAACGGCAGAGCAACGGACTCTTAATCCGCAGGTTCTGGGTTCGAATCCCAGGGGGCGCACCAGGTCAGAGTGGGTTTTTGGGAGTTGGCCCCGAAGGGGAAACCCATAAAAAACCCATAATGCGGTAGACTGACCACATGCAGGGCTCCAAGCGATTGATCAGTGGACGCGGCAAGTCCGCCGTCTACGAACTGCGCGTGGCGACCGGACGTGACCCGGTCACCGGCAAGTACGGCCAGGTCAGTCGGCGATGGCCGGGGTACGCGGCCGACGATCCCGAGGTCACCTCAGCTGACAAGGCATTGGCGAAGCTGGTCAGGGAGCTGGAGGACCGCCGCAGTGGCAGGATCGCGGGAGCGGGCGTCACTGTCGACCAATTGCTCACCAAGTGGCTGAAGCAGATCACCTCAGAGGGTCGATCCCCTACCACGCTGCGGGAGTACAAGCGCCTCATCGAGAAGCGGATCAGTCCCGCCCTCGGGCCGGTGCCGGTCGTGGAGGTGACCGCCCTCGAACTGGACGAGTTCTACCAGGGCCTCACCGACGAGGGGCTTGCCCCTGCATCGGTCCGGCAGGTGCACGCCATCCTGCGCGCCGGCTTCCGGCAGGGCGTCAAGTGGAAGTATCTCGCGTCCAACCCGGCCACGGATGCGAGCCCACCAAAGCTGGTCTCGAAGAGCGTCACGGCTCCCACGGTGGCCGAGGTGCAGGCCATGATCCAGGCTGCTGACGCAGACGACCCAGACATGGCCACGCTCATCGCCCTGGCTGCGGTGACCGGAGCCCGACGCGGTGAGTTGTGCGGGCTTCAGTGGGGTGACGTGGACTGGACCGGCCACACCTTGACCATCGAGCGGTCGGTCGCCACGATGGGCCGAAAGCAGCTCATCACGAAGGACACGAAGACCCACGCCGCCAGGCGCCTGGCCCTCGACAAATTCGGGGAAGAGACCCTGAAGCGTCACCTACTAGTTATGGAGGACCGGGCCGCTGATCTGGGAATCTCCATCACGCCTGACTCCCCTATCTTCACCTACGACCTTGTGCGCCCGATCGCTCCCGACACCGTGAGCCACTACGTAAGGTCAATTGCCACGAAGGTCGGGGTGGACACTCACCTGCACGCGCTGCGGCACTTTGCTGCTACTGAGCTCATCGGAGCCGGCCATGATGTTCGGACCGTCGCCGGGCGGCTGGGCCACCGAGATGCCTCGGTGACGCTGAAGGTCTACTCCCACGCCCTGCCAGAACGGGACCGAGACGCGGCGACGGCCCTCGGGAAAGCGCTGACTCCGGAATGAAGCGCCGGCCGCTCCGCGACTGAGCGAGGCGATTGTCGACCCCACCGATGAAGCGTGCTGAAGGATGCCACCTCAACCGCGTGCATGCCAAACGGATCATGGAGAATGGGATTTGAAGACACGACCTTCGAGTTATGAGCCCCATCTGAGCCGTCCGGTGCAGCCGGGAGGCTCCGTCCTCATCCGTCATTGTCCCCGCTGACCTGGTCTCTTTCAAGAACGCTAACCTTGAACAGCGATGTCGTCGTGACACGGTCTTCCCTCACTTGTGGGATCCCCGTTGGATGCCGACCCGGGCCTCGGCCGAGACGGGTCTTGTTGCGTTCGGTGCCGCCTTGCCCTCTGGGCGGTCGGATCACGCCACGGTGGCACCCCGATCCGCCCCATGACCTACGCCTCAACGGCCTCGCGGGCGACCACGGTGTCGTAGAGCCCGTAACTACGCAGGTCTTCGTGGCTGTCGATGCCGGTGTAGGCGAGCGAAGCGTCTTCGTAGCGACGGAACGCGAACACGGCCTGGTTCATCTGTTCGGTGTTGAACACCTTAAGTCGCACTAACAGATGGAAGTCATCAACGGTGAGACCAGTGACGGCAAGAAAGAGTTCAGGCTCAAGTTTGGTGATGACGTCTTGGAGGGTGTTCTCCCGGAAGTCTGTGAGGTACATGAACGCGGGGATGCGAGTAGCGAATTTGATCAGCTTCTCCTGAACCTGCTTCCGCTTGGACTTGTACTCCTTCTCCTCGTCCGTGAGCTCCTTCTTCTCCTTAGCCGTGAGGCCGCCGTCCTTCGCTTTGCCCTTGAGTTCCTTGACCTTGTCGCTCTTGTTGATGATCGTCTCAATGACGTTGTCTCCCAGAGCACGGAAGCCCTCAATGCGACCGATTGCTGCCATTGCCTCCTCGCTAGCGAGGATTCGGCGAAGCGTGTCGTTGTCAACATTGACCAGCAGCGCGCTCTCCCACTTGCGCGCCAATAGGGTTGCCGATGTGCCTGCCATCGCGATGTCGAGGATGCCGCCAGCGTCGACCTGCGTCATATGCGAGCCGTCGTAGGCCAGTACGGGCAGAAATGACACAAGGTCTTCGACGGCCTTCTCGGGATTTTGCTCATTAGGAGAGAGACCGATCCCGTAGTCGGCCAGCTGGCGAAGCGCGCGGGTGGGAGCAAAATCGAAGACGAAGCAGACCGGCTTGACGACCTCCTCCTCGCTCGGGTCGTCGCCATTGGGATTCTTGATCGACCACGGTGACTGGATTCGGAATGCTGCTTGGAAGTAGGTCTCGGGCGACTTTAAATTGCGAAGCATGAGGATCGAGGACCACTGCGACACTGTCACTCCGGTCGTGAGCTTGCCGCAGGACAACGCGATCGTCTTGGTCTCAAAACCACTCTGGATGGCTTGACGGACGGGCGGCAGTGCATCGAGGCCGATGCCGGCGGAAGAACCCGCGACTGAGAGGACCGTATAGTCGTGCCAGAATGTGTTGTGCTTCTCGGCCAGCAGGTTCGCCATCGCATGACACGCGGCAACTGTGGGTAGAAACCAGAACGAGTGCTGAAGGTAGGGCAACAGACGAACATCGGAATACGGGAACGGTGGACGCTGAGTACCGAGCTTCAGGTTGTCGACCTGCGTCGGCGAATACGATCCTCGAATGATGTCCAACCACTTCTGGACGTCGCTCTTGTGTTTGAATTTGGCACTCGCTCCCACCCCCGTAGCAGCAAAGAACGTATTTAGGTCGAACTCATCGAACTCACCCTGGCTGGCAATCGCCAGCAGTTCGTCGGGCATCTGATAGGTCAGAAGACGCATCTGCGGCAAGGCACCATAGGGGTTCCACTTGGTCGGGTTGGCCGCGGCGAACTCCTCCTTGACCCGCTGCTCATCGGTGTAGGTCCAGTTGAAAATCTGCTCCTCGATGAACTCGCCAGTCGCCAACGCCTTGAACGGTGTACCCGACAGATACAGGTACGCCCTGGTGGTGATCGGCAGAAATTCCGCCTCATGCTCCGAGAGCTCGCCTAGGTCTTCATTCACTCCTGCTAGTTCGTTGTCATACTCAAGCTTGGTCTCCTTCTTCCGGACCGCTTCGTCTTCGCCTTCAAAGAGCTCCTTTGCGGTGTCTCGCCACGCTCCGAAGTGGTACTCGTCGAAGATAACCAAATCCCAATTGACGGTGTGAAGCCACTCGTTCTTGGCTTTGATGTTGCCGAGACTGTCGCGACCCAGCAGGTCTTGGAATGATCCGAAGTAGACGACCGGCTTTCCAGGGTCAACTTGTGTCGGATCAGAGCCCGATGAGCGTGAAAGGTACTGCCAGCCATCGAAGTCGGCATGGTTTACAAGATCGGACTGCCATGCGTCCTCGACCGCGGGTTTGAATGTCAGAACTAGTACTCGTTTGGCACCGAGCTTCTTGGCGAGTTGGTAGGAGGTAAAAGTCTTTCCGAAGCGCATCTTTGCGTTCCACAAGAAGCGCGGGACTGCGTGCAGGTCCTCCTCCCAAATGGAGAAGTAGTAGTCACGCGTGCGCTTCACTGCCGCGGCCTGTTCACGACGCATCGAGAAGGTGAGATCGTGAGTCCCCTGGAAGACGACTCCGTTTCGCAGCTCATCAATAGCCGTGACTGCATCAGCGAGTGTGCACTGCATCCACTCACCAAACGGGTTGCCATGGCCCTTGGACTTGAGGGTGGCACGGACGTCAAAGTCGGTGAACGTCGCGCCGTGGATGGTTTCGGCGGGCTCATCCAGCTCAATGCGGTAGTTCTTGATTCCAGCAGTTTTGGTCTGCTCAGCGATGCGCTTCTTCACGTCGCGTGTCGTCTGACCTATCTTTAGGAGCCCTGCGTGGTGGTCGTCATCAATGGCATATGCGTAGACGCGAAGCCGTACCTCAGGTTTGGGCGCAAGGATCTCGTCGACACTCTTACTCACCAGCATCACCGGAAAGGTCCATCGGGCGAACGATCGTCTCGATGAAGGCTTGCTCCTCCTCCGTGATGCCGTACTTGGCGTAGAGTGCCTCGTCCGTCCAGGTCTTCGCCCAGTCTTGGGTTGGCACGAAGGTGTACACCTTGCGTGTCGTGTCCTGAGATGGCTTGTGAAGAAGGATCAGGAGACGTGTCAGCCGACAGGAGAGGTACGACAGGACGCTCTCAGCCTGACTTTGGGAATCAAGCGGGCCGATGCACAGATACGTCTCTGAAGAGATGGACCCTGGCTCGCCAATGAAGGGCGTGCTGATGATCTTGTGCGGATAGGTGTCCCTGTTGCCCGTGCCTGGAGCAGCCCGGCCGATGTAGACCTTCCACTTGTCGATGTACTGCGTGCCAGTCGTCACTGAAGCTTTCGCGATGTATCCGGTACCGCCATTCTGATAGACCAGCACGTCGCCCTTGGCCTTCACTAGCTTGCCCTTGAACGTCGTCTCCAGCGCGAATGGCTTCCTTGAACTGACTAACTGGTCGAAACGCTTGTGTTCCGGAAGCTGCAGTGAATGCGACTCACCGCCCTCGACATCGACGACCTTTTTTAGGATCGACAGCCCTTCATTGAATCGGATGAACACGTTGGTACCCGCCTCAAGAAGCGGGCGTGTTGCTGTCGAGATCGGCCAGTCCTTGAAGTGAGTCGCGACACGGCACGGCCCGGAGTTGTCCCGGTCCCAGAGGAAGTAGCAGATGCCGCCTTTGAGGCCAACGCCAGGAAATACGTCTGCTGCGCTGAGATAGTCGTCGATCGAACGAATACGATCGTCGGTGAGCATCGACTCTCTGAATTCGTCCAGCCCCTTGCCGCCGGCAAACCAACGCGAAGGGATAATCATCGATAGGAAGCGCGGGTTGAGCTTCTTCGCTTGTTCCACAAAGAGCTGGTAAATCGGGGCAGCACTTGTGCCGTAGCCACCATCCTCGAGCTGGTAGGGCGGGTTTCCAATGATCACGTCGAATTGCATGATTCCTCCGAATATCTGGGCGAGCCGCGCTTGGATGTTGTCTGTGTGGATGAATGTGTAGGCGTGGCTTTCCAGCTCTTCACCGCGGTCTAGAGCCTTCTGGCTGGCACCGCAGTAGTGGCACTTTCCGTTCTTGAATTTCTTGATCTGATTACCTTTGGCATCAGCGGTGAGAACCCACTCCGTTCCGCCGATCCACGTGTGCTCGATCCTCTCGAACCAGATATTGCCGTCTTCTGTCGTGAACGACGTAGCGATTGAGTGTGGACCGTTGGCGAACTTGGAGCAGTAGACGCTGCGTCGGGCAAGCATGCTGGTGAGTCGGGTGATGCCGATGCCAAACACCTGCCTGGTCAAGATGTGGTCGACGCGCTTTTGTAGGTTAGGAATCTCGACTTGCAACCCCTCGGTGAGGCGGCTTGTGATTTCTCGGAGGAACACACCAGACTTAGCAAACGGGTCTAGAAACGTCACTGTCTTATCGGTCCAGATGTTCGCGCCGTCATTGTCGGAGGCCCATGTCTCGGCGATCGTGTCTAGCATCCGGTTGGCAAACTCGGGCGGGGTGAAGACCTCGTCGTTAGATAAATTCGCGATGCAGGTCAATACATCAGGGTTGCGGGCTCGCAGTTCGAAGGTCGCTTGGCTGCTCACGTAGCGCCCTTTGGGGTGGTTTCGATACCTTCAACTTCAGCGAGAGTGGCGAGGTCGCTGATGCCCATCACCGCGTAGCTCTTCCGTGGTTTGAAGATTTCGTGCATCCCCAGATCGGCAAACAAGTTGCCCTCCTCGCTGAAGGCAGCGGACTGCGTGAGGGTGTCGAAGAGGAAGTCGCGACGCTGAAATTTACCTTTGCCAAGGTAGCCCCACTCGGCGAAGGTGATGGGCTGGTCTTCGCTGTTGAGCATTGTCAGGGCATCACCGTGGACGATGTTCTCCGAAAGAACATAGGCACAAGCGCGGTAGAAGTCGTCCGTCTCTTCAACGCCCAGGTAGTCGGAGACAAGTTCAAGCATGTTTTCGCGACATTCGGCGATGTTGTCGGGCAAGAGCTCGATACCGTAGATACACATGAGACCCAGAAGCGCGTAATGGCGCTTCTCGAACTCGCTCCTGCCGTACTTGATCTCGACGGCTGCAAGCTTGCGACGCAGGACCTGGACAAGAAAGTTCCCCGAGCCACAGGCGGGCTCCAAGAAACGGCTGTCGATGCGCTCGGTCTCGGCTTTGACGAGGTTCAGCATCGCATCGACTATCCAATCGGGCGTAAATACTTCCCCGTGATCTGCGACACGCTGCTTAGACTTGACCAGTCGCTCATCTCCATTGCCGGCTACGAATGCCACAATTTCCTACCGTCTCTCATTTTGAATGCCACAGCACGGCATTGGGCAAAGGGATCTCCGTGGTGTGAGAAGGCATGCAATTGTGTCTGAGGAAGCCTTGGCGGGCGGCGCTGGCCCGAGTCAGGCAGCCCGCCCTCGGACCTGAGGGCGGGCAGGTCAACGGGGAGGATCCGCGGGTCCCCGATCCGGCACCTGGCGATCCTGAGGTGGGCTCGACTGAGCGGGGGGCGACCATCGGGAACAATGGTGCCATGCCGAAGCCGGGTCCTGTGCCATTTGAGGAGCTGGAACGAAGCGACCTCCTGCTTACGGGGGTCGTCAGAGGGGGACTGTCGCCGGCGACCCCTTCGACTGCATGATCGGCAGCGGCTGGTCTTGATCTGCGCACGTGACATCGTCGTGCTTCTTGCTGATGCTGGCGTTTCCACCACGGACGGGGCCGATGCGTGGCTCCGATCCCGGTTCCCAATCGAGGCAGAGCTGCCGCGAGACGGTTAGTGCCAGTCCCAGCAGTCGGCGCAGTAGAAGTCGCCATCGTCGGAGTAGTGGTGGCCGTCGGGGTAGATCAGCTCACTGTCCACCGAGCAGCCGCACCGGTCGCAGAAAACCCAGGTCGCCTCTTGCCAGAGAGGCCGGGTCGCAAGGTTCTGGATCTCGCCGGCCAAGAGCAAGAGTTTCCGGTCGGCGGACTCGTCGTCAGGCTCGGCCAGGACGAGGTGGTAGTGGATCAGTTCTGTGATGTCGGCAACGGTGTAGGCCATGACTGCGAGTCCTTTCCCTTCTCGGTTCGTTGGGTGCGACAGGCATGAAGGGGAAAGCACCGGGGCAAGGGGCTCCGTTAGGACGGGAGAATCGGAGCGCAGTGGAGGTTCGGACCGCCTTGCGGCCGTGCGGCTTCGGGCCACGCTGACCAGAGCGAACCCGAGAAGAGGTGTCTAGATCTCGGCCTGCCGTTGCCAGGGGCTCAGGTGATCCTTCCGACGTCTGAATGGCCCAGAGACGGGGTCCGGGGCACCCGTTCAGTAGCCAGGTTGTGGCGGCAAAGAGGCACCTCTCCCACTGGCGGACCACGATCACGATCACGATCACGATCACGATCACGATCACGACGAGGATGACGATGAGGATGACGATGAGGAAGGTCAGGAGAAGAACGATTGCGACGAGACATCGGTCCCGATTGCCCCGGCGGTATGGGCAGCATCTGGCCAGGTGACGGCCCCGGCCGCGGGGATCGGAGTCCGGAGCACTTAGGATTGTACCTGGATTAGGACCATTGCCGACCTAATTCAGGTATTATCTCAAGTAATCACTTAGGACGACACCTGGATCAGGTCAGATAACGGCCTCAACCAGGCGTGATTCTAAGCTCACCTGTGGGATGGTCGCCATGGCGCAGAACACCACGAAAAGCCCGAATCGAAGGATCCCCACCTGGGCAACCGGCCTGCACAACCGCCTGGCCCAGGACCGACCTGCGGTCGTCACGCGAGCCGACATCGGCGCGTACTTGGCCGAGGTGGGCTCCAACAGGGACGTCGACGCCACGGTCAAGCACCTCCAACGGCTTGGCTGGCTCGTGCCAGTGCACATCAAGGGGGTCTGGGCGTACCTGCCGCCCGGCGAAGAGGAGATAACCGACCGCTACATCGACCTGCGGGCCTGGGGGGCGCGGGATCCTGAGGCAGTCTTCGCTCTCGCGGGAGAAGCTGCCGCTTGGCATCTCGGATACCTGGACCGGGAGTTCTCCGGCCCGCCCGCTGTCTGGCTCCCGAGTGAGACCCGGATGCCGTTCGGGCTGCGGCAATACGTCTCCGAGGTGAAGCTCGGCTGGAACGCCGACGAGATAAAGCAGTTGGTCCCGACTACCTCGTTTCTGCACCGGCGCCACCTCGACCTCACAAAGTGGGCCAGCGGCATACCCGGTTTCGGCCCGGAGGCGCTGGTCGTCCAGCTCTCCACACGAGTGAAGTCGTTCCGCTCCTGGGCGGACCTCGTTCCTCACATCGAACAGCTCGCTACCGACGTCGACATCGAACGCCTAGCCGCGCTTCTCGACGGCAAGTCACAGTCGGCGTGGCAGCGGGCTGGATACCTTCTCCACTGCGGCGGGCGTCACGATGATGGACTCCGCTTGTTGAATGGTCGACCAAGGCCGGACATGGCGGACGTCGTGTTCGGTGACGGACAGGACGCCGTGTGGGCTTCTCAGTTCAAGGTCGTCGATCGACTCATTGCCCCGCTGCAACGCGATCACGGGAAGGCGTGACATGCCCCCTGTCGTGCTAACCAGAGCACTGGTCAACCTGCACGGGGCCGGTCGCGCCGACACGTACGATGCCGCGCTTCTCGATGTCGCTCAGGATCACCTCTTGTGGTCGCTCGCTGAACTGGATTTGTTCAAGGGAAATGACCTGATCTTCAAAGGTGGCACGAGCCTGCGCAAGTGCCGCCTCGGTGCTGTTGGGCGCTTCTCAACGGACCTGGATTTCGCCTGTCCCTCTGAAGAGACGGTGCTAGCGGTGTGCGAAGCCATTGACGGCGCGTCTGTCTCAGGTTTCCGGTTCTCCCTGAACTCAACTCGCGGAGACGGCCGGCATTGGACACTTGCCGTAGAACACCCTGACCTTGGTCGACCGAACATCCCTGCATCGGTCGAATTCGCGAGACGACCACTCGTCCTCGCGCCGGAGGTTCTCCCCTTTCTGGAGTTGCCCGTTCATCGAGGGTATGACGTACACCTTCCCTCGCTGCCGGTGATCGCCGAGGTGGAAGCGTGCGCAGAAAAGCTCGCTCGCTACCGACGGACGGCATTGGGTCGTGATGTGTACGACCTCGCTAAGTTCGCTGGAAGACCGATCGACGAGCCCCTCGCGCGGCGGCTCTGGGTGCTCAAAGTCTGGGGCGATGTCGTGGACGACGGCCGAGGCAACGGACCCTTAGATCCGGCCGACGTCCTAACGGAACGACGAGAGCAGGACTTCGCCCCGGAGTCGATCGGCAAGCTCACCCAGCCGGTGGACCTGGTCGGATGGGAGCGTACTGTGCGTCGCCGGTTCACGTTTCTCACGAACCTCGACGATGACGAGCAGCGCTGGGCGGCTTGCGATCCTCGCCACCGTCGCCAGGTTGAAGCCGCCCTGGCTGCCGGCGGCTTCCCACCGGACTGACCAGGGCGGCTCCCGCTTTCTGCGCCACCGCCTGCTCGTCCTCCTCGAACGACCGCAACACCGTCGCTGCGGTCTTCTGGATGCGATCGCAGGACGCCTTGATGCCGGCGGTCGCTTCGTCACCGCCACCAGCCCAGTTGCGACGTACCCGAAGGAGTAGTCGCTCGCGTCGAGCCAGAGGGACTGGCAGATGATGTAGGCGGTGGACTCGGCTTCAAGCTCAGCAAGACGCCGATCCTTGAAGTCCTCGTGGAGGATCGCGGGTCTTCACTCGGCGGCCACCACGACTGATCCTCCCGCCATCGAGATAGTGCCAATCGCCATTGACCTCTGAGCCCTTCCTGGAGGAATGACAGGAATGCGCCAAGGCCTGGCTGGCCACCGTGAGTGAGCGTTACATCGCCCAGCGTCCGCGCTCGGCGGCCACTTTTGGGACACACTGTGCGCCGTGGAAGACAGCCCCCAGCCCCCACTCGAGCCTGTACCGCTCGATCTCGTCGATGTGAAGGCGACTGCGGACATGGCAGGCATACGGCCCGCCACCGTGCACCAGCACCTGGCCAAAGGAACCATTCCTGCGCCAGAAATCCGAATTGGCAACGCCTACGCGTGGCGGCGCCAAACGATCGAGGAGTGGCTCGAGAACCGGCGGCGGCCCGGTCAACGTGGCCCGGCGCGCTCGCTCGACCTGGCGCCTGAATGAAACCGTAGAGGGAAACCTAGTAGCTTTCCGTCAGAACCAAACTCTGTCGGAAAGTTTGCTCATTTTCGCGTCTCGGGACCCAGTTCTTTTCTGAGGTCCCGTCGCGCGCTTAGGCCACACCTTGTACGACGGAGCGCAGCACCCTCAGTACAAGAGAGAAGGCCATGAGCGGATCACCGGGCAGGGGGACCACAACAGGAGCGGGTACCGGCTACGCCGGGCCGCCGCGCCGGTGGAGCCGGAAGCCTTCCACAGCGGCGATCCTTGTGGTCATTGCGTTGACGATGGCCGCTTGTTCCTCGGGGACGAACGCCGATCTCCAGACCGCTCCTTCGAAGCCGAAATCGCCCACGACCTCGAGCATCTCGAACTCGAAGCTCCCTGCCGGTACGACGAGCGTCCAACAAGGCGTGCTGAACGCTTGGCTCGCTTCTGAACAGCAGCTCTACACCTATGCGGACGAGCCCCCGGCTCCCCTCCGAGCGGACCTGGTGGCAGGACAAACGACAGCGGACCTCTTTCCGAAGCTCGCCGACTACTACGTGAACCCGGCGCTCCAGTCCGAGGGGATCTTCCTCATCAAGCTCAAGACGCAGCTGCTGAACGGCCCGACCAGCTACAACCTCGGAAATCCCACCGTCACCGCCCTAACCGCGACCACTGCCACGGTGGCGTTTTGCACCTCAGATACCGGCACGACAACGGCCTCCGGCCAGCCGGGCCCGGTCACCCTCGACGGCAACGACCCGGGCACTGGCGGCGTTCGAGGAACCTCCGACCTCGTGCTGGTTGCCGGTTCGTGGAAGGTCGCCTCCGGCCATTCGACGGGCGTAGCAAAATGCTGAGGCGCCAGATCCTTGGAATTGCCGTCATTGCCGCCCCGCTCAGCCTGATTGCAACGCTGCTCCTTCCCGGCACTGCTTTCGCCTCGGGCGGTGGTGGCCTCTCCGGCGGTGGAGGTACCTGCTCTGACTCCGGAAACACGGTCGGCTGCACCACCGGGGTCGGAGGCTCTGGCGGAACTGGCACCACCGGTGGATCAGGCGCCACCACAACCGGCGACAACAACGGTGGCGGCGGTGCGACGGCCCCGACCTGCCCCAACTACGTGTCCTACCCGCAGGGCGGTGCGCCGCCCGCCGGTGAGAACCCGAACGGAGCTTGGTACATCAACACCTGTGCGGTCGGCACCCAACAGGGGATGTCCACTGGCCTCACCTGGATCGTCAACAACCAGCCCCCACCGCCCCCACCGCCCGACCCGGCAGTGGTCGCCGCCCAAGCGGCCGGCCAACTGCAGCTGGCCAGTCCGACGCTGACGCTCAGTCCTGCGGCCAACGCCTATGTCAACTTCCCCGAGTGGCTATCTGTCAACGCTGCGATTTGGCACCCATTCAGCACGTCGGCGACAGCATGCAACGCCGGTGGGTGTACCACGGCAGCGGCCACCGCTACCCCCGACTACGTGACCTGGAACACCGGCGACTTAGCAACGGCCACCGTTTGTTACGGCCCTGGCACCGCTTACGACGCCAGCGTGGCATTCGCCGATCAATCGACCCAGTGCTCGCACACCTATGCGATCAGTTCCTATGGCCAGCCGTCACCAAACGGTCAGGCGGCCGACGCCGCCTTCCCGATCACCGCTGCTGTCACTTGGAACGTGACCTGGGCAGGCCCCGATGGCTCCACCGGCCAACTCGCGGCAATCGAAACGCAAGGAACATCCAGCTTGAAGGTGGAGCAGATCGAATCCGTCCTGAAATGAGGGAGAACCCGTGACCAGCTCAATGGCTCCCCCCCGCCCGAGTAGTCCCTCGACGACTCCGGACGGCCGTACCGGCTTACGCCTCTCCTCCGGTACCTACCGTCGCCGTCCTTGGCAGATCGGGCTCGGTGTTGCCCTCGTCGTGCTCTGCGGTGCCATCGGCGCCACTGTCTTCCAATCGTCGTCCAAGCGGGTCTCGGTGGTCATCGCAGCACGAAACCTCCCAGCTGGAACGGTGCTCACAGCTGCCGATCTGACCACAGGATCGCTACCGGCCAACGACAACATCACGGCGATGAGCGCCAGCGGGGCCAGCGTGCTGATCGGCCAGCAGCTCGCCGTGCCGACCACGCAGGGACAGTTACTGGTGCGGGCCATGGTCTCCTCCCAGCCACGCCTCGCTGCCGGCTCACAGGTGGTCGGCGTCCTGTTGAAAGGCGACCAGATCCCATCCGTGCCGATCGTGGTCGGCGATCGGGTCCAGGTGATCGCCGTGTCCACTCCCGGCCAGGCATCCTCTGGCAGCTCGACCGTGGGCACCTCGCTGGTCGCTGCGGCCACGGTGCTGGCCACAGGTGCACCGCCGGCCAACCAGACCCAATATGTGGAGAGCCTCTCGCTGGAGATACCCGCCACCACTGCGCCAGAGGTGGCCGGCTATGCCGCCGCAGACCAGATTGCGATTACTCTCACCTCCGGTCACGCCCCGTGATCATCGTGGTCGCGTCGATCAAGGGTGCACCCGGGGTCACGACGACGGCCACTGCCATCGCAAGTGCCTGGCCGCAGGACAGGCGTGTCCTCCTCGTCGAGGCGGACCCATTCGGCGGCGATCTGGCGGCTTGGTTCGGAGTTGCCCCGACGACCGGTCTGTGGTCCCTCCTCGCCGCCGGTCGCCGAGGAATCGAGTCTGACGCTGTGTGGCAGCATGCCACCACCTTGCCCACGGGTCTTCCCGTCCTCTACGGGTTGGCCAGTGCCGACCAAGCGGTGGCCAATGAAGCCGCCTGGCCAGCAGTCGCCGAGGCACTGGCAGCGCTGGACGCGGACGTAATCATCGACGCTGGCAGACTGCTTCCACTCTTCGCCGGGGGCATCCGGGCGCTGCTCTCCCTGGCCGAGGTGCTTGTCGTGCTCTGTCCCCCCACCCTGGCGGGCATCGTCCATCTGAAGACCTCCCTGCCTTCACTCACCGCCGCCTCATCGTCCGGCCGGCTCATCGTGCAACCAACTGCCGAAAAGGGATTTTCGCCCGACGAGATCGCATCAACCCTGACGATCAACGTCGCACCGCCCGTCCCACACGATCCCAAGGGTGCTGCAGTCCTGAGCAGGAATGCCATTGGATGGGCGAACTCGAAGACCGCGCTCGCCAAATGGGCACGGACCAACGCGGCCGAACTGGCCGCTTTCCTATCGGGTCCGGCAGCGACGCAAGACCCGCTCTCCATCCCGGAGATCAGGGAGCAACCACCCAGGCCGTCCGTAGACGACACTGGGTCTCTGGATCATGCTGAGCATCTGCAGAACACGGTGCACTCGGATGCTCCGACGTGGGCCGCCCGATGAATGACGGCGAGATGAAGACCTTCGTCGCCGCTGCGGTGGCCGATGGCATTCTGCGCCGTGGCGGAACGGCCCGTACCGAGTCCGACCGCCGTGCGCTCGTTGAAGAACTTGCCCGGGAGGCCATGGACCAGGTGGCATCCCAGATGATCCAGCAGGGCATGCCTGCACCCACTGCAGAAGCTGAAGCCCTCGTGCTCCGTCACGTCGTCGCCTCCCAGCTCGGGCTCGGTCGTCTCCAGTTGCTCCTAGACGACGACAGCATCGAGAACATCGACATCAACGGATGCGACAACGTCTGGGTGAAGCGGGCGGATGGGACCAAAGAGCAGGTCGAAGCGGTCACGGACTCAGATGAGGAACTCGTCGAGTTGGTCCAGCGGGCAGCCCGAGCACACCATACCGGGGGCGAACGGCGGATCGACGCGGCGAAGCCCATCGTCGATCTTCACCTTGTTGGCAGTCATCGTCTTTCGGCGATGATCGAAGTGGCCCATCGTCCGTGCGTCTCCATCCGCCGCCATCGTCTGGTCGATCCCACCCTGGAGGACCTGGCGGATTCGATGACCGAAGAGGTAGGCCGGTTTCTCCGAGCAGCAGTGCGGGCCCGGCTGAACATCATCGTCTCGGGGGGCACCGATGCCGGAAAGACCACGATGCTGCGGGCACTCCTCGCCGAAGCGAGCCCCCTGGACCGAATCATCACCATCGAACTCTCCTACGAACTTGGCCTCCATGAACTGACCGATCGTCACCCTGACTGTCCGGCATGGGAGACCCGGGAGGCAAACACCGAAGGCGAAGGGGCCATCACCATGGACCAACTCGTCCAGCGCGCCAACCGGCACAATGCCGATCGGGTGGTCGTGGGCGAGGTCCTGGGCGACGAGATCGTGCCGATGCTCAACGCTATGACGGCCGGCAAGGCCGGATCGATGTGCACGATCCATGCCGATTCGACCGAAGGCACCTTCGGGAGGATCCAGAGCTACGCCAGCCAGAGCCCGAAGCACCTCTCTGACGCAGCAACAGCCAAGCTCACCGCCCAGGCTCTCGATCTGGTGGTCTTTGTTCGCCAGCAACCTGTAGCCAGTGGGTTCGCGCGCCGGTTCGTGAGCTCCATCCGAGTGGTCGAGGACTCCGACGGACCACATGTCATCTCGACCGAAATCTTCGCCGAGCCAGAGGGCGGAGGCCCGGCTATCCCCCGCTTCGGCGTGCCACCTGGCCTCCGGGACCGCCTGGCCGACGTCGGTTACGAAGCGCCGATTGCGATCTTCGGTCGATGACGGTGCTCATCGTGCTCTGCTCCACTGGCGTCGGTGTGGGCATCGCGCTCATCGTAGCCGGTCTGTTTGCCACCACCCCGGTGGCAAAGAAGATGTCGTTCGCCAAGGGAATCGATACGGCGACCCGCCAATCAGCAGTCGCTGCACTGATTGGCGCCGCGGTGGTCGGGCTCATCACTCAGTGGCCGGTCGGAGCTCTCATCGGTGCGGCAGTTGGATGGACGCTGCGGTCTGCGCTGTCTTCTTCCTCGTCCACTCGAGTGACCAATCGCCTCGACGCGTTGGCCACGTGGATCGAAACCCTACGTGACAGCGTGGCCGCCCACCGCGGGTTGGTGGCAGCTATCGAGTCCACGGTGCCATCCGCTCCCGCCAGCCTGCGGGCCAACATCGAAGCCTTGGTCATCCGGATCAAGTCGGGCACACCGCCGGATCGGGCGTTCGCCGCCCTTGCCTCTGAGTTGGCCGACGCATCGGCGGACGAGGCGATCGCTCCGCTCATCCTGGCTGCCCGTTTCGGTGGTGCGGACCTCCAGAATCTGCTCGGCACAGCGGCAGCCAACACCCGGGAGCAGCTGGCCCTCGTTCAACGCACCGAGGTGGCACGGGCCAAACCCCGCCGAGAGATGCGCCTGGTCGTGGTGGTGACTCTGGGCTTCGTGCTCGCCACCCTGACCATCGGGCACGGCTACTTCACCCCATTCTCGACCACGACCGGCCAGATCGTCCTGGTCGTGATCGCCGGGCTCTTCGCGGTGGGCTTTGGAATGATGAACCGGCTCTCCCGACCCCAGCCAATGCCAAGGCTCTTTGAGAGTCCGGCACAGCCGTCATGATCCTGATCATCCTGGCCGGTATCGGCGTCGGCAGCGGGTTTGTACTCGTATTGCGAGGGCTGTTCCCCGCCCCACTGACCTTGCAAGCTGCACTCGACAATCTGAGTGGCATACGAAGTGACCTGTCCCTTGACAGATTTGGTGACGCAGCGAGCGAGAGAGCAGACAGCGCACGGAGATTTGCCGCACGAGCACTCGAGGTGAATGTCGCCAGGGTTCCACGCTTGGCGGACATAGTCATCCCCGATCTCGCTATCACCGGGACGCCGTCCGAGACCTTCGCCATCAAAGTGGTTGGTTATGCGGTCGCCATGGCACTCATGGTCCCCTTGCTTGCCGTTGCTGCGGCGACCGCTGGCATCCAAGTCGGGGTCGAAGTCCCCTTGTTTGGGGTCCTGGTGCTCGGTATTGGCGGTGCGGCCATGCCATTCATCGACCTGCACACGGCAGCCGAGCGCCGCCGCCGACATTTCCTGCACTCGCTCGCCACCTACGCATCGTTGGTCTCCATGGCCATGGCCGGATCGATGGGCTGGTCCAGCGCGCTGGAGGCCGCGTCCTCGGTGTCGACCACCGACTGGGCAATGGACGAGATTGCCCAGGCGCTCCTCTGGTCCCAGGCCTACCACCGGCCTCCGTGGGAGGGCCTCGATCGGCTCGCCGAGCGCTTCGCCCTGTCCGATCTCTCGGACCTCGCTCGCTCCATGGCCCAAGCCGGGGAAGGGGCGCGTATCCGCGACACCTTGGAGACCAAGGCTTCCTCGCTGCGACTGTCGGAGACCACTGCACTCGAACACGACGCCCAGGCAGTCACGCAAAAGATGCTTCTGCCCGGCGTGCTCCTGATGGCCGGCTATGGCGTCCTCATCTTCTACCCCGCGCTCGCCTCGTTCACCGGCACCCACCTGTGAACCGATTCGTTAGGCAGTCCCGCCTCAACCCACCGACCCCAACCAACCGGAAGGACATCTAATGCAAACCATCAAAGAACGCCTGGTGGAGGTGTGCGATACCGCCGTCACCTTCGTCAGGTTCCTGCGAGCCATGGTGGCGGCCCGGATGGCGCCACTGCTTGGCGACGAACGGGGAGAGATTGCCTCCTGGGTCGTGGTGACCGCGCTCGTGGTCGTCGCAGCGATCGCCATCGTCGGCATCGTGGTGACCAAGCTCACCACCACTGCCCACAACATCCAGACGCCCTAGGG
>Ga0209420_1000632_pt1 | contig 17940 bp, 19 predicted proteins | sample BlaSpr_A8_OM1_O1_FD_187972 | JGI IMG/M metagenome (GOLD analysis project Ga0209420, IMG submission 187972) | Forest soil microbial communities from Thunder Bay, Ontario, Canada - Black Spruce, Ontario site 2_A8_OM1_O1 (SPAdes) (version 2) | ecosystem: Environmental > Terrestrial > Soil > Boreal... | reverse complement strand
CGGTTTGGGCGCCTGGCCGCCCGCCGCTCACCTGAAGGTGACCAGATGTGGGGCAACTGGGTGGTGCGCGTGCGTGCTACCGGTACTGCGGCGGGGACAGTGCAGGCGACCCTGCCCGCGGGCGGTCCCTCCGCCGGTCCGGCCGAGGTCGCCTGGGTGATGGTCCGGCCTGCGCAGGGCCGCGGTTACGCGACAGAAGCCGCGCGCAGCCTCGTGGACATGCTGCAAGCGGCTGGATGGACCGTCGTCGCCCATATCCATCCCGGCCACCTGGCCTCCCAGCGGGTGGCCCGCAGCGCCGGGCTGTCGCCCACCGCCGACGTCCATGACGGCGAGACACGCTGGATCGGCCCGCCGCCAGCGGCACCATGACCTCAGGCGCCTGCGCCAACATCCCGTCGGGATCTTCAGCTGTCCAGGCGCGCCAGAGGTCGTCTGCCGGGGCGGGGCTGGTGCGCCCGTTCGGGCCAGGTCTACGATCTTTAGACCTCAGAGGGTTTCCAGCCGGGCGTCACGGGACTGGCAGGTCATCCCTTCGCCTGTCCCGTCCGAGGGGAATCTCGATGACTCTGTACATGTACCAAGCCTCTTATACCGCCAAGTCGATGGCGGCTCAGCTCCAGGATCCGCAAGACCCCGTGGAAGCGATCCGGGTGGCACTGGAGGACCTGGGAGCCAAGATCTTGGTGGCTGGCTTCCCGTTTGGCGAGTATGACGTGCTGGTCGTGTATGAGGCACCCGATGATATGACCGCTGCCAGCGTCGCGATGGCCGTTGCCGCCGAAGGCGAGGTCAAGTCAGCTAAGACCACGCGACTGCTGAGCGGGCCGGAATGGCTCCAGTCCTTGCGCAAACACAGGAATGTCACCGCCCGGAAAGCACCCTAGCCTCGCGGGACTGAGCCGCCGGCAGCAGCGATCCTGGCGGTGGAAAGCTTTGAGTTCCTTCCTTCTCGGGGTGTCCGCTGGAGGCAGACGAGTTCCCAGCCGGTCATCGCCGGGGCTGTAGCGCGTACACGTTCGGCCGTTGATCGCGTCGATGGCCCACATAGGTCGCCGGCCTGGATGAAAATGCGGTGTGCAGTCTGTCGGCAGCTGTCTACGATCGGTCTTCGTGATCTATCAGGACCCGCTTGCCTATCTGCTCGGCCTCGAAGGCATCGCGCTGCTAGACGCCTGGGCCGGGGACCACGACCGCGCATTCACCGACGCCCGGCTGGCCGAGATCCGCCGGCTGCTGGATGACGAGAAGCTGCGGGACCGCGGCGTATCCGCCGAGCGGGTCAGCACCGTGCTGGCCTACCAGCAGCAGGCGGCCGGCTATGACGCGGAGGCGGGCGGCGGGCTGTTTGCCACCGACGAGACGGTCGTGGCCGAGTACCTGGACGGCCGGGAGCCTGGCGTGGCACTGGACGCGGCCTGCGGGACCGGGCGGTTCGCCGAGTTCCTGGCCAGGCGCGGGCACCGGGTCATCGGCGTCGACAGCTCACCGGACATGCTCGCTTACGCGCGGCGGCGGGTCCCGGCCGGCGAGTTCCGCCTCGGCGAGCTTGACCGGCTGCCCCTGCCCGATGACTCGGTGGACGTCATCGTCTGCGCGCTGGCTCTGGTCCACGTTCCCCGCCTCGAGCCGGTACTGGCCGAGTTCGCCCGCGTGCTGCGCCCCGGCGGGGACCTCGTCATCTCCGACGTGCACCACGAACTCGTCATCCGCGGCTCGGTGATCTCAGCGCGCAGCCCGGCGGGTCAGCCGTGCATCGCGGCCACCTACCGGCATCAGCTCGGCGACTACCTGCGGCCGGCGCTGAGCCTCGGCCTGCAGGTACGGCGGTGCGAGGAGCCGCGTGCCGTCCCGTCGGCCAGCTGGCCGCCCGAACCCGCGACCGGCATCGGCGACTGGCAGGACTGGCCGTGGTCGCTGATGGACTACCTGCCATCGGCGGCGCGGGCCGCTGGCGGCCGCCCGTCACTAGTTATCTGGCACTTCCAGCTACCCGCCAGCTGAACCGGCTCCGGTCCGGAATTTACTGTAGTGCGCACTTTCCGGCCATCTCGCTCCTCGCGTGCGCGGTCAGGCGGGCGGGGGTTCGAACTTGGAGGTGCGGTGGAGGCCGGCGGCGCGGCCTTTGCCGGCGATGACAAGCGCCATCTTGCGGGAGGCCTCGTCGATCATCTCCTCGCCCAGCATGGCGGCACCGCGGGCGCCGCCGGCCTGCGAGGTGGACCAGTCGTAGGCGTCCAGGATCAGCTCGGCGTGATCGTAGTCCTCCTGGGCCGGGGAGAAGATCTCGTTGGCCGCCGCGATCTGGTCGGGGTGCAGGACCCACTTGCCGTCGAAGCCGAGCGCGGCGGACCGGCGGGCGACATCGCGGAACCCTTCCACGTTCCTGACCTGCAGGTAGGGGCCGTCGATGGCCTGCAGGTCGCGGGCCCGGGCGGCGATCAGGATGCGCATCAGGATGTAGTGGTAGGCGTCGGCCGGGTAGCCGGGCGGCTGCTCGCCGACCACCAGGGACTTCATGTTGATCGAGGCCATGAAGTCAGCCGGGCCGAACACGATGGCCTCCATCCGCGGCGAGGCGGCGGCGATCGCGTCCACGTTGACCAGGCCGGCGGCGTTCTCGATCTGCGCCTCGATGCCGATCCGGCCGACCGGCAGGCCCGCCGTCTTCTCGACCTGGGTGATCAGCAGGTCGAGCGCCCGGACCTGCTCGGCGTCGGCCACCTTGGGCAGCATGAGGCAGTCCAGGTTGGCCCCCGCCCCCTCCACCACCGTAATCACGTCCCGGTAGGTCCACTGGGTGGTCCAGTCGTTGACCCGCACGGCGCGGATCTTGCTGCCCCAGTCGCCAGTGTTGAGCGCGTCGACGATGAGCTGCCTGGCATCCTGTTTGGCCAGCGGCGCGACCGCGTCCTCCAGGTCGAGGAACACCTCGTCGGCGGCCAGGCCCTGGGCCTTTTCCAGGAAGCGCGGGTTGCTGCCGGGCACGGCCAGGGTCGAGCGGCGCGGGCGCAGGCGGCCCGGCCCCGCGGGGGCGTCGGTCGAGTTAGGTTGGCTCACCCGTCAATTGTCGGGTGCGGGCCCGCCGCGGCGATGGCCGGCTGGCTTGTGGCCCTGCAGCGAGCGCTAGTTCCCGCGGCCCCGGCCGACGCCCAGCTTGGCCAGCCGGGCGGCGAACTCACCCTGCTGGGCCGACCACAGCTGCTTGGGCAGCTCGAGCTCCACGGCATCCGCGTACGAGCTGACGTCGGCCATCTCCTTGATCGATTCCTTGGTTTGCACGAGCACCTCGCGCGGTGCGGCGGCGGCCCGGGAGGCGAGGCGCAAGGCCTCGTCCATCAGCTCGCCGTCCGGGACACACCGCCAGGCCAGGCCCGCTTCGGCTGCCTCCGGGCCGGACATCTCCTGGTCGAGCAGGACGGCCGCCATGGCGCCCTGGGCACCGATGGCCCGGCGCAGCATCCAGGTGTGGCCGCCGCCCGGGTGCAGGCCCAGGGTCAGGAAGCGGGTGGCGAACCTCGCCGAATGTCCGGCGAGCCTGATGTCGCAGGCCAGGGCCATGTTCATGCCGGCTCCGACGGCGGGCCCGTTGACCGCTGCGATCGTGGGCAGGACGCACGCGTCGATGCGCAGGAACACGCGGTAGATCGTCCGCAGCGCGTCGGTGGCCAGGTCGTTCTCGGCCGAGGCCCGCATGAGGTGGCCGAGTTCGGCCCCGGCGCAGAAGGCCGGGCCTGCGCCGGTGATGACCACGGCGCTCACGTCGAGGTTAGCCTCGACCGCGTCCAGCACGCCGACGATCTCGGTCACCATCTCGGCGTTGATCGCGTTCCTGCGGCTGGCGTTGGCCAGGGTGATCACGGCGGTGTGGTCGCGGATCTCGGACCTGATCTGATTCAGCTGGCCGGGGCCATTCATGCGGGACACCTCATTCTCGAGCGCGGGAGGCCGGCCTGGACGAGGATAACGTGCTGTGATGTTCGAGCGCGCGGTCCCGGTCAGGTGGCGCGACAGCGACGCCTTCGGCCACGTCAACAACGCGGTCTTCCTCACCTACCTGGAGGAGGGCAGGGACGCGTTCTACGCGCAGGCCTTCGACACCGATCCGCACTACGTGGTAGCCCGGCTCGAGGTGGACTTCCGGGGCGAGGTCCGCCATCAGGACCGGCAGGTGACGGTGCGGATCCAGGCCGAGCGGATGGGCACGACCAGCCTGATCACCAGGGAGACGATCCTCACCGCGGCCGGGGCGGTGGCGGCCGACGCCCGCGTGGTCACGGTCCGCTGGGACCCCGGCCAGCACCGGCCGGTGCCGTTCACCGAGCGCGAGCGCACGCGGCTGACGGCCGCGATGGATGATGACCGGTGACCGGTCCCGACGAGACTCGCGGAGGCAGCTGATGGGACGCGTGGAGGTCCAGATTCCCGCACCCGACGGGCGGAGCAACGGGACGCTGCACCTGCCCGACGGGGACGGCCCGTGGCCGGGGGTGCTGGTCTTCCCTGACGCGGGCGGAGTGCGGGAGACGTTCCGGCTGATGGGCGATCGCCTGGCCAGCACGGGGTACGCCGTGCTGATCCCGGACATCTACTACCGGGCGGTCCCGTGGACCCCGTTCGACGTGGCCACTCTGTTCACCGACCCGCAGGAGCGGGCCCGGCTGTCGGGACTGACGCGCGTGCTCACCAATGAACGGATCATCGCCGATGCCGCTGCCTACGCGGACTTCCTGCTGGCGCGGCCGGAAGTGAGCGGATCGGCGATCGGCACCACCGGTTACTGCCTGGGCGGGCGCATGTCGCTGATCGCGGCGGGCGGGCTTGGCCGCACTGTCGCCGCGGCGGCTTCCTTCCACGGCGGCCGGCTGGCTGTGGCCGACGACCCGTCCAGCCCCCACCTGCTAGCAGACCGCGTCACCGCCACCGTCTACGTGGCGGGCGCCGAAGACGACAGCTCGTTCACCGCCGAGCAGGCTGGGCTGCTGGAAAGCGCGCTCACGGACGCCGGAGTCGACCACACCGTCGAGTTCTATCCCGCTCGGCACGGGTTCGCGGTACCCGACAACCCCACCTACGACGCCGAGGCGAGCGCCCGGCACTGGCAGGCGCTGCACGGGGTCTACCTGAACCACCTGCGGGACTCCTGAGCCCGGCCCCGGGCCGCGGGACGGGTCGGGGGTGCCGGACTACAGTGCGCTCATGGAGCCGGTAATCGCTGATGAGGAAACGGTGGCGGCCTTTGCCCGCGACGGCGTCGCGTGCGTCCGCGGCGTGCTTGACGGCGCGGAGGTAGCCGCCGCGGCCGCTGCGATCGATACGGTCCTGGCCAGGCCCAGCCCGCTGGCCCAGGTGGCCAGCGGGGCCGATGACCCGGGCGCGTTCGCCGAGGACTTCTGCCGGTGGCAGGAGATACCCCAGATCCAGCAGCTGGCCCGGTATTCGCGGGTTCCTGAGGTGGCCGCCGCGCTGATGGCCACTCCGCAGGTCCGCTTCTACCACGATCATGTCCTAGTCAAGGAGGGCGGAACCCGCCAGCGCACGCCGTGGCACCAGGACCAGCCGTACTACAACGTCGACGGCCGCGGCGTGAGCGCCTGGATCGCCGTAGACGAGGTGCCGGCCGGTGGGAGCCTGGAGCTTTGGGCCGGATCGCATAACGGGCCGTGGCTGATGCCCAGGACGTTCCTCAGCAAAGAGGCGCGCTGGTTTCCCGAGGGCAGCCTGGCCGAGCTGCCCGATATCGACGCCGACCCGGGCGCGTTCGACATCCGCCGGTTCACCCTGGCCCCAGGCGACGCCATCTTCTTTGACTTCCTGACCGTGCACGGCGCGGCCGGGTTCCCCTACCCGGGCCGGCGGCGGATCCTGTCGCTGCGCTACCTGGCCGCCGACGCCCGGCACGCGCCGCGCCCGTGGCGCACCTCGCCGCCCTTCGACGGCCTGGAGGCCGAGATCCCCGCCGGAGCGGCCATGGACCATCCGCTGTTTCCCGTGGTCTGGCCCGCCTGATCCGCTGGTTTTGCCTGACCCGCCCTGACGTGGCCGACTCGCCGGCCGGCCGTCAGCTCGGCCGTTCCCGGGAGGGAGCGCCTGCCACCAGGTCCCGTATCCGGTTCCAGCGCTCCTCATGACGCTGGTCAAACCGGCGCTCGGCGCGCAGGGCGAGACGCGGGCGGCTGGCGTAGCGGCGCGCTGCCCACCAGGACCCTGGCTTGGCCAGCCGGACGGCGCCGATGAGGGCCACGACGCTGATGAAGATGCCGATGACGCCGGTCACGACCTTGCCCTTGAGCATGCAGATCAGGCAGAGCAGGAGATTGACGGCGATGACCCCGACCGAGGACCACCAGGCCGCCGTCCCGGTGCGGCCGGTGATGAACTCGGCGCCGCCGATCAGCGTGCCGGTGATGACCAGCACGCAGAAGATCGCGTCGACCGACTTGCGGCCTTCGTGGGACCAGTAGACGTCTTCGAGGTGCAGCCAGAGCGCGAACTGGTCCACGGTGAGGCCGATGCCCGCGCCGAACACGGCCGCGGCCGCGTCGAGCCCGGCGCCCCGCGGCGCCTCGGAGACCAGGACGATGCCCGTGCCGATGATGATCAGGATGCCGAAAACCTGGTGATGCACATGGTTGCCGGCGATCCGGATATTGCCCAGCCCGGCCCGGGCGCCGATGCCCGACCGGATAAGCCGGGTCACGGTCCTGGTGAGCAGGAACGTGACCAGGATGGCCAGGAACATCCACATCATGGGCCGCAGCGAAGGCCCGCCCGCGCCGGCGGTGAGCTTCACCCCGGAGGCCAGCGAGGGCACCGGGGTGGCCGCCATGACTAGCACCGCATCCTCCCCGGTCCACAGCCTGATGCCGGGATTCTACGCGCCGCGACGGCCCGGCCCCGATCGCGCCGCTGATGGCCTGCCCGCGGCTGCGGGCAGGCCATCCCGCCGGTCAGTTCACGCCGGCCGCGGCCACTGTCTCCTTGACGAAGTGCCCGCCGCCGTTCTGCCAGAAGAAGTCAAGTTCCCCGTTGAGCCCGTAGACGGCGATGTTCTCCATGCCGTTGTTCTCGGTCACGACCGGATCGGATCCGGCGGCGTACGTGAACGGGTTCCGGATGCCGTGTCCCTGCCAGGTCCCGCTCCCGTTGGCGTCGGTGTACGAGGCCGGGATATCGAACGGGTTCGTCGCGACGACGTGCACCCCGTCAGGAGAGCCGCTGTACGTGGTGATGTCCGGCCGCCCGGCAGCATTCGATGACGTCGGGACGGACAGGTGCCACGGCGTGGTGTAGTTCTGCTGCCAGTAGAAGTCCAGGCTCCTATGCGCACCCTGGGCGACCACGTTGGCGTAGTTGCCATTGCCGATGACCTCGGGGGCGGAGTAGGTCGTCCCGGCCCCGGCTACCAGCTCAGGGTGCCACGGGGTGGTGCCGTCGGTCTGCCAGTAGAAGTCCAGGCTGTGGGCCGGGCCTTCGGCCACCACATTCGCCGCTCCGCCGTTGGCCGTGACCGACGGCGCGGAATAGGTCGTGCCCGGCCCGGCGACGACCTGCGACAGCCAGGAGGAGGTGCCGTTGGCCGCCCAGTAGTAACGCAGGCTGCCGGCCGGCCCCAGGGCGACGATGCTCACGCCGTTGTTGACGACCGCCAGCGACGGCGCGGAGTAGGTCGTCCCGGCCCCCGCGACAAGTTCCGCGTGCCAGGGCACGGTGCCGATCTGCTGCCAGTAGAAGTCGAGGCTGTGGGCCGGGCCTTCGGCCGCGATGATCACGGCGTTGCCGTCCTGGGCCATGGACGGCGCGGAGTACGTGGTCCCGTTCGGGACGACCTGCTCGCCATGCCAGGTGTTGGTGCCGTACGTGTTCCAGTAGAACCGCAGCCCGTCGTGGGTCGTCTGGGTGGCGATGACCGTGTTGCCGCCGGCCACTGCGATCGCGGGCCTAGCGTGGATCTCGGCGGCCGACGCGCTGGGCGCCGACGCGGCCACCGCTACGGCGGCCAGGCTCACTGCGGTGCCGCCGGCGGCGAGGATCCTGGCCCCCGCGCGGGTGGTGATCGCCTGCCGGCATGACCTGATGATTTTCACTTTCTCCCCCTTGCTCCCGTGCTGTCCCGAAAGGACATTCACTAGGGCAGAGCAGCGGTTCGCGAGGGAGATACCGTGAATTCAGGCGCGCTAGGAGGTGTCGGGAGCCGGGTCACCTGCCTCAGGGTCGTCCACCTCAGCGTCGCCCGGAGGCGGGCGCATGCGGAGCGGGGGCAGGCTGTACAGGCCGTCGAGGTCCTGCCGCTTGGCCTCGGCGAGCACCGCGTCCTGCTGCTTGGTCGCCTTCTCGGCCGTCTGCTTGGCCAGTTCTGAGGCTAGGCCGCCGAGTTGCCGCACGCCGATCGCGTCGATGAGCACGTGGCTGGTGGCGAAGATCGCGATTCCTTCCACCCGCCGCTGCTTGTGCCGGAGCGGAGAAAGTGCCGCCCCGACCTTCGCGGCTTCGAACGGGTCCGCAGGGTACGTCGTCACCTTGTCGCGTTCCTCGATAACCCAGGTGTGGAACTTCATCACCGCCCCGTGCAGGGGCAGGTTCTCGATATCCTCGGCGGTCAGCCCGGAAGACCTGCCCTTCTCGAAGCAGCGGCCGTAGGCCAGCAGGGCGGATGACCACAGCGCCTGCGGCACAACGCCGTCCCGGTCTTCCTCCGGCCTGGCCAGCTCCTCCAGCAGCCGCTTGGAGCAGTCCATGACAAACTGCAGGTCCTGGATGATCGACGCCTGGTCGGCAAGGATCCGCGCTGACGGCACATCAAGAGCGACCGTCAGCATCGGTACCTCTGGCGTTGCGCTGTCCGTCTGGCTCACAATTCCTCGTTCCGGCTGCCCGACCCGTGACCCCGCGACTCGATCCTTGCATGGCGGCTACCGGCCCTTGTCTCACATAGCGACAAAACTTTGCGATATATCTGGCCTTGGTTTTGCCTGCTCGGGCGTCTCGTGGCAGGCTAACCAGGAGCGAACGGCCAGCGCGGGATCGCAGGAATGCGGGACGGTGCTGCCTCCACCACAGAGAAGGTCAAGATGGCGCAAGGCACTGTTAAGTGGTTCAACGGCGACAAGGGCTACGGCTTCATTGCCGTTGACGGCGGCCAGGACGTGTTCGTGCACTTCAGCGCGATTAACGGCAGCGGCTACCGCAGCCTGGAGGAAGGACAGAAGGTCGAGTTCGACATCACCCAGGGGCAGAAGGGGCCGCAGGCGGAGAACGTCACCGTCGTCTGACCTGCCGGCACCAGGGCCTCGTTAGAGCCTCGCTGCCTGCCGCGCAGGTGACCGACGCCACCTGCTGCGCCGCAGAATCCCGCTGATCAGCTTCAAACCTGTGACCGTACCGGCCCGGGCCACCCGGGCCGGTACGGTCCGGGCCTGCCGCCGCGCGCAGGCTTGGCGCGGGACGCTACAGCTTGGTCAGCTTGGCGCACGGGAGCGGGAACCGCCGCTGGTGCGAGCGGAAGTCCACGAGCACGGCGTCGTCGTCCACGCTGACGACGACGCCGAGCCCGTGCTTGTCGTGCGTAACCTGGTCGTCGACGGCGAATATCTCAGCCGGGCCCGCGGGAGCCGGGGCGGCGAACGGGCTGCCGGGCAGACGGCGCGGGGTCGCGAGGCGGGGTGCCTTCATAGTTACCATCATGCCCCCTGCCCGGGCTTTTCGGCGGCTGACGCCGCCGCTTCGGTTGCGCTGAGGTCCGCCAGGCCCGGTCTGCTCCGGCCCGCTGCGCGCTATTCCCTTTTGCTGGAGTGGCGCGCAGAGTAAGGGCCAGGAGGTTTTCGGCGTGGGTGATGCGATCGTCGGGATTGTGGCGAACCCGCTGTCTGGTCGCGACATACGGCGCCTGGTCACGCAGGCTTCCGTGTTCCCCACGGCCGAGAAGGCCAACATGATCCAGCGGATGCTGACGGCGTTCGGCGCGGTTGGCGTGCAGCGGGTGCTGCTGTCCACCGACCTCGGCGGGATCTCCGCCGCGGTGCTGCGGGCGATCGGGCGGCGCCCGGCTGCGGCCGGGTCCGGACCGGACGGCCGGTGGCCCGAGGTCGAATTCCTGGACGGCCAGCCGATCCGCCAGACCGCGCAGGACACCGTGGACGCGGTCCGGCGGATGGTGGCCGCGGACGCGCGGGTCATCGTCTGCCTGGGTGGCGACGGGACCGCCCGCGTGACCGCGTCGGCTGTCGGCGACGTGCCGATGCTGGCCCTGTCGACGGGGACCAACAACGTGTTTCCCGCGGTCCGGGAGGCGACCATCGCGGGCCTGGCCGCGGGCCTGGTCGCCGCCGGCCAGGTCGACCAGCAGGCGGCCACCACCCGAGCCAAGCTGCTGGAAGTCCGGGTCGGCGACCGGGCCGAGACGGCGCTGGTGGACGTGGCCGTCTCCACCGAACGCCATGTCGGCGCCCGCGCGGTCTGGGATCCGGCCACGGTGACCCAGCTGTTCTGCGCGTTCGCGCAGCCCGACGCGATCGGCCTGTCCAGCATCTTGGGCCAGCTCTGCCCGGTCGGCAGGCATGAACCGCACGGGGTCACCGCGCGCATCGCCCCCGACGCGGACTGCCAGGTCCTCGCGCCCATCGCACCGGGCCTGGTGATACCGGTCGGGGTCCGCGAGGTGGCGCGGATGCAGCCCGGAGCCGAGCACCGCGTCGCGGCGGGAGCCGGCGTCATCGCCGTCGACGGCGAGCGCGAGCTCACCTTCTCCCCCGGCCAGGACGTCACGGTCAGGCTGCGGGCCGACGGGCCGCGGTGCGTGGACGTGCCCGCGGTGCTGGCCGCGAGCGCCCGGCTCGGCCTACTGAGACGACGCTGCTGAGACGAACCACGATGACCGCCGATCCATGAGGAACTGCCGTCGCTGAGGAGGACCACATGACCGAAACGGTGCAGCGCAAGGCCCTGAGCCGGGAGCAGCTGCTGAGCGCCTACCGGATGATGCGGACGATCCGCGACTTCGAGGAGCGCGTGCACGCCGAGTTCGCGACCGGCGAGATCCCGGGCTTCGTCCACCTGTACGCGGGAGAGGAGGCGTCGGCGGTCGGCGTCTGCCTCAACCTCGACGGCCGCGACACCATCGCCAGCACCCACCGCGGCCATGGCCACTGCATCGCCAGAGGCGTCGACGTCACGGAGATGATGGCCGAGATCTACGGCCGCAAGACGGGCAGCTGCCACGGCAAGGGCGGCTCGATGCACATCGCTGACCTGTCCAAGGGCATGCTCGGCGCCAACGGCATCGTGGGCGGCGGGCCGCCGCTGATCTGCGGGACGGCGCTGGCCGCGAAGATCAAGGGCACCGGCGGGGTCAGCGTGGCGTTCTTCGGCGACGGCGGCAGCAACCAGGGCACCACGCTGGAGTCGATGAACCTGGCCTCGGTATGGGACCTGCCGGCCATCTTCGTCGCGGAGAACAACGGGTACGCCGAGACCACGTCCAGCACCTGGTCGGTGGCCAGCGACAACATCGCGGACCGGGCCGCGGGGTTCGGCATGCCGGGCGTCATCGTCGACGGCTTCGACTTCTTCGCGGTGCACGAGGCGGCCAGCGAGGCGATCGCCCGGGCTCGTTCCGGCGGCGGGCCGACGCTGATCGAGATGAAGTTCACCAGGTATTTCGGCCACTTCGAGGGTGACCAGCAGACGTACCGGACCGACGAGGTCGCCCGGGCCCGGGCCGAGCTTGACTGCCTGAAGCGCTTCGCCGGCCGGGTGAGCGAGACCGACGAGCTGGCCCGGGCCGACCTGGACGCGGTGGACGCCGAGGTCGCCGCGCTGATCGACGCGGCGGTCGAATCGGCCAGGGCCGCGCCGCTGCCCACCGAGGCGGACCTGCTCACCGACGTCTACGTGCGCTACTGACAGGGAGGCTGGCCATGGCACGCAGCATCACCTACCGCGAGGCCGTGAACGAGGCGCTGACCCAGGAAATGGAGCGCGACGAGACCGTCATCGTCCTGGGTGAGGACAACGCCGGAGGCGCCGGATCACCCGGTGAGCAGGACGCCTGGGGCGGCGTGCTCGGCGTGACCAAGGGGCTCTACCACAAATTCCCCGGCCGGGTGCTGGACACCCCCATCTCGGAATCGGCGTTCATCGGGGCCGCGATCGGCGCGGCCACGGCCGGCCTGCGCCCGGTGGCCGAGCTGATGTTCGTCGACTTCATGGGCGTCTGCTTCGACCAGATCTACAACCAGGCGGCCAAGTTCCGGTACATGTTCGGCGGCAAGGCGGTCACGCCGGTCGTGATCCGCACCATGTACGGAGCCGGGCTGCGGGCCGCGGCGCAGCATTCCCAGTGCCTGTACCCGCTGTTCACCCACATCCCCGGGCTGAAGGTCGTGCTGCCGGCCACGCCCTATGACGCCAAGGGCCTGATGATCCAGGCCATCAGGGACGACGACCCGGTGATCTTCTTCGAGCACAAGGCGCTGTACGACCTGGCCGGGCCGGTACCCGAGGAGAGCTACGCGCTGCCGTTCGGCGAGGCGAACGTGGTCCGCGAGGGCGGCGACGTCACGATCGTGACGCTGGGCCGGATGGTGCACACCTCGCTCGAGGCGGCCGGCCAGCTGGCCGGCGACGGGGTGCAGTGCGAGGTTATCGACCTGCGCACCACCAGCCCGCTGGACGAGGACACCGTGCTGGAGAGCGTGGCGGGCACCGGCCGGCTGGTGGTCGTGGACGAGGCGCATCCTCGGTGCTCGATCGCCACCGACATCTCCGCGCTGGTCGCGCAGAAGGCCTTCGGCGACCTGCGGGCCCCGGTCGAGATGGTGACGGCGCCGCACACGCCGGTGCCGTTCTCCACCGCGCTCGAGGACCTCTACATCCCGGACGCGCAGCGCATCGTGAATGCGGTCAAGGCGGTGGCCGGGTGGACCCGGTGACCGACCAGCGGATCATCCCGGTGACGATGCCCAAGTGGGGCCTGTCCATGCAGCTCGGCAAGATCACCAGCTGGATCGCCGCGGAAGGAGACGAGATAGCGGTCGGCGACGATCTCGCCGACATCGAGACGGAGAAGATAGCGGGGACGCTGGAGGCGGCCGAGGCCGGCCCGCTCCGCCGCATCATCGCGCAGATGGGCGAGGACGTGCCGGTCGGCGGGACGATCGCGCTGATCGCACCGGCCGAGGTGGGCGACGACGATCTCGACACCGCCGAGCGGGAGGCGCGCGCGGTGATCGACGCGGGCGTGCCCGCGGACGCCGGACCGGCCGAGGTCCTGACCGTCGAGGCGGGCGGACGGAAGATCAGCTACGCCGGGGCCGGCTCAGACGGCGACGTGGTGCTGCTCATCCACGGCTACGGGGGTGACCGGAACTCCTGGCTGTTCCTGCAGGAGCCGCTGGCCGCGCGGTACCGGGTCTACGCGCTCGACCTGCCCGGGCACGGCACCTCGGGCAAGGACGTCGGCGACGGCTCGATCGGCGCGCTGGCCGACGCCGTCGTCGCCGTGCTCGACGCGGTGGGAGCCGGCCAGGCTCATCTGGTCGGCCACTCGCTCGGCGGCGCCGTCGCGCTCGCGGTCACGGCCCGGGAGCCACGGCGGATCGCCTCGCTCACGCTGATCGCGCCCGCCGGGTTCGGGCCCGAGATCAATGCCGGCTACCTGCGCGGCTTCGCCGACGCGCAGACGCGGCGCGAGCTCAAGCCGGTGCTCGGCCAGCTGTTCGCCGACGAAAACCTGGTCACCCGCCAGGTCGTGGACGACCTGCTCGCCTACAAGCGGCTGGACGGCGTGGCTGAGGCGCTGCACACCCTGCTGGGCACGCTGCTGGACGGCGACGTGCAGCGCGCCGAGGGCGCCGCGTCGGTGGCGGCGCTCGGCGGGGCGGTGCCGATGACGGCGGTCTGGGGCAGCGCGGACCGCATCATCCCGGCGGCCCAGGCGCAGGCCGTGGACGGCGCGGTCGTCCGGCTGATCGAGGAGGCCGGGCACATGGCGCACATGGAGCGGCCCGCGGAGGTCCAGGCCGCGATCGAGGAGACCATCGCCCGGGCCGGATGACGAGGCCGGCCCAATGAGAAGAGTTCAGTGAGAAGAGTTCAGGACGCGATGGCGTCGCCGATGCGGTGCACGCGCATGGCGTTCGTGCTGCCCGGGGTGCCCGGCGGGCTGCCCGCCACGATCACCACGAGATCGCCCTGAGCGCACCGCCCGATGTCGCGCAGCGCCCCCTCGACCTGGCGGACCATGTCGTCGGTGTGCTCCACCGGCGGGACCAGGAACGGCTCGGCCCCCCAGGTCAGCGCCAGCTGGCTGCGGGTGGCGGCCTCAGTGGTGAACGCGAGCAGCGGGATCGGCGACCGGCACCTGGCCAGCCGCCGCGCGGTGTCCCCGGTCATGGTGAAGGCCACCAGCGCCCGGGCTCCCACCGCCGCCCCGACCTCGCCCGCGGCCCGGGCGATGGCGCCCCCGGTGGTCTCCGGCGGCTCGGCCAGGGCGGTGAACGGCCAGTCCTGCTCGGCCGCCACGATGATCTGCGCCATGGTAGCCACGGCCTGCACCGGGTAGGCGCCGACGCTGGTCTCCGCGGACAGCATGACCGCGTCCGCGCCGTCGAGCACGGCATTGGCGACATCGGACGCCTCGGCCCGGGTCGGCCGCGGGGCGCTGATCATCGACTCGAGCATCTGAGTGGCCACGATGACGGGTTTCGCGGCCTGCCTGGCCAGCCTGATGGCGCGCTTCTGCACCAGCGGCACCTGCTCGAGCGGGAGCTCAACGCCCAGGTCGCCTCGGGCCACCATGATCCCGTCGAAGGTGGCCACGATCTCGCCCAGCGCCGCTACCGCCTGGGGTTTCTCTATCTTCGCGATGACCGGCAGGCGGACGCCCGCCTCGTCCATGATCTTGCGGACCGGCTCGATATCCTCCGGTCCCTGGACGAACGACAAGGCGATCATGTCGGCGCGCAGCCCCAGCGCAAAGCGCAGGTCGTCCGCGTCCTTGGCGGTCAGGGCGGGCACGCTGACCCTGACCCCGGGCAGGTTGAGGCCCTTGTGGTCCGAGACCGGGCCGCCCACGACCACCCGGGTGCGGACGGCCAGTCCTTGCACCCCGGTCACCTCGAGCACCACCCGGCCGTCATCGACCAGCAGCGTGGTCCCCGGCCGCACGTCGCCGGCCAGGCCCTGGTAGCTGACCGACACCTCGCCCTGGTCCCCGGGTACATGCTCCCCGGTGATGGTGAACTCCTGGCCGGGCGCCAGCATGACCGGGCCGGACGCGAACCGGCCCAGCCGGATCTTGGGGCCCTGCAGGTCGACCAGCACGCCCACGCTCCGCCCGCTGGCGTCCGCGGCCGCCCGGACGGCGTGATAGGCGGCCCGGTGCGCGTCGTGGTCGCCGTGGCTCATGTTGAGCCGGGCCACGTCGAGGCCCGCCGCCACCAGCGCCGCGATCTGCTCGGGACTGGATGTCGCGGGGCCTAGGGTGCACACGATCTTCGCTCGGCGGCTCATGGGCCGGTGCTCCTTCGCCGGTCTACACCATCATGCCGATCCTAGACCGGCTGATCCGGGCGGTACGGTTTGCCTTAGTTTCGGGTAGCAACTTATTCGAGGAAGCAGCTGACCTTGCCGTCATCCCCGGTAGATAGTGAGGAGGCGGCGGCCAGCGTCGTGGCGCGGGAGTTCGGCCTGCGGGGGGCGATGCGCCGGCTGGAAGGCGAAGTCGACGAGACGTTCCGCATCGATGACACAGGCGGGACCCCGTTCCTGATCAAGCTGGCCCGGGCGGGCGAGGCCGAAGAGGCGGTGAGCTTCCAGGCCGGGCTGCTGCTCCAGGTCCAGCGAGCCGCGCCGGACCTGCCGGTGCCGCGGCTGCTCCCGGCGGTAAACGGCGCGTATTACGTGATGCCGCAGGCCGGGCCGCTCGAGGGCCGGAGCGTCCGCGTCACCTCGTTCCTGCCCGGCCAGCCGCTGCGGGCCGTCCGCAGCACGCGCCGGCTCCGGGAGCAGGTCGGCCGCTACCTCGCGGTCCTCGGCCGGGCGCTGCGCGGCTACGACCATCCGGCGGCGCACCGGTACCTGGTGTGGGACATACAGCACATGGCCAGCCTGCGCCCGATGGCCTGCGCCATCGATCCCCCCGAGCGGCGGAAGATCCTGCTCGGCCAGATCGACCGCTTCGAGAACTCGACCGCACCGGTCCTGAGCAGGCTCCGGGCACAGGTCGTGCACAACGACTTCAACTCCGACAACATCCTGGTCGGGTCCGACCGCGTATCAGTCAGTGGCATCCTCGACTTCGGCGACGCTGTCTACACTCCGCTGGTCAACGATGTCGCGGTCATGGCCGCCTATCAGCTGTCCGACGATCAGGATCCGACCGTGACCGCGATCGACGCCATCGCCGGATACCACGCGGTGACCGAGCTGAGCACCAGCGAGCTTGCCCTGCTGCCGCGGCTGATCATCGCGAGAATGGTGACCAGGGTCATCGTGCCGGAATGGCGGGCGAGGCAATCGCCTGCCAACCGGCGGTACCTGCTGCGAGATACCGCCCGGGCCTGGACCCAGCTGAACCGCCTGCTGGCCATCCCCGACGAACTGATCTGCCAGCGCATCGCGAAAGCGTGTCCCACAGGAGCCCGGAATGCCAGAACAGGCCAACACTGACCAGGCCAGCCCTGACCAAGCGAGCACTGACCAGGCGAGCACTGACCGGGCGGGCACGGCCAGCACCGCGTACATGGTGAACGGGTTTGACCCGGATACCCTCGACGACCTTGAGCCGGACCTGCGGCATCATGTCGCGCGCCGGCTGCAGGTCCTCGGGCCGGCCTACAAGCTGTTCTACCGGCATCCGGTCCGGTTCGTCCGGGCGGAGGGCGTGCACCTGTTCGACGCCGAGGGCCATGCCTACCTCGACGTCTACAACAATGTCCCGTCCGTCGGGCACTGCCATCCGCATGTGGTGGCGGCGATAGCCCGCCAGGCGGCCACGCTCAACGTGCACACCCGCTACGGGACCGACCTCCTGCTTGAGTACGCGGAGCGGCTGGCCGCGACCTTCCCCGCCGAGATCAGCAACGTGATGTTCACCTGCACCGGCAGTGAGGCCGTGGACCTGGCCCTGCGGGTGGCCCGTTTCGCCACCCGGGCGCCGGGCGTCATCGTGACGAGCAACGCCTATCACGGCCTCACCGCCGCGGCGGCCGAGATCTCGCCCTCCCTGGGCCCCGAGGTCCCGCTCGGATCTTCGGTGCGGACGGTGGCGCCGCCGGACCCCGGCCGGGAGGCCGGCGAGGAGGCCGGCCAGTCCTTCGCGGCGCGCATCACCGCGGCCGCCGCGGACATGAAGCGGCACGGCATCGGCCTGGCCGCTTTCATCGCCGACAGCCTGTTCTCGACCGACGGGATCATCCCTGCGCCAGCCGGATTCCTGCGGCCCGTCATCGAGGCCGTGCACGCGGCGGGCGGGATCTACATCGCCGACGAGGTGCAGCCCGGATTCGCCCGGACGGGCGATGCGATGTGGGGATTCCAGCGCCACGGCATCGTCCCCGACCTGGTGGTCATGGGCAAGCCCATGGGCAACGGCATGCCGATCGCGGGCGTGGCCGCCCGGGCCGAACTGCTGGCGGAATTCGGCCAGAAGATCCGCTACTTCAACACGTTCGGCGGCAGTTCGGTCGCGGTGGCCGCCGCCTCGGCCGTCCTGGATGTCATCGAAGGCGAGGGGCTCATGGCGCACGCACGCGCCGTGGGCGCCGCGCTGCGCGAGGCCATCGCGGCGGCGGCCGCCGGGTACCCCGGAATCAGCGACGTCCGCGGCGCGGGCCTGTACGTCGCCGTGGAGTTCACCGACCCCGAGACCGGCGGGCCGGACGGGCAGGCCGCGCTGAACATCGTCAACGAGCTGCGCGAACGGCGGGTGCTGATCAGCGC
>Ga0209420_1000630_pt1 | contig 17952 bp, 19 predicted proteins | sample BlaSpr_A8_OM1_O1_FD_187972 | JGI IMG/M metagenome (GOLD analysis project Ga0209420, IMG submission 187972) | Forest soil microbial communities from Thunder Bay, Ontario, Canada - Black Spruce, Ontario site 2_A8_OM1_O1 (SPAdes) (version 2) | ecosystem: Environmental > Terrestrial > Soil > Boreal... | reverse complement strand
CGTCCTGCGCCGCCACGAGCAACAGCATCAGGTTTGCGCCGGCCGAAAAATTCACTGCCTGATTCGCGATCACCATGGCGTCAAAGTCCGTCTTTAGCCGCCGGATGCCCGCATTCAGCATCGCGACGATATCGCCGCCCACCGCGTTCATTTTGGTGTGAAATTCGCAGCACACCACGCCATCGCCCAAATCGATTAGGCTCGCGCCAGAATTCTTCTCGACGACGGCGCCGGCTTCCTTACGAGCGGCCAACACGATCATTCCCGGCGGCTCGCTCAGCGGCTTGCTGCCTCCGCTAGCAAGATCAAAAAATGAGGTGACGCCGCGCTCCGAGCGATAAAACGACTTGCGTCTTGAAGCGAGCAACCGGGTGACGAGTGGCGGCAGCGTTTCACCTTCTTTTTCGAGTTGGTGCGCCATCGCTTCCACACCCACCGTGTCCCATACTTCGAACGGTCCCAACTCCCACCCAAAACCCCAGCGCATGGCGCGGTCGATTTCCACCACGGAATCGGCAATTTCGGGAACGCGCCGCGCGGCGTAGAGGCAGGTATGTGAAATCGTGCTCCACAGAAACTGGTTGGCCTTGTCGCTGGCCTGTCCGGCGAGTGCTGGGGCAAGCATGGCACGCAGGCGTTCCCTCGCGTCTTCGATCGGGCGCGCCATCTCAATCGAGGCGAAGCGCGCCTTCTGGCGCGGCCGATATTCCATCGTTTTCGGATCGAGCGTCAGAATTTCGCTTTCAGCGCCTTTCTTCACCCGTTGGTAGAAACCTCGCCCGGATTTCTCGCCCGACCAGCCGCGGCGCAGCAATTCCTCAATCAGCGCCGGTACGCGATACATTTCATGCGATTCATCGTTCGGCGCGTTTTCATGGATATTGCGGATCACATGCGCGAGCACATCGAGCCCCACGATATCGGCGGTACGAAACGTAGCCGATTTTGGCCAGCCCACGAGCGGTCCGGTGCAGGCGTCCACTTCCTCGAACGTCATCCCCAACTCTTCCATGCGGCGAATGGCATTGAGTACCGAAAATGTTCCCACGCGATTCGCAATGAAATTGGGGGTGTCTTTCGCGACTACGACACCTTTACCGAGACGCCGGTCGCACAAATCGGAAAGGGTATCGACGACCTCGGGCGCGGTGCTGGGGCCCGGGATTAACTCTACGAGCTTCATGTAACGCGGAGGATTAAAGAAATGCGTACCCGCCCAATGGCGCCGAAAATCCTCGCTGCGGCCTTCTTCGATGCTGCGCACTGGTAGACCGGATGTATTCGTGGTGACGATTGTGCCGGCACGGCGATATTGTTCGACGCGCGCGAGGAGCGAGCGCTTGATTTCGAGATTTTCCGCGACCACCTCGATGATCCAATCGGCCTTCGCGCACCAATCGAGATTGTCCTCAAAATTGCCGATTTGGATGTGACGAGTGGCGTCGGCGGTAAAAAAGGATGCGGGACGCGATTTTTGCGCGGCTTCGAGCCCCGCACGCGCGATGCGATTGCGAACTTCAGGATTGGCGAGGGTTAAACCCTTTGCTTGTTCCGCTTGGCTAAGCGTATTCGGCACGATATCAAGGAGAAAGACAGGGATTCCTGCATTGGCAAAATGGGCCGCAATGCGTGCGCCCATGGTCCCCGCACCCAGCACCAACGCGCGTTCGATTCTGCGTCTCACTACTTCCCGCCTCGTAGTCTGTTTGATTATTGAATGGCCGAGCTTTCGCGATGCTGCGTACAGTACTGGACAAACCCGCTCGAAACGTGCAGGTTACAGCCCGTATAGGGTAAGGTCAACCGGACATCCTCCATAGGGGCTAGGCTTTGGCCAAAATTGTTCGTGAAAGGCGCGCGACGCCGCGTCCCAGCACCGTAGTGGACCGAGGTGAAAACCCTGTCGCCAACGCAACGGCGCAAAAAGAGACTCGGCCCCGCGTGGGACTCGCTCTTTCCGGTGGATTCGCTCGCGGAATTGCGCACATCGGTGTGCTGCGTGTGCTCGAAGAACACCGCATCCCGGTGGACTGTATCGCTGGAACCAGCGTCGGTGCCTTGATCGGAGCGGCCTACGCTTCCGGGACGCCTCTCGAAGAGATGGCCAACCAGGCCGGCAGCACGCGCTTCAGCGACTTCGGACGATGGACGCTTTCCCGCATGGGGCTCGCCACCAATCAGCGGCTGGAAGAGTTCATGACGCGTTACACGCGCGCCAAGCGATTTGAGGATCTGAAAATCCCGCTGGCGATCGCAGCCACTGACCTCGGCTCCGGGACAACGATGCATTTCACGAAGGGCGATCTCGGCATCGCGGTGCGGGCTTCGTGCGCCTATCCGGGTTTATTTCTTCCCGTCGAGCACCGGGGAAGATCGCTGGTCGACGGCTTTGTCACCGCTACCGTGCCCATCGAAGGCGCGCGGGAATTGGGAGCCGAAGTGGTGATCGCTGTGCATCTGCACACGGGCGGCTTGGCGCCGAAGCCGCGAAGCATGTTCGAGGTGATCGGGCGAGCCTTCTCCATCCTGCAGGAAGGCGGCGAAGTGAACTGGAGAAAGAAGTGCGAGGTCCTGATCGAGCCCGGCGTTGCCGATGTGATGTGGGACGAGTTCGACAAAACGCCGCAACTGATCGCCGTAGGCGAATCAGCGGCACGCCTGGCAATTCCGGCGATCCGTGAAGCGATCGCGCCACGCCGCCGCGCGGGCGATCCGCCGCGGACCAATGTTCCCCGCGTCCGCGATGAAAATAAAGACTAGCCCCGGCCAAATTCATTGAGAGGCAGTCGAGCCGAGCGACGAATTACGAGCAGAAACGTGCTAAACCTTCTCGATTTCGACGGCGACGCGCTGCCCACTTCCTTTGCCACGCTGCGTAAGCCAATCGCCCAGTTTTTCGGCAAAGTGCTCTGGATTTACGCGAAAACTCGCCTCGAGCCGTCCATCTCCGGTAGGCAACGTATCGTCAAAATCCGCGGAATTTGTGAAGTTGCGCATGCTGAAGCTATCGAGCCAATCAAGCGGACAAGGCTTCCGCTCGCCGTCGATCACTACATAGACAGCCAACTTCTGTGCGTACATAAGCAAAGTATATATCGCTTGCGAGACTTTCACCCGGCCGCGTCAACGCGCCAAAGCAAGCTACAGGAGGGCTTGCGGATGCAGCAACACACGATGGCGAATACGGCTTCGCGTGCTTGCAACCCACCGTACCGCTGCCCTAGACTTGAATTGGGGATTGGTAAATCATCTAGCGCGCCGCGCCCTGCCTGGACGCTGGTTCCAGCCCGGCGACGCCACCGGGGTGAATTTTCGAGGAGGCTAGGTGTCTTCTCCGATTGAGCAGTGGGTGTTGGAAATGGAAGGCAAGACGCGGCCGAAGCAAGTGGTTTGGTGCGACGGATCGGATGCTCAGCAGCAATTTTTTTTTGATGAAATGATTCGCGAGGGTCACACGCTGGCCCTGAATCCCGCCACTTATCCAAATTGTTACCTGCACCGCAGCAATCCCAACGACGTAGCGCGCACCGAGAAGGTGACCTTTATATCTACTCGCCGCAAGGAGGATGCTGGTCCCACAAATAATTGGATCGCGCCGGCGGAGGCCAAGGAAAAAATCGGACCCCTGTTTGATGGCGTGATGCGCGGCCGGACGATGTACGTGATCCCCTACATCATGGGTCCGGCGGATTCGCCGCAAAGCCGGATCGGCGTGGAGGTCACCGATAGTGCCTATGTGGCCGCCAGTATGAGGATCATGTCCCGCATGGGGCGCGTGGCGCTGGACCGCCTCGGAAATTCGGGTGAATTTGTGCCGGGCCTGCATTCGACCGGCGATCTGAATCCCGAGCGCCGCTTCATCGTCCATTTCGCCGAAGAAAAACTCATTTGGAGCATCGGCTCGGGTTATGGCGGTAACGCATTGCTCGGCAAGAAGTGCTTCGCGCTGCGCATCGCAAGCTGGATGGCCCGCACCCAAGGCTGGATGGCCGAGCACATGTTGATTCTGGGACTTGAAGATCCTCGCGGCAAGGTGACTTACATGGCTGCTGCGTTTCCCAGCGCCTGTGGCAAAACCAATCTCGCCATGATGGTTTCCGCACTGGAAAATATTGGCTATCGCGTTTGGACCGTGGGCGACGACATTGCCTGGATGACGATCGGTTCGGATGGATACCTCCGAGCGATCAACCCCGAAAATGGCTTTTTCGGCGTGGCTCCCGGCACCGGCGTGCACACGAATCCGAACGTGATTCAAGCGATGCATAAGAACACCATTTTCACGAACGTGGCGATGACGCCTTCGCGAGAGCCATGGTGGGAGGGCAGCGAGATCGCCCCTCCGATAGATCTGGAAGATTGGCAAGGCCGCGCCTGGGATCCCTCGCAAGGTCCCGCGGCGCATCCGAATTCGCGCTACACCGTGCCGGCGTGCCAATCGCCCAGTATTTCCCCTCACTGGCAGGACCCCTCGGGCGTGCCGATCTCCGCGTTTCTCTTTGGTGGACGACGCGCGCGGCTGGCGCCCCTTGTTTACGAAGCCTTTGACTGGCGCCATGGCGTTTTTGTGGGAGCTTCGATGGCGTCGGAAACCACCGCCGCCGCAACAGGAAAAGTGGGCGTCACGCGCCGCGATCCCATGGCCATGCTGCCCTTCTGCGGATACAACATGGCGGATTATTTCGGTCATTGGCTGGAGATGGGTCGCCGCACTCCGCACCCGCCGAAGATTTTCCACGTGAATTGGTTCCGCAAGGGTGCAGACGGCAAATTTCTGTGGCCCGGATTCGGCGAAAATGTCCGCGTGCTGAAATGGATTCTTGAGCGCGTGGAGGGCCGCGCCGAGGCCAAGGAAACTCCGATCGGCTACGTACCTACGCCTAATTCGCTGACGCTCGACGGCCTCAACATTTCGCGTGAGAAGGTCGACGAATTGCTGCGCGTCGACGCCCAGGATTGGACGGGCGAGCTCGACGAAGTGAAAGCATTTTTCGGCAGGTTTGGCGCGGAATTGCCCAGCGAAGTGCGGCAAGAGGAATCGAATCTTGCAGCGCGCCTTTCGGGCGAGTTGACCGCCGCGCGTTAGGCTACTCCAAGCCCCACGATCATCCCTCGCTTCGTGTCCATAACCGTGGCGCGGCAAAACCGCCTTATAATCCCACTTATGAAATCCATCTGGCTGGCGGGGTTATGCGTGCTCGCTCTTGCGTCCGAAGCTGCATTGCTTCGCGCGGGAACGCATGAGGCTCTACCGGACCGCTCGTCCTGGCTCCACGACCTCAACGACTGGCGCACGAAGCACGCCGCCGAAATGGACGCACCCGACGGCTGGCTGTCGCTCACCGGTCTTGACTGGCTGAAGGAAGGCGACAACAGCTTCGGCTCGGCTCCGGACAACGCGTTTCGCGTCGCAGGCGGTGCGGCGGCGCACGTTGGCGATCTCCATTTGCAGGCCGGCGCTATCCACTTACTGCCGCCCACTGGCGGCTTCCCCGCAGGCTTTCTGGTGGATGGCCAAGCGCCACAGCCAAACGAGGAAATTCGCACGGACTCCCAGAAACCCTCCACGCTCACGGCGGGGACGTTGACGATGCTCGTGATTCATCGCGGCGACCGCTTTGCGTTGCGGGTGAAGGATTCGCGGGCGCCGGCGCGTGTGCGCTTTCGAGGACTGCACTGGTTCCCGCCCAACGAAACCTACGTGGTTCACGGAAAATGGATTCCGTACAATCCGTCCAAAACGCTTTCCATCGCCACCGTGATTGGCACTACGGTGAAATATCCGTGTCCGGGTGCGGTGGAGTTCACTCTGCAAGGAAAACCCTATCGGCTCGAGCCGGTGGTGGAAGAGGAGGTGCCGACGCATCTTTTCTTCATCATGCGCGACACTACCAGCGCTGACGCCAGTTATGGCGCCGGTCGGTTTCTCTATACGCCGCTGCCGGAGCATGGTCTGACCCAAGCGGGAGAGTTCGTGGTGGATTTCAACCACCTGGAAAATCCGCCGTGCGCATACAGTGCGTACGCTACTTGTCCTTTGCCACCGCCGCAGAACCGCTTGCCGATTGCGTTGCCTGTGGGCGAAAAGAAATATCACGACTAGCGAACACGGGCGCTTCAGAGAATTTCTCGGATAGCTGCGTCAATCGCCACGTGCGTACAGGCTTCCCCGCTGATGGTGTATTGCGTACCGCTTGCATTGGTGAAGTGGAAGTACCGGCTGATGTGATAATCCTCGTCGAGAAAACCAAAAAGCTGCTCGAGTTCTCGGGTGCTTAAACCAAAAGTTTCGAGCGCAATCGGCCGGCCGAATTCGCCCGCCAGCGCGAGGTATTTGGCCACGAGTTCGCTAAGGTGCATCGGAGAATCGGCTCCCAGAATGACACAAAATCGTTTGCCCCGGCCCGGCAATTAAATCCAAACGTAAGCGCCCGCTTCGCCGTAAGGCAAATTCACGTAAAAAAGATTTGCCTCGCCTATCTTCTCAAATGCGGTCCAGAGTTGCGCTGCTCCATGCTTCGAGCACAGCGTGCGCCCGGGCGCGGCGCTGATACTGCCGATATCGTCCAAACTCTGCACTTCGGTACGGGAAAACCAAATCCAATGCGCAGGATGATCGCACTCCTCGCAAGAACCGGAAAGTTTGCCGAGCCGGCGGCCGATTGCTTCGCCAACCTCGGGAACCAGGCCGGCCGCCCCGAAATCGTCGCGCTCCACAAAGAAATACTGCGTGAAATTCGCCGCATCCGGTTCAAAGGCGACCACGCGGCCAGAATGCGCGGCGAGCCCCGGCTCCATCACACTGCGCAGGCACGCGCGGCACACGGATATTTCCGGCCGCGGTTTTTCGCGCTGCGGCACCCCTTTGCCGCGCAAAAATAAGATATCCGGTGAAAATGTAGCCATCCAGAGGTATTCGGTGTCGAGGTGCACGCACTCGGGCAGACTCCGCGTAAGTTGCGCCAGGGGATTGAGCGTCCTGGAACGAAAGGAAAGCGTGGGATAGGCCTCGGTGACGCGCCGGCGTCTCACCGGGATATGCTAGCAGATTCCCTCTGCGCGTCTCGTGCTCGACGCAGCTAGCCCATCCGGAATGTTATGATGGTTGCGTCTGCTGAAGATTGCCGCGGAAACCTTCGCTGTTCGCCGCTGCGAATCATTTCATATCCTGAGGAGGAAGAATGCCGATTTCTGTCGGACAAGCTGCCCCGGAGTTCACGTTGAAGGATCAGAATCAAAGGGAAGTGAAGCTTGCCGATTATAAGGGCAAGAAGAACGTCGTGATGGTTTTCTATCCGCTCGATTGGAGCCCGGTTTGCACCAATGAGCACGCTTGCCTGGTGAACGACATGAAGAAATTCGAGACGCTCGATGCGCAGGTTCTCGGCGTTTCCGTGGATAGCGTGTGGTCGCACAAGGCCTATGCCGAAAAAATGGGCATTCAGTATCCTCTCTTGGCGGATTTCCAGCCGCGTGGCGCCGTCGCGGACAAGTTCGGAGTTTATCTGGCGGATAAAGGAATCACCGGCCGTGCGATCGCTATCGTGAACAAAGACGGCAGAGTGGCGTGGTTCAAGCAGTATGACATTCCCACAGTGCCGGATATCAACGAGGTCGCGCAGGCGCTGTCGCAGACGAAGTAACTTGCCGAAACGCAAGCGAGCGGGAGCGCGCTAGGATTTGGGCGCGCCCGGTTTTGATGGCGCAGGTTTGCTCACGAGGGTCCGCAGGAAATTCACCAGTTGCCAGCGTTGTTCGTCGCTGAGCTGGGCTTTGAATGACGGCATCGGTTTGCGGCCCCTGGTAATCTTCCAATAGAGCTCACCATCGGGCATGGCGTTCATTATCGGAGCGTCGTTCAGGCTGGCTGGCGGCGGATCGTACATTCCGGCTTCGGGTCCGTCGCCGAGCCCCCTATCGCCGTGGCAATTCGCGCATTTGTCCATGTAGATGGCGCGCGCGGCTGCGAGATTCTCAGGAGTCGGCTTCACGGGATTTTTCAGCTTCGCCGCTTCGGCAGGAACGGGCCAATCCTTGTCGCGAGCCTCCGTCCATAGCCCAAGCAAGAGCGCCGCACCCATCATCAGCAGACCGCCGACCATTGCTCTCTTTCCGCTCACCATTCGTCGATCTTCCTTTTCATAAGTTCCGGAGTCCTTGAACGTCTTGGTCGCAGCACCGGACGCACATCATAAGACGCACGGGCGACCATAATTGTTATCTGCAAGCGGAGGATTGGCCAGTGCCACGGCCGGCGCACTGTGTCTCACTTGTGACCGCTACCGCAGGATGAGCACCAATAGGAGAAAGTTCAGCAGGATCACCACCCCAGCCGTAATCCAGGCCAGGATCGCGACCCAGCGGCGATTCACAAACTCGCCCATCTTGGCGCGATCGCTGGTGAACTGGACCAAGGGCACGATGGCAAATGGCAACTGGAAACTCAGAACCACCTGGCTCAGGATCAGTAGGCTGGTTACCTGTTTTTCGCCCATCACGGCGATCACGATCACGGCTGGAATAATGGCCAGACCCCGCGTGATCAAACGGCGCAGCCATGGCGAAATGCGCCAATGCAGGAAACCTTCCATGCAAATCTGCCCGGCTAACGTGCCTGTCAAGGTCGAGTTCTGACCGGAGCACAGCAGCGCGAACGCGAAGACCACGCTCGCGAAACTAACGCCGAGGGCCGGCGCCAGTAAACGATAGGCCTGCTCGATATCGGCTACGTCGGCCATCCCGCGGCGATGAAACACGGCGGCGCCCAGCACCAGAATCGCCGCGTTCACAAAGAACGAAAAACCCAAAGCGATCGAAGAATCGAGCGTCGAGAAACGAATGGCCTCGCGCTTCGATTCCACCTGATACGCGAAGGCCCGGGTCTGCACGATACTCGAGTGCAGATACAAATTATGCGGCATCACCGTCGCACCGAGGATGCCGATGGCGAGGTACAACATCTCGCGGTCGCGAAGGATCTCGGCGCGCGGCAGTAGGCCGATGGCGGCTTCTCTCCACAACGGCTGCGCGAAAAAGATCTCGTAAGCAAAGCAGCCGGCGATGGTAAAGATCAGCGTGATTACCAGCGCCTCGATCCACCGAAAGCCTCTGCCCTGCAACGCCAACACGAGAAGCACGTCCGCGCCCGTGATGATCACCCCGTAGAGCAGGGGCACGTGGAAGAGCAGCTTCAACGCCACGGCCGAGCCGAGCACCTCCGCCAGATCGCACGCGGCAATGGCGATCTCGCACAGGATCCAAAGGCAAAACGTAGTCCTCCGCGAATAATGGTCCCGGCAGGCTTGCGCCAAGTCCTGTCCGGTCGCGATACCCAGCTTCGCCGAAAGCGCCTGCAAGAACATCGCGATCATGCTGCTCATCAGCACCACGCTCAACAGCTTGTAGCCAAACTTTGAACCACCGCCAAGATCGGTCGCCCAGTTGCCAGGGTCCATATACCCCACCGCCACCAGGTAGCCCGGTCCGGCAAACGCAAAAAGCTTCCGCCAGAACGATGCGCCCGCCACAATCGGAATGGTCCGAAAGGATTCAGGCAGCGAAGGCAAACGTCCCGCATGCGGCTGGTGTTGCGTTTGCGTGGGTTCGGGGGCAACGCCTGGGGAGGGAATCGAGTTCATCGGTGACCGCGGAGTTAACCGCACTAAAGCTCTTTCATAAACTATACTTAATATCGTGCCGCGTCAATGGGCCGTTGGCGTCATTTGTCTCAGTCGCACTGGCGTCAACGTGTGTCTGCTATACTCCTTGCGTTGACGCCAAAGGAGAGCCATGAGCGACACTCCGCAACAGCAGCAACCACAACAGGTCCAAATCAAGGCCGATGAGAAGGAAATGCTCGGGCAGTACAGCAATTTGGCCATGATTCATCACAGCCCGGAAGAATTCACTTTCAACTATGTGTACGTGTTCCCAAACGTGGCTGCCGCCGGAGCGCCCCAAGGGAAATTGGTTGCGAGCGTGATCGTGAACCCCGCGCACGCCAAAAGGTTGTGGCGCGCCCTGGGTGAGAATATTGCGCGCTATGAGGCGCAGTTCGGCACAATCCGCGAAAACCCAGCGCCCGCGGTCGCGCCAACCGTTGGACTGTTGCAGTAGGCCTGCGCGTTTGGGCAGCGCCCGGCAGGTGCGAAATTTCCCCGCCCGTTTGACAGGTGGCCAATCCGGTGGGTGCCCAACCCTCAAGCTTTCAGGCTCTTTCACTCTGCGCGTGCTAGAGTTGCCTTCCACGGGGCCCGGCAGACTCCGATGAATCGCCTAGCAGTCACCCTAATCACAAAAAATGAGGAACGGAATCTTCCGCGCGTTCTCGCGTCACTAGAAGATCTCGCGGACGAGCTGGTTGTGGTCGATTCCGGCAGTTCCGACCGCACGCTGCAGATCGTCACCGCGCATGGAGCCAAGATTTATATACGAGGCTGGTCAGGCTTTGCGGAGCAGCGCAATTTCGCCGGCGAGCAATGTACGTGCGAATGGGTGCTGGCGCTGGACGCCGACGAGGAACTGAGCGAGCCACTGCGCGCATCGCTTCGCGAGTGGAAAGAACGTCCTGCGGAATTTGACGCCTATGAATTTGCGCGCTGCGCCATCTATCTGGGTCGTTGGATCCGGCACTCGGGCTGGTATCCGGACTGGAAGACCCGGCTTTATCGTCGCGGCGTCGGTCAGTTTGCAGGCGCCACCCACGATGCGTTCCGCACCGGATCGCCGATAGGGCGGCTTGCAGGGGACCTCTTGCACCACGCGTTTGATGCGCCGGAGGAACACGAGGCGACTGTGCAATCCTACAGCGCCAGTGCCGCTGCCGAACTCTTTGCAAATGGCCGCCGCCGCTGGCGCGCGGCTCTTTACGTTGCACCAGCCTGGACCTTTGCGCGGAAGATATTTCTTCAGGGCGCGCTTTTTGACGGCTGGCGCGGCTACCGCATTGCTTGCATGAGCTCCCGATATACCTGGCTGAAATATCGCAAGCTCGGAGCGCTGGTGCGACAAGGACGAAGCGCTCGCGCCCAAAACAATACAGCCGCCAGGAATGTGGGGCCGTGAAGATCGTCTACGTCGATCTGGAAACCGAGTGGCGGGGCGGCCAAGGGCAAGCGTTGCTGACCGTGCAGGGGCTCATTGCACGCGGGCATGAAGCTGAGCTTGTCGCTGCGGAGACGGGGGTCTTGGCGCGGCGAGCGCGGGATATCGGCGTACCCGTGCGAAACGTTAGTGGTCATCGGCGGCGCTGGCACGCAGCCCAAATGTTGCACAAACTCCTGCGACACAGCGGCACCGGCATCGTGCATGCGAATGAGCCGCATGCGCTGACGGCAGCCTGGCTCGCCAGGGCACACCGGCGTGGGCCCTTGGTCGTGTCACGGCGTGTAGCATATCTACTTGGGCGCGGTTGGGCGTCGCAGGACCGCTATCGTGCCGCGGACCGTGTGTTCGCGATTTCGAGGTTTGTCGCTGAGAGCGTGGTGAAATCGGGAATTCCACGCGACCGGATCACACTCGTCTACGAAGGCGTGGAGATTCCAGCTCCGGTCAGTGAAGCCGAGCGCCATGCTGCTCGCGGGTCCCTGCACATTCGGGAGGGAGAAACTCTGCTTGGATGCATCGGATACCTGCTACCGGAGAAGGGCCAGGACCAGCTCGTACGAGTCATGCCGTCGATCCTTAAGCAATCGCCGCAATGCCGATTGCTCTTTGCGGGCGATGGACCGGAGCGCCGCCGGTTGGAAACGCTCGCTGCTGGGCTCGGCATCCGCGACCGCGTGCTCTTTGCAGGTTTTGTCGAGCGGATTGCGGAGGTGTATGCGGCTCTCGATCTCTTTGTATTTCCATCGATTGCGGAGCCCTTGGGAACTTCCCTGCTAAAGGCAATGGCCTACGGTTTGCCTGTCGTAGCAGTCGCAAGCGGCGGAGTGCCTGAATACGTCGAAAGCGGCGTCAATGGGATTTTAGCGGCGCAGCCCAAACCCGAAGTTCTCGCGGACGCGATTCTTCCGTTGCTGAAGGATCGCGCGATTCGAGAGCGTCTTGGGAAGCGCGCACGCAAGGACGTGTCCGAGCGCTTCTCCGCCGATATAATGACGGAAAACACGATCCTCGGGTACCAGGATATTCTGCGGAAGCGTGAAGCAGCGCGCTAGCGGAAAAAAAACGGGCGCCGGAAGAGCCGCGCTGGCTCGATCCGGCGCCTTTACAACTGCGCCAATTTTCTGTTTGTCTCTCCCAGTTCCTCCTCCTCAGCCGAGTATTGTTCTTTCCGGGGCCGCGGCTTCGGTAACTACCCACTGGCCGCTAGGCTCCAGGAACTCCACACCGATGACAAAACCCTCGCTACGAGCGGCTTTGCAGTAGGCGACTCTCGCACGGGCATGAAAACCCGCAGGCAGCATCGCTACTTCCAGGCACGCGCCGGTTTCCCACCGGTGTGCCGTCAAGACGCGGGCGCCGCGGGCGCTGACGTTCTGTGTGAACGTCGCTTCCACGCCGGGCACGCGTTCGTCGCCTTCGAGTTGCACGGCGACGGTCATCGGAACTCTTTTTTCCGCTCTCGGAAGGGCGAATTGTTTCTGCATGAGCGGTCCTCCTAACGGGCCGCCGCGCGTGAGAAGCGCGGGGCGTCTTCCAGATTTTCTTTCATGCGGTATAGCGCGCGGTCCGCAGCACCGAGCAGCTTTTCGAGCGTATCGCCATTCACGGGATAGACGGCCACGCCGGCACTCACCGTAAGCCTGGGCATCTCGGGTTCGGACGCGAGGCGCTCGCGAATGCGCTGGCTCACAAGTGTGGCCTCTTCAAAACCCGCTTCCGGCAGCACCAGGGCAAACTCGTCACCGCCATAGCGCGCCGCCGTGTCGGTCACGCGGGAATGCGTGCGTATCACGTTCGCCACGCGACAAATGGCGCGCGTGCCCACCAGGTGGCCAAAGCGGTCATTCACGCTCTTGAGTCGATCCAAATCGAGCAGTACCACCGCAAATGGCCGGTGGGAGCGTTTCGAACGCTGCATTTCACTTTCGAGATTCGAAATTAACGTGCGGTAGTTGGCAAGCCCGGTCAGCGAATCGCTAACGGCCAGACGGCGTACTTTTTCGAAGAGGCGCGCATTGTCAATGAGCGCCCCGCCTAGGACGACACCGTAGCTGGCGACTTTAAGACCTTCCGCAGCGAGCGCTGGAGCGTCGAGCAGGTGCTCCGATTGCGTCGCGACGAGATGGCAGGCGACATTCAGCCAAGCCATCCAGTACAGCGAACTATCAAACGCCGAGGAAGCGCGTCGCAGGCGCTGCCGGAAACCAAGCGCCGCAGCGAAGAAGAGACCTGCCGGCAGCAGTTCCCAGGGACGCGCCAAGAACCACGACGGGTGAATGCTGATCCGCCACGGGAAGCTCAAGAACGCCGCGCCTGTGAGGTAGCCCGCGCCGGCCACGATAAAGAAAGCGACCGCGATTTCGCGGCCCGGTTCCCGCGAACTAGGCAAGCGCCGCTCGACGGCCTGGGCGAGCAGCAAGAGAACGGCGAGGACGGTGCAGCTCACCATCCAGGTCAATGGCACGATCAAGGGCCCGCTCGAATTGGCCGACTGCCCCTCGAAGAAGTTGAAGCTGCCGCCGGTCTCGACAAGCGCGGCCAGCGCGAAGCCAAAGGCCAAAATTAGCGATATTCGGTCGTGGGTGCCGCGGAAACGGACCAGCGCGTTGGCCGAAAAAGTGAGGATCAGAATGCTGCCAAATAGGGAGAGCGTCGCGTACGGGAAGGGTTCAAACGCGATATGCAATCCGCGCAATTGAACCAGCGCGGCGACTGACGCCGCCATCCCAGCTGTCGCGAGCGGCCACCGGAAACGGCGAATGAGTGTCGAAACTTGCCTCAACGCTACCAACGGACTCCCCTCAGAACTCCGCAGGCCGCACGAGTGCGGCAGAACGCGATAGGAAACTGCAACCCTAGGGCCGATTGGGGAGTGGGATGCTTATGCTGGTAAGCCGCAGAAAAGAAAAGACAATTGTTCCCGAGCTATGGGGAACCCGCACGGGTTGTTCCACCTTAACCGAGGCGAGCGTGTAGAACTGTTACCGTTTCAGAGTTCTAGTACCTAATGGAATGTACTTACAGCGAAGCACTTAGCCGTTAGGAAGGAGGCTTCATAGTTACCGCTTCGCAACTCAAAGTGGCTAGCACCATTCTGGTCCGCCCGAAGCGACTTTACGCATGCATATTTCGAAGGGGATCGGGTATAGAAGAATCACGGATACAAAGCAGTCACCGACTTGGGCCGTATTTCACTGTGTAAAATTCTACACACAGCGTCGACCCAAGGGGCTTGAGGGGGCTTCTGATGGCTGCGTCGGGGCCCCTCGCGGGGCTTCGGCTAACTTTGGGGTTTCTGCTCGTCCGCGGCCTTCACTGCGGCCTCAGCGGCTTGGAACCCGATCTGCGAGTGCTGACCATCACAAAACGGCTTATTCTTGCTCCCACCGCACCGGCACAATGAAAACGCCGGCTTCCCGGCGATATCAAACGGATTGCCATTGATATCCACGATTTCAATCGAGCCTTCCGGTGCTTCGACCCGAAGCGGGCCGTTAGGGCGTATCGTGATCTTTACCTGAGCCATGTTTTCCTCCAAGAATGCACTTCGAATGCTGCCGATTTCGAATGCTGCGGCTAGTATTTCGGCATAGACGGATCAACTTCATCCGACCAAGCCAAAACGCCGCCCTTTAGATTCCAGATCTTGCGGAAGCCTGCCTGCTTCAAGAAATTCACGGCATCGGCGGAGCGCTTGCCGCTGCGGCAATGCGCCACGATTTCCCGCGAGCTATCGAGTTCGTTGACGCGCTTGGGTAAATCGCCCAACGGGATCAGGTAGCCGTTCAGGTTGCAAATCTGGTATTCGTGCGGTTCGCGCACGTCCAGAATGAAGAGGTCGTCGCCACGCTCCAGCCGCGCCTTCAAGTCTACGGGAGTGATTTCCGGAACATCGGTAGCCGCAGCAGGAGCTTCCTCACCGCGAATTCCACAGAATTCCTCATAATCGATCAACTTCGTTATCGTCCGATGCTCGCCGCAAAGTGGGCAAGCAGGATTCTTCTTCAGCTTGAGCTCGCGAAAGCGCATCGCCAGCGCGTCAAATAGCAGCAAGCGGCCCACCAGCGGTTCCCCATTGCCCAGAATCAGCTTGATCGCCTCTATTGCTTGCAGCGACCCTACGATACCCGGGAGCACACCCAGGACGCCCCCCTCCGCACACGAGGGCACCAGTCCAGGCGGCGGCGGTTCCGGGTAGAGGCACCGGTAACACGGGCCGTCGGGCATGCCGAAAATACTCACTTGGCCTTCGAACCGAAAAATCGAGCCGTAAACGTTCGGTTTGCCGAGCAGCACGCAGGCATCGTTCACCAAATAGCGCGTTGGGAAATTGTCGGTGCCGTCCACGATCAGGTCGTAATCGCGAAAAAGATCGAGCGCATTCACGCTGGTCAACCGTGTGTTGTACGTCGTGATTTCGATGGCCGGATTCAGACTCGCCAAACGGGCTTTGGCGGCCTCGCTCTTGGCTTTGCCTACATCCTGAGTGGAAAACGTCACCTGGCGCTGCAAATTCGTGAAATCCACGACGTCAAAATCGAGGATGCCGAGATGACCCACACCCGCCGCCGCAAGATACAGTCCAAGCGGCGCGCCGAGGCCGCCGGCACCGATCATTAGCACGCGGGCTTGCTTCAGCTTGAGCTGCCCATCCATGCCGACTTCCGGCATGATCAGATGCCGGCTATAGCGCAGAATTTCTTCGCGCGAAAGTTTGGGGGCCGGTGCTTCCGTGGTCGTTGCCATGTTCTGTCTCTTTCGGGGATTTTTTCAGAGAATCATTCCGCCGGCGATCGAAGGCACGATGGTGATGGTATCGCCATCCTTGGTCGGTGTCTTTTCCTTCTCGAGATAACGGATATCTTCGTCGTTCAAATAGACGTTAACGAAACTGCGGATACGTCCATCGTCGGTGTAAAGATGCTTGCGCAACTCGCCAAATTTTGACGTCAACCCACCGAGGGCTTCGCCGACGGTCCGCGCTTCGAGTTCAATGGTGTCACTTTTTCCGGCGAACTGCCGGAGCGGTGTCGGGATCAAGACTTTCACTGCCATGATTTTCTTCCTCCAATAAAAGGAGCTCACGCTGCACCAATAGAAGGCGCGTCAGCGGTTCTCGCGCGGGGCAACCTTCTCGTTTGGCTTCATCCCCATCGTGATCGTCTCCGGCTCGAAACGCACGCGATTGTCCGATAGGCGCCAGGAAACCATGGCCTGCGCTTCGCCCTGGGCGATACTCACAATGATATAGCTGTACCATGGCCAAGCGTGCTCTCGATCGTATTCGCTGGGCAGCGCCGGATGATCCGGATGCGAATGATACCAGCCAATCAGGTCGAGTCCGGCAGCGCGCGCGGCACGTTCCGCATTTCGGAAATCCTCGGGCGTGATGGAAAAACGGTTGCGCGGGGAATCCTCGCGCCTGTTCACCAGCGGAAATAGACCGCGCACTTCCCGTGCTATTTCGCCATCCATACCCAACAACCCTCCGCAACACTCATGCGGATAGGTTTCACCACCATGGGCGCGGATGCGGTCCGCCAGCACTTCGCTTAAATACAAATTGTGCGCCATAAGCCTTGGGGACTTGCCGACTGCATAAACCAATACCTTGATCAGATGCCCGGAAACGAGGCAGGTCACTGAGCCACTAGCGCGCGGCGGCTTCGTCCCAGAACCTTTCGCTTAAGTACTTTTCGCCGGAATCTGGGAAAATTGTGACGATTACGTCGTGAGTCTCTTTCGGCAGAGTCTCCGCGATCTCCAAGGCCCCCACCATTGCCGCAGCGGCGCTCGGGCTCACAAGCAATCCTTCCTCGCGCGCCAAGCGTCTGGCCATTCCATACGCATCTTCTGTACGGATTTCAAAATTCTCATCGGCAAGCGAAGGATCGTAGATTTTCGGAACAATGGCTGTGGCCATATGCTTCCAACCCTCGAGGCCATGGAACCCCGAATCCGGCTGCAAGCTTACGCAACGAATTCGAGGATTCAATTCTTTGAGCCTGCGTGCGACGCCCATAAATGTGCCGGAGGTACCCAAACCCGCGCAGAAATGCGTCACGCGTCCGCGCGATTGCTCCCAAATCTCAATGGCTGTGGTTTCGTAGTGTGCAAGCCAGTTCGCATCGTTGCTGTACTGGTCCACGTAGAAATAACGTTCCGTGCCGGCGGCGTAAATTTCCCGGGCTTTGCGGATCGCGCCATCGCTGCCTTCGTCGCCCGGCGTAAAAATCAATTCGGCGCCGTAGGTTTCCAAAATGCGCTTGCGCTCGGGAGAGACATTGGAAGGCAAACAGAGCGTAACCGCGTAACCACGAGCCGCGCCGATCATGGCGTAGGCGATGCCGGTGTTGCCGCTCGTGGCGTCTAAGATCGTTTTGCCCTTGCGCAGGGCGCCCGTGCGTTCGCCTTCGCGAATCATGTTCAGCGCGGCGCGATCCTTCACGGAACCACCCGGATTGAACCATTCGGCCTTGGCGTAAAACTCGATATCCGGATAGCCGCTGCCAATTCGCGCAAGACGCAGCAATGGCGTATTGCCTACGTTGTCGAGCAATGAAGCCGGAGCGATCATGGCGGGAGCCGATGGGTCTTGTATAAGCGAGCTTTGCTGACGAGTCATGGCCGCTTCCCACTAAGGCTCATTCGATGCGGCTGGTTGCGTCCGATATTCAAACGAGCGCAATTTATATCCCGCTTAGAACGACGAAGTTAGCCAAGTGAACCCGCTCGCGGGACTGGTACTGACTGCGCGTCAGGCGCTTTGACATCGGCAAGAGCTTTGCCTACTCTGGATCATTATGTGGAACGTGACCGACCGCTTCGAGGAGCCTTTAATTCTGG
>Ga0209420_1000629_pt1 | contig 17966 bp, 12 predicted proteins | sample BlaSpr_A8_OM1_O1_FD_187972 | JGI IMG/M metagenome (GOLD analysis project Ga0209420, IMG submission 187972) | Forest soil microbial communities from Thunder Bay, Ontario, Canada - Black Spruce, Ontario site 2_A8_OM1_O1 (SPAdes) (version 2) | ecosystem: Environmental > Terrestrial > Soil > Boreal... | reverse complement strand
GTGACATTCCTTGGCTATCGGCCCATTCGATCCTGAATTGGATCGGAGGTGATAGTTCAATGCTAATCCTCTTTGCTGGGAAGTCAAGGATTAGTTGCAGGTTTCTGCATAGCCCGCCAGATCCAGGCTTTTCCAGCGGAGTCCGCCCGTTCTGAGACCTTCCTCCCGGCATGGGAATCACCCCGGAGATCAAGGCTTTGCGTTGACATAAACTCCTGCGGACGTTAGACTTAACAGTTTTCAGCGCCCTCATTTTCCTGTATAGCCGCAATCGATGGATCAAACGCTGCGACAATTAGGCGAATTACTGCTTGGGTCCGTACCCACGGTAATTCTTCTCGCGCTGCTCTACGCGCTCTACGCAACGATTGTGCATAAGCCGTTGCGGCGCGTGTTGGAGGAGCGGCGCAGCAAGACGGAAGGCGCCGTCGAGAAATCGCGAGCGGACATTGCCGCAGCCGAGGCCCGCACGTCAGAATACGAGCAGCGGCTGCGCGAGGCGAGGGCCACCGTGTTCCGAGCGCAGGAGGCCCGGCGCAAGGCGGCGCTGGATGCGAGGACTGCGGCGTTGAACGAGGCGCGCAACAAAGCTCAGGGCCAGGTGCAGGCCGCGAAAGCTGACATCGAGAAGGATCGGGAAGCGGCGCAGAACGGTTTGCAGAAGGAAGTGCAAGCGCTGGCATCAGAGATCATGCGCCGAGTATTGCAGCCAGCCGGGTTGGGACGTTGACGATTCAGCACTCGATGCTGAAAGCTACGATTCTGGATTCGAAGAACATGGCTTCCGTGAAAAAGATCGTCTGGGTGGGACTGCTGGCGCTGCTCGTGGTGAGCGGTGGCGGCACAAGAGCGCTGTGCGCCCAGGACCGGCCACCGGCGCCCCAGAAGCAACGGCAGTCCTCCGACAAAACAAAGGAGCGAGGCGTCGCCCAGCAACTGGTTCACGAGACGCGAGAAGCCGCTGGAGAAGAAAAAGACGAGACTGCGGAATTTAAGGAGTCGGCATCAGTCAGGCTGATTGCGAAGTGGACAGGCTTGAGCTTGCAGCATGCCTATTGGTTGAGCGTCCTGTTGAACTTTGTTGTGGTTGCCGCAGTGATCATCTGGGCCGCTCGCAAGTATTTGCCGGGAATCTTCAGCGCCCGCACGGCGGCGATCCAGAAAGCGATGCAGGAGGCGCAGAAGGCCAGCGAAGAAGCGCGGCGCAGGCTGGCGGAGATCGAATCGCGCCTGATGAAACTGGATGTGGAGATTGGCATGATGCGCGACGCCGCCGAGAAGGAAGGTACAGCGGAGGAAGCGCGCATCCAGGCGGTGGTTCAGGAAGATGCGCGGAAGATGGTGGAATCGGCACAGCAGGAGATTGCGTCTGCCGCGAAAGCCGCGCGGCGTGAACTGACCGCTTACGCGGCCGATCTGGCTGTTGGCCTCGCGCAGAAGCAGATTCGCGTGGATGCGGCGGCCGACCAGGCGCTGGTGCGCCAGTTTGCCGGAGAGCTTGGTTTGTCGGAAGCTTCAGGGCCCGGAAAGGACGGGCGCTAAAAGAATGGCTTCCGTCGCCAGCACCTACGCCCGGGCATTCGCAGATGTGGTCCTGAACCGGCATCTCGACGCTGATCGCTCGATTGCGGAATTACGCACGATTGCCAGCCTGCTGGCTGAAAGTTCGGAGCTGCGGCGAGTATGGGACAATCCTGCGATTCCCGCGGACCAGAAGCGGCGCGTGCTGGATGTAATCGCCAGGCGTGACGAGGTTTCAACCCAGGTGAGGAACCTGGTCGCCGTGCTGATCGATCACCGGCGGATGCATTTTCTGGATCCCATTATCTTGCAGTTGGCAAAGGAACTCGACGCGCGCCTGGGATTCGCCGAGGCTGAGATCACCAGCACTCGTGAGTTAGGCGACGCGGAGAAGCGCGAGTTTGAGGTTCAGGTCGGGAAGTTGACCGGCAAGAAAGTCCGGGCGCAGTACGAGCAAGATGCTTCGCTTCTGGGAGGCGCCGTGGTCCGCGTGGGCAGCACGATTTACGATGGCTCGGTGAAAGGGCGGTTGGAGAGAATTCGAGAAGAAATAAGCGGCACTTAGTCGTCAGCTGTCCGCTATCTTCTCTCCGCTGTCAGCGAATAGTCCGAGGAGCGGCCGCGAAGGTTTCGCTGAAAGCTGATAGCTGACAGCTGAGAGCTACTTATGGCACAGATCAAAGCAGATGAGATTACAAAGCTGATCCGCGAGCAGATCGAGAACTACGAATCGAAGATCTCCGTGGACGAAACCGGCACGGTCATCACGCTGGGCGATGGCATCGCGCGCGTGTATGGACTGGATAAGGTGATGGCCGGCGAACTTCTTTCCTTCCCGCACGGCGTGGCTGGCATTGCCATGAACCTGGAAGAAGACCAGGTGGGCGTGGTGCTGCTCGGCGAATACACCGAAATCAAGGAAGGCGACGAGGTGAAGCGCACAGGCCGCATCATGAGCGTGCCCGTGGGCGACGCCATGATCGGGCGCGTGGTGGATTCGCTCGGCCGTCCCATCGACGACAAAGGTCCCATCGCCACCGATAAGTTCATTGCGTTGGAACGGTTGGCACCGGGCGTCATCGACCGGCAGCCGGTGCGCGAGCCTATGGCGACTGGACTGAAGGCCATCGACAGCATGATCCCGATTGGCCGCGGACAGCGCGAGTTGATCATCGGCGACCGGCAGACCGGGAAGACCGCAGTCGCGCTCGACACCATCATCAACAGCAAAGGCAACAACTTGGTCTGCATCTACAACGCGATCGGGCAAAAGCGGTCTTCGATTGCGCAGGTGGTAAAGATTCTAGAAGACGCCGGCGCGATGGAGTACACCATCGTCGTCGCGGCATCGGCCTCGGAACCGGCGCCGATGCAGTACATTTCGCCATATGCGGCAACTGCACTCGGCGAATATTTCCGTGACACCAAGCGGCACGCGCTGGTTATTTACGATGACCTCTCGAAGCACGCGGCGTCGTATCGTGAAATCTCGTTGCTGCTGCGTCGGCCGCCGGGGCGCGAAGCGTATCCCGGCGACGTTTTCTATCTCCACTCGCGGCTGCTGGAGCGCTCGGCCAAGTTGAGCGACAAGAACGGCGGCGGATCACTGACGGCATTGCCGATCATCGAGACGCAAGCAGGTGACGTTTCCGCTTACATTCCAACCAACGTGATTTCAATCACTGACGGGCAGATCTACCTGGAAACCGACTTGTTCAATCAGGGCGTGCGTCCGGCCGTGAACGTCGGTTTGTCGGTGAGCCGCGTGGGTGGCAGCGCTCAGATCAAGGCCATGCGGCAGGTGGCGGGAACTCTGAAGCTTGAACTCGCCCAATACCGTGAGTTGGCCGCCTTTGCGCAGTTCGGCAGCGATCTCGACAAGGCCACGCAGGCACAGTTGAACCGCGGGCAACGGCTGGTTGAACTGTTGAAGCAGAATCAGTTTTCTCCGCTGCCATTCTCGAAGCAGATTCTGATCATCTTCGCTGGCACCGGAGGTTTCCTCGACGACCTTCCGGTAAATCAGGTGCGCGACTTCGAGAAAGAGCTTTACGAGTACGTGGACGCGACCCAAGCTGGCCTGCTGCGCACCATCATGGAGAAAAAAGTTCTCGACGACGGCCTGAAGGCGCAGTTGACTGACGTAATCAAGCAGGCGAAACAGCAGTTTGTAGCTTCGCGGGAGGCAGTAGCCAAATAGTACCTAGTACCCAGCCCCCAGCACCGAGTGGATTCGGATTTTACTCGGTACCAGGTACTGGGTACTTGCAACAACAATGGCCAACATTCTCGACATTCGGCGGCGCATTCGCAGTGTGGTAAACACGCGGCAGATCACCAAGGCGATGAAGGTGGTCTCGGCCGCGAAACTGCGCCGCGCGCAGGAACGCGCTTTGTCGGCACGGCCCTATGCATTGATGCTGACGAATGTATTGAAGTCGCTGGTGGCGCGGACGGAGATTTACGATCCGGAAACAGGTGAGCCAAAGCATCCTTTGCTGGCTCAGCGGGCTGAGAAAAACATTCTGCTGATCGTGGTTACTGGCGACAAGGGTCTCGCGGGCGCATTCAGTGCCAACGTTACCAAAGCGGCCAGCCGGTTTATCGAATCGAAGGCAGGAAAGAATATCGACATTGAAGCCATTGGCCGTAAGGGACGCGACTTCCTGCGGCGGCGCTATCCCGCGGCGCCCGTGCAAACGCGCAGCCTGGCCGACACCGAAGAATCGCTGGAAACCCAGCCCGAGGCCGCGGAGCGTGCGGGAGCGATACAAATTACGGGAGAGCATGTTGGCGTTCTCGGCAAATTGGAATTTTCCCAGGCCCGCGCTTTGGCGGAGACCGTAATCAGGCGGTATCAGCGCGAGGAGATTGATTCTGTATATGTCGTTTTCAACGAATTCAAATCGGTGATCGCGCAGCGCCTCATCGTAGAACAGATTCTTCCCATCGAACAGATCGGTGAGCCCGCAGTCCGCCTGGCTGAGGAGATGACGGAAGAAGAAAAGAAAAAGGCCAAGGAAGCGGCGATCAGCGCTGGAGTGGGCCTGCGTTCCAACCAGAATTTGGAAAAAGAGGCAGCGCAATTCGGTTCGGAGCAGGTGGATTACATCTACGAACAGCCACCGGAGGCGTTATTCCAGGCGTTGCTGCCGAAGTATGTTGCCATCCAGATGTTCCGCGCTCTGCTCGAGTCTGTAGCGGCCGAGCACGCGGCGCGCATGACCGCGATGGATTCCGCCACCAGCAATGCCACAGATATGATCGATTCGCTCACCCTGGTCATGAACCGGGCGCGGCAGGCGAAGATTACCAAAGAGATTATCGAGATCGTCAGCGGCGCGGCTGCGATGTAGCAAGTACCCAGTACCGGGTCCCGAGTACCGAGACGAGTTCAAAACATATGGCTGAAAACGTAGGACACGTAGTTCAAATTGCGGGGCCGGCGGTGGACGTGCAGTTCCCCGAAGGCAAGTTGCCGCCTATTTATGAGGCGGTGCGAGTTGTAAGTGACGGATTCACCGTGCCCAGCCCTGTCAACGTTATTCTTGAGGTCCAACAGCACCTGGGCGAAGGCCGTGTGCGCTGCATCGCGATGGAAGCCACCGAAGGTATGGTGCGCGGCATGAAGGCCATCGACCAGGGCGGACCAATTTCCGTCCCCGTGGGCCGCGGGACGCTGGGGCGCGTGATGAACGTGATCGGCGAACCTGTCGATCAGTTGGGTCCGGTTCAGTACGAAAAAAGAATGCCCATCCATCGCCTGGCGCCGGCGTTTGACGAACAGGCCACGACAGCGGAGATGTTCGAGACGGGAGTCAAGGTCATCGATCTCATCCAGCCGTTTCTGAAGGGTGGCAAGATCGGCTTGTTTGGCGGCGCGGGTGTGGGCAAGACCGTCGTCATCATGGAACTGATCAACAACGTCGCCAAGAACCACGGCGGCTACTCCGTGTTTGCGGGCGTTGGAGAACGCACGCGCGAAGGCAACGATCTTTGGCTGGAGATGACGGAATCCGGTGTCATCAAGCCCGGCGATCCGGCACACTCGAAGGCGGCGCTTATTTACGGGCAGATGACGGAACCTCCCGGTGCGCGCCTCCGCGTCGCGTTGACCGGACTTACGGTTGCGGAATACTTCCGCGACGCCGAGGGAGCGGACACGCTGCTCTTCATCGACAATATTTTCCGTTTCACGCAAGCAGGATCGGAGGTGTCAGCGCTGCTCGGCCGCATGCCTAGCGCCGTAGGTTACCAGCCGAATCTGGCGACCGAAATGGGCGAACTGCAGGAGCGCATTACGTCAACCAAGAAGGGCTCGGTCACTTCTGTGCAGGCGATTTACGTGCCCGCCGATGACTTGACCGATCCGGCGCCGGCCACCACGTTTGCTCACCTCGACGCCACCACCGTGCTGTCTCGCGCTTTGACTGAGATTGGCATCTATCCCGCGGTCGATCCGCTGGCTTCGACGTCGCGCATTCTCGATGCGCGCATCGTCGGCCAGGAGCATTACGATGTGGCCCAGTCGGTGAAGAAGACGCTGCAGACTTACAAAGACTTGCAGGACATCATCGCGATTCTCGGCATCGATGAGCTTAGTGAAGACCAAAAGCTGAGCGTGGCGCGGGCGCGAAAGATTCAACGCTTCCTGTCGCAACCTTTCCACGTGGCCGAGCAATTCACCGGCGCAGCAGGTCGTTACGTAAAGATTGCCGACACGGTCAAAGGCTTCAAGGCGATTGTCGAAGGCAAATATGACGACATTCCCGAGCAGGCATTTTATATGAAGGGGCCGATTGAGGAAGTGCTGGAAGCAGCCGAGAAGATGAAGGCGGCAGCGTAGAAGCAGTGGCCAGTGATCAGTGTTCAGTGATCAGTCAAACCGGCTGATTCGCGGACACAAACTGACCACTGACCACTGACCGCTGGACACTGGCCACTGATGCCCGATACTTTCCAACTCGAGATCGTCACGCCGGAAAAGAAAGTGGTCGACACGACTGCGGCGGATGTTCAGATTCCCGGCAAGAACGGGTATCTTGGGATTCTGCCGGGGCATGCGCCGCTGATCACGGAGTTGGCTGTAGGCGAAGTCACATTCCACACTGGCGCCGAGGCGCAGCGGCTTGCGGTCGCGTGGGGATTCGCAGAAGTGTTGCCCGACAAAGTGACGATTCTCGCCGAGAGCGCCGAGCGCCCGTCGGAGATCGACGTAGAGCGCGCGCGGAAAGCTAAGGCTCGCGCCGAGGAGCGGCTGACAAGCGGCGATCCCAATGTTGATGTGGAACGGTCTCTGAACGCTCTGCAAAAGGCGGAGACGCGGCTGGAAGTGGCCGAGGCGAAAGGCCCTTCCTAGTTCCGGCGGACAGTTCTGGCGCTCGGTTCTGGCTGACGCGTGCGCCCGCGTTCCGCCAGGTATGAAGCCATTCGACTCTAGTTGAGGGCATGCCTATGAAATCGGTTACGTCCTTTCTGCAATCCTCTTTAAGTCTCCTCCTGGTGCTTCGAGTTCTGGCCGCCGCGCAGGACAAACCGGCGCATGCCCCGCCCCCTCAGGCGCCAGCGCCAATTGTCTCGCCTGCGGTACATGCCGACGGCAGCGTTAGCTTCCGCCTCCGTGCCCCAAATGCGGTCGAGGTTAAGCTTGGGCTTGAGGGCGCGGAGCCCCTACCCATGAAGAAGGATGACCGGGATGAATGGAGCGTGACGACTGCTCCGTTGGCCCCGGACTACTACGGTTACGAATTTATCGTGGACGGCGTGCGTATGCTGGATCCCTCGAACCATCTGCTGGTTCCGAATTTGCTCACGCCAGGGAACGCCGTGCACGTTCCCGGACCTTTGTCCTTGCCTTGGGAATTGAACGACGTGCCACACGGCGAAGTTCACCATCACTTCTATAAGTCGGCGGTCGCAGGCGATGACCGCGACTACTATGTCTACACTCCGGCCGGCTATGATCTCACGGCGAAGAAGACCTATCCAGTGCTCTACCTGCTGCACGGCTACAGCGACGATGCCAGCGGATGGACGGCGGTCGGCCATGCCAACGTGATTCTCGACAATCTGATCGCGCAGGGCAAAGCCAAGCCCATGATCGTGGTGATGCCTCTTGGCTATGGCACGATGGAGATGATCCGGGTTTCTTGGGGAGCGTGGAATCACCCGGATTTGCGCGACACCAACTTTAAGAAGTTCCGCGAAGCACTGCTCACCGAGGTTATGCCGCGCGTAGAAAGCGAATACCGGATCACAAAAAATCCCAACGCGCGGGCGATTGCCGGCTTATCCATGGGAGGCTCGGAATCTCTGCTGACGGGTTTGAACAACCTCGACAAGTTTTCCTGGATCGGCGCTTTCAGTTCAGGCGGCATTCCCGACGACTTTCAAAAAGACTTTCCCGCTCTCGACGCAAAGGCAAACCAGCAGCTTCATCTCTTGTGGATCGCGTGCGGCACCGAGGATCATCTGATCAAGGTCAATCGTGATTTTCGGGAATGGCTCAAGAGCAAGGGCGTGAAGGCGACCGAGATCGAGACGCCGGGGATGCACACCTGGATGGTTTGGCGGCGAAATCTGGCAGCGTTCGTGCCGTTGCTGTTCCAGTAAGGTAAGAACGACGCGTTGCAAAAGCCGCTACGGCACGTTCACTGAATCCCGATTTTCCGACGGCACATACTTCACTGCGGCGGTGCGCTCCAGCTTGTCCCAGGCAAACTTGCGGCCTTCGAGCGCGCGCTTTAACGTCTTGAACAGGACTACCGAAAATAACTGGCGGTAAGCGAAGCGCTGCAGCCAGACCTGCGTAAGCAGCCAGGCGTCTTCTTTATCATCGGGACGGCGGCGCTCCAGCGCAAACGCCAGTGCTGATGCCAGGAAGTCGACCACCAGGAACACGAAGAAGAATGCGACCAGCTTGTGGAAGCTGGCGGGATCGGTGGAATCGGGGTGGAAATACTTCTGGATGAAGTACCACGAGGCGCCGAAGGCGAACATGATGTCGATGAGGGGCGACACCAGCGGCAGGAGAATCTGGAAGATCACAATGTTCGGCAGCGCTACAAATCCCAGAGCCCCCTTGCGCGCAAACACGCCACTGTGTTTGTAGACCGCCTGTAAAACGCCGAACGACCAGCGAAAACGCTGGCGCATCAGCCCATTCGCGTTGGTAGGGGCCTCGGTGTAAGCCAAAGCCATGTCTTCGTATTCCACGCGATAGCCGCGCCGCAGAAGCGCCATGGTGAGATCGGCATCTTCGGCGACGGTGTCGATCTGGTAGCCCCCGGCCTCGCGCACGGCCGAAACGCGCCAGGCCCCAATCGCGCCGGGAACTACACTGACCGCGCCGAGAACGTCCAAAGCGCGGCGCTCGAAGTTCTGGCTGGTGATGTATTCGAGCGCCTGCCAGCGCGTCCACAGATTCACGCGGTTTCCCACCTTGGCGTTGCCCGCGATGGCGCCGACTTTAGGATTGATGAAATGCGGCACCAGGCGCGAAATCGCGTCGCCAGCGATGATGGTATCGGCATCGATGCCAACGAAGAGTTCCGCATCTCCAATGTGTTCGATGCCATAGTTGAGAGCTTCGGCCTTGCCCGAGTTTGCCTTGGTGAGGATAAGAACTCTTCCCGCAGCCTCTTCTCTGGCGAAGGCGGTGCGCGCAATTTCGAGAGTGCGGTCCCTGGAGCCGTCATCGATCACAATCACACGCAGGTTGCGATAGTCGGAGTTCAGAGCGGCACGTACCGTGCGTTCAATCACCTTTTCTTCGTTGTAGGCGGGGATGAGCACAGCGACCCGGGGCTTGTACGAAGCGACCTCGGCGGGCCTTCCGAAGATTTTCTCCTGCAGGCGGTCGTAGACTGCGGCCGCGCCGATAAACAGCAAGCGTCCGGTCATCAAAATATCGCCAATCAGAAAGATCCATGTGATCCCTATCACGCTCGCGTCGAACAGCCAGAAGCCCAGCCCGTCAAGGCGCGCGGCCCAAAGCTCGGGGGTCGACAATGGTGCCATTACGTCGGCACGGGTCTTGTTCAGCAAGTCGTAGATCGGGGCAATCTCGTACCCGCGGGCGCGGATGCCCTCAATGATCAAGGGCAGCGCGCGGACGGTTTCGGAGCGATCCCCGCCGCCGTCATGCAGCAGGACAATATTGCCGCAACGTTGATCGTTCGCGCCGCACGGCGGCAGATGTTTCAACACATAGTCGGAGATTTCTTCGGCAGTGTGATGACGCGGCTTGTCACCGCTCTCCGTCCGCACACTGTCACTCCAATCGTTGGGGTCAATCCGGTTGCCGACCGTAATGTAGCCCATGTCTTGCGCGAACTCGAGCGGGTGCACCTGGTCCGCGGTGTCCGGCTCCTCGTCGATGGCATAGGGCGGACGTAGAAGGGTCGCCCGAACTCCCACCAGGCTGGCAAAAAGCCGTTCGGTAAGATTCAACTCAACCTTCATGTAGGTCGAGGAGATGTTGCTTACGTCCGGATGCGTGAAAGTGTGGTTCCCAATCGTGTTGCCTTCTCTGTAAATGCGTTTGGCTAAGCCGGGGAACTTGTCCGTCTGAATGCCAATCAGGAAAAAGGTGGCTGTCGCATGCTCACGCTTGAGCACGTCGAGAATCTTTGGCGTCCACTCCGGATCGGGGCCATCGTCGAAAGTGAGCACCACCTTATTAGGACTGTAGCCGTAGCGGGCCACGCGATAAGGCTCTGGCAGCGACTGAAAAACTTCGTCGGTAATCAGCTTGGTATTCGCATCGATCGTAAGGTCGCGAGTCCCGTGCGTGGGGCGTTCTTCGATGCGCAGAATCTCGCCCTGGCCCTCCATATCCACGTCCTGGCCAGGAGGCACGTCGCGCAGTTTGTCAGCTGACGCGGGATCACCGGGAATGTCCCACACCTTCCATAACGTCCGGTCTTCACCGCCCAGCCGCCATAGTGCGAAGGTCTGGATACCCAATGTTTGCGCGGCACGCATGTGGTTCAGGGCTGTGACCGCATCGAGAAACCAGACATCATGCTGCACGCTGCGCTCATCCAGATAGCTGAAATGCGGATTCAGCGCATCATCGTCAAACGTTACATCTACATCGGAATCGCGCGCCGCCAGCCACGCTTGCTGAACGCTCACAGAGCTGTCGTGTTCATCCACCGGCAACTTGCCCTTCTTCGGCTTGAGCACCCAGTCATAGCCGTAGTTGGCGATGGCGCATATCAGCTTTTCCCGGGGGATAACCTTCACCGCGAACGCGAGATTGCTGACGAACCAATCCTGGGAAGCAACTGGCCCCGAGGCAATGCCGGGATAGTGTTCGTCATAGTTCATGATGATCACGCCATCCGCCGGAGCTGCAATCGCGGCGTAGTCGAACTCCGGATTGTGCGCGGGCACGCTGACGTAGAGCTTCATCCCGCGGGCATGCAGGTCCGATGAAAGTTCGTTCAGCAGCGCAACATAGCCCGGCTGCCCCACTTTGGGGAAGGCCTCGAAATCCACCATCAATCCGCGAAAACGGTCCGAGGAGAGAAACATCCCCACCTGCTGGCGAAAAACCACACGCGCGCTGGGATTGTTCAGAAAGTCCGTGATCGCCCCCACCCACTCGATGCCGTCAAAGTTGTTCACCATGGGGAAGACTTCCATCGCGGGGTCTTCGGCTTTGAGAAAGGGCATGACGCGGTCGTCGACGGAGCGCACGCGATCGTTTTGCACTACATCGAAGAACTTGTTGGTCTGGTCGTCCACCGCCTGCAGCCGGCCGTCGGGAGTAAGAGCGTGCAGCCAGTCCGGATACAGCAGGTCGATCTGGCGCGAATAATCACGCAGAGAAGAAAAGCTGGCAGTGTCCCAGGGAACGTAGAACGCCGCCCGGATGCCTTCTTCCTGGTTCAGCTTGACCTCCGAAGCAGGTAGCTTCGACTTGCGGTGGGTCCGGCCGGCTAGCTTCTTCTGGCGCTCGCGGGCTTTATCTTTCTCATTTTCCTTCAAGGCCTTAAAGGCACGCTTCTGCGGCGAAAAAAGCAGCTCGGGCAGGCGCTCGTCGCGCAGCATAGTGAAGACGAAAAAGATGATGAGCGCCGTCAGCACGACGACCCCGGCGTCGACGAAACGTCTCAGGCGCTTCCAGCGGGCGCGTTGCGGATCGTAAAAAACAGGTTCGGCCATGGAGAGTTAATCGTTCATCGTATGCCGCGGGCGACACGTGGTCAATTCTCGGTGGGACGGGAATTACTAGCGCGGGCAGGATTAGTGAGTGGGATGCACTTTCCCACCCCGAAGATGGCTTCAAACGCGCTATATTCTCACCGTGCTGGAACTGGTGCGGAAGGATGCTCGGTTCTTTCTCGCCGCGAGCCTGGCGGCGCTCGCGTTGCGGCTCGTCTTCGTGCTGCACTTTCCAGCGGTTGTCGACGATTCGCGGCTCTACGCCGATATCGCCGAAAACTGGCTCCAGCATGGCGTTTACGGCATCACAGATTCCGGCCACGTTATGCCCACCCTCTCCCGCTTGCCGGGATATCCTGGGTTTCTAGCGGTGGTTTTCGCCCTCTTTGGCTGGAGCAACTTCCGCGCGGTTCTGCTGATTCAAGTCTTGTTCGATCTTGGCACGTGTTTCCTCGTCGCCGATCTCGCTCGCCTTTTTGCATCCGAGTCCGCGGCGAAAGTCGCGTTCCTGCTCGCCGCACTTTGTCCGTTCCTGGCCAACTACTCAGCCGCGGCGCTTACCGAGACGCTGGAAATTTTCTTCACAACGTTAGCGCTGGATTTGGCCCTGCGCGGTTTCGCCGCTTTTCACGGCGACCCTGAGTCAAACTCAACGCCGATGCCGCTAACCTGGGCCGGCTGCGGTCTTTCCATCGGGGCATGCATCCTGTTGCGGCCGGACGGCGGCATTCTGTTCGCCGCCGTCGGTGGATACTGGTTCCTGGTTTTCCTGCGAAGCTTCGTGGCGAGGCTGCGGCAGACATCGGGAATCGTGCCCCGGTTGCTCCCCCTGCTACGAGTGGGAGTGATCCTGACCATGTGTGCCTTCGCCCCGCTAGTTCCGTGGACGCTCCGTAACCTGCACACCTTGCATCGCTTCGAACCGCTCGCGCCCCGCTACGCTACCGAGTCCGATGAACGCCCCATGCCAGGGTTCAATCGCTGGACCAAAACCTGGATGGCCGACTACACCTCGGTACAGGAAATTTATTGGAGGGTGCCGGACGATGCAATCGACGTCACGCGTCTACCGCAGCGCGCTTTTGATTCGACCCAGCAGCGGCAGGCGACTGATCAACTCTTCGCCGACTACAACAATCAGGACCACGAAGTAACTCCAGAAATCGACGCACGCTTTGCCGCTCTCGCCACCGCGCGCATTCAGGCCGCGCCCCTGCGTTACTACCTGTGGCTCCCGGCCGTCCGCATTGCCGACATGTGGCTGCGTCCCCGCGCCGAATTGCTGCCTTCTGATCCGCGCTGGTGGGAGTTCGACGACGACCCTGTGTGGCTCACGGTCAGCATTGTCTTCGGCCTGATCGATCTCGCCTATGTCGCCGCCGCTGCTGCTGGTGTCTGGCGCTTGCGCTACTCCTTCGGCGTTGGATTATTTGTTATGTTTCTTGTTATGCGTTCGCTGTTCCTGGGAACTCTGGAGAATCCCGAGCCCCGCTACACGCTGGAATGTTATCCCCTGGTCATAGTCGCGGCAGCCGTGCTCTTCATTAGAAAATCGAATCGAAGCCATCGGAAACCCGCATAAACAGGCTCCCGAATCTGGAACGCCTTATGTGAAAAGGTGTATTCAACCGTTTCACGATGGCCAATGCATTGAAGAATCAGCTTGAACATTGTGGCCCGGCAGTTGCACAATATCGCCCTATCGGGTTCCCGGGTCTTTCGCTATCTTTCTTTCGGTTCCGGGGCACACCATCCGAAGCAACGCCCGTCGTGGGTAAAGGGGGATTTATGCGTTCTGGCGCACGTGCAGTTATTCTATTGGCTGGCGTTTTCCTCGCCTTCAGCGCTGTTGTCTGGGCGCAGACTGCAACCACGTCGTTGCTTGGTACCGTCTACGATGCCAAAGGCGCCGTGGTGCCCGGCGCAACGATAACCATTGCCAACCCAGCCACGGGATTCAGCCGTACCACCAAGAGTGACAACCAAGGACGTTACCAGTTCCTCGAACTGCCGCCAGCGAAGTACGACCTCACCGTGGATGCCACGGGTTTCGCCACCCTCAAACAAAGTGGCATTGAGCTCCAGGTGGCAACCCCCGCTACCTTGAACCCCACCATGCAGGTCGCAGGCGGCACCATCACTGTGGAAGTCAGCGGCACGACCCCCTTGGTCAATACGCAGGATGCCACGCTTGGGCATGCTTTTGGATCCGACCAGATCGCCGACCTTCCCTTTGAAGGCCGCGATCCCGCCGGCATTCTCAGCCTGCAGACGGGTGTCGTATTCACCGGGAACAGCACTCACATCTCCAGCGCCTCCGATAGCCGGGCCGGCGCCGTGAATGGAGCCCGCAGCGACCAGAGCAACATCACTCTCGACGGCGTCGACAACAACGACGAACTTGAGGGCACGGCTTTCACGGGAGCGATCCGCGAGCCCCTTGACGCCGTCGAAGAACTCAAGGTGACCACCAGCAACTCCGATGCTGACACCGGTCGCTCCTCCGGCGGACAGGTTTCTGAGATCACCAAGAGCGGTACCAACAAAATCCACGGCTCGCTTTACATTTACAACCGGCCAACTTTCACAACGGCGAATGACTGGTTCAACAAGGCCTCCCAACTTCAAGCCGATGAGTCGAATACGCCGCCGTTCTTGTTGCGCAATACGTTTGGAGCCAACGTCGGCGGTCCAATCATTAAAGACCGTCTATTTTTCTTTGGCGCTTATGAGGGCCAGCGCAAACGCGAAGACTTGCAGGTCACGCGCGTTGTTCCCAGCGCTCTTCTTCGTGCCGGCAGCATAAGTTACCTTTCGGGCGGCGTACCGGTAACTCTGACGCCTGCCGATATCGCCAACATAGATCCGAATTGCTCCGGCAACGGCACTTGCCCTCTGGGACCTGGAGCGAATCCGCTGATCGCGTACCTTCCGGGGAATCCGAACTCCAGTCCGAACTCCATCTTCAATCAGTACCCCCTGCCTAACACCATCACGGTAGGCGACGGACTCGACTTCGAGGGTTTTACGTTCCCGTCTCCACTTCCCGCGAGTCTGGACGACTACGTCTTCAGGCTCGATTACAACCTCACAAAGGATGGCAACCACCGCTTGTTTCTGAAAGGCATCATGGATAACGAGCGCTTAGCGGAGCGCAATTTTGTTAACTCCGTTAATACCGTCACCGGCGACGGCGGCGAAGAGTTTCCTGGACAGCCCCAAGGGCAGGTCGAGCGCGATAACAACAAGGGCATCACGGTGGGCTATACCGCCACTCTCAGCAACACTGTGATCAACAATTTCCACTTCGGGTATATCAGCCAGCTTATTAACATTCAGGGCTTGCAGACCCAGGCCTACAACGATTTCCGCGGCATGGACAACATCAATGCTTTTACTCCCACCATCAACACCCACGTGCCAGTGAAAAACGTCGTCGATGATGTCACCAAGGTGATGGGCAGCCATACCTTCCAGTTCGGCGGAAACTACCGGGAAATTGACAACCTGCGCGAATCGGATGCGCAGAACTTTTTCCAAGGTCAGACCAACGTCTACTGGCTGAATTTCTCCGGTATTTCGAACACGGGCAGCAGCCTGGACCCCGCGTCCATTAACCCAGCTACTCAGCAGCCCTGGTACCCGGCGGTTGATCCTAATTTCTCCGCGAGCTATGACTTTGCCATGGCGGCCTTGGCCGGAATCATCACCCAGATCAACGCGAACTACGAGCTAACCAAGACCTTGAACGTCATTCCCCAGGGTGAACTGGTTCCTCGCCATTTCCGCAATCACGAATATGAGTTCTACGGCCAGGATCAGTGGAGGGTCAAACCCAACTTCACATTTACCTATGGCTTGCGCTATTCGATTCTGCAGCCGCCCTATGAAACCACCGGCACGCAAGTCGCACCCACCCTCAGCCTGAATAACTGGTTCAGTCAACGCTCAATAGCAGCATCCAACGGACAGGTCTACGATCCAGCCATCGGCTTCGGCCTTTCCGGCCAGGCCAACGGCAAGCAACCTTACTGGGGCTACGATTACAAAGACTTTGCCCCGCGCGTCGCTTTTGCCTATTCGCCCAAGGCCGAGGACGGTTGGTCCAGGCGCCTTTGGGGCGGACAGGGGAAAACCTCGATTCGCGCCGGCTACGGCCTCTATTTCGACCACTTCGGGGAAGGAATCGTCAATACTTTCGATCGTGAAGGCTCGTTCGGCTTGACCACGGCCGAAATAAACCCGGCTGGAATTCAGACCGTGGATGGCTCGGCCCGGTATTCGGGACTCTTCAACATTCCGACCAGCAGCCTCGATGGCTGCGCCACCCCTCCTTGCTCGCTGATCGGCGCACCGCCTACTGGTCCGTTCCCGGTTTTTCCACCCTCCGGCGCCGCCACTCCCGGCGGCTTCGCCATCACTTGGGGACTGGATGACAAGCTGAAGACTCCCTACTCGCACCTCATCGATTTCTCCATCACACGTGAGTTGCCCTCGAGCTTTGTCTTCGAGGCTTCCTATGTTGGCCGTTTCGCTCACCGCCTGATGCAGGAAGAAGACTTGGCGCTGCCGACCAATCTCAAAGACCCCCAGAGCAAGACCACTTACTTCCAGGCGGTACAAGCGTTGGCCAAACAGTACTACGCTGGAACACCGATTCAAAACATCAGCGCGGCCTCAATTGGCACCAACTATTGGGAGAACAAGTTCCCTGCGGCCGGTCCCGGTCTGGGCAGTGTCGCCAGCCAGCTCTTGGGTACCTCGAGCGAGCCGAACAACTTCACCCAACCCTGCCTAGGAAACCCTATTCCGAACACCAGTACTGTAACCGCGACGCAAGCGATGTACGACCTCTTCTGTAATTTCTCCGGCAACGAAACCACGGCACTCGAACTCGCCGACTCGCCGGGGTTAATCAACCCGACGACCTGCTTTCCTGCCTGCGCTACCATCAACGGGACCCTAACCCAAGGGTACGACTACTATTCGCCGCAATTTTCTTCGATGGATGCCTGGAGGAGCATCGGCAACAGCTCCTACAACGCTGCTCAGTTCAGCCTGCGCCATCGTGCGGGCGGTTTGGCGTTCGATTTGAATTACACCTACTCCCGGTCAATCGACGACGGCTCCAACGCCGAACGAGTCAGTACGTTTGAGGGAGGCGGCTTCGCCAGCCAGATCCTCGATTCCTGGTTCCCGAGGCAGAATCGCGCCGTGTCGGATTTCGATACCACTCAAATCTTCAACGCAAACTTGGTCTACGAACTGCCGTTCGGCCGGGGCAAGCACTTCGGTGCGGGTATGGGAAGCTTTGCGAATGCGATTGTTGGCGGCTGGACGCTCTCCGGCCTGGGGCGCTACTCCACGGGATACCCCTTCACCCTACTCAGCCCCGAGTGGGCGACGAACTACGACCTTGAGACTCCCGCGGTTCCGATCAGCAATGCGCGCCCTAAGACCGGAAGCTATATCGTGGCTCAGTCAACCGGCGGCACCGGCCCGAATGTCTTCCAAGATCCCGGAATCACGGATTCAAACAACAACCCCAATGCCGCCATCAATCTCTTCCGTCCCGCCTATCCAGGCGAGGGAGGACTGCGGAATGGGCTGCGCGGCCCAGGCACGTTTAACATTGATACGACGGTAACAAAAAGTTGGGCCATCCGCGAAAGCCAGCTCGTGAAGTTCAGTTGGTCAATGTTCAACGTGACCAATTCCGCGCGCTTTGACGTGGGGACGATGCAGTTGAGCGGCAACAACTCGCTCTCTACCAGCAGCAGCTTTGGAAACTTCAGCTCCACGCTGTCGAATCCGCGCGTGATGGAGTTTATGCTACGGTACGTTTTCTAAGGCTGGCCGGAAAACCCGCTGGGCTGGAAGATCCTACGCCAGCGGCGAGTCGCTCATGCGGAAGCGTGTGCGCACGTGCTCGGAGATGAGTTCAATCGCGGGACGGTTCGACACCGGATCGCTCTGAGCCAGATACTTCATGGCCTCCACCAGGACGCGCTGTCCATCGACGTAACGAGGGTCGGACGTACGCTCGCGTCGCTTGCTGCCAAAATTGGGTGGAACAGGAATCGTAAAAACCTTAGCCATGAATAGACTCAGCGTGAATGAAGTCGAAAGGCACTCCTACGCAGTATAGCGCCCAGCGTTCCCTTTTTGGCACACATTCTTGTGCTTTGGATTCAGCTACTTACCCCTTGGTCGAGACAAACTGCGTCTTCTTTGTGGTTTTCAATTGAAACACGTCGTTGCCGATCTTAGCC
>Ga0209420_1000626_pt1 | contig 18037 bp, 12 predicted proteins | sample BlaSpr_A8_OM1_O1_FD_187972 | JGI IMG/M metagenome (GOLD analysis project Ga0209420, IMG submission 187972) | Forest soil microbial communities from Thunder Bay, Ontario, Canada - Black Spruce, Ontario site 2_A8_OM1_O1 (SPAdes) (version 2) | ecosystem: Environmental > Terrestrial > Soil > Boreal... | reverse complement strand
GAAAGCGATCAATGTGGCGATCGTGGTGGAGACGTTCTGCAAAGGATGGGTGCCGAACTTTGTGCCGATGCCTGGAGCGTTTGGGAATGGATTAGGGCTATTGCTGGCAACGTTGTGTCTGTGCGGGATGGCCTGGAGATACAAGAAGCAGCCGCGATGGGCAGTTTCATTCGGGTTGCTGATAATTTTTGCGGTGGGAATGTCGGCGTGCAGCAACGTGGCGAAATCACCGAGCGGATCGGCGACGCCCCCGGGAAACTATCCTCTGACGGTGACTGCCACGGCGCCGAACGGGGCGACTTCCAGCGTGAATCTAACGCTGGTAGTGAAATAGCGAGGGGCCGCGTCCACGCGCTGAACGATGCCGCTCGTTTTAGGCGCAGTCGAGAATTCACGCCGGCGTAATGTCAAATATGTGGGCCTGGAATCCTTCCAGACGTATGAAGAGGCCGACGTCGTGTAGTTCTGCTCCGCTGCGGTCGTAACGGACTTCATTCAGTTGATCGTAGAAGATGTACTGCTTTGCCGCTGAAACGCGGTCCGCTAAGTGCACGCGGCCTTGTGAAGCTCCGGCCACTAGATTCACGGCAATTATTTTCCACGCTTCGTTCGAACGCCATTCATAGACGAGAAGTCCAGCGGGCGAGGTGTATCCTTCCGCGTTTACATCCAGCATGTTCCATTTTCCATCGTGAAAAATATTTTCGTGGGTGAGGCTGAGAATTTTATGGAAGAAGGCGCTGCTGTAGAGGTCTACCGGTTCGTCCGCGGCCATACGCAAGGTAATCGGCAGACGGATTCTGCGGCCCTCCAGTTCGCCTTGTTGGTAGAAGCGCATTCCCGGCAGCGTTCCCATTAGCGTTCCTATGGCGAGCAATCGATCGTTGGGAAATGCTTCGGCGCGTCGGGGCTCGTCGTGATTTTCCAGGAAGCGCGCGTAATGATTTTGTTCCTGTTGATCACCGGATAGGCGCGCACGGACGGCGCCGACGTCTGCGTTGCGAACTGCGTCGTAGAGAGTCTTATCGTAGGCAAACGAAAAGCCCAGATCGGTGAGGCGAGGTTCGGTTCCCCAATAGGCTTCGGCGAGCAGAACTAGATTAGGGATTGCTTCCTGCACTTCGGTCCAAAATTCTTTTGGCGGTCGCGGAATGTTTCCAATGAGATGGCCCCAGTCCCTTTCGAAGATGTCATTCAATTGCAGCATGGCCATGTCGCAGCGGACGCCGTCAGCATGTTGCGCAATGACGCGCAATTGATCTAGGTGGGCGGCGCGCATTTCGGGCTGAAAATGATTTAGCTGGGCTACGTCTGTCCAGGGAGGGAAGTAAGGATCTTTGGCCAGCGCGATGTAACGCGGACCTTGAGCCGTATCTGCCTGAAAAAAGAGAGAAGGATTTTTTTCGAAATCCTGCTGCGAGCCTTGCACGTAATATTCCGGATGGTCTCTGACCCAGGGATTATCGCGGGCGGTATGATTTCCGACAAAGTCCGCGAAGAGACCGATTTTGCGCGCGTGCAATTTTTCGCGAGCGCGGTCGAGTGCGGCCCAGGTTACCATGCGTGGGTCGGGAACGTATTGCACCACGGAATACGGAGAACCGATTACGTCCGCGGGCTTCCAACCGGGCAGGGCCAGTTCGAAAGTCGGAAAATTTGTGGGATCGTCCAAAGTGATGCTGCGAGAGATGCGGCTTCGCTGCCAAACTCCCATGAGCCAGACAGCGTCGAATCCGAGCTGGGCGATTGCGTCCCATTCCGAGTCGGGCACGGAGGCTAGATCGATTTTGCGTCCAAGCTTGGCGGAGAGCTGTTCGAGCCAAGCCCATGCGTTTATTTCGTAGAGGTGCGGTTGCGGGCGGAGCGAAAACTGCGGTGAGGGAATCGGCGCGACAGGCATGGAACTCGAGGGTAATTTGGGATCCCTGGCATGTCAATCGAATCGCGCGATTCAACTTGTTGATTTCGAGCATCTGAAAAACGGGCTAGAGTTATTTGTGCTCGCGCACGGCAGCCACAATTTCATGAACTCAGCTCCAAATTTATCTGGGCCACAGTGCGGGGCATGGGTCCCGGATTGCCCCAGGTGTATCTGGCACGATCATACGTGCAGACGCGAGTAAAACCTGCGATTGAACGAGCATCCAGTCGAAAGAAAAGTCGCCGAATCCATCCTCCGCGGCAACGGTTGGGGAGCCTTCGCCGTGCAATAAAGGTAAAGACGGTGGCCGACCAAGTCCACGAGTTTCCCCGGCGATCTAGAGTGAAGTTGCGCGGACGTTGAACTCGCGAACGCCAGTGCCAAGGCGAGTGCACAGATTATCTTGGATAGCGGAAGGGGAGGACTTTCATGGAACTCCTTTTGGCCAATTGGACGGGGAGGTCAGTCAAAGTTAGCGTGAAAAATAGGGGATAGCGACAGTCGGGTGAGTCAGGTGTTAGGATTCTGAAACCACTTGGCGGTGAGTTCTGTATACTACGCGTCGAATGTTGAGCAAATTCCTTCGAAAGCAGGGCTGGCTATGAGGTTTAGATTAGCATTTTTGATTTTGATCTTTTTGCTCGTTGGTCCGGCTTGGATTCAGAACCGGGCTGAGGCGCAGGACTCTTCCGCTGTGGCGCAGGCGAGTTCCGGTGCCGCCGAAAAAACGGGGTCAACTCGAAATTTGACGGTGGACGATTATTTCAAAATGGTGGAAGTCGAGGACGCGCATATCAGCCCAGAGGGAAAGTGGGTCTGTTACACGGAGACCACGCATGATTTGAAAGAAGACAAAGATAAAACGCGCATCTGGATGATCTCAACATCGGGCGGCGCTCCGATTCCTCTGACTGCCGAGGACGTATCTTCCGAGCATGCGCGCTGGAGTCCGGACGGGAAATATTTGGCGTTTCTATCGGGACGAAGCGGAAGCAAAAGCGATAAGGAGGATGAAGAAAAGAAGAAAGAGATATGGATACTGAATCGCGAAGGAGGAGAAGCCCAAAAGCTGACAGAAACGATTCAGGATGTGGATGCATACGCGTGGTCGCCGTTGGGGGACCGTATTGTCTTAGAGCTGCAAGACCCTTCGATCAACGAACTTGAAGCGGCGAAGGACAAAGACAAAGCCGACGCGAAGCCGAAGCTACATCCTTGGGTGATCGACCGGCTGCATTTCAAAGAAGATGAAATCGGCTATCTCGACCGAAGAAGGAAGCATCTGTACGTTTACGAGCTTGCCAGCCACAAAATGACGCAGATTACTTCCGGAGATTATGACGATAGCGCCCCGGCCTGGTCGCCGGACGGGAGTTCGATCGCGTTCGTGAGCAATCGCTCGGATTTTGAAGATCCGGATCGCAACTACAACACAGATATTTGGACCGTGGCGGCGGACAACACGGATCAAGGCAAGTCCGTGGTACATGTGACGACTCATCCCGGTACCGAAGGAGCGCCAGCGTGGTCGCCCGACGGGAAATGGATCGCGTTCACTATTCAACTGGAACCAAGACTCTATCAATACGCGACGTTTCACCTTGCTATTGCGCCCGCGACGGGCGGCGAAATGAAAGTGTTGACCCAAAAGCTCGACCGTAACGGGAGCGAACCACGTTTTTCGCCGGACGGGAAATGGATTTACTTCATCGCGGATGATGATGGCGCCCAGAATTTAATGCGAGTTCCGGCGATGGGAGGGGAAATCACGCGGCCGATTGGCGGGCGGCGGATGGTGGAATCATACTCGCTGGGCAAGGACGGAGCAGCTGTGGCGGTAATCGGTGAGCTGACGCATCCCGCTGAAATTTATTTTCTGCCAGCGGACGGCGGAGATTTACAGCGTTTAACGACGACGAACGATGCTTTGATGGCGCAAATTCGGCTGCCACATGTAGAGTACGTCCATTTCAAAAGTAAGGATGGAACCAACGTGGCAGGGTATCTTTACGAGCCGCCGGACTACACACCCGGAACGCGCTATCCGACGATATTGCGTCCGCACGGCGGGCCGGTGTGGGCTTATTACGCAGAATTTAATTTCGATCCGCAGCTTTTTGCGGCCGATGGATATGTGGTGCTGACTCCGAACCCGCGAGGATCGTCAGGCTACGGGCAGGATTTCTGCAAAGCGATATGGGCGGACTGGGGCCATAAAGACTACGAAGATGATATGGCCATGGTGGATTACGCAGTCGCGCAGGGAATCGCTGACCCGGATAAGCTTGGCGTTGGGGGATGGTCTTACGGGGGTATCTCGACGAATTTTATTATTACGCAGACAACGCGATTCAAGGCGGCGATCTCCGGCGCCGGAGACTTTCTCTACATTACAAATTGGGGGCACGATTTATATTCGCGCGACTGGGAACTTGAATTGGGTTTGCCGTGGGAAAACCGCGAGCTATGGGAAAAGCTTTCGCCCTTCAATCGCGTGACGAAAATTAAAACGCCAACCCTCATCATGGGTGGAGAGATTGATTGGAACGTCCCGATTATTAATGGCGAGCAAATGTATCAGAGCTTGAAACGGCTAGGCGTGCTGACTTTGCTGGTCGTCTATCCGGGGGAATACCACGAATTTTCGCGTCCGTCGTTTATCGAAGATCGCTACCATCGCTATCTAGATTGGTACGGGCACTATGTAAAGGGTGAAGGCCCGGCTATTCCTCCGGCCAAGGCTGCGGATTAACTTCCGCACGAATTCAATTCTCCATTTCTTTGTGGACCTGTGAGTTGCTGGATTCTACTGATTTTCGCAGGCTAGGGAGGGGAAAGTGAGGGTGATGTCGTTTGTTTCGGCGTCGGCGCCGTCGATCGTAACGGGTTCTGCGTCGATGCGAGCTGGAATGTTGCACGATTCTTTGCCGCGGCGCTGGCTAAAGTGCTGCGGGTCTAAATCTTCCCACGCAGAAATTGTGTAATGCGTGGACTGTAGAAGCGTGAAATCGTAGAGGCCCTCGGCAATTCGTTGCGCCGCTGGATTTTCACCCTGATCGGCTTTGGCCATGATGGTGATTTCGCCGGGAGGGCGGCCGTCCTTCCATTTCAACTGCACGCGAATCTTGCGAGTGGGATATCCGTCAGCGACTTGTATATCGACTTTCAAAAGTTGTTGGCCGTCTTTCAGCGTAATCACGCTGGTTTCGCTTTGATTCGCTACACCGGGATAGAATGCGCGCGGGTACGGCGAATTGGGATCCAGCCGATTTAGGCGGTTGAAAACCAGAATGTAATCGCCCGGACCAATGTGATCGAACTCAAAATCTGCTTTGGAGCCCTGAAATCCCCAGAGGCCTGGTTCAGTGTCTTTATACTTTTCCGCGCGATAAAGCTCCACCGAAGCAATCTTCAAGGGTTTGCCATCAGGACCCAGAACGGCGCCACGAATTTTGCCGAGAGGGAGGGCGTCCACGTTGTATTCGTAGCAAGCGCCATTCGGAATTTTGAAAGGCGGCAAAGCGCCGGGCAAAGTTCTCTCGGATAGTTCCATGCGAGCCGGCAGGCTGGCAGAAAAATGATATTCGCCGGAGTGAACGTCGTAGAAAGAATAGACACCGTTTGGTCCCGTGCTGGTGGCAAAGCGATCATATTTGGAACGGAGTTTTAGTTTGATGTGAGGAAGAGGATCATCCGGGTCGTCTGCGGGAGCAAGAAGAGGCGGATCGGCGCGGCGAAGAACTCCGAAGACGGAGGCGATTTGCTGATGGTTGCGCATAGCGCGCAATTGCGGGATCAAAGCACGGCCATCGGCGACCGGACGCGTGCCGCTGCAAATCGTGGCGAAAAGCCGGCCTTCCGTTTCCTGTTGGGTGAAAACGATATACTGGTCGCCCTTGCGAAAGTGATAGCCGCAATCACCGTCATCGCCGCCGGAAAAAACATCAATTTCTGCGGTGTCGGGCCCGGCGAACTTTTCATCAATTTTAAAATGATAGCGAAATATTGGCGTAGCATCCGATGCAGGAACTGCGGGCGCCGCGGATTCTGAATCTGCGGTATTGGCTTCAGAACCCGCTGCAGCCGACACGCTTTCAATAGCCGTGACAGTTCCAGTGAATACAACGTCGTCTGACTGCAATCCCGGGCAAACGCCCGGAGGAGCTTTTGAACAGGTGCAGGCGGATGCTATGGCCGGCGAAAAAAATAAAATCGGAAGAAGTTTTAGAATTAAACGCGAAGTCATCGTCGATATCCTACATGGAGCGGAGCGTGGAATCGAGCGCGGAGGCTTAAATTTCGTAAGCAATGGCTAATTGGGGAGTAGTTCATACTGGAACATAGCGACGCTGGAAGGTGTTTGAGAAAAAGTACGGGCTTTATGCTCCCTCCCACATCCGAAATCCCCCAAGGATTGCATTCTCGTTGCGTCCCATTTGCGTGTGGGGTGGCAATTTTTTGAGTTTCTTTACGTTTCCTCCCCCCAGGACGACGTAGTCGGCTTCCAGAGCATTGATCAGTCTTTTCGTAACTTTAAATACTTCTTTGCGCCACTTTTTCTTTCCCAGACGTTTGAGCCCTCTGATACCGAGATAGTCCTCGTACGTCTTGCCATGCTTGTAGGGCAAGTGAGCGAGTTCCATAGGCTCCAGAACTCCGTCCACAATCATTGCAGAGCCGAGACCGGTTCCCAGGCCGAGAAACAGCATCCGCTTCCCGTGATAGCTGCCAAGAGCTTGCATGGCTGCGTCATTTAAGATTCTGACCGGACGGCCGAAAGCTTTTTTGTAATCGAAGCCCACCCAGCCGCCTCCGAGATTTACGGGCTCGCGCATGGGACGGCCGGCTGTTACCGGAGCGGGATAGCCGATGGAGACGCGATCGTATTTCCAGTTTTGAGTCACTTTCTTTACTTCGCGGACCATTTTCTCGGCCGTCATGGTGGGACCAGAGGGGATTTTAACCGGCTGTTTTTGTCCGGTGGCCTGCGCTTTTATGTTTGTGCCGCCCACGTCGAGCACAAGAATTTTATGAGGAGATTTCGCCATGGTCTGTTTTCGTTCAGGAGCTTTCGTCTGAAGTTTCTTTATGGGGCTTTACCAATCCACCAGAGAACCTTCGCCAAAATTTTCCATTTATGTTTGCTGTCGAGCGTGATCGATTGATACTCGCGATTTTCCGGCTGCAAGGTATCTGTATGTCCATAACGCTCTAAGCGCGATACAGTCAGACCCATATCTTTATGCCATGCAATAACAATTTTTCCGTTGAGCTCACTACGCTCACTTTGCGAGGAATCGACCGCAACGATATAACCATCTTGAAGCAAAGGCATCATGGAATTACCTTTCACGCGCAGACAGCTGGTGGCTGCGGGATTGGGGCACCAGTCCTTGGGGGCGGCAATCATGCTTTCCAGCGGAGCGCCATGAAGCACAGAGGTGTCATCACCCCTCTCGCCGTGTGAGGCTGCAACAACTTTCAGCAAGGGAATAGCAAGCAGCTGAACCTTGCCTGGCGAAGATTTTTTGCCGGCGCCGCCGGCGTTCACGATCTCGAACTCAGGGGCGGTGCTTTTCAGTAGGCGTTGGCGCAAACCCGGGACCACGCGCATCAAGTCTTCATTGCGAAGTCCCGCGCGGCCCCAGAAAAACCAGCAATCCGGATCGCCGGCTAAATTACCAAGCTCGATGTAGGCGTGAGAAGGGGGCTCTTGAGCGCCGCGCTCCCAGCGAGAAATGGTCATGGCCGAACAGTCCAACCTTTCTCCGAGGGCGGTTTGATCGAGATGCAGATTGTGACGCAACTCCAGAATAGCTTTCGCCCATTTCGGGGTGGCGGCAATTCGCGATTTATTGTGCGTTTTCTCCAAAATATTCTCTTATTAACAATATGCCCCCACCGTACAAAGCGCAAGACGCAACGCCGCAGCCTTCTCTAACATTTGCGACTAGTATCTAGAGTTACGAACGAGTATGGTTAGTCAGGTCTCGTTCGAAGGGCCGGCTTCAATCGTTGGTCCCTCCACATGCCAAATGGGGCTACTTTTTCAAATCAGTCGAAGGCGAACTATGTCCAACACATCCACTCAGTCGATTCCGAAGAATCTTTCGAAGCCGGTTTCGAGTGACGGCAACGAACGCAGCACGCAGAATAAGATTCTGCGCGGCCTCCCCGGCAAAGAATCTCGAGCCGTTTTTGCAATCCTCGAATTCGTAGAACTTCCAACAAGAACTATCTTGAATGAGACGGCCACGCCGATTGAGTTCACTTATTTTGTGGAAAGCGGCTTGGCCTCTGTGCTGAACATAATGGAAGACGGGAAGAGCGTGGAAGTTGGGTTAATGGGCAAAGAAGGTTTTGCGGGAATACCGCTTCTGGTTGGATTCAAGACCAGTCCCAGCCGCGTGGTGATGCAGATTCAGGGCAGCGCATTCAGGACTCGCGCGAAAGATTTTTTGGCTTTGTTGCCAGAATGCCCGCAACTGGAGAAAGCGTTATTTCGACTGTCGCAGGAAATGTCGGTGCAATCGGCGCAGATCGCCGCCTGCAACAGACTCCATGAAGTGGATGAACGGCTGGCTCGATGGCTGCTGATGTGCCAGGACCGCTTGGGGGGAAATAAGGTTCCGCTGACGCAGGAGTTTCTAGCGCATATGCTGGGCACCCGGCGGGCGAGCGTAACAGTAGCGGCGGGTATGCTGCAAAAGGCCGGATTGATCGATTACACGCGCGGAGAAGTGAAGATAGAAAACCGCAAAGAACTGGAAAACGCAGCGTGCGAATGTTACGGGACAATCGTGCGGCAGGCGCAGATTTGGCACAGCGAAGCGGAAAAATAAAGTTTGGTACGCCAGCGAACAGACACCGTCACGCGATGTGACCACGAAGGTTGAAAGCCTGCTCCACGTTGTCTGAGAAATTCTAGGCGTCGTTGTTTCGTGGGGAGAACGTCAGTTCTGCTCGTCTTTCTGCCCGGTAAATCGGGGTCCGGGCGAATGACAATTACGAGGACACGAAAAACAATTAAGAAAGTTGGGGTGAGCGACGGTCAACGCATTTCGTTTCTCGGTGGCGATCTACGATTCCTTTGCGTTGTCCGAGGCGCAACAATGGCCACAATAGATGAGATTAGTTTCTTACCGAGATGGACAAAACGGGTTCGGACGGACGGAGGAGGCCGTGACCCCTTAGGTCTATTCCGCGTCACTGAGAACTGATGATCTTCTCCAAGGCATCATCACCACTACAGATCGTGCCCGCTATTAATCCTTTTATTGTTGGTCGCTTTGGCACGCTCAACAGGCCGGCTCGCCACGAAAGTTCGCAGATTACATTCGTGAATCTCATCTCTGAAAATCGAGAATGCCACGTCAAAGCACGATACCTTTCGTTGGCGGAACGAAGGAGGTTCGCAGCGAATGCGGTTCAGTCGTTCGAGATCCACCCTGGGTCTCTGTGAGGCATTTCGCATTGCTCGACACTTGAGTTAATCTTCCAGCGTTAAACTACGGCTTGGACAACCATTGCATCTTTGGATTCTATTTTCTCTCTTGACAAACCGTATGGGCCATACGATCATATAAATGAAAACTTACTCGACTGCTGAAGTGGCAGTGCTCCTCGACATTAGTTGGGATACGCTCCATCGCTGGATGAGAGAGAAAAAAGTTCCAGTTCCCGCGGCAAGATCGCTGGGAAAGATAAGTGTCCGTCTTTGGACGGAAGAAGCCGTCGAGAAAGTGCGAAAATATAAAGCTGAACACTATTGGGGCAAAGGCGGTCGAAAGAAAAGAAAGAAACAGAGCGAGTGATGAAGCGGGACGCGCCGGTGCGATCAACACCGACGCGCCCCTCACCACCATCACCTTTAGGGAGGCAACGATGGCTGGAACAGAAGTTATCTACTTTCCATTCTCCGCGCAACTCAGCTCGCGCTCGTTGTTTCCGGCTCTGCTCCCTCCTGAGCCAGTCTCAGAATCGCCTCCTTAGCTGAAGTCGCACTTGTTTCTGTCGAGCTAGGTCGCACTTCCGACCGCCTCGCTATCCGTGTGTCCCAACATTTCATTAACTGCCGAACGCGTCTCTCGCCGCAAGCAATGGAGGAGATTCAAATGCAAAAGGCGCATCTGTACGAAGCAATTCTCTTGGTGAATCGAGGTGTTGATGAAGCCGTGCGCGGTCTCGAACGCCTCAAGCGTGCCAAGGACTCGCAGCTGAACCCCTTGTGCTTCGACGAAGAGCTAGTGCTCTTCGAAGATCACCGCGCGCGGCTCAATTCTTATTTCTGCAGCGCCCTTCAACAGTCAGAGCTGCAAGATTCGGCCCGGTTCGGGACGCGCCACCGCGAGTACGAGAAGAACACCTTGGACGAAGTGCAGGTCTATCGGGACGTGCGGGTTCTAGAAGATAGCCGGCGCGTGGAGGGCAAACCACCCAAGGTAAGGTTCTTCACACCGGAAGAGCAGCGGGAGTGGGAACGGCAGTACCCCACGCCACCCGGCGATGTTCCGAGCTCGAAAGAGGAGGCCAAACCATGAGAAAGAAAAAAGCAGCGGCGAAACCAACGGGGGATTTACCCAGGCCTGGGAAGCAGTATCCCGGCGTGCGCGGCAAGATCGTGGATTGGGCCGAACACGTCTTCGAGGAAGGGATGCTGTACGTGCGGGTGCGCTTCACGGATAAGACCGAGCTGTGCTGGACGCTACAGACGGCGCATGTACTCAGGGAATCCGACCTGAGTGACTGGAAAACGGGAGACTTCAAACAACTGAAGCTGTACGCGGAGAACGAAATCGGTTGGCCGGAGTGACCAGAAAAACCGGTCTCGCCAGGTGCCAGGCTGCTCTCCAATACAGCAGGAACGTAAACCTAGATCGCGAGAGAGGAGATTTTATTCGGTTCTACGGTCGAAGGTATCACTCCAAACCGTCAAGACGGTTTGAAATCGGTTATGCCAAACTCAAAAATTGCGGAGGCAGGACGCGCCGCTCAATTCAAACCCGGTAATCCAGGTGGGCCCGGGCGACCCAAAAAGACTCCGTCGACCGACGCACTGCGGCGCATTCTAAACGACGAACGCAATGCGGACCCCTTGCTATGGCCCTTTTCCGAAAAGCCAAGAAGGGGTCATACCAGGAATTCAAAGAAATTGCTGATCGGGTGGAGGGCAAGGCCTCGCAGCGCATGACGACGATTCTAATCGACCGGGTACATCGCCTGGTTCAAGCGACTGCTGAGGCGAGACCGACCGCCCAGCTAGCGCTAGCGAATATTACGGCAAACACGGCACCGGGCCGTCAGCGAATGCTCGGTTTCCGGTCGGTGGAGGAAGCAAAATCAATTGTGCTCGGCGACGCAGTGGCCGTGTACTACGTCCCTCTCGATAAGTTGAAGACCTACGTGGCAGGTAGTGACGCGAAGGCGCTGCTTTACGGGGGTAATGAACTTCTTTATCAAGTAATGGCCGGTACAGAAGTCCGGTCTTCGGTGACGGTGGAGAAGGTAAACAGTGTGTGGAAAGTTACGACGATGGGCCGCCCGACACTCGCAAAAACGTTATTTAGCATGCGGAACGAAAACGCGCAGAAGCCCAAAACCGGAACGACGTCGTACTTCGAGGTGTTTGTGCCGGCCCTTAATCTTCGCTTTCTTGGGCACCTGCTCGAGAGCCAATTTTTCTTGGTCCCTATGAAAAGCGACGTAACTTTGGATTTTAGAGCGGGAAAGGCATAAGAGTCTGATGTTCGGTTGCGAAATGGAATGGCTTACCGAAGAAGATTGCCTAAAAGGTGGAAATGGTAGTAGCGACCGGTCATTAGAAATCTGAAGCCGCAGCCTGGTACTTGCCGACGGCCTCCCCAATAACCCCTGTTAACTCGACGCCGTAACACATTGATTTAACTTACCTGAGATCTGCGAAAATATGTTGAGTGACTCAATACTACCGCTTGGGGAGCAGTTCTGAATTGATGAACGTTACCACAGCGGCGGTTTCGTTGGCTGTGCGGCGCGTTACGGTCGTTTGCATGCCGGCTTTGCCTGCGTTGCCCCACCCGAAATTGCGGACGTCCCACGTGCCGTTTGGCAGAGCGGCTGGATTGATGCCGGGAATCGCCGTGACATTCAGAAGCTCCATCGTACGGCGAGTTTCGGTATGACAGCTTACGCAATCGGTGTTGAAGAAAAAGCTTTTGGTGGGATCGGCAATAGTGTCGAGGATTTGTTTGGATTCATCGGGGGAAGGCGGTGAGGTGGCGAAAACCGTGAATGTTGCGACGCCGCTGCGTGCGGAAATCGGAAGGCTAGTGGGCGAGACTGCGGCGTTTTTGCAGGTGATGGAGTTGAGATTGTTGGTGTGCGGTTCAGGGAGTACGCGGGGGTTGGTCCCTGTCGGATTTAACATTTGCGCGAATTGTTGATTGCCGTCTAGGGTTGGTCCGTGTGCGGGGCCGAAGTGGCCAGCATGATCCCCGAGCATGGACAGGAATATCCAAGGCGCAGGCGCTGTTGCGGGAAGTCCGGCGACGGCCATGGAGCCTAAGCGTTGGGAGGAGATGTGCCTTTCGAGGAACGACAACATTTCGTTGCGCACGCTGTTGACGGTGGCGGGGTCCGCCAAACCGGGGTGAACGCCGAGCGAGACGCCGGCGGTACTCACGGCGTGGCCTCCTAGTTGGCCATCATTTAGCTTGGCTCGCAGAGAGGCGACGTCGGTGACTACGGAGTCGAAGGCATTCATATCGGCCACGAAGCGGGGGAAACAATCTGTTTGGGCGGGCGGGTCGGGTGTTGCGGTTATGAAGTCGAAGATAAGGTGGCCAGCGATGTCCAGGACTTTCGGGCTGCCGTCGGGATTTTTGATGACGGGCTGAATGATCAGGCGGATTTCTGGAAGCTGGCCGTATTGCGCGTGGATGTCGCTGGAAAGGCCGGGCGCGCCGGCGTCAATGCGAATGCCCGCGACGAACCAGGCGTCGGGAGTTTGCGCTTCCTTAGGCAGGCTAATTTGGCCGTTCGCGCCAGATACTACCTGCGAGGCCGGGCCATCAGCGATCGCGAGAAATTGTTGAAACTCGGCATCGGACCAAACAGGATCGCGCTTAGTCGCGTCCTGGGGATTTGGCGTGGTGATGTCGCGAACCACGATAAGGTTGGCGAAATCCGCGGCTCGCGTGGGCGCTGGAAACAACCAGGAGACGTCGTTCGCGGAAAGAGGTGGCACGGCTGGCTTGGGTTTGGACTTGCAACCCCATCCGCTGACGCCGCAAACGATCAAGGTGCCGATCAGTGCAGGCCTTCGATACCGCAATGAGAAACTTCCGGAACTGTGCATGCGAATCTCCTCAGATTGCGCGCTGATTTTTTTGAGCACGCGTTTGTGCGAAGGCCAAAAACTCACAGGGTCTTGAGATATTCGATCAATGCGCGCCGCTCGTCGGGGCTCAGGCTGCGGCCGATGACGCCTTCTTTTGAGCGGTCATCGCTGAACTCGTGGCCGGAATTGCTGTTGCCTCTTATGGTGGTATCAAACTCAAAGCCGCCGGGAAATTCATCGGTGACATAGCCAACGTTCACAGGATCGTACTCGCGATTGCCGAGGTAGAATTTTTTCGGCCGCTCGGCCACGGGCGAAAGCAGCGCGTAGATGTTGGGCACCGAGCCATTATGAAGGTACGGCGGCGTGGCCCAGACGCCGTTCAGTGGCCGAACTTTGTAAGACAGCAAAGCCCGAACGTTGCTCGGGCGGTTGCCGTTCATCTGCTCGCGCACGGCTGGAGAGATCGGCGGTCGTTGACTGTCGTACCAGTGAGCCAAGGTCATATCCACGACTTGACCGAGCGCCACTCCGAAATCATTGGACGTGATCCCCAAGCTCGGCGGAATCGCGACGCGGCGATTTTTCATGTCTGCTGCCTCGGAGGGGTCGGTGCCGACGTGCGTGACGTCAATCTGTTCGAGGTTGAGGTAACGCTCTTTGGCGGCATTCGGCTGCGACCATTGCGGCGAGTTCCAGAATTCCTGATCGGTGATCGGAGCCATGTGGCAACCCTGGCAGATTTCCTTGTAGAGAACCGCGCCTTTCGCGGCGAGCTCGGTATTGATGGGCGGCAAAATATCCGCCGGCCATTTTGGCGAGCGCAGACCGTTGAATCCGGTGGACGCATCCGGCGGCGGCGTTCCGGCTAGAAGTTGTTCGAGCTTGTAGAGTTCCTCGGGTCGCACGGTGGAAGCGAACAGATCATTTTTCGCGCCAGTGAGATTCACTGGCGCGCCGACGCCAAGAGCTTCGCCAGCATTGCGCGTCATGGGCTGCTCGATCGAACCGTTGTACTGCACCCACTCGAACCAGGAGGCCTGCCAAATTCGCGGGAAGTGAACGGGAGCGGAAAAGCCGTCCCAGTTGGCGGGTTCATCGAGGTCAATTGCAAAGACGACGTCGCCGATACGATTCAGCGCGTCGAGACGCGCAAAGCCTTCCGTGATTGTCTGATGATTGCTGTTAAATTCGAGACGAATTATTTTCTCGACCTGCGATTTCACTGGTTCGAATTGCTTGCGGAGATCCGCTTTCGCCTGATCGCTTGCACCCGGGCCAAGAACGCGATCGGCAAAGCGATCGAAACGCGGCGGCAGATACCAGGTGTAAAGCAGCGACATCGCGACGCCCTTCTGAAATTCGTTGAGATTCGTAAGCGCTGGGCCGCCATCAATCAGGACGGTAGTGTTCTTATAGGTGAAGCGGCCGGTGTGGCACGCGGCGCAGGTCAAGCCCATCGCGGTCATGTCCACATTCGTCTGCGGGTTCTTCCACGGAGCGCCACTCGCGTCGCGCATCGGTCCGCCCTGCGCAAAACCAATCGGCATTTGTGATTTTTCGGGATGCGCTGTGTCTGGAATGAAGCCGTAGCGGTCGAGGTAGGTCTGCTCGCTCAGCAGTCCGGAACCGGTGGACGAAATCGGCGGCTGTTCCAGAGCCATGAACCATTCATAGGGGATGCCGAAAGTTTGCGTGCCTTGGTCGGCGTGGTGGAACCAATCGCGCTGCGCGAAGGTCCAATTTTGATCGAGCCACACGACTTTACCGAGCGGCGGATAGGTCGGCGGCTCGACTGTGAAATTATCTTGCCAGAAATACACGCCGACAACGAGCAGGATGACCACGATGGCAAACGCAATTATCTTTTTCATATCCGCAGCCCCCTCAGGACTTGCCGGGTTTCGAGATGCACCGCTGGGGATTTACCCCAGTCATGCTGCGAAGCGTTCCTAGTGGATTACCAATTGTGCAAGAGACTACTACTATTTGAAGGCCCGGGCAACGGTAGTCTGCGGCGAAAAGCGGGCGGCAGGCGAAAGTAGTTTTGCAGCGGCGCGATCGCGATTTATTTTTTGGCAGGTTGCGGAGGCGCGGCCGCCTTTGCCAGGCACTGCCGTTCGACCACGCCGGTGACAACCTTGTACGGCATGCACGTGGCATGCGACGGGTCAAGCTGGCGCACCAGAAAATTGTTTACTTCCGGACTAAGCTTCGGTTGCGCGATTTCCCACGCAGTTTCAACGCAGAGCTGCTCTTTGGGCGTCAGGTGCCAGGAAAGCGGCGGATCCAAGGGACAGGCAACGCCATCGGACATTTCACCAGCAGCCGGAGGCGTGTAGCGAACGAGCATCCAGGTAGTTTGAAATCCATCCGCGTTGAGAAGCTTCTGAAGATCTTCTCCGATCGCGGTGTCGCGGACGATTTGCCCTTCGGAGCGGACGGTCAGCATTGTATTGATTGGAGAACCCAGCTGGTAATACCATTTTTTAAATTTTTCGGTATCCGTCGGCTCGCTATTTGGGAAAGCATCGAGCTGCAAAATCAGAATTCGCTTCGAGCCAGGTGCAGAAGCGCTGACGGCTTTCTTGAGCCATTCCGACAAAATAAAAACTCCTGAATTATCGAAGTAGCCGCCATCGCCAAGATGCGCTTTATCGGGCGGATTGTCCGGGCGCGCTTCTGGAGAAACATAGGGGAACGCGGCGGACATGCGCGCGGCGGTTTCCAGAAACACGTCCCGGCCCGGATAGTTTTGCTGCAGACTTCGCACGCAATGATATTGGTGCGGTTCGGTTGGATCACAGCCGGGAAACTGATTGTTGGTAAAAACAAACGGATCGCCGGTGAGCGCGTCGGTGGAGTTCAGCAACAGCACCGGCCAATCGGGATTGCGGTGTTTGCCGGCCAAACGCCGCTCGGTGTGCTGGAAGCGTGCGCTCTTCAACAGAGAACGTTCCAGCGCCCAGCCGCGGTCGGCGCGGCTCCAGGAAGTTGCGGGCCCCGGAATAAAAATGCGGCGCAGGTCGGGATGAGTGAGTCCCCAGGCAACGGCTTCGAGACTGGAATTTTGCGCCCATTTCCCGGGAGTGTCGTCCGTCGCCGGCGCTTCCAGACAGCGCACGTAAAACATCGCGCCGACCGAACCGCCCGAAACTCCGCTGATGGCCAGGACGCTTTTCTGGAAGCCGTTGACCGAAGGGTCTGCGCGCAATCCGCAGAGCACTTTGCTGGTCCACGCGGCGGATTGGATGCCGCCGCCTGCCGCGGCTACAACGATCAGCGGCTCGGGAGCGTTTTGAAATACCAGTTCCGGCGTGGGCAGCGCAGCGCTATCCCGCAGATCCACGGTGGAGAAAACATGATCGGAACTGCCGAGCTGCGCCATGCAGAAAAGGAAAACGCCGAGCACCACCAAAACCGGAAAACGAAAACGATCCACGAGGAAGGTGATACCCGCAAGCAAACCGCTCCAGAAAATCAGGAACAACAGCAGGAAATCCAACACCGAGTTGGAAGGGCTGCCGCTTCCCCACTCGTATACGTTGCGCAGTTCACGCAAAGTGCTCTCGCCGGTAATCCAGTAGAAGACGAGAAAAATGAACATCACGATCATTACGAAACGATGACCGGAATGCAGCACCGAAGGATGCCCGGGTGTTGGCTGGGTTCCATAGCCAGGACCGAGACGAGCGAAGAGACGGCTGATGAGGCCATCATGAGCCGCGTAGCTGCCAGGAGCGGCGCGCGAGCGCGTTCCGTGTTTGAAAGAGCGAATCCAAGCGCCGCCAAAAATTTTCCGCAGAACCAGAAAAGCGGGAAAGGCGAATACTTCGAGCGCATCGTCATTTTCTGGCTTAGCAAAACGCAAAGCGCCCAAAAAGAAGAGCATTACGATAAGCAAACCCAGGAGCCATCCGCAGACCGAATAGAGCAGAAACCCGACAGCCAGACCCGTTGCGACTCGTCCAGCCGTGCTCATGAAACGGCAGATCGAATAGAGAAAGAGGACGTAACACACACCGCCGTACACGTACAGGCAAGCCACGCCACAGAGGGAGACGCGATCCTGCGGCGCGGCCTGGACGATCCAGCCATCCGCGCGCTCTTGACCGTAGAGCAAAATCAGGAAACAACTGGTTATCGCCGCACTTACCAAGAGAGACGCCAGGCACGCGGCCGTCAACACCTGAAACAGATCCAAATCCGCAACGCCGTGAAACATGGAAGTCCCGAAGGCCCACGGCAAGCCAAAACCGAGAAGGGTCAAGAAAATGAGGGGAACGCGCATCATGTAGAGGAGAAGAAAACGCCTTCGCCAAGTCTGCATGGCAACCTCCTTATAGCGTAAGGACGAGGAGCCGAGAGGTGGGTGACCTAGGTATAAGAGCCATCACGTAGCGTGCACGTTACCACAATGCGGTCGCGGGATGGAACGCTCAGTTCTGTACGGTCAGACCACTGTGCAAAGACTGTGCAAAGAAGTAGGCTTAAAAAATTTATAAATTATTGAAAAAATTGGGGTGAGCGACGGGGTTTGAACCCGCGACCCTCGGTGCCACAGACCGATGCTCTACCAGCTGAGCTACGCTCACCACACGTTGATTGGAAACAGTTTAACACTTTTTTTCTCAGGCTGCTTTTGTTTGCATGTTTGCAATCGGAGGCAGCTTAGCGATTTCATTCGCATGGAACTCAGGTCGAGCATGTGTATATATTCGAACCATTCTGTCACTACCGTGGCCTATCCAGAGGCGAATCATCGGAAGTGAAACGTTGTTCTCGACCAAGAATGACAC
>Ga0209420_1000625_pt1 | contig 18045 bp, 12 predicted proteins | sample BlaSpr_A8_OM1_O1_FD_187972 | JGI IMG/M metagenome (GOLD analysis project Ga0209420, IMG submission 187972) | Forest soil microbial communities from Thunder Bay, Ontario, Canada - Black Spruce, Ontario site 2_A8_OM1_O1 (SPAdes) (version 2) | ecosystem: Environmental > Terrestrial > Soil > Boreal... | reverse complement strand
AAAGATTGTCACTGCGATCGCGGCGCTCCTGCCGTACAGGTGCTCCATGAAATCAGAGGCGATGAAGTTCGAATGAATTCCCTCTCGCCAGGGCACCACACCGATCAAAGCGAGATGCAGCGCCAGGTATCCGATACAGCAGACTGCAAGCGAATACAGAATCGAGCGCGGCACTACGTAGGCGGGATTCTGCACTTCGTCCCCGATGTAGCACACATCGTAATACCCCAGATAGTTGTACACCGCGATCAAAGTAGCGCTGCCCAGACCCAGCACGAAGCCACGATTGAAGAGCATTGCCCTTGGAGGAAAATCAAATGCCAAGTGAGGATTGAAGTGGGAAAAGCCGGTAACGATGATGGTTACCATGGCCAGCGCCGTGCCCACCCAAAGCGTGATGGTCACCTTGCGCAGGAATGTCATCTGCCGGCATAAAAGGAATAAAGCAGCAAGGCCGGCGCCAACCGCCACGTATTGCTGGCCTCGGCCACTTAGTCCCGGCCAGAGATAGGTGGAATAGTTTCCGAAACCAATCATCCCGGACGCGATTTCCAGAGGCCCACTCAAAACGAATTGCCAGATGAACAGAAAGGCCATGAGTCGGCCCCAAGTTTGATGGCCGTACGCCTCGCGGAGAAAATGGTAGCTGCCGCCGGAGCCCGGCAGCGCCGCTCCCAGTTCGCTCCATATCAGACCGTCGGAAATTACGATGAGCGCGCCCGTCACCCAGCCCAGCAAGGATTGCGGGCCGCCCATGGAAGCCATCATCAGCGGAATGGTGATGAAAGGCCCGATGCCAACCATGTTGGAGATATTCAGAGCCGTGGCATGGAGCAAACCGAAGGCGCGGGTCAGTTGGGGGGGCGTTTCGCTCTTCGTTGCCATAGACGGGCAAGTGGGTGCACTGCAATGTCGGGCAGCAGCAATCCTCTGACGATGGCGCGAATCTACCTACCGCTTGCTCGTTTGTCAATCGGATTGTTTGTTTCTGATCGATTGCGATTCCGAAGATACACTTTCTGCGATGCAAATCGTCCATGTCGCAAATACAATTGGTGCCGGTGGAGCCACCAATCTCGCCAGGTAAGGCAACCAGGAGAGCACCAACCGTCCATGCTCGCAGAAGAGCGTAGATTTCGTATTCGAGAGATCCTTTCCGGCCAACGCACCATTACGGCGTCCGACCTCTGTGCCGCGCTGGGGGTTACCGCGGCAACCGTAAGGCGAGACCTGGCCGCTCTGGAGCAGGACGGCGTATTAGTCCGTTCTCATGGCGGAGCGGTTTCCCGCATGTCCAGCACCAGCTTCCAACCTTCCTATGAGACGTTATCGCATAGCCACAGCAGTGAAAAGCAAGCGATTGCGCGCGCGGCAGAACGTTTGGTGCTGGCTGGAGAGACGGTCTTTCTTGAGGGGAGCACCACGGTGTATGAGCTTGCCCGTGGCTTGAATCAGCGGAATCGGCTGACCGTAGTGACAAACTCTCCCACGATTGTTTGCCAGTTGCAACGAAGCGCCGGCGTGACTGTCCTGTGCACGGGAGGCGATCTTCAAAAAGACACGTTTTATTTCTCCGGCGAATGGGCGCAGCGTGCGCTGGCCGAAATCCGGTTGGACAAAGCAATTTTGGGAGTCAGCGCAATCGATCTTTCGTATGGAGTCTCAACCGCAAACCACGCCGAGGCACAGATCAAGAAGATGATCACCAGAGCTGCCAAAATCAGGATCGCCTTAGCAGATCACAGTAAATTTGGTACGCAGAGCTTTGCCTACGTCGGCCCCGTGGCGGACATCGACGTCCTCGTAACCGACTCCGGAACCGATCCAAAATACATCAAGGGCCTGCGCGAGGCGGGCGTCGAAGTGATTGTGGCGGAGGTGCAAGAGACGCGTAAGGGGCGGACAAAATGAACATAATAGAACAAATAAATTGACAATCGCTCAGGCGCCGGATAATTTGTGTCCGTTCTTGGAGTGCAGCGAGGACGTGAGGCAACTGTGAGCGATTGCGGCAAGAAGATTCGGTTGAGTCGCGTGCTGGGAGGCTCGGCACGCCGAGCTCTGGTAGTGGCTTTCGACCATGCCTTGGTACTGGGGCCGATTCCGGGAACGGAGGACCCGCTAAGAAAGATTCGCCAATTTGCCCAAGCCGAAGTCGATGCGTTGCTGCTCAACCTTGGGCTCATTCGTCAATTCGCGAACTCGACGACACTCGGCCCACTGCCGGCGATCATTGCCCGCCTGGATTGGACCACGATTTGGTCTGCGCCGGGGCAAGGCGCAAGCGGCGCGCTGCACAGCGCGCTTCTGGCTCGGCCCGAGGAGGCGTTACGACACGGCGCAGATGCTGTCCTCACCTATCTCGTCGTCGGTACCGGGGATGCCGAGTTCGAGATGAAGGAGATCACTCGCAACGCTGAAATCGCCCGCGAATGTGAGCGAGTCGGAATGCCATTGATTGTTGAATCTCTGGCGCGAGGCAGGGAAGTGCAGAATCCGGGGGATCCCAAGTGGCTGAATCTGCACACTCGTATGGCAGCCGAGCTTGGGGCAGATGCTGTGAAAACGGATTACAGCGGAGACACAGCTTCCATGCGTTCGGTAGTGGAAAACTGTCCGATACCCATCCTGGTGCTCGGTGGAAGCCGTCATGCATCGGATAAACACGCACTCGACGTGGTCCGTGATGTTGCGGCCGCCGGAGCAGCCGGTGTCTTTTTTGGCCGCAATGTGTTCCAAGCCGACAACATCAGCAGATTTCTTGAACAAGCGCGCGCTGCTCTTGACGCAGCTCCAACGGCGGAATTGCAAGCAATCACGAAATGACGACAGGCTCCTCGGTGCAGGCGGCTTCGCGCAAACAGAACGTGATGGACGGCCGCTCCGGATTTCGCCTGCAGGCAGAGTGGGGACATGTCTCAGTTCTGGAAGGCGGAGGGCATATCTGCGAGTTGAATCTAGACGCTTGTACCAGCGTGAACCCGCTATGGCGACCGCCCTGGGCGACGATCGATCCGTTCCAATACACCGGTGCGAAACATGCGCGGAGGTACGGGTCAGTACCCGATGGCAGGCTGCTCGCCGGTATTGCGGGACATAGCCTCAGCTTTGATCACTTCGGTCCGCCTTCGCCAGAAGAGACGGCGGCGGGTCTGACTACCCATGGGGAAGCGCCTGCTCTGAAGTGGCATGTCCAGAAGTACGCCAAGTCGCCGAAGCCCTATTTGCAATACGGCTTGACCATGCCTGCGGCTCGGATCCGTTTCTGCAGGAAACTGACTCTTGACCGCCTAAATCCGTTGATTTACTGCGAGGAAGAGGCGGTCAACCTTAGCCCTTATGACCGGCCGATTTCGTGGAACGAACATGTCACCTTCGGGCCACCGTTTCTGGAAGCAGGAATTACCTGGTTCGACATGCCCGCAACCCGGGCAAAGGTTTGTCCGGCGAGCTACAGCCCTCGATCTTCTCTGCAGCCGGGTGCCGAGTTTACCTGGCCCAACGCGCCCACAAAAGAACGCCGACGGATGAACTTGCGCACCACACCGGCGCTACGGTTCGGACACTACACCGCGCAATTGCTAAATCCGGAACTTGAGATTGCTTTCATCGCGGCATGTAACCCGCGCCTGAAGCTTCTCGTTGTCTATGCATTTCGACGCGCGGATTTCCCTTGGGTCGGCAATTGGGAAGAACGGCACAACCGAACCCAAGCACCGTGGTTTGGAAAAACCTTCTGCCGGGGGTTGGAGTTCAGCACAACTCCGTTCCCGATTCCGCGACGCGACATCATCGAGCAAGGCCCGCTATTCGGAGAACCGACGTATCGCTGGCTTTCGGCCAAATCCAGGGCTCAAGTTCGCTTTCTGATTTTGTTGTTCGAAGTACCGGGGGCATTTCGTGGTGTAGCCCGGGTTTCCGTGGGCAAGAGAAGGATCGATGTTGTCGAGTCTGGAGTGCGTGGCCGGATGCTTTCAGTCGCAGCAGACAAATTCCTGTGAATGATGCCGATCATCAGGAAGCGAAAACCCACCATGAGTTTGCTTGCCATCGATATCGGTTCGAGTAGATGTAAAGCGGTGGCGTTTGCGGTGACTGGAGAGATACTCGCTCAGCACGCCACTGCATACACCCCGGAGTTCTCCGCTCCTGCGCACGCGGAAATAAATCCGGAGTTCTTTTGGCAGGCGGTGTGCGGTTGTTCGCGTGCGGTCTCTAAGGATCTGTCTGATCCCGTCCGGGCATTGTGCCTCAGTTCACACGGCGAAACATTCGTGCCGGTCAATGGAAGCAATGAGGCAATCGCTCCAGCAATTCTCAACCAGGACAATCGAGCTGGAGAAGAAGCCGCGTGGCTGGAAAAAACATTCGGAAGAAAGCGACTTTTCGAGATCACTGGCCTGGTTGCTCATCCCATGTATCCGGTTCCGAAAGTTCTCTGGCTGCGTAAGCACCGTCCCGGCATTTTTCCTCCCTCGGTTCGTTTCCTGACTGTGATTGGCTATGTTCTTGCGCGACTAGGACTACATCCTTATATCGATTATTCCTTGGCCTCCCGCTATCTGGCATTTGATATACGGCAGCACCGGTGGTCGGAAGAAATTCTCGCCGCCACAGAGATAGATGCCAAATGCCTGCCCGTTCCGGTGCCTGCGGGAACGATTGCCGGGAAATTAGATGCAGCTCCGGCCTGCCAACTCGGTCTTCTGCCGGGAACCATGGTCGTGATGGGAGGGCACGATCAACCCTGCGGCAGCCTGGGAGTCGGCGCGATCGGTGCTGGCCGCGTGGCCGGCTCGATGGGTACTTACGAATGCCTGTTGGCGGCTTCCGATCAGCCCAGCCTAACGGGTACGGCGTTAGCTGCTTGTCTCAACTCCTATTGTCACGTGGTGCCAGACAAGTTCGTCACGCTGGCGTATTTTCCCTCGGGAATCATGATCAAGTGGTTCCACGATCTGTTGTATGGAGAACAGTGCGATGAAAGCGTCATCGCAGAGGACGGGGATCCATCGGAGGTGGAGTCCGTTCACTACGCGACACTGGAACGAGACGTACCAACCGGCCCAACGGGGCTTTGCATCACTCCCAATCTGATCGGTACCTGCAATCCCGACTTCAACCCGCATGCCCGCGGAATCATCTTCGGCTTAGGACCGAACACAACCCGCAGCCAGATTTACAAAGGCATCCTCGAAGGCCTCGCCTGTGAGATGTCACAGATGACTGACATACTGGAAAGCGCAGTGGGAGAATTTCGGGACGTTTATGCCACTGGGGGAGGGTCCCGGTCGGCTCTGGGTCTCCAGTTGCGAGCTGCTTTATCGGGTCGGCGACTGCATGTAATGCAGTGTCCAGAGGCGGTGTGTCTTGGCGGAGCCATACTCGCCGGCGTGGCCTGCGGAGAATACGGCAGCCTGCAGGAAGCTGTGGAAGTCGTAGTCCGTGATGTTTCGGTGGTATTACCTGACGATGCGATTGCCGCATCGTACGCACAACAAGCCACGCAATATCACCAGTTGCGCTCAGCCCTCTCTGCCGTGACACGCGCTTAAAGTCCAAAGGCCAATTTAGGAGGAACGGTGATACAAGCCACGATCGGATTCATAGTTTTTGGAGTACACAAAGACGGTCTACGGGACCCAATGGGGACGCCGTTTATTGATGACGCATTGGTTCGGCGCGCCAAGAGTGCGCTGGTTGCGGCGGGTTTGAAAGTTGTTGAGCATAGTGTGGTCGTCGCCAGCAAAGAAGAGGCTCGGGCCGCATTCAAGAAAATGAAATGCGACGATGCGGTCGATGCGGTCGTCCTGTTTTCCGGTACCTGGGTTTGGGCGGCGCACCTGATCGCCGCCGTTCGCGATTACTCCGGCAGCGGCAAAGGCTTGCTTCTGTGGACGCACCCCGGGTCCCAAGGCTGGCGGCCAGTTGGGGGATTCGTGCTGCACGGGGGGCTGCTTGAAATCGGTGTCCCACACAAATTTGTATACGGAAGCCTGGAGGAGCCAGACACCGTAGGCAAGATCGTCAGCTACGCCCAAGCCTCCCATCTGAAGAACTTCTTGAACATGTCTACCATCGGCACATTTGGCGGACGTGGGATGGGACAAACCTGCGGCGCTGCCGATCCTTCCCAATGGATGAGGATGTTTGGGATCGATATCGACTCCCGCGACACGACCGAGTTGAAGCAAACTGCCGAAGGGATCTCGAGCAGCGAACTGGATGAACTTCAGCCCAGGCTGAAGCAGTTGTTTGGCAAGATTCCAGAGCAAAATGTAGTGACCGAGCGTTCGCTGCGTCTCTATCTCGCACTCAGAAAACTTGTTGCCAAGGAAAAATTTGATTTCTACACGATTCAATCCTTTCCCGGTCTTGCCGCCGATTATTCCGCCACTTGCTTTGCCCAGAGCATGATGCTTGAGGATGGAGTTGGCACTTCTACGCTGGGCGACTTCAACACTGCGCTGACCGTCCTCCTGCTCACCAAACTGAGCAAGGACAGAGTGTATTACGGCGATTTGCAGCACATGGATACGAAAACGAAAGAAATCAAGATCATCGGGGACGGGGCTTGTCCACCTTCCTTGGCCAGCAAGTTAGGTCCGGCCGGATTCTCGGCGCACGGAATCCCCACGGAAGGGGAAGCGGGCGGACTCTCCGTAAAGTTGATCTGCAAAGTGGGAGAAGGAGTGTTAGCCCGACTGGGCAGAGTGAAGGGCGAGTTTCAGATGGTCATTACCCGAGCCAGCGTTTTCGAGCCCGCGCCTGATCAGATCGAAAGGCGGCTCAACGAATGTGGCATCCCATTCTGGCCTCACGGTTTCGTAACCACGCATGGTGACGTCGATGTTTTGCTGCAGCATTGGACCAACGAATATGCTTGCCTCGGCTACGGCGACGAGCTATATCCGGCGTTAATTGATTTTTGTGAGATTACGGGAATCAAGGCAATTCTCTCCTAAATCACGGGGAGCGCGTTTCGGAGATTAAAGCGGCCGGGAATACAAATAAACAAAATGATTGACAAACGAGCCGTTATTGGCAATCGTTACCTTTCCAATTAAAAACGAAAGTCCGGTAAACAAAAGGAAATAGAACGCAAGCCTTTCGAAAAGGGCTCAGGAGGCGGAGGACCATGAAAAGACCGTGTCGGAACTTGTTGCCAGTTGTCCTTGCTGTGCTGCTCGTCGCCATGGCCGTGCCGCCCGTAGCACTCGGGCAGAAAGACAGCGGCGCCATCGCAGGAATTGTCCGTGATTCCGCTGGAGCCGTAGTTCCCGATGCCAAGATCAGCGTCAAGGATGTTGATCGTGGCACCGAGACGGTGGTCACCAGCAGCGCGCAAGGAGAGTACGTCGCGAGTCCGCTCAAAATTGGACGCTACAGCGTAATCGCGGAGAAAGCAGGCTTCAAGAAAACGGTCGTAGGACCGATCACCGTGAACATCCAGGAGCACCCAGAGGTTGACATAACGCTGACCGTGGGCAGCATCCATGAGGTTATGACGATCACATCCGAGGGACTACAACTGCAGACGGAAACGTCCGAGCTGGGAGATGTGGTGAATGGCCAGGAGGCCACGACTCTTCCACTGAACGGCCGAAACTTTGCCCAGTTGGCGCAGCTTAGTGCGGGAGTGGCTCCGGCCGAACCTGGTTCACGAATTAACGCCAGTTACGGATTCAGCGCGGGCGGAGCGCGGTCGGAACAGAACAACTTTCTGCTGGACGGGGTTGATAACAACTCAAACTTGGCCGATTTGCTGAATGAGACTGCTTTCGTCATCCAGCCTTCGGTGGATGCCATTGCCGAGTTCAAAGTGCAAACCAACTCCTACAGCGCGGAGTTCGGACGCGGCAACGGAGCGATTCTGAATGCGGTGATCAAGTCGGGAACAAACGACTTCCACGGCGACCTGTATGAGTTCATCCGGAACGAGAAACTCGATGCGCGCAACGCGTTTGATGCATTTGGCCGACAGCCTTACAAGCAGAATCAGTTTGGCGCCACCTTGGGCGGACCGATCATTAAGAACCGCACCTTCTTTTTTGGCGACTACGAGGGATTGCGGATCCGGCAGGCAACGCCCTTTCTGGAGTTAATTCCCACCCCTGCGGAGGTTGCCGGGAATTTCTCCAGTCTTCTCACCTCTACTGTGACGGGCACCGACTGCAACGGGCAGCCCACCTACGCCGGCGAAATATTCAACACCCGTCTTACCCAAGCCTTGGCCTCGAGTCCGACTGGGTTTTGCGGAGTCCCTATCGGCGGCTACAGCGGAGGTTTTCCCACCAACATATTTCCTGCGGTCGATCCGCTGGCAGCCCGCCTGTCAACCTATTGGCCAACTCCAAATGCCGACATCGGAGGCAACAACTTTCTTTCCGATCCGCATCGCCAGGAGAGCCGCAACAACTTTGACATCCGCATCGATCACAAGATCAGCGACAAGGACAACGCTTTCGGCCGATTCAGTTATGAGAACCAACCCAGTTTCATTCCTCCGCCTTTTAACACTCTGCTGGATGGCGGAGGGTTCTTCGACGGGACTGAGGATAATTCTTACCGCAGCCTGGCCTTAAGCGAAGTTCACCTCTTTAAATCCAATGTGATCAATGAATTCCGACTGGGTTACAACCGAATCCATTCCCACCGCTTTCAGATTAACGCCGACCAGAACATCAGTGCTCAACTGGACTTTCCCAATGTGCCTTATGGTCTAGACAACGGCGGCTTGCCGAATATCACCTTCGGCGATGGCACGGCTGGAATCGGAAGCTCCACCTACCTGCCTTCGATTGAGAAACAGAACAGCTTTGTTCTCACCGACAACCTGACCTGGGTCCGGGGACGCCACTCGCTGAAGTTCGGCAGCGAAGTGCGCATAGAACAGTTCACCATCTTCCAGCCAGCTGAAGCGCGCGGCGCTCTGACCTTTGGCAACGACTTTACCGACAACCCAGCCGTACCGGGAACTGGCGGCAGTTCCTTCGCGAGCATGTTGCTGGGCGTTGCCGATGGTGGCGGAATTACCAGCCTGCATGACATTGACTATCGCCGGCAAATTTACGCCGGTTTCGCTCAGGACGACTGGAAGGCCAACGACCGCCTGACCGTCAATCTGGGTCTGCGCTATGAGGTTTTCAGCACGGTCAAGGAGCACAACAATGAGGAAGGAACCTTTGTTTACGGCCCCAACGCTATGCTTGTTCCCAGCGGACAGAATGAACCGCTCACACAGCTGATCGGAGCCAGCATCCCGATTGAGCATGGCTCGCGTGGACTGATCAGTCCTGATCGAAATAATTTTGCGCCGCGTATCGGCTTCGCTTTCCGGGCCGCGAACAAACTGGTGGTACGCAGCGGTTACGGCATTTTCTACGGCGGCCAAGAGAATGGGCCGTACTCCAATCCCAGCCCGGGGTTCAATCCTCCGTTCTTCTCCTCCGAGTCCTTTTCGACGCCGTGCGGGAACCTGGCTGCCAATCCGGCCGTCACGCCTGGGCAACCGCTCAATTGCTCCGTTGCTTCCCTCAATATGAATGGGTCGAACACGTTGGCCAATGGATTCCCGCCGACCGCGCTTTCGAACCCCAACACTCCGGAGCTCTATTCCGTCTCTCCCAATCTGCGAACTCCCTATACCCAGCAGTGGCACTTTGGCGTGCAATATCAAATGCCGGCCGATACCTTGCTAGACGTTTCCTACGCGGGCTCGCGTGGTCTGAAACTCTTTGGCTTTTATAATGGCAATGAGGCCGCGCTTGCGACCCTCCCACAGTTCGCAGCGCTTTGCATTGCAAATTTTGGCGGCCTGCTGGCTTGTCCGACTGCCGAGCGGAGACCTGCAAATGGGGTGGCTCCGGGCTCTGCTCCGGGATCGACTTGCAACTTAAGCGTGACGGATAACTGCGATCCCGTGTTTGATACCTCGATTGCAACATTTCGTTCTAACGACGTCTCCAACTACAACTCTCTGCAGGTCCGTTTCGAGAAACGCCCCACCCACGGCCTGCAGTTTCAGGCGGCCTATACCTGGAGCCACGCCCTCGATGACGCTTCCAGCGCCAGCCTGGGATCGCAGAATGCGGGCGACTTCCGCTTCCAAAACGATCCTCTTCTGGAGTACGGAAACGCGGATTTTGACGTCCGTCAACGATTTGTTTTGAGCTATGCCTACGATTTGCCCTTCGGCAAGAACAAGGCATTCGGAGGAAACGCTTCCGGCGTATGGAATCAGTTCATCGGCAATTGGCAGGTTGCAGGCATCACGATCGCAACCACCGGAAACTGGTATACACCCACCGACATCGCCACCAACCTCTCCACATCCGATGGTGGCGGAGAGGTCGCCAGCGCATCACGGCCCAACGTGGTCGGAAATCCAAACGGACGCCCATGTGTCCCGGGAACACTGTTTAACACCTGCGCCTTTGCCACGAACACAGTCGTCGGATCGTTCGGCGATGCGGGCCGAAACATCATTCAAGGGCCAGGCACCCAGAACTGGGATATCTCTTTGTTTAAGATTTTCCCCATCAACGAACAAAAGCGCCTCGAGTTCCGGGCAGAGTTCTTCAATGCCTTCAATCATTACGATCCGGAGTTCGACAATCCCGGTAGCTTTAATACAAATATCGCTACCCAGCACGGGTTGGATGAAACCGCGGCGCAGACCGGATGCACGAACGGCAACACAAATTCCAATTGCGCGTTTGGCTTCGCGCAAGCTGCGCACGATCCACGGTTCATTCAATTTGCGTTGAAGTTCTATTTTTGAAACCCGCCCGGCAAGCGGAGTCAAGCCTTGAGTCGACACTTACTCCGCGGCTTACAGCGAGAAGGGTGTGAGGAAAGCGGTTCTGCCGTGATGGGAAGCTTCCGATGATCGGTTTTTCGCGAACGATCGCTCCAGTCATACTAGCTTTCTCGATCGCCCTGTCCGCCACCGCTCAAGCGCCCACTTCGGCAGGTACTGCCACAAAAACCGCCGCTGACGAACGAACCCTGCGCGCGTTCGCCGCGATCCGTCCCATTGATGTTCACGTTCATGTCTTCAAGACCGAGCCCGCGTTTCAGAAGATGCTCGAACGGCTGAACCTGAAACTGCTGAATATCCTGGTGATGGACGACACAAACCCCAATCGCAAGCAGTTGCAACCGCAGATCGATGATGCACTGGCGCTCGTGCAGTCGAGCCGTGGCCATGTCGCATTGTGTACGACCTTTGATCCATATAAGTTTGGGAGTGCCTCATTCAGGGCCGAGGCCATCAAGCAGATCGACCGCGATTTCGAGCAGGGAGCCGTGGCGGTCAAGATCTGGAAAAACATCGGAATGGAAATCAAGGGCAGCAACGGCCAATATGTCATGGCTGATGATCCGAAGTTCGAGCTGATTTACAGAGACATCGCCGACCATGGCAAAACGCTGATGACACATCAGGCCGAACCTGATGTGGCCTGGGGGCCAGCGGACGCGTCCGATCCGTCCTGGTCCTACTATCGGGAAAATCCGCAATGGTACGTCGCAAACCGCCCGGGGTTCCCCTCTAAGCAAAGGATTCTCGACGCACGGGATCATGTGCTCGCCAACCATCCCAAACTACGCATGGTGGGAGTTCATCTGGGCAGCATGGAACGGGATCTCGACAACATCGCCAGCCACCTGGACAAGTATCCAAATTTTGCCATCGACACGGCGGCGAGAATGGAATACCTCATGCTAATGCCACCGGAAAAGGTGAGCGCATTTCTTGTCAAGTATCAAGACCGCGTTCTATATGGCACGGATCTTGATTTATACTCAGACGCTAACGTCCCGGATGAGTTGACCGAATGGCAGTCCAGGTACGCGCGGGACTGGAAATTCCTGGCGACCGGCGAGACCCTCAGCGTGGCGGGCAAGCAGGTGCGTGGATTGAACCTGCCCCAGCCGGTCCTTCAGAAAATATTTCGCAGCAACGCCATCCGCTGGATTCCGGGATTGTGACGGCTGGCTCAAGTATTGATCTTGCTTTGAGAGTGGACACTTGGAGATTCTGCCACTTGACAGGCAACTCGGAGATGGGATTGAAAGAGTCGCCATCCTCGACCTACGATCCGAGGATAAAGAGTGGCTCCTTCACTCAGGATCTGAGCCAGGATATCCACACATCCAATCAGATTTGCGGGGAGGTCTCACTCGAAAAGTCAAGACAGCTTCTGATTATCCGGTTGCTTCAGCAAAGCACCATAAATTGCGCACAGCCCGGATCGACGCCTCTCTAAGAGTTACGGTTTGCTGAATGACCGGATAATCAGAAGACGGCTAGCCGATGTTCGTCGCGGAAGTGCCAATTTCTGTGATTTTTGAGTTCGGATGCGATACAAGTCTTGTCTTTGCAATCGCGAGTTCAGAAATCGCGATGGAGTGCTCCCGAGTAGATTGTGGATTTCTACAGCGCAACTCAATCCGTGTTGTTTGTGGTCATCGTCACTGTCTTCGTGAAGCCCTTGGGCGGGTACATGGAACGGGTCTTTTCCCGGCAGCGGACCCGACTTGATCGTTTCTGCCTTCCGGTTGAGCGGCTGATCTATCGCATTACCCTCGTCTCTCCCGATGCGGAGAAGACCGGCAAGGAATATGCAACGTGTTTCGTACTCTTTGGCCTTGCCGGCACGCTCCTGTTGTAGGCCATCCTCAGACTGCAACAGTTTCTTCCCTGGTTTTTTCCGCAGTACCAAACGACGCCGCTATCGCAAGACCTGGCTCTGAATACGGCGATCAGCTTCTCGACCACCACGACTTGGCAGGCCTACGCCGGCGAAAACACGATGAGCTATTTCACCCAGATCGTGGGACTCTGCGCGCAGAACTTTCTGGCTGGTGCTGCGGGGTTAGCGTCGGGGTTGCGTTTATCCGCGGCCTAGCCCGGCAGCTCTCCGACACGCTGGGGAACTTTTGGGTTGATCTCACCCGCGCCCTGTTGTGGATCTTGTTGCCGGGAGCATTGATCGGCTCCTTGCTGCTAGTCTGGCAGGGCGTTCCGATGAACGTCCATCGCTATGCCGTCGTTACTACCGTCGAGGGTACGCAGCAAGTCATAGCGCAGGGTCCTGTAGCTGCGCTGGAAATCATCAAGAATCTCGGAACCAATGGCGGCGGCTTCTTCAAGGCGAATGGGGCTCATCCGTATGAGAATCCCACGCCGCTTACAAACTTCCTCGAAACATTGGCGATCGTGCTCCTGCCCGCAGCCTTCACCAACACCTTCGGCAGGATGGTGGGCCAGCCTCGACAGGGATGGCTTCTCTACGGAGTGATGCTGCTTCTGTTCGTCTGCGGACTGGTCTTCGTACATCACTTTGAACAACGAGGGTTCCCGCACATCGGAAACGTGAATTCCCGACACGGTAGCCTCCAGTCCGGGGGGAACATGGAAGGGAAGGAGGTGCGCTTCGGCATTGGCAGTTCCACCCTCACGGCTGTCGTCACATCCAACACGGCCACGGGATCGAACAACTCAATGAACGACAGCTACACTTCGCTCGGCGGCATGGTTTTGCTGGGGAACATGCTGCTGGGAGAACTCGTATTCGGAGGACTTGGGACAGGCCTTTACAGCATGGTCATGGCCGCTGCGATCGCAGTGTTTCTCGCGGGGCTGATGGTTGGGCGGACGCCTGAATACCTGGGGAAAAAAATTGGGCCTGCGGAGAATAAAATGATCATGCTCTACGCGTTGGCCGCGCCGCGGCTCGTCCTCCCACTCACCGCCATTGCTGTGAGCACTCGGTTGGGACTGTCCGGACTGACGGTCAACACCGGCCCACATGGTTTCACGGGGATTCTGTTCGCCTATACTTCTTGCTTCGCCAACAATGGCCAAAGCTTTGCCGGTCTCAGTGCGAACACTCCGTTCTACAACCTCACGACAGCATTCGCGATGATGGGGGGCAGGTTCGGCCTGGCGATTCCTGCATTGGCTTTTGCTGCTCTGTTTGGTCGTCAGAGGAACACGCCTTCTTCTTCGGGAACCCTTCCGACCCATTCTCTCGTGTTCGGTGTGCTGCTGACGACCTGCTTGATAGTAATGCTGGCCCTGAGCTATCTTCCGGCCTTGGCCCTCGGCCCTGTACTAGAACGATTGCTCTTGGGAAGATAAAGCGTTTGAAATTCACATATCATGCCTGCCCCGCGTTCCACGTTCGCAACGCGACATTAACCTCTGGAGGATCCCGCTCGGATTGAAAGGCCAAGTCCGGCCGACGACAATTTGTAGCCGATCAAGTTTTTTCGTGCGGGAACCGTTTCCTTTTCGCAAAGTCCGAGGTATTGTCGTTGTTGAGCCTCGCCCTATCTGTAACCAGATCGTCTGCATGCCAGAAGACAGGGACTATGTAACTCTTCCACTCTTCCAGACGGGCAATGATGATCTTCCGAAGTTGTGGATGAAGAAATCTCCCCACTCGGTGGTCGTGGTGAGAGCGGATGCGCTGCAGCTGTTGCTCAGTATCATCGTGCTGGTTGTTCTGGAGCGTTACTGTCGCCCGTTACACGAAGAATCGACACACTGCCCAGACTAATTCCCATCCTTCATTCACGAATCTGCCATCTTGGCGGGCCCCATGGTCTTCCTGCTTCGGCTCCTTTTCTTTGCGCGCTTTGCCTTGGCCGGCACGGGGACCGAACGCCCGGTTTTGGCGGCTGGGCTCGCGGCCATATCCAATCCAAAAAGTTCGGAAAGGTCTTCTCCGCCGAGGAGCTTTGCCGCCGGTCCCTTCTTGGCCAGCGGAAATGCGACGTCGGCGCCGGCGATCAACTCTTTTTCGTCGACTCCATGGAGCCTGAAAAGGAGTTCAGGTTGTTGGTCTAAACGAGCGCCAATGCCATAAAGGACTGCTGCAACGTGCTTACACATTTCGGCCCAGTCCGGGCAACTGCACGAGAGCTGAATCTCTTTCGGCGATGGGAATAGGCCGGTATTCCGCAGGCAGATACGTTCCATGACACCCGTGGATAGGCGTCCTTGCAGAAGTTCGATCAACGAATCAATCGCGCCAGCGCAGTCCTTACAAATGGACCGCCAGCGCGCCTTCGTGACTGGGGCGACTTTCACCGCTACCTTATAAATCTCCGAACCGCTGACCAACGCCTTGATCTCACCGGATGAAATCTGAAGATCAATGACCGAACCATTGCGCACGTAAGTCCGCCCGCGCGGCAAGCGGTTGGCAAAGTCACTGTAGCGTTCGAGGTTGTCGCACCACGACTTGCCCCAGAAGGTCTTGACGATCGTCCGCCCCTCAACCGTCACCGGCGAAACGTCGTGTCCTTTCTTTCTGCGCTTGTCCATTTCGCGCAAGGCTTGCAGCCGCCGCTCCGCCACCGACAAATAAGGTCTCCATCCCCAAGCGTCGTACACGAATCACGCCTCCTTAAGCGCTGCATTGAGATCCAGCGCCACCAACCTTAGCAGGTCTTCGTCTTGCAATTCCGTCAGCAGCAGCTCGGCGCCGCCCTCGATCAAATCCTTCGAAAGCTGCCGCTTCGATTCGATCATCTGGTCGATCTTTTCCTCGACGGTTCCCCGGCAGACGAACTTGTGCACCAGCACGTTCTTGCTCTGTCCAATGCGGAAAGCGCGATCCGTGGCTTGGTTCTCAACCGCCGGGTTCCACCAGCGGTCGAAGTGAACGACGTGGGATGCGGCAGTGAGATTCAGGCCTACTCCGCCCGCCTTGAGAGACAGCACGAAGAAAGGCACACCTTCCTCTTCTTGAAAGCGGCGGACCAGATCCCTGCGCTTCTTGACTTCGGTTTCCCCGTGAAGAACCAGCCCGGCTCGCCCGAAAATCGATTTCAGAAACGACGCGAGCGGAGCCGTCATCTCCCGAAACTGAGTGAAGACGAGAACCTTCTCTTGTTTGGCGGCGATGACTTCGCCGATGTCGCGCAAGCGTGCCCACTTCCCACTATCCTCTTCACTCCAAGCATCATCACCCAGCCACTGCGACGGATGGTTGCAGATCTGCTTAAACCGCATCAGGAATGACAGTACTAGACCTTTGCGACGGATGCCATCGGCTCGATCGAGCGCCTCCGCCAGTTCTTCCACTGCCTGTTTGTAGAGCGCCGCTTGCTTGCGGCTGAGTTGGCAGAACGCCTTAACCTCGGTCTTGTCCGGCAGGTCTGCGATCACCGTCTTGTCGGTTTTCAGTCGCCGCAGAATGTATGGACGCACCAGTTCACGCAATGGAGCGTACGGATTGTGAGTTCGACCCTCCAGGCGCTTTACGAAGTTTGAGAACTCCTTCGATGTTCCGAGCAGTCCTGGGTTCATGAAATCAAAAATGGACCAGAGGTCGCCAATCCGGTTCTCGACGGGCGTGCCGGTAAGCGCAAACTTCGCCTGCGCCTTCAACTTCTTGGCGATCCGAGTTTGCTTGGCGTCCGGATTCTTGATGGCTTGCGCTTCATCGATCACAACCAAGCGCCACGAGGCGTCCGCAATCCATGGAATACGCAGCAACGAGCCGTAACTGGTAATCACTAGATCCACATCCTGCAAACGCCCGGGCGCGAAGGTCATAAGATCGGCAGCAGGCAGCGCCGACGGATGTGCGACGAGAGCATTCAAACTCGGGGCAAACCGCTCCAGTTCCGACGCCCAATTGGCGAGAAGCGAAGCCGGCGCAACGAGAAGACTTGGTTGCCGTTGGTCGCGATTTTGGTTTCTCAGCACCAGCAACAGCGAGAGTATTTGAATAGTTTTGCCCAACCCCATATCGTCGGCGAGGCAGGCGCCGAGCCCGAGCTTGGCGAGCAGGTAAAGCCAGCGCACGCCCACCTGCTGATAGGGACGCAGAGTGCCATTCAGAGCCGAGCCCGGATCGATGCCAGCCAATCCCTCCGGACTGCGCAATCCCTTCAGGGTCTCCGCTAGCCACGGACCAGCGACCACCTTCCCCCACTCCGCTGCGGTCGCAGCAGAGTCGTCGTCCGCATCCACATCGGCCCCAGCGATCATGCGCAGCGCGTCACGAAGACTAAGACCACGTTCGGCAGCGACGCGCTCGGCCTCGCCGAAATATTCCATCATTCGGCGCAACCGCTCCCGGTCAACTTCCACCCAACGCCCTCGAACCAGCGCGAGCCCATCCGACTTAGCCAACAACTCGCGGACCTCGGCCGGGGTCAATGTTTCGCCGTCGAGCGTGACGTCCATGCGAAAATCGAGCAGCGCATCCTGGCCCACACCCGACAGCAACTTACCCCCAACCTTAGCCGTTACCTGCGGGCGCGGAGGTCGGTTAGCCTGCCAGGTCGCTGGCATTCGCACCACTACGCCCGCACTCTCCAGTTGCGGGACATCTCGCAGAAGCTGCATGGCCTCGGACGGCCTCCACCGCAAGGGGTGAAAGATCTCGCCCGCATCGACCATGGCTTTCAGCCACGAGCAGCTTTCCGAGGCTCTCTGAACCGGGAGAAGCAGCGACAGCAGGCGATCCTTGTTGGCCGCACCCGCATATTCGCCGAGAGCCTGCGCCAGCGGAAGATGTTGCGCCTTGGCGTGGGCCGACAGTCGAGTGGTATACGTCGCCAGAAAAGCAAATGGGGCTGCATCGTCCTTGCGGTTTTCGGCGAGGTTGAAGTGCACGCGGCCGACAAGATTCCACGCGCCGTTGCAGCGTTTCAAAAACTCCTGGATGCCGCACTTCGATTCGGATAACTCGAGCCCCAAAGCGCTATCCAGGTCGTGCCAGAGAGACTGGAGAACACTTGCCGTCAGGTACTCCGCCCCATTCATCGGGGGCGCCGCGAGAGCCAGCCAAGCCAGTTCCGCATCGGGCGGCGATGGAGTATGCATTATTGTGGAGCCGGTTTCACCGTCCGGCCGAGTGCAGAGGGCTGTCACGTAGCGCGCCCCGAATTCTCGCCAATAGGAGAGGACGGGGGGGAGTGCGACTCCGACTTCGCTTGCTCCCAGCTGGAGAAGACCATGGCCCGATCCCCGGGCAAAAGCATTCTGCAGACGTCGCGCAAGCTCGGGCTCAAGAG
>Ga0209420_1000624_pt1 | contig 18049 bp, 12 predicted proteins | sample BlaSpr_A8_OM1_O1_FD_187972 | JGI IMG/M metagenome (GOLD analysis project Ga0209420, IMG submission 187972) | Forest soil microbial communities from Thunder Bay, Ontario, Canada - Black Spruce, Ontario site 2_A8_OM1_O1 (SPAdes) (version 2) | ecosystem: Environmental > Terrestrial > Soil > Boreal... | reverse complement strand
TGGTTCGTGATCGCCGTCGGCCTTCTGGTGACGGTGCATGAATTCGGCCATTTCTGGGTCGCCCGCCGCTTAGGGTTCAAGGTGCTGCGCTTCTCGGTCGGTTTTGGCCGGCCGCTGCTGAAGCGGGTGGCCGGGGCCGACCGCGTTGAATACGTCCTCGCCATGATCCCGCTCGGCGGCTACGTGAAACTCCTCGATGAGCGCGAGGGCCCGGTCGCCCCCGCCGACCTGCCGCGCTCCTTCACGCGCCGCCCGCCGTGGCAGCGCATCGTGGTGCTGCTCGCGGGCCCTGCCTTCAACATCCTGTTCGCCGTGCTCGTGCTGTGGGGCATGTTGTGGGTGAACGGCGTGACCGAGGTGCGCCCGACGGTGGGCGAGGTGACCGCAGACTCGATCGCGGCGCGCGCCGGACTGCGCGCGGGCGATGATATCCGCGCCATCAACGGCAGCCCGGTCGGCAGCCAGCGCGAGGTGGTGTTTGGCCTGCTCGATGCCATGAGCTCGCGCGGGGAAGCCGACCTTAGGGTGCGCGGCGCCGCGGGCGAGGCGCGCGAGGCGACGCTTAGTGTCCCGGACGCGAGCGAGCGTCGCCGCCTGACCGAGCCGGCGGAGCTGTTCCGCGGGCTCGGCTTCCAGTTCTGGACGCCGGTGCCGCCTGCGGTGCTCGGCCCGGTCACCGCGGGGGGGCCGGCCGCACGCGCCGGCCTTGCTGCGGGGGATCGCATCCTCGCCATCGATGGCGTGCGCATGAACGACTTTCGCCAGCTGGTGGAGTACATCAAAGCGCGTCCCGACCGGCCGATCACCGTCGACTACCGGCGCGGCAGCACCGAGCGCATGACCACGGTGCAGGTGGCGAGCGAGGAGGACGGCGGTAAACGCATCGGCCGTATCCGCGTTATGCAGCCGCAACTGAGTTACCCCGACAGCATGCTGCTGCACAGCGATCTTTCGGCCGGGGCGGCATTGGCGCGCGCCGGCGGCGAAGCCTGGAGCATGACGCTGCTGCAGGGACGGCTGTTCTGGCGCATGGTGCTCGGGCGCGTGTCGCTGAAGAACCTGAGTGGCCCCTTGTCGATCGCCGAGTTCGCCGGGGAATCCGCCGACGCCGGCGTCGCCTCATTCCTGAGCTTTCTGGTGCTCATTTCCCTGTCGCTCGGATTTCTCAATCTGCTGCCGATCCCGATCCTCGATGGAGGACAGATCGTGTTCCAGCTCGTGGAGTGGCTGAAGGGCAGCCCGTTGTCGGAGCGGGCGCAGGCTTTTGGACAGCAGGTGGGTATCGCCCTGCTCATCGTCCTGATGGGTGTCGCGCTATACAACGATATTGCGCGTCAGTTCAGTTGAGTGCGTTTCATAGGCCGCGGGCGTACCGCAGGCGGCAGCCGGGAGGCTCTTGGCCTGCGGCCATGGTTTAGCGCGGATGCACGGGGCGAAAACTCACCCCGGGACGTGAAGAGGGAAGGAAGAGGGGTAGGGGTGGACAGAACATGAACAAGCGCATGGCCCTGGCAGCAGTTGCACTGATGGTGTACTGCGCGCTGGCGCTGGCGCAGACCGAGACGATCCCCGCGGATTTCACGGTCGGCGACATCAAGATCGAGGGCCTGCAGCGTGTCTCCGAGGGCACGGTCTACAACTATCTGCCGGTGAACATCGGCGATCACCTCACCCCCGCGCGCGTACGCGAGGCGATCAAGGCGCTCTACCAGACCGGCTTCTTCCGCGACGTGCAGTTGCGGCGCGAGGGCAACACTCTCATCGTCGTAGTGCTCGAGCGGCCCTCGATCGAGAGCTTCGAGATCACCGGCAACAAGGACATCAAGACCGAAGACCTGCAGAAATCGCTGCGCAACGTCGGACTTGCGGCCGGCAAGACCTTCGACCGCTCGGTACTCGAGGACGTGACCCAGTATCTCACCGACCAGTACTTCGCCCGCGGCAAGTACGGCGTCAGGATCGACTCCAAGGTGGAGGAGGAGGCGGGCAACCGCGTGAAGATCAAGATCGACATCAAGGAAGGGTCGCGCGCCAAGATCCGCATGATCAACATCGTCGGCGACACCAAGTTCCCGCAGAAGCAGATCCTCGACACGCTGGAGCTGAAGACCCCGAACTGGCTGTCCTGGTACAAGCAGGACGACCGCTACTCGCGCGAGTCGCTGCAGGGAGATCTGGAGAAGGTTCGCAACTTTTATATGGATCGCGGCTACGCGAACTTCCAGATCGACTCGACCCAGGTCGCCATCGCGCCGGAGAAGGAAGACATCTTCATCACCGTCAACGTCAACGAGGGTACGATCTACAAAGTCTCGCAGGTCAAGCTCGCCGGCACCTTCGTCGTGCCGCAGTCGCAGCTTGAGGCGCTGCTGCTGATCCACCCGGGCGACACCTTCAACCGCAAGCTCATCACCTCCTCGCAGGAGCTGATGCAGAACCGCATGGGGCGCGATGGCTATGCGTTCGCCAAGGTCGATCCGGTGCCCACCGCTGACAACACTACGCACACCGTGGCGCTCACCTTCTTCGTCGATCCGGGCAACCGCGTGTACGTGCGCAACATCACTTTCTCCGGCTCCAACCGCATCAACGACGAAGTGCTGCGGCGCGAGATGCGCCAGCTCGAGGGCGGCTGGCTGTCCAACACCTCGCTCGAGCGCTCCAAGCAGCGCGTCCAGCGTCTGCCGTACGTTAAGAACGTCGAGTTCGAGACCACCCCGGTGACCGGCTCGCCGGACCTGGTGGACGTGAACTACAAGATCGAGGAGGGGCCGGCCTCGCAGCTGTCGGGCGGCATCGGCTACTCGGAGACCTACAAGTTCATGCTGAACGGCAGTTACGCCGACTCCGACTTCCTCGGCAGCGGCCAGCGCATCGCCGTGAATCTGAACGGTGGCGCCTTCAGCAAGGTCTACACCATCCAGCACACCAATCCCTACACCAACATCGACAACCTGCAGCGCACCGAATCGATTACCTACAGCGACGTGACGCAGTTCGTGTCGGCATCCTCGACCTTCTCTTCGCAGACCGTAAGCCTAGGTCCAACCTGGGCGTACCCGATCACGGAATTCATGTACGTGCGCTTCGGAGCTTCCTTCAACAGCTCCCAGCTGCTCACCAACTCATTGACCAGCGCCGTACAGGCGCAGCAGTGGGTGCAGGAGAACGGCCACCCATACAGCCGTCTGGCGCATGACCCGTCCACCAACAACGAATACGTGTTCTACGGCACCGACTTCCACGCCCTCGAGGCGATCGCAGGCTGGGACTGGGATACGCGCAACCGCACCCTGTTCGCCGACCACGGCATGCGCACCTCCGTCTCCTTCTCGATCACGACTCCCGGCAGCCTCGTCAAGTACTGGATCGGCAACTATCAGTTCATCAAGTACGTGCCCGTGGGGCATGGCTGGACGCTGTCCTTCCTCGAGGGCATCGACTACGGTTCCCCGCTGGGAAGTACCACGGCCATTCCGCCCTACCGTCAGTTCTTCGGCGGCGGGCCGGACAACGTGCGCGGTTTTCGCGAGAGCCGCCTGGGGCCGAAGGACCAGTTCGGCAACCCCTACGGCGGCAACATGCGCATCACCAGCCAGAACGAGCTGATCTTCCCGATGCCGGCCAAGTTTGCCCAGACCGCTCGCGTCAGCGCCTTCCTCGACATGGGCGGGGTGTACCAGACCGGCTCGATCATCAAGTTCTACGGGCCGGACGAAGTCACCCCGGAGTGCTACACGCTCAAGTGCGAGGGCCTGAAGCGCTCGGTCGGCGTCGCCGTGCAGTGGCTGGCGCCGCTCGGACTCTTCCGCTTCAGCCTCGGCGTGCCGCTGAACGCCAAGACCGGCAATGGCATCACCACCTGGGGAGACGAGCGGGAGGTCTTCCAGTTCTCGGTCGGCAACGCCTTCTAAAGGCCGCAGCTTAAGGCCAAAGAATCGCCACCGGGACGCGTTCTACGCGATACTAGGGGTTTAGGCCGGGCCCGGAGCCAAGGGTGCGGCCCATCCAGTCACATTGCGAGGGTACCTGCAGTGAAGCGTTTGAGCAGAGCTAAGTTTGCGATCGGGTTGATGGCGGTGGGCGGGGCGCTCGTGGCGCTGCCGGCGTGGGCCGATCCGAAGATCGCGGTCATCAGCTTTCAGCGGCTGGTCGAGGAGTCCCCCCAGGGCAAGGCCGTGCAGGAGTCCATGCGCGCGGAGTTCGCCCCGCGCCAGCGCACGCTGCAGGCGACTGAGCAGTCGCTCAAGGCCAAGCAGGAGAAACTGCAGAAGGACGCGGCGACCATGTCGGAGGATCAGCGCGTGCACGCGGAGAAGGACCTGCGTGACGGTGCCCGCGACCTGCAGCGCGCGGAAGGGGAGTTCAACGATGACGTCACCGCACGGCGCAACGAGGAGTTGTCGCGGCTGCAGCGCACCCTGGTCGAAGAAGTGCGGACCTATGCCAAGGCGCAGAACTACGACATCGTGCTCAGCGCCGATGCCGTGGTCTACTCGGCGACTGCAAACGACATCACCTCCACGATCCTGAGTACGCTGCAGGCGCGCGGTGCGACGGCGCCCGCCGCGGCGCCCGCCGCGGCGCCGGCCGCGACACCGGCCAAGCCGCCGCAGACGCATTAGGGTCCGCTTAAGGGGAGCCGCGGAATGGCGGTGTCGCTTGGGGAGCTCGCGGTGCGCTTCGGTTGCGAGCTGCGCGGCGATCCGGACGCGCGCCTGGAGCGCGTCGCCACGCTTGCCGACGCCGACTCACTCTCGCTGGCGTTTCTGGCCAACCCGCGCTACCGCGCGCAGCTGGCCGCCACCCGTGCCGGAGCTGTGGTGCTCAGCGCGCGCAGCGCGGCGGACTGCCACGCCGCGATGTTGGTGTGCGAGAACCCCCACGCGACCTACGCGCGCATCGCAGCGCTGCTGTATCCGACCCCGCCGGTGCTGGCGGGGGTGCACGCCACGGCGGTCGTGGACGAGAGCGCCCGCATCGACCCGAGCGCGCAGGTGTGCGCCTTCGCGACCATCGCCGCAGGTGTGGTGGTGGGTCCGCGCGTGTTCGTCGGCCCGCATTGCACCCTGGAGGAGGATGCGCAGCTGGAGGCGGACGTGCGGCTGCTGGCGCGCGTGACGCTCGGCCGTGGCGTGCGCATTGGCGCGCGCACCGTGATGCAGCCCGGAGTCGTGATCGGCGCGGATGGTTTCGGTTTCGCGCCCGAGAACGGCGGCTGGGTGAAGGTCCCGCAGGTCGGCACGGTACGCATCGGCGCGGACGTCGAGATCGGCGCCAACACCACCATCGACCGCGGCGCCATCGACGACACCGTGATCGAGGAGGGCGTGAAGCTCGATAACCTCATCATGATCGGGCACAACGCGCGCATCGGTGCCCACACCGTGATCGCCGGATGTACCGGCGTGGCGGGCAGCACCATCATCGGCAAGCGCTGCATGATCGGTGGCGCGGTCGGCTTTGCCGGCCACCTCAGCGTTGCCGATGACGTCGTGATCACTGGCTACTCGGCGGTGAGCCGCTCGATCGTACGCGCGGGCGTATACTCCGCCACGCTACCCATCGAGGAGGCGCACGCCTGGCGGCGGCTGGTCGCGCGCTTCAAGCGCAGCGGCTTGCTCGACGCCCGCCTGCGCAAGCTCGAACGCGCCGCGGGCCTCACCGATGCGCCGGAACCGGAACCGGAGCAGGAAGAGGACCATGACTGAGGGCGTGCAACTCGACATCCAGGCGATCCTCGAGCGTCTGCCGCATCGCTACCCATTTTTGCTGGTCGATCGGGTGCTCGAATGCCGTGCCGGTGAGAGCATTCGCGCACTCAAGAACGTCACTTACAACGAGCCGTTCTTCCCCGGGCACTTTCCAGGGCACCCGGTGATGCCGGGCGTCATGATCATCGAGGCGCTGGCGCAGGCCGCCGGAATCCTCTGTTTCGTGACCGCCAACGTCATCCCTGACCAGGACACGCGCTTTTATTTTGTCGGCATCGACAAGGCGCGCTTCCGAAAACCCGTCGTGCCCGGCGACCAGGTGCTGCTGACCGCCCAGCTCGAGCGCTCGCTCAAGGGCATCTGGCGCTTCTCCACCGCCGCCCTGGTCGAGGGCCACGAGGTGGCGCACGCGGACATGATGGTGGCCCCCGGAGCGGGCGCTTGATCGACGCACGGGCCATCGTCTCGCCCGAGGCGCGCCTGGCGAGTGATGTGCAGGTCGCGCCCTTCAGTATCATCGGCGCGCAGGTCGAGATCGGTGCGCGCACCGTCATCGGGCCGCACGTCGTGATCAACGGGCCGACCACCATCGGTGCCGACAACCGTATCTACCAGTTCGCCTCAATCGGGGATGCGCCGCAGGACAAGAAGTACCGCGGCGAGCCGACCCGACTTCAGATCGGCGACCGCAACGTCTTTCGCGAGAGCTGCACCATCAATCGCGGCACCACGCACGACAAGGGCGTGACGCGCATCGGCAGTGACAACCTTTTCATGGCGTACGCGCACGTCGCCCACGACTGCCAGATCGGCGACAACACCGTGTTCGCCAACTGCGCATCGCTCGGCGGCCACGTTGAGGTCGGCGACTGGGTCATCCTCGGCGGACTCACCGCCGTGCACCAGTTCGCCCGGATCGGCGCGCACGCCTTTCTCGGCGGCGGCACCATCCTCAGCCGCGACGTGCCGCCCTACGTCATGGTCACGGGCAACCCGGCTGCTCCTCATAGCATCAACGCGGAAGGGCTCAAGCGCCGCGGCTTCAGCGAGGAGCAGATCAGGAACATCCGCGACGCCTACCGCATCCTGTATCGCTCGGATCTGAAGCTCGCCGAGGCGCTCGCCCAGCTTGAACCACTCGCGCAGGCACACGCCGAGATCCGCTTGTTCGTCGACTTCATCGACCGCTCGGCGCGCAGTCTGGTGCGATGAGCGTGGCCGGCGCGCCGCTCGCCGCGACAGGCTCGCTGCGTGTCGGGATAGTGGCGGGTGAGCATTCGGGCGATCAGCTCGGCGCTGCGCTCATCGCTGCCCTGCGCGAGCGCGTGCCCGATCTCACCTGCTTCGGCGTGGCGGGACCGAAGATGATCGCGGCGGGCTGCGCGGCGTGGGCCGCTTCCGATCAGCTCGGCGTGATGGGGCTCGCCGAGGTGCTGCGGCACCTGCCGAGGCTGCTCTCGCTGCGTGCCAGGCTCGTGGAGCGCTTCACGGCTGCGCGCCCGGATGTCTTCGTCGGCATCGATTCACCCGAGTTCAACCTGCGCCTGGCGCGGCGGCTGAAGGCCGCCGGCATCCGCACCGTGCAGTACGTCAGCCCCCAGGTGTGGGCGTGGCGGCAGGGGCGCGTGCGCACCATCGGCGCATCCTGCGACCTGGTGCTGTGCCTGCTGCCGTTCGAGAGCGAGTTCTACGCGCAGCAGAACGTGCCGGCGGCCTTCGTCGGTCACCCGCTGGCCGATCAGATCCCGCTCAGAGTTGACCGCGCGCTCGCCCGCTCCGCGCTCGGCATCGATCCGGCAGTCCCCCTGGTGGCGCTGTTGCCCGGCAGCCGGCTTGCGGAAGTCTCGCTGCTCGCGGCGCCCTTCGCGCAGGCGGCCGCCCGCATCGCCCTGGCGCGGCCCGGATGGCAGTTCGTCGCTCCCATGGCCTCAGCTTCCGCTCGTGAACTGTTCGAGAGGGAAATCGCGCAAGTGCGCGACGTACCTGTGATTCGTATGGTGGATGGACAGGCACAGCGGGTGCTCGCCGCTGCGGATGCGGCCATCGTGGCCTCCGGGACCGCAGCGCTCGAAACGCTCCTCAGCGCTCGACCGATGGTGGTCGCCTACCGCTGGAGCGCGCTCACCGCATTTGTGCTGCGGGCCTCAGGACTGGTGAAGGTAAAATACTTCTCGTTGCCGAACCTGCTGGCCGGCCGGCGCCTGGTCCCGGAGTTCCTCCAGGAGCAGGTGAGTGGCACAGTGCTCGGCGATGCACTGCTTCACGAGCTCGAGGACCCCGACCACGTGCGTCAGCTGCTGGATGATTTCTCCGCCGTGCACCGCACGCTTCGCCGTGACGGTGCGCGACGCGCGGCGGAGGCGATCCTCGCTCTGTGCGGGGTGCGTCAATGAGGCTTAGCGGATCCCCCCGGGTGGTGCGCGATCTTGCGCGCGTGGCGGGGGTCGACGAAGCCGGCCGCGGACCCCTGGCAGGTCCGGTGGTCGCTGCGGCCGTCATCCTGCACCCGCAGCGGCGCATCCGTGGGCTGGCGGATTCGAAGGTCCTCACGGTCCTCGAGCGCGCACGTCTCGCCCCCATCATCCGCGCCCGCGCGCTGGCCTGGGCGATCGGCTGGGCCGACCGCGACGAGATCGACTGTCTGAACATCCTCGAGGCGACACTGCTGGCGATGCGCCGCGCGCTGCTGGCCTTGCCGGTGCCACCGACGCACGTGAGGATCGATGGCAATCGCTGCCCGTGCATCGAGGACCTCGCTTTGAGCTGCACGCTCGAGGCCATCGTTGCCGGGGATGCGAGTGTCGCGGCCATCAGCGCGGCCTCGATTCTCGCCAAGACCTATCGCGATGCCATCATGGCCTCGCTCGATGTGTGCTACCCCGGGTTCGAACTCGCCGTGCACAAGGGCTACGCGACCCCTGCGCACCTTGAGGCCCTGCAGGGCCGCGCGCCTTCCGCGCAGCATCGCCGTTCGTTCAGCCCCATGAAGGCGGACGGGGTGCCCTTGACAGCCGACGGGTGCGAGACTTAAAGACGCCGCCCATGGCACAGGGCTTCGTCCACCTACGGCTGCATACCGAGTACTCGCTGAGCGACAGCGTGGTGCGGGTGCCCGAGCTCATCGCCGCGGTGTCCGCGGCCGGGATGCCGGCGGTCGCTGTCACCGACCAGAACAACCTGTTCGCGATGGTGAAGTTCTATCGCGAAGCGCTCAAGGCTGGTGTCAAGCCGCTCGTGGGCATCGATCTTCTGGTGCGCGAGGAGGGCGAGCGTCAGGCCCCGACGCGCCTGACGCTGCTGTGCCAGTCGCAGAGTGGCTACCGCAATCTTGCCCGCCTGGTGACCCGTGCCTACCTTGAGGGCCAGGAACGCGGCACGCCACGCATCGAGCGCAGCTGGCTCGGGGCCGCCTCACTCGAAGGACTGATCGGCTTGTCCTGCGCCACCGAGGGGGATATCGGGCGTGCGCTGGTCAATGCCCGCGAGCGCGATGCCGAGCGCGCACTCGATGGCTGGCTGGCGCTGTTCCCGGGACGCTTCTACCTTGAGCTGCAGCGTCTGGGCCGCCCGTTCGAGGAAGCCTACATCGCCGGCGCCATCAGCCTTGCCGCGCGCCGCGGCGTGCCGGTAGTGGCGACCAACGATGTGCGCTTCCTGCGGGCCGAGGAGTTCGAGTCGCACGAGGCGCGCGTGTGTATCCACGATGGGGCGCTGCTGGCGGACTCCGGCCGGGTGCGCCGCTATTCGCGCCAGCAGTACCTGCGCAGCCCGCAGGAAATGGCCGCGCTGTTCGCGGATGTGCCCGAAGCGCTGGCGAATTCGCTGGAGATCGCGCGGCGCTGCAGCCTGGTGCTGACGCTGGGCGAGGTGCGCATGCCGCAATACCCGCTGCCGGCGGGCGTGAGCACCGAGGAGTTCCTGCGCGCCGAAAGCAGCGCCGGACTGGCGGCGCGCTTCGCCGACTCGTCCGCCATCCCGGCGCTCTACCACGAGCGCCTCGATCGCGAGCTCGAGGTCATCTGCCAGATGGGGTTCGCGGGCTACTTTCTGATCGTGGCCGACTTCATCCGCTGGGCGCGCGGCAATGCAGTGCCGGTCGGCCCGGGCCGCGGCTCCGGGGCCGGCTCGCTGGTCGCCTACAGCCTCGCCATCACCGATCTGGATCCGATCCGCTACGACCTGTTGTTCGAGCGGTTCCTGAATCCCGAGCGCGTCTCCATGCCCGACTTCGACATCGATTTCTGCATGGACGGCCGCGACCGCGTCATCGATTACGTGTCGCAGAAATACGGCCGCGAGCGCGTCTCGCAGATCATCACCTACGGCACCATGGCGGCCAAGGCGGTGGTGCGCGACGTCGGGCGCGTGCTCGGCATGACCTACGGCTACGTCGACCGCATCGCCAAGCTCATCCCCTTCGAGCTGGGCATCACCCTCGCTGTGGCCCTCGAGCGCGAGCCGGAGCTCAAGCGGCTGTACCAGGCCGAAGACGAGGTCCGCAACCTCATCGATCTTGCGCGCTCGCTCGAGGGACTCACGCGCAATGCCGGCATGCACGCCGGAGGTGTCGTGATTGCACCCTCGGTGCTGACCGACTTTGCGCCGCTCTACTGCGATGCCTCCGGCGGCAATGTCGTCACGCAGTTCGACAAGGATGACGTCGAGGCGGCCGGACTGGTGAAGTTCGACTTCCTCGGGTTGCGCACGCTGACGGTCATCGAGCGCGCCGCCGCGCTCATCAACCGCGACCGCAGCACTGGCAGCGCGCCGCCGCTGCAAGTGAGCGCGCTGCCGACCGACGATGCGCCGACCTACACGCTGCTCAAATCCTGCCGCACCACCGCGGTGTTCCAGCTCGAGTCGCGCGGCATGAAGGATCTCATCCGCCGGCTGCAGCCGGATCGCTTCGAGGACATCGTGGCGCTGGTGGCGCTGTTTCGGCCGGGGCCGCTGCAGTCGGGCATGGTCGATGACTTCATCAACCGCAAGCACGGCCGCAGCGAGGGTGCGATCGATTATCTGCATCCAAGTCTTGCCTCGATCCTGAAGCCGACCTACGGCGTCATCCTCTATCAGGAGCAGGTGATGCAGATCGCACAGGTGCTGGCCGGCTACACGCTCGGTGGCGCGGACCTGCTGCGCAAGGCGATGGGCAAGAAGAATGCCGAGGAGATGGCGCAGCAGCGCTCGGTGTTCGTGGATGGCGCCGTGGCGCGCGGAGTGCGCGAGCACACCGCCGGCCATATCTTCGACCTCATGGAAAAATTCGCCGGCTACGGCTTCAACAAGTCGCACTCGGCCGCCTACGCACTGCTGGCCTACCAGACCGCCTACCTGAAGGCGCACTATCCGGCGCAGTTCATGGCCGCCGTGCTGTCAGCCGACATGGATCACACCGACAAGGTCGTGACCCTCATCAAGGAATGCAGCGACCTGGGCCTCACGGTGCTCTCGCCTGACGTCAATGCCTCCAGTTACGAGTTCGCCGCCTGCGGCGAACGCAGCATCCGCTACGGCCTGGGCGCGGTGCGCGGGGTCGGGCGCGGTGCGGTCGAGGCGCTCATCGCCGAGCGCGAGGCGCGCGGTCCGTACCGCACGCTCGAGGACCTGTGCCGCAGGATCGACCTGCAGAAGGCCAACCGCCGCGTGCTCGAGGCGCTGCTGCGCGCCGGGAGCCTCGACGCGCTCGGCGCCAACCGCGCCACTCTTACGGACCGGCTGGCCGGCGCCATGCAGCTCGGCGACCAGAACACCCGCGCGCACGAGGCCGGGCAGAACGATCTGTTCGGCTTGAGCGCCCAGGAGGGACGTGCCGGTCCGGCGGACCTACGCCGCAGCGCCGAGCTGCCCGAATGGAGCGAGTCGGTGCGTCTGGCCGGTGAGCGCGAAACGCTCGGCCTCTATCTGACCGGCCATCCGCTCAATCGCTTCGAGTCGGCCCTCGCGCACTTCGTGTCGCACCGCATCGGGGATCTGGTGAGCGACCGGCCGATTGCCGGACTCGAGTCGCCGCGCTTCGGCGGCGGCAAGGCGGTGACGGTGGCCGGCCTTATCGATGAGGTGAAGAAGCGCGGCGCGCGCGTGATCGTCACGCTCGATGATGCCACCGGGCGCATCGAGGTCATGCTGTTCGAGGAGACCTGGCACAAGCACCGCGAGCTGATCGCCAAGGACGCCCTGGTGCTGGTCGAGGGGATGCTGCGTTTCGATGAGTTCAGCGACGCCTGGCGGCTCTCGGCACGGCGCATCACCGAACTCGACAAGCTGCGCGAGCAGGAGGCACGGCGTCTGATCATCCGCTGCTCGCACGAGGACGTCGCGCGCCTCGTCGAGCGGCTCGAGGCCGTGCTCGCGCCGTGGCGCCCGGGGCCCTGTCCCATCACCATCGAATACAGCGCCAGCGGGGCGAGCGGCGCGCTCACGCTCGGCGCGGAGTGGACGGTGCGCGCCACTCGCGAGCTGCTCGAGCAGCTGGAGGGGCTCATCGGTCGTGACGCCGTGCAGGTGGTTTATGCCGCCGCCGCAGCCAGTGCCGGCGCATCCTTTTTCTCTGCCGACGGCAGGTGAGTTAGGGTAGGCTTCCTCGTATGGCGGTCTCCTTCCTGGACTTCGAACAGCCGATCGCGGAGCTCGAAGCGAAAATCGAAGAGCTGCGGCACGTGAGCTCGGAAAGCAGCGAGGACAACCTCCAGGACGAGATCGCGCGTCTGCAGGCCAAGAGCCGGCAGCTGACGGTGAGCATCTTCGCCAACCTGACGCCCTGGCAGATCACGCAGCTGGCGCGCCATCCCCATCGCCCCTACACGCTCGACTACGTGAGTGCGATCTGCGCGGAGTTCCACGAGCTGCACGGCGACCGCATGTATGCGGATGACGGCGCGATCGTCGGGGGACTGGCGCGCATCGACGAGCACGCGGTGATGATCATCGGCCACCAGAAGGGCCGCGACACCAAGGAGCGCGTGCGCCGCAACTACGGCATGCCAAAGCCGGAAGGCTATCGCAAGGCACTGCGCCTGATGCGCCTCGCCGAGCGCTTCGGCATGCCGCTCGTCACGCTCATCGACACCCAGGGCGCCTATCCGGGCGTGGGTGCCGAGGAGCGCGGCCAGAGCGAGGCGATCGCCCGTAATCTCTTCGAGATGTCGGTGCTGCGCATTCCGATCGTCAGCGTGGTCACCGGCGAGGGCGGCTCGGGCGGGGCGCTCGGCATCGGTGTGTGCGACCGCCTGCTGATGCTCCAGTACAGCACCTACTCGGTCATCTCGCCGGAGGGGTGCGCCTCGATCCTGTGGAAGAGCCAGGACAAGAAGGAAGTGGCGGCCGATGCGCTGAACCTGACCGCGGACCGGCTGCAGAAGCTTGGCCTGATCGATGAGGTCATCGAGGAGCCGCTGGGAGGCGCGCACCGCGACCCGGTCGCGCTGGCCGCCAGTTTGAAGGCCGCGCTCGTGCGCCACCTGGACGAGCTCGAGGCCATCCCGCGCGATCAGCTGCGCGCCGAGCGCGCCGCCAAGATCGCCGGCTTCGGCGTATTCGCCGAAAACGCGGCCTGAGCCCGCGGTGGCACGCGCGGCGCGCCGTGGCCCGGTAAGCTTCGGCCCGCGCTGGCTCGAGGCGCGGCTGGCGCAACTGCTGCCGCACTTTCCGGACGTTTCGCTGTGCGTCGCCTTCAGCGGTGGGCGCGACTCCACCGCACTGCTCGCCGCGCTCGCCAAGCTCAGGCACCTGCGCCACCTGCGTGCCGTGCACATCGATCACCGGCTGCATCCGCATTCATCGCGCTGGGCCGCCCACTGCCGTCGCATGGCCCGCACACTGGGGGTAGCGCTCACCGTGCGCACGGCATCGATCCGACGCGCCCGCGGCGAATCGCTGGAAGCGGCCGCGCGTGTGGTGCGCTACCGGCTGCTTAGCGAGGCGCTCGGCGAGGGTGAGGTGCTGTGCACCGCGCACCACGAGGAGGATCAGCTCGAGACCGTGCTCTTGCAGCTGCTGCGCGGTGCAGGCGTTGCCGGACTTTCCGCGATGCCCGCGCTGGCACCCTTCGCGCGCGGTCTCTTGGCGCGGCCGCTGCTCGGCCTGCCGCGCCGGGCCCTCGAGCAGTGGCTGAGCGCGCAGGCACTGGCCTGGGTCGAGGATGACAGCAACGCGCTGCTGCAGCTGGACCGCAATTACCTGCGCGCCCGGGTAGTGCCGCAGATCCTCGCGCGCTGGCCCGCGGCGGCGGTGACTGTGGCGCGCGCGGCACGCCATGCGGCGGAGGCCCAGCGCCTGCTCGATGGTCTCGCGCAGGCGGATCTGGCGCACGCACGCAACGGCGCGCAGCTGTCGGCGAAGGTGCTGCGCACCCTGCCGCCCGAGCGGCGCCGCAACGCCCTGCGCTTCTGGATCACCTGCGCCGGTGCGCTGGCACCCTCGAGCAGCCGGCTCAGCGAAATCGCCGGCCCTTTGCTCGCAGCGCGCAGCGATGCGCAGCCGTTCGTGGCCTGGGAGAGCGCTCGCGTGCAGCGTCAGGCGCAGCTGCTGTCACTGCAGCTTCACACCCCGCCGCAGGCACCCCTGGGCGCGATGGGGCCGCTGACATGGCGCTGGCGCGACAACAGCCGCTGCGTGCTGCCCGGGGACTTGGGAACCGTGTCCTTCAGGCGCGATGCGCGCGGGCCACTTGACCTTGCCGCTCTCGGGCCCAGCCTCACCCTGCGTACGCGCCGCGGCGGGGAGCGGCTGCGTCCGCGGCGCGGCGGCCCGCGCCGCGCACTGAAGAGCCTGTTGCAGGAGGCGCACGTTCCGCTGGCGCAGCGCGCACGCCTGCCGCTGCTTCTTGATGGAGAGCGGCTGATCGCCGTCGCCGACCTGTGGCTGGATGAGTCGGTGCAGGCACAGTCCGCGAGCCGCCAGCGTGCCCGGATCATCTGGAGCGGCACGGACTAAAACTCGCGCCCCGAGTGTGCTAGCCTACCAGCCCGTCGTCGCTCCCGAAATTTTTCGTGGCAGCGCCTTCATACGACGGGAAATTCCGCAATCATTAACATATGACGCGCTTCGTATTCGTCACCGGTGGCGTCGTGTCCTCGTTGGGTAAGGGCATCGCGGCCGCCTCGCTCGGGGCGATCCTGGAAGCCCGCGGGCTCAAGGTCGCCATGGTGAAGCTCGACCCCTACATCAACGTGGATCCCGGGACCATGAGCCCCTTCCAGCACGGCGAGGTGTTCGTCACCCAGGACGGCACCGAGACGGACCTGGACCTGGGCCACTACGAGCGCTTCGTGCGCACCACCACGGGGCGCAACAGCAATTTCACCACCGGGCGCATCTACGAGCGCGTCATCGCCAAGGAGCGGCGCGGGGACTACCTGGGCGCCACCGTGCAGGTCATCCCGCACATCACCGACGAGATCAAGCGCAGCATCAAGCTCGGTGCCGACGGGGCGGACGTGTGCATGGTGGAGATCGGCGGAACGGTGGGCGACATCGAGTCGCTGCCGTTCCTGGAAGCCATCCGCCAGCTCGGCGTCGAACTCGGCCGCAGCAATTGCGTGTATATGCATCTCACCCTGGTGCCCATCGTGGGCGGCTCGGGGGAGATCAAGACCAAGCCGACCCAGCACTCGGTGAAGGAACTGCGCGGCATCGGTATCCAGCCGGACGTGCTCTTGTGCCGCTGCAAGCATCCGCTGCCCGAGGAGCAGCGCCGCAAGATTGCCCTCTTCACCAACGTCGAGGAGCGCGCGGTCATCTCCGCCGTCGATGCGGACGACATCTACCGTATCCCGATCCTGCTGCACGAGCAGGCACTCGATGACATCGTCGTCGACAAGCTGCGACTCGAGGTGCCGCCGACCGACCTTGCCGAATGGCGCCACGTGGTGAGCGGAAAGGCCAACCCGGACGGGCAGGTCGATATCGCCATGGTCGGCAAGTACGTGCAGATCCGCGATTCGTACCTGTCGCTGCACGAGGCGCTGATGCACGCGGGCCTCAAGAGCCGCACGCGCGTCAATATCCACTACATCGAGTCCACCGATATCGAGCAGCGCGGCCTTCATGTCCTGAAGGATGTGGATGCGATCCTGGTGCCGGGCGGCTTCGGCGAGCGCGGCATCGAGGGCAAGATTCAGGCGGTGCGCTACGCGCGCGAGCAGGGGGTGCCTTATCTTGGCATCTGCCTTGGCATGCAGGTGGCGATCGTGGAGTTCGGCCGGCACGCGCTGTCGCTGACCGATGCCAACAGCACCGAGTTCAACCCCGCCACTCCGCATGCCGTGATTGCGCTCATTTCGGAGTGGCAGGACCAGGTGCTCGGTGCGCAGACGCGCGAGGAGTCCTGCGCCAAGGGCGGCACCATGCGCCTGGGCGCGCAGGAAGTACTGCTCGGTGCCGGCACGTGCGCGCGCGAGATCTACGGGCGCGACATCATCCTCGAGCGCCATCGCCACCGCTACGAGTTCAACAACAACTACCTCGAGCGCTTCCGCCACGCAGGCCTGCGCTTCTCCGGTTTCTCGCGCGATGGACTGGTGGAAGTGATCGAGCTGCCGAACCATCCCTGGTTCGTCGCCACCCAGTTCCATCCGGAGTTCACCTCCACGCCCCGTGACGGACACCCGCTCTTCACCGGCTTCATCCGCGCCGCGCGCGCGCAGCGTTCCTCGCAGCTGCCGCGGGCGGCGGGGGCCTGAATGCGGCTGGCAGGGCACGAGATCGGGGGCGGTGAGCCTTTGTTTCTCATCGCCGGCCCCTGCGTGATCGAGAGCCCGACGCTCACCCAGGAGATCGCCGGTCGACTGAAGGAGATCACCGCTCGTCTGAAGATTCCTTACGTGTTCAAGGCCTCCTACGACAAGGCCAACCGCTCCTCACGCGCCTCCTTCCGCGGGCCCGGTATCGAGGCGGGGCTGAAGGTGCTCGCGGACGTTCGCCGTGCCGTGGGCGTGCCGGTGCTGACGGATGTGCACGAGGACACCCCGCTTGCGGAGGTTGCCGCGGTGGTCGATGTGCTGCAGACGCCGGCGTTCCTGTGCCGGCAGACCAATTTCATCCTGAGCGCCGCCTCGCAGGGCAAGCCGGTCAACATCAAGAAGGGCCAGTTCCTCTCGCCGTGGGAGATGAAGAACGTGGTCGACAAGGCCCGTTCCACCGGCAATGGCGAGATCATGGTGTGCGAGCGCGGCTTCTCCTTCGGCTACAACAACCTCGTCTCCGACATGAGATCGCTTTCCATCATGCGCGAGTGCGGCTGCCCGGTGGTGTTCGATGCCACGCATTCGGTGCAGCTGCCGGGCGCTCAGGGCTCCTCCTCCGGCGGCCAGCGTGAGTTCATTCCGGTGCTGGCGCGGGCTGCGGTCGCCTCAGGCATCGCGGGTCTTTTCATGGAAACGCATCCCGAGCCTGCCAAGGCCCTCTCGGATGGTCCCAACGCCTGGCCGTTGCAGCGCATGGAGCCGCTGCTGACCACCCTGGTCGAGCTCGACCGGGCGGTGAAGCGGGTACCGTTCGAGGAATCACTGCTCTAATCGAGGAACCACGGTGATGAGCCGAATCAAAAATATCCGCGGGCGCGAGATCATCGACTCGCGCGGCAACCCCACCGTCGAAGCCGACGTGATCCTGGAGAGCGGCGCGCAGGGAAGGGCCGCGGTGCCCTCGGGAGCCTCCACCGGGACGCGCGAGGCGGTCGAGCTGCGCGATGAGGATCCCAAGCGCTACGGCGGCAAGGGGGTGCTGAAGGCCGTCGAGCACGTCAACGGGGTGCTGCGCGGCGCGCTGCTGGGCATGGACGCACGCGAGCAGGCCGCCATCGATCGGAAAATGATCGCCCTCGATGGCAGCGACAACAAGAGCCGGCTCGGCGCCAACGCCATCCTCGGCGTCTCGCTCGCCTGCGCGCACGCCGCGGCGAACGATGCCGGGGTGCCGCTGTACCGGCACCTCGCGCTGCTCGCCGGCGGCAAGCGTGAGCCGGTGATGCCGGTGCCGATGATGAACATCGTCAACGGCGGCGCGCACGCCAACAACAGCCTGGATGTCCAGGAGTTCATGATCCTGCCGGTGGGCGCGGTAAGTTTCCGCGAGGCCCTGCGCTGCGGCGCGGAGATCTTCCACGCCCTGAAGAAGCTTCTGGCCAAGCGCGGACTTTCCACCGCGGTAGGCGATGAGGGCGGCTTTGCGCCGGATCTTGAGTCCAACGAGGCAGCGCTCAAGGTCATCCTGCAGGCGATCGAGGCGGCCGGCTACCGGCCCGGCCAGGATGTGTACCTGGGACTGGATGTGGCGAGTTCGGAGTTCTTCAAAAACGGTCGCTACGAGCTCGAGTCAGAAAAGCGCAGCTTCTC
>Ga0209420_1000623_pt1 | contig 18062 bp, 16 predicted proteins | sample BlaSpr_A8_OM1_O1_FD_187972 | JGI IMG/M metagenome (GOLD analysis project Ga0209420, IMG submission 187972) | Forest soil microbial communities from Thunder Bay, Ontario, Canada - Black Spruce, Ontario site 2_A8_OM1_O1 (SPAdes) (version 2) | ecosystem: Environmental > Terrestrial > Soil > Boreal... | reverse complement strand
CTTTTGATTTTCGCGGCGCTACTGGCGCCGTGGATCGCGCCTGCCAATCCTGCATCGCAAGACTTGCCATCGCGTCTCGAAGCACCTTCACGCGCTCACTGGATGGGCACCGATGAGCTGGGGCGGGACACGTTGTCGCGGACTTTATATGGGGCGCGCGTGTCGCTGCTGGTGGCGGCGTCGGTGGTGTTTGGCTGCGGGTTTACCGGCTTGATGGTCGGAATGCTGGCAGGGTACGCAGGCGGGTGGTTCGATCGGTTTGTTAATTTGTTGCTGATCAACGCGTTTTTGTCTTTTCCGGGGATTTTGCTGGCGATCGCGTTTGCCGCGTTCCTAGGACCGGGGATCAGCAAGGTAATCTTCGCATTGGTGATCACCGGTTGGGCGGGATACGCGCGGTTGGCACGGGCCCAGGTGCTGAAGGTGAAGGAACTGGAATTCATCCTTGCGGCGCGCTCGCTGGGAGCGTCGCATGCGCGCATTTTGGCCACACATCTTTTGCCGAACATTCTGCAGCCGGTCTTGATTCAGGCGACGATTGGGATGGCCGGGGCGATTCTAGCGGAGTCTACGCTCAGCTTTCTAGGGCTGGGCGTTCTTGCACCAGTGCCCAGCTGGGGCGCGATGCTGAATGATGCGCGCAGTCACCTTTTTGACGCGCCGCACCTGGTTATTTTTCCGGCGTTGGCGGTGATGATGGCGGTGCTTGCGTTCAATTTGCTTGGTGACGCCTGGCGCGATTGGCTGGATCCGCGGACGCGATCGCAGATGGCGGTGATGGACTTGACGCGCTGATTGTCTTTTATGGCAAACGCATCTGCCACTGGATGTGGCAAAACTTGTGAGCTCCAACGGTGTTTGCTAGCCCGAAAATGCACCCGCTTCGCTTCGAAGCTCAGGGTAAACGGAAAGCGGCCGCACCACATGCGTGCCGAGCGTGTAGCCTACTGCTTCGCGGGCAAGGTGACTGCGGCGCCGCGCCCCAACGCTAGCGTGCGGGCCGCGCTTCCTTTATTCACGGCGATCTCCACGTACCCGCTTGACCCAACGTAAGCGATTGGCTCGCCGGCATTGCCCAGGGCAAAGGTTTCCACGAGCCGGGAGACCGGATGCGTGCCCACCTGAAGATCGATTTTGCCGGCTGTTCGCGCTTCCTCGGAAAAATCCTCTGGCCGTAAATTCGTTATGAGGTTTCCGAAACTGTCAACGCGAATGACGCTACCTTTCAATACCCCATCCGTTGTTTTAGGCCGGGGCATGGCAAATTTCTTGTAGTCTTCGATCACATCGCCCATAGCTGCGGTCTGGCCGCTTTTGGCAAGCCATGCAGCGACGGGCGCAAATACGTCGCGACCGTGGAAGGTTTTGCTCACGGGTTGAAGGTAGTAATGCTCGACGTTGGCGTGACGCACTACGGCGGTCGGGTCGCGTTCGTAGATCAGGGAGAGCACGCCATTGTCGGGAGCCACGAAATATTGATTTTCGGAAGTGACTAGAAGCGGACGGCGCGCGGTACCCACGCCCGGATCGACCACGACGACGTGAATGGTGCGCGCCGGAAAATAGGAATAGGCTGCGCCAATTGCAAGGGCACCGTCGAGCAAATCGTACGGAGTCACGTGATGTGTGATATCGACGATGGTCACGTCGGGATTTATTTTGAGAATGACGCCCTTGAGGGTGCCAACGAGGTGATCACTGGTTCCGTAGTCCGTCGTGAGTGTGATGATAGAGTTCGACAATGGATTCTCCCGCCCTCGGTCGTTCTGGAGAGGCCCCGCAGGCGAAATGGGGAGACGCCTCGCACATCTTCACGCTAACGAACACATGCGTCACCGTCAAGAATGCAGGCGGCTTTTGCTGTGTAATCGCTAACCTCCTGTGTGATGGGTGCTGTGGTGCTGAGTCGCCGAATTTGTCGCGGTTCGCAGTGCGCGTGCGCTGGGTCCAGGAAGGATGCGGCAGTTGGAACTGGCGTAGGTGCGTCGGCTAGCGAGGGGCGCCGCTTCGATTGCGGTCGAAGGGAAGGGCGGAGAGATCGATCGGCACATCGCGACCAACGACGTCACGGAAGCAGTTGTTAACGCACCGCCATCGTGGGTAAAATAACCAAGGCCGAGCGGGCGTCGTACAATGGCAGTATAGAAGCTTCCCAAGCTTCGGACGTGGGTTCGATTCCCATCGCCCGCTCCATAAACCCATGTGTACGGTCCGAAGGGCAGATCCGAACGGACAGACAAAATTCACGTTGATTCGGCTGCCCTTACTCACCAGCCACCCCTCGATTTGTGCTCAAACACGGCGTGCTGTCCTGCGTTTGCCACGTCCTTGCCAAATCGTCCTAGTTGACAAGGGGTTGGGGAGAGCTATGATGTGGCGCATATCAGGTTCCCGCAGCAACTTATTCTGATTCTACGGAGGAAGAAAATGGCCGATCCTAAAAAACAACCTATCGCTGGCGAACTGGACAACGAGGAACTCGAAGCTGTGCAGGGCGGAATGTCCATCCCGGTGACGGGCCCTGCTGTGAAGCCAAGCGCCCCTGGATCGATCGCTCAGGGCGATACGATCGACAACAACGACAACCTACCGGACGCGGGCGGCGGAGTCGTCCGATAAGGAACACTCGCCGCTAGAAGGCGACGTAAGCGCGCGAAGATCGCGACATTCTTCAGCCGACGCTGGACGTGTGGCTGTGCGACCGGACGGGCGTGGGCGATTGTTCCTCTTGTGGGGAATGTCTACGAAAACACATATTTGCCCTCCAACCTGTCGCTTTTGGGCCGCGGTGATCCAAAAAGTAGAGGCGGCGGAGTCGCTCTGTCGCTCCAAAGTCTTTCGGTACCCAATTTAATCTTCGGAAGGAGAAGAAAGATGTCTGATCCAGAGAAGAAACCAAAAAGCACACCTTCTGCGGGAGATAAAGCCGGCTTCCGGCGCCCTTCTTGACAAACTGTTGGGACAACCGGCTTTCATCCACAGAAAAATTCTCGGTTTCGCACACGATGAGGGATCGTTCGATGACATTCTGTAATTCACGTATGTTTCCGGGCGACGTACACGCTTTTGTTTCGGAAGTCTTTGTAAAATTCATCCATACCCTCTTCTAGCTGACCAAATCGAATATCGCCGAAGTCAAAAGGGGGACCGTGGCGCTTTCCATGCATTGCTTTATTACCGCATCGCTTGGAACTTTTTCAGGTACAACTCCGCCGTTCTTTTCCGCGAGACGTGCGAACCACATTCGACCTGACGTGTCGACCATCGCGGAAGCGAAGGGTTGAGTCGGATTAAGCGAGATGTTGTCAAAGTGGGTCAGAACGGAGAGCAATCTGCGCCATCTCGGTGCCAAGCGCAGATCGTTGAGGGGCGCTTTGGATGAAATGCTTGTCATCGCTCGAGCAGGGAAAATGGGTGTACACTTGGTCCCATTTTTGAAGTCAAAAAGGACATTCCGGTTAAATTCATGAAAGATCAGCGGAAACAGGGTAAGGACGCAATCGGCGCAAACATCAGCGACCTGAACACTGATATCAGGGCGCTGAGCAGTCTCTCGGAGAAATTGAGCCAGAGTCACGGTAGTGGGCGATGCTCGGCTGCTTTAACGAATAGCCGACGACACCCTTCGTTTCGCTGGATCTTGGTGAGGCTCGTGGCGAGTAGCCTCAATCTGTCGAATTCCGGCGAGCCCGTGCCCCTTTAACTTTTGAGAGCAAGGAGATTCGAATGGTTTCGACTGCGGAATTTCACGCCAAGTGCAAGCGATCTTTTGAGCTTCTCGGTGCGGAGTCGGACGCCGTGGTCATCGTTCCGCCCTTCTCCGATCTCCACCGGCCCTCGCTCGGCGTGCATCTTCTTCAGGCCGCCGCCGAGCGTGCCGGCTTGCGCGTGCGAGTCCTCTACGCCAATCTTCTTTTCGCCGCCCTAGGCGGAGAGGACGCCTACAAGAAAATCAGCTCCGGAAGGTATGGCTGGATGTGGGGCGAGCGCATTTTCGCGGCGGCGGCCTTCGGCCTGCCGCCCCTTGGATATCAAAGTGAAAAACTGCTCTCACAGATTGGTTCTCTGCAACAGAAAAAAAAACCGGAGGTGATTCTCCAGCACTTTATCACTCTGGAGAGTGCGACGGCGCCGTTCTGTCAGGAATTAGGGGAGCATTTGGCCGCACTCCGTTTTCGCGTAGCGGGAGCTACCACGACGTTCCAGCAAACCAACGCGTGTATCGCTCTGCTGGCTCAAGTCAAACGCGCCAGGCCCGAGGCCATCACAATCATCGGTGGCGCTAACTGCCAAGGCGAAATGGCGCGGGGAATTGCCTCCCTGTGCGCGCCGATCGATTACATCTTCTCGGGCGAATGCGAAACCGTCTTCCCCGACTTCCTGCGTAGCGTCGTGACAGGCCAGCCCTTGCCTTCCGATCCCATCGTGCGCGGTGAAGCTTGCTTCGATATGGATTCTCTTCCTGAACCCTGCTTCGACGAATACTTCGAGCAACTTGACAATGCGCTGCCCACGTTCCGCGAAAACGAAGCCATATGGCTGCCCTACGAGAGCAGCCGCGGCTGCTGGTGGGGAGCGCGCCATCACTGCACGTTTTGCGGTTTGAATGGCCAGACCATGGCTTTCCGCCAGAAGTCTCCGGACCGCATGATAGCCGGCGCCCGGCGGCTGCTTCAGCGCTACCCTACGCCTCATCTGGGCATGCACGACAACATCATTCCCCACACTTATTTCCGCACCGTACTGCCGCGCCTGTCGAAGGAACTGCCGCCTGCCAAGATTTTTTACGAAACCAAATCCAACCTCAATCTTGACCAGGTCGAACTGCTGCACCGCGCCGGAGTCGACCGCATTCAGCCCGGCATCGAGGCGATTTCTTCTTCGCTGTTGCGCCGGATGAAGAAGGGCGTGCTCGCGCGCCAGAATCTGGCGCTGCTGCGTTACGCGCGGGCCACGGGTTTACACCTCACATGGAACCTGCTCTATGAATTTCCCGGGGACGAATTGGAGGATTACGAGCAAACCCTGGCGCTCATCCCGCTGATCCACCATTTATTTCCGCCCGCCGGCATAGATTCCGTGAGCATCGATCGCTTCAGCCCTTATTTTGATGAACCGGAAACATACGGCATCTCTAACTTGCAGCCGTTGCCGGCTTACAATTGGGTTTTTCCCTCCTTCGCCGACCTCAATCGCCTGGCCTATCACTTCAAAGGTGAGTATGCATGCGCTCACTCTCGGCATCCCTGGCTGCGCGATTCGCTCGAGCGGGCCTATCGCAGCTGGCTCGATTCTTGGAAGGTGGGCATGCCCGCGCCCACTCTGAATCTTGTTGCGGGCGGCGACGACTACTACACGCTCATGGATACGCGCCGGCTGGAAGGCACGGAAGCGTTCCAGCCCCTCAACGAGGAGGAAGCGCGCACAGTGTTAGTTGGCGGTCCGCTGGACCGACAGCCGCTTGCGGAGTGGGCTTTTGAACGGAAACTGGCATTCGCCTGCGATGGGTGGTGCGTCCCTCTGGTGGTGGCCGACGTGGACACCTGGCGCCGGTTTGAAGTCCCGGCGCAGCCGGTGGCTCTGCCAGTGATTTCCGCGACCGGTTCGGTCTCGGCATAGGGCTGACTGTGAGATCCAGTCGGCACCCGAGCGTGTAGTCGAATTCAAAGGTGTGAGTGGCCCGGGTCGTGCCTCCCGGGGAGTGATCGACCTAACGTTTCCCTTGCAAATCGCGGCTAGTCAATATTAAGGTGCTGCGGTAGCTAGGTTATATCGACGCTCAACTACGTGGCACTGCGTCGCGCAGACGTAGACAAGACATTTTTCCGTCCAAAATTTCAGACGAGGAGAGACTATATGGCTGGCAAGAAATTGACCATCAATCTTACCCCGGAACAACAGAAGCAGATCAAGGATGCGACCGGCAAAAGCATCAAAGAATTGAACATCGACATCTCCACAACAGGTCAGCTTTCGGAAACAGACCTGGAGGGACTGTCCGGCGGCATCGGCTGGCACAAATCCGCCATCGATTAGCTGCTTCAATCACTGGTGTTCAAGCTGCTGTGAGATGTGGCCGGACTATCGTCTGTCCCGCTTAGGCGTCAGGATTTTCGCGCGACGTTGACATCGGCTCACACAACTGCATTGTCAGCCCACATTTCCTTTTTGAAGGTGTTTCATAGACGGTTCCGATTGGTTCGTTGGGCGGGCAAGCTCGCCCGGCACCGTAGAAGGTTTATTCTGCGATGGCTGAGAGAAAGCAGGAATGAGACGTTTCTCCCATAGCCTAGTGCAGGTGACAGGCGCAAGCTTTCTCAGTCATTCGCAGCTAGTCGAATACCAAACGTACGCTAAGGCGCGGTTATGCGACACGCTCCGCGCGTTTCTGGGGAGGCGTGATTCCCGCCTGCATTTTAGCTTTGGCGAGCATGAGATCGGTCGGAATCTGGATGAGGCTGCGACAGAAGGTCGTTTCAGTGGAGTTGAAACTGCCGTTTTCGAAATATTTATTGGAGGGGGACCCGCCGGCGCAGACCGAGAAGTATTGGCAATCCGCAGCACATCGCCGGCAGCCTTCTTCGACGGCGTTTGCCATCTGCACAAATTTGGGCGAACTGATAAGATCGGTAATGCTGTCAGTAAAAATGTTGCCGAGAATGAAATCGCCATGCTCTTTGTTGGGCGCATCCATAAGCTCGGGGGAAAATGTGGTGACGGCACCGTCCCAGGTGATGGTCAGGATCGCAAGCGGTAGGGTCTGCGTGTTGCGCATCTCATTCACGGGTAAATTTGGGAAGTGCTCACCGCGAATGGCTGCCGTGGCGTTGTGAAACTCTCGAATCCAGAGCTTGTTATCGCACTTTTCCTGCAACCTAGCCATGGTTTCGAAGAAGTGGCGAATTTCGGGCAGCTCGGGGGAGCCTGCGAGACTGGTCGTGAGATTGGCGCCTCCGAGTTCTTCGATATTGAAACCCACACGTTCGACGCCGGCCTCCAAAAAGAAGTTGAAGACTTCCTCGGGATGAGAAAGTGAGTCCGCCGTAACCACGGCAATCGCCTGGAATGGTACGGAGCGACGTTGAAGCGTTCTGATGCCTTCCATAACCTTGGCGTGGGTTCCACAGCCCTTGCGGTCTTTGCGATGAGCGTCGTGAATAAATGCTGGCCCATCGACGCTGACCCCCACGTTAATGCCGTAGTTGAGAAACAGATCACACCACTCATCGTTGATGAGCATGCTGTTGGTCTGGAACGAGTGGCGAATCGTCAGCATGTATCTGCGGGAAGCCATGCCGTCGAAGATTTCGCGATAGTAGGAGGGCGGTAAAACGAGGGGCTCACCGGCGTGCCACACGACGCTCAAATTCTTGCCTATCATATCGGCGGAAACCAGGCGATCCAAAATCTCGACCGCTTTTTCTTTTGCCATTTTCTTGGTGCTCTGCCGGTTGGAAAGATAGCAGTAATCGCAGTTGATGTTGCAGAAGGGTGTAGGCTGTATGACCAGGATTTTGACGGATTTGCTGGTTAGCCCTCGGTAGGGCTGGCCTGTGGCCTGCACGGACAAGTCAAACCTCCAAGCACATCCTAGTAGTTGCCCCAATCCCCTAGTTGTGCCAGGACACCCAATTACCCCCATTGTCCTAATCGTTCTAGTTGTACCACCGATTTCCCCACCGGGCCAGCAGGATCGATTGGGCCCGATCGCTTCACATCCTGGGCAGGTTTCGGCTCGGCTGGAGCTCGCGCATCAAACCCGGCTTGAGTCGGTTTTGTCCGAAAACGTTATTCGGCGGGGTATTTCATATCGAGAGCTTGATGCGGGCGTTCGTTGTTAAATTCAAGAACGAAGGCATCGAACTTGGCTTGTTGCTGCTGGGCCCCGGCGTGGCGTCCTTGGGCCTTCTGGAGTGTTTATGGGCAGGATGCTGTCCTGAAGGCAGGTAGACTACAACTCTATTGGACGAACTGCTCTATACACCTGAAAGAGCTGCCCTGCTTGGAGGCGCTGAATGAAGGTCGGAAAAATCCTGGGTTACATAGTCTTGACGCTCGTCATTGTCGCCGCGGTCGCAATTCCCGCTACGGTCGGTATCCATCCGTTCATCGGTCCGCGTAAACGCGCAGCCACCGACCGGGCATACGAGCGGACACCGCTACGGCTTGAGCGGGGTCAATATTTGGTCGGCAACGTAGCTGCGTGCCTGTTCTGTCACTCGCCCCACGACTGGACCAAACACGACGCTCCCACTCCTACCGGAATGGCCGGCGCGGGTGCAGTATTTCCTCTGGCGGGCCTGCCCGGAGCACTCACCGCTCCGAATCTCACACCTGATGCGGAAACCGGGCTGGGCCGATGGAGCGACGACGAAATTGGCCGCGCCATTCGAGAAGGCGTCGATCGCGATGGAAACGCTCTGTTCCCGCTGATGCCTTACGAACGCTACCGGCGTTTCTCCGACGAAGACCTTGCTTCCATCGTGGTCTTCCTGAGATCGCTCGCTCCGGTGCGCAATCCGCTACCGCCGACGAAGATTATTTTTCCAGTGAGCTATCTGATTCGCAACGCGCCCGCACCGATTACGTCTGCCGTTCCGGAGCCGGATACATCCACACCCGTAAATCGCGGAAGGTATCTCGTTGAGATAGCGGGTTGCGCGGATTGCCACACGCCGCAAAAGCGCGGCCAGCCCCTACCGGGTATGAACTTCGCGGGCGGCTTCATCTTCGAAGGGCCGTGGGGTCGCGTGGCGTCGGCAAATATCACCCCGGATGCCGCGACCGGGTTTCCCTACGACACCGAAGCCATGTTTGCCAGCGCACTGCGTGCCGGGTACGCAAGAGGCCGCGCGTTGAACCAGATTATGCCGTGGGAATCCTACCAGGGCCTCGCCGATCCGGACTTACTCGCCATTTTTTCCTATTTGCGAACCATGCCTGCAGTGCATCACCGCGTGGACAATGCCAAGGACCCAACAGAATGCCGCCTGTGTAAGGCCAAGCACGGAGCCGGCGCCGAGAACTAAGATCCTCAAATCGGTTCCGATCCGTCGAGCAAAACCAGCCGGTTGAATTGACGACTAACGTATGGCTCAAGACAGCGATCACTTTGTGGAGGCTATTGGATGCAAAGGTGTGATAGCCGCATACGGAGTCATTTCTTCAATTCAGCAAGCCAGCTTGGAAAGTATTGGTTCCTGAGACGCCGACTGCTTCCAGTACAGTAGACATTTCAGACTGGGCGAAGCGGACAAAACTATTCACGATCAAGAGAGGTCGCGACAAACAATTATGGTACTTTGGCGAACCAATCAGAGTTTACGACGAGAACTGTTCGGGTTGGCGGACTGCAAACCTGCCGGAACAGAGGTTGGTTTTTCTTCGAAAGTGGTATCGAGAGTTCCATAGAGAGTGGGTATACACAAATACTACGAGCTGAGTCAATCTAAAGGGTCGCATTGGTTCAGTTTGATTCCGGAGGGGACGATTAATGGAGTTCAATCATTGTTGAGAATTGCCTACCGCCGAAATTCAAAAGGGGGCATCGTGAGTATTCATCACCGTTCAGTCATGATCGCGCTGCTAGGTCTGTGTCTGACAGCGCCCGGACAGTTGGCCGCACAATCGCACCAGGATTCGGGCCCCGGGATGAGTCAGCCAGAGAGCGCAGTCCCTGGTCTTCACGACTTCGACTTCCTGGTTGGTCAATGGCAAGCCCATCATCGAAAGCTGAAGCAGCGACTCGCCAATAGTCGCGAGTGGGTTGAATTCGAAGGCACGTTGTTGAATCAACTGCTTATGGGGAGTTACAGCAATGTGGACGATACAGTGCTCAGCGTTCCCGGTGCTCCCTATCGCGGTGTCGCTCTGCGGTCCTTCGACCCGAAGACCCAGCAGTGGTCAATCTGGTGGCTCGACAGCAGGACACCATCCGAACCATTGGATCCGCCCATGATTGGAGGCTTCCACAATGGCGTGGGCACTTTCTATGGGGAAGATACGGTCAAGGGAAAGCGAGTTCGGGCGCGCTTCATCTGGTCCAACATCACTCCGACATCGTGCCACTGGGAGCAAGCGGATTCGCCAGACGAGGGCAAGACCTGGGAGACTAACTGGGTGCAGGACATCACACGAGTTCGCTGATCGACGGGATTGACTAACAGTAAAAATAGAAGTAAAGGATATGTTGGCTATCTTCCGACCTTCTTCGCCTGCTTCCTAACCTCCGTCCACCGCTTCTTCGCCGCCTTCACGACCGCCGTGAAGCGAGCGCCTCGCGATCCTGAGCATCCCGCAGGGAAGCCTATGGGAGGCAGAAATCTTTTGAGAAGCATTCAGGTCCGCCAGTTCCTGGTCGATGACAGCGTAGCGTACATTGGTTTTACAACAACTTACGAGGACGCGGGGACTGCCACGCTACGTGCAGGACGTACAAGACATCACGTTTTGTGGGTTCAAAAACAGGGAGACGGCTCTAGCTTTTGTGTACGACCTCAAACGAATACCCGTCGGGGTCGAATACATCGGCGGCATAGTATCCCGGATAATATTCCATCCGTGCTCGCGGTGAAATGTTGTCCCTGGCACCAGCCGACAGTGCGGCCTTGTAGAATTCATCGACCTTTATTTTATCTTCGGCCATAAAGCCCCAATGGATGGCGGCTGGGTCAGGCTTCCCCTGCTTTAGCCAGAAGAACGCTTTCTTGCCGTCACCAAATCCCCACAAATCGGGATGACCGTCTTCGCCCTTATACGGCAAGAAGTATTTGATATTGAGCGGCTTCAAGGCCGCCTCGTAAAAGGCCAGCGAGCGTTTAATATCGCTGACCGTCAGAATAATGTGGTCGAGCATCGTTCTCCCCGTCAAATCACGAGTGCTTCAACGGCCTTTTCGCCGTTGTGTACAGCATGAAACGGCAAGCGGCGGTGTGTTCATGGCCTCGGCCCGATCAGTTCGAGCCCGCGGGCCACTGAAAACATAACTTGTACCCGTCCGGATCGGTCACATAAGTTTGTTTCATTCCGTAATATGCAACCTTGGGTTGGCTTGCGGCAATCCCATGTGCGCTCAGGGTTGCATACGCACCGTCTACGTCTCGGCAGGCGAAATAGATTATGGTGTCTGCATGCGCAGCAACACGAGCCTGGTCTGGCTCCGAAGGGCGAATGTTGTCTTCGTACATGTTGTTGAGCATCAACTCCACACGATTGAGCCGCAGTATCACCCATCCGTAGTCGTCCTTGGCATCGGTGAAAGGTTTCGAGGTGTTGGCCACCTCAAATCCCAACGCGTCGCGGTAAAACGCAATGGATCTGGGGACGTCGAAGACGGCGAGAAGAGGCAAGGCGCTTTCGATGGTTATGGACATGGGAAGCTCCTCCTGGAGATATTGTAAGACGGAGCCTCCGAATCCGAATCGTGCATGGATCCGGAGAATGGAAGTCTGGTGAAAAACCAGTTGTGCGGTAACGCAGGAGTTGTGGGGCTTTCTCTATCTGGCCTTCCAGAGATCCTCACGGCAAGTGCGGGTGCAATACCAGGGGGAAAATCCCGAGATAACGAGGCTGGAACAGAGCGATGGCTAGGGCGAAAAAGCCCGTTGTGAACGCGAGGGAAAGGACGAACTTGGCAGCGTCTCTTGGTTTCTTGTCTGATCTACGCGCATAAGCCCACAAGCAGCCCAAAACCACCAGTAAATTGGAGAACCATGCGGGTATTGCGATCAAGAGCTCTGGGCTGGCCAAATGCCCAGTGTGAAACCACTGGGTAAGCTGTTGGAGTCCATTGAAGAGGAAGGTGGTCACAAAGATATTGATATAGTCCCATAGCCCTGCCGCGGAAATTCCAATGAAATATCCCCACCGATTACCTCTCAAGCTCAGTGCGATGGTAGCGAGGTACATCCAAGACTGAAAAAAGTGAAGCGACCGAATGTCGGGCTCCCAGAACGCGGATACTGCCAACACCAAGATGAAAATACTCGCCCCCAACAGGATCACGCCTTCCGGGGCGCCCAATTGCCAATATGAGCTTCTCATGAACCACCTTACGAATTGCAAAGTCAAAAAGTTCCGCCTGAGCCTGGCAACTTTGAATGTATGAGTCGGAATACCGGAGAAGTGAGTTTTGGCCGAGATTTGGCTTGCCCAGTTTGCGTTTTCTAGACACCTGAAGAAAAACATTCGAGAAGTCTTAGTTCTCGCTTCGGGCGCACGAGGTCTATGTGCGCGTGACCAGGCTTATCCTCCGGCCGAGATAACACCGGTGAGCATGTGCGCGAAGGGAATTAATCCAGCCTTTTGCAGCGTCCGACGCGACGGGACGTTCGTGGTGTCGCAACGCGCACAGGGAATTGAGCCAAGCCCGTAAGCTGCGCGCTTCAACTCCTGCACGAGGTACGATCCGAGTCCACGCCGCCGAAATGCCTCGGCCACCTCCATGTGGATATCCCCGTAAGGCCGATTGTAGTGAAATAGAATTCCGCCCTGGGCAACGACCTTTCCGTCCAATTCCAGCACCCACGCAGGGCCGCCTTGTCGTCGCTCGATGTAGGCTCCAGTCTCTTCATCTGAGCTTATCCGTCGAAGAGTTGCGCCGTTAGCTGCCAACGCGGTGCTAACTTTGTCGTGAAACACAATTTTTTCGCTCGCAATCTCATGCGCATACGTGTGCAACATGACGGTGGGCAATAGATCGTTGGATTGAATCTCCATGAATTGCGGCCCACTGACGGATAGAAGTGTTTCGAAGAGGTCGAAAGAGAAAGACCGGTACTGTGGCAGAACGTAAAACTCAAGCAGCGTCGGCCTGTTCTTCCACGGGCCGCCAATGGCAACTGATCCAAAGCCTACCGAGATTGCGTTCAACTCGAGCACGTAGATCAGCGTCCAGCCCGTGCGTCGGTGAATCGAGTCGTGAACAATTTGGCAGTTCATCTCTTCGCGGTAGCGCTCACGGAAAGCTAGAATCTCCGAAGCGCACGAGAGTTTAGCTTGAGAATGCATGATCCAATGCTCACCCAAGTGTTGACTGGTGGAATTATAAATGAAGAAAGTTGGCCAAGTCCCGCTCTGTGGTCTGCCCTGGTTGTCCCCGGCAATCCGACAGTTGAGTCCGGGAATGCGGAGAGCTGCAAGGTCCATCGGCTCCGCGAGACAGTCAAATGGAGACGAAGGCATTATGGTTCAAGCGCTCGATGGTCGCCGCCGTCAAATTTGAACTTCCTTAACTTCTTCTCTCCTTGACATTCTACCCATCCATCGCGTTAATATGTCGATTGTCTAGGAGACGTGATGCCTATCGAAAAATCTGACCTGCTCCAAGGAACGCTGGACATGCTCATCCTGAAAATCGTCGCTCTGGGCCCGGTGCATGGCTACGGTATCTCCCTCCGTATCCGCCAAATCTCAGAAGACGTTCTGCGGGTGCAGCAAGGCTCGCTCTACCCCGCTTTGCACCGCCTTGAAAAACGAGGATGGCTTGCCGCCGAGTGGGGAGAGTCCGAAAAGGGTCGGCAGGCCAAGTTTTACAAGTTATCGGCAAAGGGCCGCAAGCAACTGGCGAGCGAAGAATCGAACTGGAAACGGCTGGCAGGAGCGGTGGTCAACATTCTACAAACCGTGGAATAGGAGTCTGTCATGCCCTGGTGGAAATCCCTTTTTCCCAAGCGCGCGTCCGATGAGCAGATGAACTCGGAGCTTCGCTTTCACATTGACGAGCTCACCGAGGAATACATCGCGGCAGGCATGTCGCCCGCAGAAGCCCATCGGCGCGCCAAGCTCGATTTCGGCGGCTACGAAAATCTGAAGGAACAAGTTCGCGACGTCTACCGCATCCGCCTCATGGACGCGACTCTCGCCAATCTCAAATCCGCCTTCCGCTTCATCCGTAAATCTCCCACTTTCTCGCTAACCGTCATCCTTACTTTGGCTTTAGCCATTGGCGCCAACAGCGCCGTTTTTTCCGCCATTGACGCTATCCTCTTGAGGCCGCTACCTTTCCCACAAGCCGATCAACTGGTGCGCGTCGACCAATACGATCCCAAAAATCCGAGGCCTTTCAACCTGGTTGCTCCAGCCCGTCTCGAGGACTGGAATCGTCTCAATTCCACGTTTCAAGCGCTCACCGGCTACTACACCGAGGACATCTCCGAATCCACCGGCCCGCTGCCGGAGAAAGTGACTCGTGCTTGGGTTTCTCCGCGCTTTTTTCAAGTCTGGGGCGTAATGCCCGCGCCGGGCCGGGAATTTACGCCGGAGGAAGAGGCCCTGAACGGCCCGCAAGCGGTCCTTATTAGCGACCGTTTTTGGCGCCGCCGGTTCAACGCTGATCCGTACGTCATCGGGAAAAACCTGCGACTTGATGGGCAGATGTACCCCGTCGTGGGCGTAATGCCGGCCTCTTTCCTGTTTCCAAATCGTGAGGCGGATTTGTGGTGCCCCATCCCAGCGGGCATTTCTTTGGGCGAGCCCCGGGAAAACAACTGGTTTACGGTGATTGGGCGTCTTAAGCCGGGCGTGGGGGTAGAGCAAGCCCGCGCCAATCTGGCGACCGTACAGGCCCAACTGGGGCAACAATTTCCGAAAAGCGACGCGCGTCTCTCCGTTGGCATTCAGCGACTCAAGGAAAGCACCGTCGGGGATTCACGCCGATCTCTCTGGCTGCTCTTCGGCTCCGTCTCACTGCTTTTGTTGATCGCCTGCACGAATATTGTTGCGCTCCTTTTGTCTCGCGCAGCCCAGCGTCAGCACGAAATCTCCGTTCGCTTCTCTCTGGGAGCTTCTCGCGGTGCGCTCGTCGCACAATTGCTCACGGAAACGTTTCTTCTCGCTCTGATCGGCTCGGTCCTTGGTCTCTCGGTCGCTGCCGGGGCATCTGGCCTTTTTCGCGCCCTCGCCGCGCAACTGCCGCGCGTCGAGGAGATTCACCTCGACGCACGCATTGTTCTCTACTCACTCTGCTGTTCCGTTGCAGTAACTTTTATTTGCGGACTATTTCCCGCCATTCGCGGCACCCGCAGCAGCCTGGCTGGCTCCCTTGCGCAGACCAGCCGATCACAGGTGTCAGTACGAAATCCCGTGCAATGGCTCCTCGTCGGCGTCCAGGTAGCTCTCGCGGTCACGTTGCTGGCCGGTGCTGCCCTGCTTCTTCGCAGCTTTCAAGAGCTTGGACGGGTCTCACGTGGATTCGATTCCAGCCACATTCTCACCTTCCAGCTCAGCATGAACTATGGGGAAACGGGTGACATGAAAAAACTTCGCCAGTTCACTGACCGTTTGCTCGAAACGCTAGACGCCACGCCGGGCGTCGAATCTGCCGCCATCTCTGTGGGGGTCCCTGGAGTGCCTTTTCGATACCAAACCGAAGTCAAGCTCCTCGAAGGGCGCCCTGAAACGGAGCCTAAAATCGTGGCCGAAAATCGATTTGTGTCCGCCAGTTATTTCCAGACTATGCGCATCCCTTTGCTCGCCGGTGAGTTTTGCCGCGATACCGGCCTTGCTTCCGTTGTTGTGAATCGCGCTTTCGCGGACGCCTACTTTAATGGATCCCCCGTGATAGGCCATCACCTACAGTCCGTGGGTTTGGGATATTCCGGAGCATCCGAAATTCGCGGCATCTCAGGCGACGCCCGCGAATCTGGCCTCGACCACCCGCCCGTTCCCACTGCGTACTGGTGTGCTCCTCTCGCCGAACCAGGCACCTACTTCCTGGTGCGCACCCACAACGCCCCCATGACCATGACTGAAACGATTCGCCGCCAGCTTCGCGATGTCGAGCCAATGCGCTCCGCGTACGATTTTGCGCCGCTGGAACAACACTTCTCAGATGCGCTGGCGGAAAACCTCTTGCGCACCGTCCTGCTATCTTTCTTTGCAGCGACGGCGCTCTCGCTGGCCTGCATCGGACTTTACGGCACGCTGAGCTACAACGTTAACCTGCGCCAGCGTGAGGTGGGCCTGTGTCTCGCTCTGGGCGCCCTGCCCGGCCAAATCGTTAAGCGATTTCTCCGGCAGGGATTGACCGTCTGCCTCGTGGGCTGTTTCGCCGGCTTTGCCCTGGCAGTTGCCACCACTCGCCTCCTCGCCGGCTTTCTCTACGGTGTGTCCCCCACTGACTTTCCCACGCTGGCGGCCGTCATCCTGCTCGTCCTCATCGTCGCCACAGTCGCCTCCTTCGTCCCTTCTCTTCGCGCCTCCCGCGTAGAACCCATGCGAGTCCTCCGCGAAGAATAAAATCACATCCTCATTCTTCTCCAATGTTAAGCGCACATGAATCAAAAGGCGCGCCAGGAGTTCGCCGGTCGCAAATGGTTTGGCTAGGTGATCGTCCGCTCCGGCTGCAGGGCCGTTTAAGTGCACCGCACAGGCCTTTAGCCGCCATGCGCTGAAAGGGGTCCAAACGATACGGAGGCATGGGCGTCATTTCGATGGCTCGAGCAATCCGTTCTGCGTGGACGGGCTCGGACGGCGACGATGTCTTACCGGACGAACGCGATAGTACGCTGACGTACCAAAGGTCGCAAGGCTTGACGGTGTCAGCGTCTTGTGAGATGCAGGACTTCCTGTATGTACCAATTCTCTCAGTCCAGTAGAATGCTCAACGTCGCGCAGTTGGCCTTCGGCGCGAGAGGCTATTCATTTGCGAATCCTCGTTGTCGATGACCACGAAACGGTGCGGAGGGGCGTTTGCTCGATTCTCGAGTCCCGTAAGGACGTGGAAATCTGCGGGGAAGCTGCGAATGGACAAGATGCGATCGAGAAAGCTTCGCAATTAACCCCAGATTTGATCATTCTCGACGTGACAATGCCGGAGTTGGATGGTTTTGCCGCCGCTAGGCAAATTAGGACGTTCCAGCCCGAGGTCCCCATAATCATGCTCTCGATGCATGACGGGCAACATATCGCGCGGGAAGCGCAACGAGTCGGAGCTCAGGGATTCGTGTCAAAGAGCGCTGCCGGTCAAGAATTGCTGAAGGCCGTGGGCGTCGTCCTTCAGGGGAAGAATTTCTTCCCAACCCTGAATACATAGCGATTAGCCAGGTTCTTTGGATTGATCGGAAGGTCGTGGACGGCCCTTTAATCGGGCTTCTTTGGCCTCAAGTAGATCATTTATCTGCCTTATGAGTTGATGCAATTTCGCCGGATCTTGTTCAACAGCGGCTTGTTCGCAGAGGTTCTTCCACTCTTCAGCGTGCTCTTTCATGACCTTCCCAACTCCTCGCTGGGACCAAGCTCAGGGGCCGATCACATCGTACAAATTCGGGAGCGCAATTGTAACTGACAATGACATGGTTCGGTCTGTTCAATTTTGGACGCCTCGCCCTGTCCGCAGCCGCGGACACCATCAGAAATTGCCCACATTGCCGGGCGTTCGGTCGCACCAACACGGTGCGCCAACACGGTGTTGACGCAACGATCGGAGTCAGCTAACGTGCAATGCCTTGGCCTTGCATTTCGCTGTCGGGAGTCCGTTCATGAAAAAGAAGGTACCCCTCACTTTTGAACACGCGATGGTAAGGGCCGCGTCGTATCTCGGACACAAGGAAAGGTTGCGAGGACTGCTTGAGGTAACCAGCAACAAATCACAGCGATGCTACGAGTCGCTCCTTGTCTCATGGGAGACCCTGCAAATATTCATTCGCATGCTCCGCGCTTGGGCGTCCGGCAGCTACAGCGCACCGGCCGACTCGATTCTCATGATAGTGGCCGCTGTTATCTATTTCGTGAGCCCCTTTGACATAATTCCCGATGGCATTCCAGTGTTTGGATTGATGGACGATGTAGCTGTAATCGCTTGTGTGGCGAAGGCGAATCTGACAGCGATCAGTAATTTTCGAGACTGGGAAACTCGCGTAAGCGCATAGTTCCCGTTCTCGCGGCATTACCGAACGGCAGCCGCGCAGCCCGGAGATTTGCGGCGATCTCGATATTCGTGACTGGAAAATGTCTTCAAGACAAAAGGCCAAGCTTTCCCCGGCCATTTGAGCGAATGCTGAGCGCAAGCGTCAGGATGGCGACTGTCGTAAAGCCAGGGCTTTGCGCCACCATCCGCAGACCGT
>Ga0209420_1000621_pt1 | contig 18084 bp, 17 predicted proteins | sample BlaSpr_A8_OM1_O1_FD_187972 | JGI IMG/M metagenome (GOLD analysis project Ga0209420, IMG submission 187972) | Forest soil microbial communities from Thunder Bay, Ontario, Canada - Black Spruce, Ontario site 2_A8_OM1_O1 (SPAdes) (version 2) | ecosystem: Environmental > Terrestrial > Soil > Boreal... | reverse complement strand
ACCACCAGACCGTCGGCCGCGGGCGCCTCGACCGGCGCTGGGAGTCGCCGCCGGGGGCCAACCTGCTGGCGTCGGTCCTGTTGCGCCCCCGGTGCCGCCCAGACGACCTGCACCTCTGCACGGGGGCGCTCGCCCTGGCCGCCGCCGACGCCTGCCGGGAGGTGGCCCGGGTGGAGCCGGCGCTCAAGTGGCCCAACGACCTGCTGGTGGGAGGGGCGAAGCTGGCCGGGATCCTGGCCGAGGCCGAATTCGACGGGGGTGTGCTGGCGGCCGTCGTGGCCGGGATCGGCGTCAACGTGGCCTGGCCCGGTCCGGCCGGTGCCGGGGGCACCTGCCTGGACGACCTGGACCGGGGGGCGCAGCCGGTGGACCGCAAGGTCCTGCTCGACCGCCTGCTGTCGGCGCTGGCGGCGCGGCGCCCCCTGCTCGACGACGAGGCGGGGCGGCGGGACCTGGCCGACGAGGTGCGCCGGCGCTGCGCCACCGTGGGCCAGCTGGTCCGGGTCACGCTGCCCGCCGACGAGCTGGTCGGAACGGCCGTGGCCATCGACGACGCGGGGCGCCTGGTGGTGGAGACGCCGGGCGGGCCGCACCGCGTCACCGCGGGCGACGTGGTGCATCTGCGACCCGGCTGACCCCGGGAGAAGGGGTTCTGGCCTGGGCTATCATGACCCGACTATGCGCCTTCTCGTGACGGGAGGTGCCGGTTTCATCGGGTCGAATTTCGCCCGCTACTGGGTTGAACAGCACCCCGAGGACCATGTCGTCGTGTACGACGTCCTGACCTACGCCGGCAACCGACCCAACCTGTCCGACATCGAGGACCGGATCGTCTTCGTGCAGGGGGACATCTGCGACCCCGAGGCGGCCGAGAAGGCGCTGCGGGGCGAGGACATCGACACCGTCGTCCACTTCGCCGCCGAGTCCCACAACTCGCTGGCCGTGCTCAACCCCGGGCTGTTCTTCCGCACCAACGTGCTGGGCACCCAGACCATGCTCGAGGCGGCCCGCCAGAGCGGGGTGGCACGCTTCCACCACGTCTCGACCTGCGAGGTCTACGGGGACCTCCCGCTCGACGCCGACGAGGCGTTCACCGAGGAGTCGCCGTACCGGCCCCGCACGCCCTACAACGCCTCGAAGGCGGGGGCGGACCACGCCGTGCGGGCCTACGCCGAGACCTACGGGCTGCCCATCACCATCACCAACTGCGCCAACAACTACGGGCCGTACCAGTTCCCCGAGAAGCTGATCCCGCACTTCTGCGCGCTCGCCCTCGACGACCAACCGCTCACGCTCTACGCCAGCACGGAGAACCGCCGCGAGTGGCTGCACGTGGTCGACCACTGCACCGCCATCGACGCCGTGCTGGCCCGGGGCCGGGTGGGGGAGACGTACCACGTCGGTAGCGGCGTGGAGGCCTCCATCATGGAGGTGGCCGACCGGATTTTGGGCGCGCTGGGCAAACCGGAGTCGCTCAAGACGATCGTGCCCGACCGCCCGGGCCACGACCGGCGCTACGTGCTCGACGCGTCGAAACTGCAGACCGAGTTGGGCTGGGCGCCGTCGGTCGAGTGGGAGGAGGGCCTGGCCGACACCGTGGCCTGGTACGCCGCCCACCGTGACTGGTGGGAGCCGCTGGTGGCGCGGGCCCCGGTCGTCGAGGGCGCCTGGGGTTCCGGAAAGGGTTGAGCGGGTGCGCATCCTGATCACGGGGGCGGACGGGCAGCTCGGCCGTGACCTGCGTGACTGCCTGGTCGGGGTGGTGCCGGTCGGGGGCCGGCGCTGCGCGCTGTTGGGCCCCGAGGGGCCGCGGCCCGGGCTCGGGCACGAGGTGTTGGCCACCGACATCGACACCATGCGCGTCGACGACCGCGACGCCGTCCTGCACACGTTCTTGTCCTTCCGCCCACAGCTGGTACTGCACGGCGGTGCGCTCACCGCCGTCGACCTGTGCGAGACCGAGGTCGACCTGGCCTACGCGGTGAACGCGGCCGGCACCCGGAACGTGGCCGAGGCCGCCGAGCTGGTCGACGCGCACGTCGTGTACGTGTCGACCGACTACGTCTTCGATGGCACCGGGAGCCGGCCCCACCGCGAGTGGGACGAGACGCATCCGGCCTCGGTGTACGGCGCCTCCAAACTGGCCGGCGAGCGCGAGTGCCGGCCCGGGTCCACCATCGTCCGCACGAGTTGGGTGAGCGGCGCGCACGGAGCCAACATGGTGGTGACCGCGCTGCGCCTGGCCGCACAGGAGGGGGAGCTGCGCTTCGTCGACGACCAGCACGGGTCGCCCACCTTCACCGCCGATCTGGCACCGGTCATTGTCACGCTCGGCCTCGATCGCCGACCCGGTGTCTTCCACGTCACCAACAGCGGCACCACCACCTGGTGGGGCTTCGTCCGGGCCGTGCTGGCCGAGGCCGGTGGAGATCCCGAGCGGGTCAAGCCGATCACGACCGCCGAGCTGGACCCGGCCCGGTACCCGGCACCGCGGCCGGCCAACTCGGTCCTCGACAACATGGCCCTGCGCCTGGCCGGCCTGCCTGCCCTACCCACCTGGCAGGACGCACTGGCCCGGCTCGTCCCGGCCCTCCGGGTGCAGCGGGCGACCGCGTGAGCGCCCGCCAGGTGCGCTCGGTCGCCGTCATCGGCGCCGGCTACGTCGGGCTGCCCACGGCGGCCACGCTGGCCCACTTCGGCCATTCAGTGGTCCTGGCCGAGCGGGAGCGGAGCCGGCTGGCCGCGCTGCGCGTCGGGCGCATGCCCATTGTGGAGGTCGGGCTAGACGACCTGGTTGCGGAGGGGGTGGCGGCCGGCCGGTTGACCTTCACCGACTCGGCCGTTGATGCCGTGACGGGGGCCGAGTTCGTGTTCCTGTGCGTGGCCACCCCCCAGAGCGCCGACGGGTCGGCCGACCTGTCCCACGTGGAGTCGGCGGCCAAGGAGATCGCCTCGCACCTGGAGCCCGGCGCCATCGTGGTGAACAAGTCGACGGTGCCCGTGGGCTCGGCCAGCATGGTCGAGCAGGTGATCGGCCGGCCCGACATCACCGTCGTGTCCAACCCCGAGTTCCTGCGTGAGGGCACGGCGGTGCTCGACAGCCTCAAGCCTGACCGCATTGTGGTCGGGGCGGACGACGCCCGGGCGGCGGCCAAGGTGGGTGAGCTCTTCTCGAGCACGTCAGCCCCGCTCATCGTGACCGACACCACGACGTCGGAGACGATCAAGTACGCCTCCAACGCCTTCCTGGCCACCAAGCTGAGCTTCGTCAACGCGCTGGCCGGCCTGTGCGAGGAGGTCGGGGCGGACGCCCGCGACGTCCTGCTCGGTCTGGGCTACGACAAGCGCATCGGCTTCGAGTTCCTCCGCCCCGGGCCGGGCTGGGGCGGCTCCTGCCTGCCCAAGGACACCCGCGCCCTGCTGCACACCGCGAGTGAGGTCGGCTACGACTTCTCCCTCCTCGCCGGGGCCATCGCCTCCAACGACGGGCAGCTGAGCCGGGTGGTGGGCAAGGTCGAGGCGGCCTGCGGCGGCTCCGTCGACGGGGCAACCCTGGCCGTGTGGGGGTTGACGTTCAAGGCCAACACCGACGACCGGCGCGACTCGCCCAGCCTGCAGGTGGTGCACCGCCTGGTGGAGCTCGGCGCGACCGTGCAGGCCTTCGACCCGACCGTCGACCCCGAGGCGGACGTCCCCGAGGACCTGCGCGGGCTGGAGCTGCGGGGCGACCCCTACGAGGCGGCCGTGCGCGCCCGCGCCCTGGTCGTGCTGACCGAATGGGACGAGTTCCGCTGGCTCGACTTCGCCCGCGTCCTCGCGGTGATGGCCGAGCCCTCCATCGTCGACGCCCGCAACCTGCTCGACCCGGCTGCGGTACGGCGTATGGGCTTTCGTTACACCGGGATCGGCCGCCGGTGAGCCGGGTCGTGGTGGCGGGCGGGGCGGGGTTCCTGGGGTCGCACCTGTGCGACCGTCTCATTGCGCGCGGTGACGTCGTGGTGTGCCTGGACGACCTGTCGACCGGCACGCGGGAGAATGTGGCGCACCTGCTCGGCCACGAGCACTTCAGCCTCATCGTCACCGACGTGAGCGAAAAGGTGGAGCTCGAGGACGAATCGACGATCGACGCCGTGTGCAACCTGGCGTCGCCCGCGTCGCCGCCGGCCTACCTGGCCCGCCCGTTCGACACGCTGGCCGTGGGCAGTGAGGGCACGCGCCGTCTCCTCGAGCTGGCCCGGGAGCACGAGGCCCGGTTCCTGATGGCGAGCACGAGCGAGGTGTACGGGGACCCCGAGGTGCATCCGCAGGTGGAGTCCTACCGGGGCAACGTCGACCCGACGGGACCGCGCAGCGTCTACGACGAAGCCAAGAGGTTCGCCGAGAGCCTGACCATGGCCATGCACCGTGCCCACGGGGTCGACGTGGGCATTGCGCGCATCTTCAACACCTACGGACCCCGGCTCTCGGCCGGAGACGGGCGCGTCGTCTCCAACTTCATCGTGCAGGCGTTGCGGGGCGAGCCCCTGACCGTCTACGGGGACGGTAGCCAGACGCGTAGTTTCTGTTACGTGGAGGACGAGATCTCCGGCCTGCTGGCCCTGCTGGACTCTTCGCTGACCGGGCCGGTCAACATCGGGAACCCCGACGAGCGGACCATGCTCGAGCTGGCCCACTTCGTCCTGGACGTCACGGGCTCGACCTCCGACATCGTCTTCGAGCCGTTGCCGACCGACGACCCGACGCGGCGCTGCCCCGATATCACCCTGGCCCGGACCGAGTTGGGGTGGGAGCCCCTCATCGGCCTGCGGGAGGGGATCGAGCGCACCATCGAGTACTTCGCAGGGAGGGTGGAGCACCCATGACCGACGCAGAGGTGACGCAACCGGCCGAACGCACCTACCGGACGCTGACCGTCATCACGCCGCTGTTCAACGAGCGCTCCACGGTGGCCGAGGTGATCCGCCGCATGCGCGCCGTCGAGCTGCCGCTGGTGCTCCAGATCATCGTCGTCGACGACGGTTCGAGCGACGGTTCGGACAAGGTGCTGGCGGCGCTCGAGGACTCCACGGTGCGCGTGATCACGCACCTGAAGAACCAGGGCAAGGGCGCCGCCATCCGCTCGGGCCTGGCCGAGGCCAAGGGTGACCTGGTGATGATTCAGGACGCCGACCTGGAATACGACCCCAACGACTGGCCCAAGCTGCTCGACCCGATCCTGCGCGGCAAGGCGCTCGTCGTCTACGGCAGCCGGTTCACCGGCGAGCGGAAGAACATGCTCCCGCTGCATTGGATCGGCAACCGCGTGTTGTCGCTGCTGACCAACGTGCTGTACAGCTCGACCCTCTCGGACATGGAGACCTGTTACAAGCTCTTCGACGCCAAGGTGCTCGAGGACATCACCGTCGTGTCGAACCGCTTCGAGTTCGAACCTGAAATCACGGCCAAGGTCCTCCGGCGGGGCTACCGGATTTACGAGGTGCCGATCTCCTATGCGGGTCGCGAGCCCGGCGAAGGAAAGAAGATCACGTGGCGCGACGGCTTCGGCGCCGTGAAGACGCTGATCAAGTTCCGCTTTGTCCGGGAGTACTGAGCGCGGCGTGCCCGGGACGATCGGTGTCGTCGTGGTCGACCACGATGCCGGGCCGCTCCTCAGGGGTTGCGTGCACTCCGTGTTGACGGAGGGCGCCTCTTCCGTCGTGGTCGTCGAGAACGGCGCACCCGGCAGCGCGGCGGCGGCGCTCGAGGAGTTGCTCGTCGAGGGGCCGCTGGCGCCCGTGCACGTCGTGCAGCCGGGCCGCAACCTCGGCTTCGGTGCCGGCGTCAACCGGGGGCTGGCTGCGCTGGCCGGGGCGTGCCCACCACCTGATTGGGTGCTGGTGTCCAATCCCGACCTGGTCGTGCACCCCGGTGCGCTCGCCGCGCTGCGCCATTCTCTCGAGGCCAACCCGGCTTGGGCTGTGGTGGGGCCGCGCATCTACACCGAGACCGGGGACGTCTACCCGTCTGTCCGCACCTTCCCCTCCTTCACCGACGCCGCCGGCCACGCGCTCCTGGCGCTGTTCAATCCGGACAACTCCTTCACCCGGCGCTACAACCCCGGCGCCCCCGAGGGGGAGGTCGTGACGCAGGCGGGTTGGGTCTCGGGCTCGTGCTTCCTGGCCCGGAGGAGTGCACTCGAGGAGCTGGGCGGGTTCGACGAGGCCTACTTCATGTACGCCGAGGACATGGACCTGTGCTGGCGGGCCCACCATGCCGGCTGGGGCGTCGGCTTTGCCGGCACCGCCGAGGTCACCCACGTGCAGGGCGTGAGCACCGCCCGCCACCCGTACCGCATGATGGTGGCCCACCACCGCTCCGCCCTGCGCTTCACGCTACGCACGACGTCGGGCTGGCGCCGGGCCGCCCTGCCCCTGGCCGTCCTGGTGCTCGGCGTCCGCATGGCCATGGCGGCCGTCCGGCTCGCCGTGTCCAGGTAGAGGCCGCGTGTCGAGGCATCGCGGCTGGGCGATCGTCGCCCTGGCCGCCATCGCCACCTGCGTGCTGGCTCTGGCCGCGGCCGCCGTGGTGAGCGGCCCCGGACCGCCGGCGGTGCGCGTCGAGCCCGAGGTCCAATTCGCGCTCCCGCCCACGTCGCTGGGGTGCTCCGGCAGTACCCAGCTGCCCGGTGGCGGCGTGCGCCTGCCGCTGACCGTGAGCACGGTGGCGGGCCAGACGGCCGAGTCCGTGAACGTCTGCATCGGCGGGCGCGGCCCGTTCCCCTTCGTGCTCGACTCCGGAGCCGGCGAGTCGACCATCGACGCCAAGCTGGCCAAGCGTCTGCACCTGGGGGAGGCCGGCCCGTCCAGCCTGTTCGCCGGCGTGGGCTGCACGGGAACGGCGCAGCCCGTGCAGGTGTCGTCGTGGTCCATGGACGGTCTCGCCCTGGACCCGCAGCAGCTGACGGCCGCCACGCTGCCCCAGATCGGGGGCAAGGGAGAGCCGGACGGCCTCCTGGGCTCCGACGTGCTGGGCCGTTTCGGCGCCGTGCGCGTCGACTTCGCCGCCGGCACCTTGACCCTGCCGGGCGCCGAGGGCGCCCCCCTGAGCGGGACCGCCTCCTACACGGGTCCGGTGGGGTCACCCCCGACGACGCTGACCCAGGGAGGGGGCACCACCGTGCCACTGACTGTGTCGCCGGTGGCGGGCGACATCTCGCTCAGCGTCGAGGTCCGCTTCCACAATGGGCCTCAGCGCAGCTTCGTGGTGGACACCGGCTCGTCGCAGAGCGTGGTGGCGTCCTCGGTGGCCCGGAGCGAGTCGCTCCCGTCGACCAACCTGGCGCAGCGCCAGGCGACAGTGTGCTCGACCATCACCGTCGCACTGGTGCACAGCGGGACCTGGTCCGTGCCGGGCCAGGTCCTGTACCCGCAACTAGTGGGCGAGACCGACTTCGGGGTCATCAGCGCCGGCGGCACCGAGGGCCTGCTCGGTTCAGACCAGCTCAGGCGTTACGGGTGGGTCGTCCTCGACTACGCCGGGGGAAGGCTCGTGCTGGGCTGACCGGTCAGATGGTTCCCTCAGGTCACCGGCATCCGTGGACGAGGGGATCACCGCGTCGAACTCGTCGAGCGGTTCTCTGCCGGAGCGGGTGCAGCAACTCAGCCGGGCGGCGACAGCAGGAGCTCGAGGTCGCGGAGCCCTTCGGGGGACCCGATCTCGTAGAACCGTTGATGGACCTCGAAGCCACCCAACCGACCCTGGAGGCTCAGCTCCCCGAAGAGAGCTGCCAGATCGCTCGCGGTGTCCGGGGGGATCTGCTGCTCGATCAGCCTTGTGCTCAATGCCGAGAGGCCGTAGTCGACGAAACGCATGTCTGGCGAGGGATCAGCAGCGTGCTTCTCGTAGCGCGTCACGCGCGCGCCGTCGAACGCCGCGTTGCTCTCCTCCCAGCGGCCGTCGTTGCGGAACACCGTCATCAGTGCCGGAAAGCGTCCTTGCCGGTGGGCCGTGTCCACCTGACTGAGATCCACCGTGAGGTAGGAATCACCGTACAGCACGAGGAACCGGTCCTCGAGCAGGTCGAGATCGAGCGCCAGCCGCAACGCACCGGCGGTCCCCCGGAGATCGAGCCCTTCGTCGACGTAGCGGACTTGGAGGTTCCATCGGGATCCGTCCCCGATAAAGGAGCGAATCTGGTCACCCAGGTACCCGATGCTGTAGAGGACCTGGGATGCGCCCTGGGCGGACAGCCAGCTCAGTTGCAGCTCGGCAAACGGGCGTCCGGCCACCGGTATCAGGCACTTCGGAATCTCCGGTGCGTAGGCCCGCATGCGTGTCCCCAAGCCACCGGCCAGGATGACAACCTGCACGGTCAGTCCCGGACGAGTACGACGGAACCGTCCAGGTCGAAGGTGAAGCGGACCTCCGTGAGACCCTCGGCCGCCAAAGCCACTCGAAGGGCGTCCTGGTCTTCTGCGTAAAAGAGGAGGAACCCGCCGGCCCCGGCACCGACGAGCTTGCCGCCAACGGCCCCGTTGGACATGGCCAGCTCGTAGAAGCTGTCGATGGCGGGATTGGTCATCGCGGTCGATCGTTCCTTTTTGTGCTGCCAGTGGCGGTCCATAATGCGCCCGAATGCCAACGGGTCGTCGGTCTCGAGCGCCTTCCTCACCTCGAGCCCAAGCTCTTTGATTTGGTGCAGGTTCTCCACCATCTTCCTGTCACCGACCTCGGACTTGGTCTTCTGTTCCTCGAGAACCACGTCGGCGGCACGTGAGTATCCGGTGAAGAACATCAACAGGTGCTCTTCGAGGTCTCGAAGGGTTTCGTTGGACACGGCGAGCGGTGAAGCGCGGACGCCGCCGTCACGTTCGAACTCCATGCAGGTGAGCCCGCCAAAGGCGGCGATGTACTGGTCTTGCTTTCCCACCGGCCGCCCGAGGCCCTCGATTTCGATCTCACAGGCTTCAGCGGCGAGCGAACTCGCGGTGACGTGCTCGCGCCGGAAGGCACAGAGGGCTCGCAGCAGGCCGACAGTGAACGCGCCCGACGAGCCGAGACCAGTTCCTGCGGGAATGTCGGCAATGCTCACCATTTCGATTCCGGGTCCAACGGGGTGCCGTAGAAATGCTTCGCGCACGATCGGATGCTCGATATCTTCGATCGACTCGACCCGCTCGAGAGCCGAGTACTTGAGGAAATAATCATTGGTAAACGTGCGGTTGATCGCGATGAAGATGTACCGATTGATCGCGGCCGAGACGACCAAGGCGCCATACCGATCCGAGTAGGAGGGCAGGTCGGTACCGCCGCCTCCGAGGCTGATCCGCAGTGGTGTCCGGGTGATGATCACGTCGTCAGGTCCGATCGGGCCCAGTCAGAGCGTCAGGCCGGACTGTTGCGCATCGTCGTGGAACATCACCACGGTGTCTCGCGAGACCTCTTCGAGGCTCCTGCCGAGGCCTCCGATCTTCTTCAAGAGGTCGTGGGTGACCGTGATGATGTGACAGCCGATGTCATCGGCTTCGATCACGTTGAGGATCTCGCGTGGGCTGGCCCAGAGCAACTCCGCCTGGGGCACGTCGCCCAAGATGTCGAGCGCCGCCATCATGAGCGGCACAGGGTTTCGGCCCGTGTCGGCAATGCGGCCAGCGAAGACGGACACCACGGCACTTGCGCTCTCCGTTAAGGCATGGGCCACCGTCCAGACCTGGCGCAACGACAGGATCGCGGTGACGTTGAGCTTGAGGCCTTCAAGGCTCAACTCTCGGATCAGGTCGGCCGAACTCTCCCCCCGAGTGTTCGTCACCGGGATTTTGACGTAGACGTTCGCACCCCATGATGAGATCAGAAGGGCCTGGCGACGCATCTCCTCGAGTTCGTCCGCCACGACCTCGAAGGAAATGGGGTGCTCCGTCACCGCGGCGAGCACCTCCTTCGCAAACGTGGCGTAGTCGGTCACGCCCGAACCGCGCATCAGGGTGGGGTTCGTGGTGAAACCGGAGATGAGCGGGTCTTCAGCGAGAGCCAGCATGCCCTCGAGATTGGCGCCATCGGCGAAGATCTTGATTCGGAACGGTCGGGGGTCAGCCATCACGGGCCTCCTTCTCAACAAGGGTCCCAAGGATCCACGTCACAGCTTCACCGAGATCGGCGACGATAGCGTCGGGATCCTCGGCCCGGCGCTCGGCGTACCCCCGGTCGACCAAGACAGTCCGGCAGCCTGCTCGACGCCCCGCTTCGATGTCCCGCCAACGATCGCCAACCATGAAGCTTCCGGAGAGATCGAGCTCGAGATCGGCCGCCGCCGCCAACAGCATCCCGGGAGCGGGTTTCCGACAGTCGCAGCCGTCAGTCTCGTCATGAAAGCAGACCATGATCGCGTCGGGTTGAAGCGCTTCGCGCACGATGTCGTTCATGGCCTCTACTACCTCTCGACGCTGGTCTCCTCGTGCAACGTCAGGCTGGTTCGTCACCACGACCACCGCAAACCCGGCCCGGCGAGCCTGCTGGACCGCCTCTGCGGCCCCATCCAACAATTCGAAGTCTTCCACTCTTGCCGGGGGGAGCGGTTTTCCATCGCGAACTTCTGCCCGGTTGACGACTCCATCGCGATCGAGGAAGACCCCGGATCGGGCCAGACTCACGAGAGCCTCCCCGCCCGGGCGTCGTCCAGCATGGCCGCCAAGGAGTCAGCCAGTGCCTGCTTGCTCGTACGTGCGTTCGTCCAGCCAAGGGCGCGAATCCGGTCGGTGTTGAGCCGGACCACGGGGACGTCACCACGCCAGCCCCGATCCCCACCGGAATAGACGAATTTGGTGCACCCCGGCTCCAGGCCAAGTGCCTCGACAGCCAGATCCGCGATTTCGGTGACGGTGATGTAGTCGCCGGTGGCGACGTTGAAGACGGCAAATGGTCGTGGCGCCGCCGTCGCGGCCAGAAGGACGGCGTCGATCACATCGTCGACGTGCACGTAGGATTTGCTCTGCGATCCGTCGCCGAGAATGCGCAGCTCGCTCGGTTCCGCAAGGAGCCGCCTGACGAAGTCGAAGCCAACTCCGTGGGTCTGACGCGGCCCGACCACATTGCCGAAGCGGAAGGCGACGCCGACGAGGTCGAACATGTAGCAATACGACGAAATCAAGGCCTCGCCCGCCAATTTGCTGGCGCCGTAGGTCGAGACCGGGACCAGCGGGCCATGGTCTTCGTCCGGTTCCCACTCGCCGAGGTCGCCGTACACGCCGCTTCCCGAGGCGTAGAGAATCCGCCCGGCCCCGGCTCGTCGCATCGCCTCCACGACGTGGTGTGTCAACAGTGTGCCCTGGTCGAAGTCCACCGCCGGCTCGGTAGCAGCCCGAGCGATGTCGGGATTTGAGGCGAGATGAATGACGGTCTCGATCCCGGCCATGCTGTCAGTGAGGGCGTCCAGATCACCGACCTCGGCTCGGATCACCTCGAGCCGGGAGTCATCCTGATGCGCTGCCAAATGCCACTCCCGCCCCGAGGAGAAATTGTCGTACACGCGTACGGTCTCGACCGCGGGGTCTCCCAACAAGCGGTCGACAAAATGAGCGCCGATGAACCCGGCGCCACCCACCACCTCCACCCGCCGTGGCCGATTGTCTTGCTCACGCCCGGTCATCGTCCTCGCCCCGGGTCCCTGTTCATCGCGATTCCCATTTCGTCGCCACCCGAGCCAAGGCGGGATGCGAGACCAGCAAGTGCCACACGACGGCGCACAGACCCTCTGTGTGCGGGGTCACGTGATCCGGGTAGAGAGGAGGAATCACCACGCACGAGTCCGTCACCTCTGCGGTGAACCCGCCATCCCGGCCGACGATGCCGAAGATCGAAGCGCCCCGCTCGCGGGCCAACTCGAGCGCTTGCACAAGGTTGGCAGAGATGTTCGCCTCCCTGTTGCCCCCTCCGACCGAGAACACCAGGATCCCGTCCTTCGCGGTCAGTCGGGAGCCGCGTAGCCATTCGGCAAAGGTCGAGTCCCAGCCTTCGTCATTGACGCGGGCCGTCAGCTCCGAAACATTGTCGGTCGGGGTATAGGCCTCGAACGTAGCGATTTTGCGGAAGTCGTTGACGGCGTGGGACGCATGCCCAGCCGAACCTCCCACGCCGAGAATGAAGAGCCGACCACCGCGCTCACGCACGGCCGCCAGACCGGTGGCACAGTCCTCAATATCGTTGCGGTCCAGGGCCGAGAGTACGGCGATCGATTCGGCCAAATAACTCTCAGCGAAGGCCACCGGTCTCTTCTCGCCTGCGACACGTGGCAAAGGTATGGAGGCCGAACTTGTGACGTCGACAGCGGATGTCCTGAGGCAAGAACCCGGCGCGCACCAACATGGGCCAGAGATCCTTCGGTGCGTAGTAACGCTTGTGGTCGTTCATTTCTTCCGGAGGGCTGAGACCGAGCCGGAAGGCCGAGAACTCGAGCGGCCACTTGTCCAACCAGGTTGGGACCGTGACGAAGCAGACCCCACCGGTCCGGAGGATCCGATGAAACTCGCTGAGGGCGACGTCGGGCTCCCAGAGGTGTTCCAAGACCGCCACACACAACACGATGTCGAGCGAGGCGTCGTTCACCTTGGACAGCACCTCGGGTAACGTCCCCTCAATGGCGCGGACCTTCTGGTGCTCCTTGAGGTCGGGCGCGATGGCCACGTCCGCAATGGTGGCGCTGGCCACTTCGGGCAGGATCCTGCGGGTCAGCGCGGCCTGAAAGCCGCAGCCGAAGTCACCGACGTCCTTGCCCCGCCAGGGTGCCACTTGAGTGAGCGCCTTGTGCTGGGACAACCAGACGCCCAAGCGATCGACGTAGGTGAGTCCATCCCCTTGGCCGAACGACGTCGAGCGCCCGAGTTCCGAGTCGCTCACAGCTTTGCCGGGGGTGGAGCCGAGGCACTGCCGTAGCGAACGTTCGTAGCGTGCAACAGCAACGTGAAGCCGAAGATGGAGAAGCCGACGATGATGAAGAGGATCCCCGTCACGGCGAGATGGTCGATGTTCGACGTGGCCGGAGGAAGGCTGAAGCCATTGGCCAGGTAGCGTGCCAGCAGCGTCGCCACGAAAGCCAGGCCTACCACCATGAGGCCGAAGCTGGCCAGAATGGAAGGCGTGTAGCGGAATCTGTCCATCCACTTTCGGCGAGAGCCCCCCCCGTAGTCGCAGAACACTTCGGCAAGACAGCCGAAGAGAAAGCTTTCCAGTCCGAGGATGGTCAGCGTGAGGCCGAGCAGCATCCAGTACAGGTCGAAGGTCACCGGGCCGATCGTGATGGAGCCGAGGCTCAGCGGCAGGGTGATCACCAGACCAAGGAAGAACATGAAGAGGCCCGGCCTGAGCACGAAGAAGTCCGCCCGGTATACGAGCATGGTGCGGATGTTGATCCAGGCCGCTTGGAACGGAGAGAACCATCCGGAGCGCTTGTGGTGGGAGACCCGACCTTCCCGGTCCTTGTAGAAGGTGACGGGCACCTCGGCGGTCCGCAGGCCCATGCGAACCGACTTGAGCACCATTTCAGACGCGTACTCCCAGGACTGCGAAGAGATGCCCATGCGGTACAGGGCATCGCGCGAAATGCCCCTCATACCACAATGAATATCCGTGAACTCGGAGCCATAGAGCCAGTTCAGGATCCACGTGGTGACCGGGGTGCCGATCCGGCGGTGCAGCGCGGGCATCGACCCCGGCTCGATTGACCCGAGCCATCGAGAACCCATCGCAAACTCGTAGCCCTCACGCAAGCGCTCGACGAATGGGGTGAGCTGGCGGAAATCGTAGGTGCAGTCGGCGTCTCCCATTACGACGTAGCGACCCCGGATGTACGGGAGAGCGTCGATGTAAGCGCGACCCAGACCTCGCTTGGGTGTCTTCAGCACCCGGGCTCCGTGCTCGAGCGACAGTTCAGCGGTTCGGTCGGAGGAACTGTCGATGATGAGGATTTCGCCTCGAACGTCGGCGGCAGCGAGTCCCTGCTTGCACCAGTCGACGAAGTCGGAGATAGTGAGCTCCTCGTTGACCGCGGGGATGACGATCGATACCTCGGGATCGCTCACGTCGTCCTTCGGGATGAGAAGTTCGACCTCTGGATCAGCGAGGTCCACCACTGAGTCGACAGCCGGCCGCGTGAGGGTGCCGTCCTCAGGCGAGTCCTTCGTCTCCAGGCTCTTGCCGGCCCGTTCAGTCATCCGTAACCCTTACCTCGCTGGCAGAAATCGGCTTCCTCGCATCTGCACCGACAGCACCTGCTCGTCCCGGCCCGGCGCCGGCTGACCACGGAAGGTGGCTCTTCGGCCCGGTGGCCGCGGCAGGTCCAAATCGCAGAATCGTTGGCGCGAATGGACGATATCTCACCCGGGAGAACCCTTCGTCCGCCGCGTACGGCGACGCGTCAACTGCAGGGACCTGAGCTGGCAATTCTCCCCGCGGAACGACGTAGGATCCTCGGTCTGACGGGAATGAGGCCTCGGCTCGTGCCTATGAAAGACCACCGCCGAATGGTATAGCACCGGCTCTATTTTCGAGGGAAAGCGCACAAGGCGGCAGGGGCGGCCAGAAACGCAGTAGACCGGCGTCAGGCTGGACGCACCGTCCGGCCAGGTTCGGGTGACCCGCCCACCGATTTGGAGAGCGGACGGCTGGAGGCGTGCCCGAGAGGGACCGGCTGATGTGCCGACCGTTCCAGGCCGTCCGCCCGCCGCACCGGGATGGACGACTGGGTCGGGTTTCTCGCTCATCGTTCGCCGTCGTTTACTCGTCAGGGCGCCGGGCACCGGCGTGAGGGTGAGACCGAACCGTCATCCTTCAGTGCGTATCGGATTACCGACTACACCCTCGGTGGGAACGGAATGCCGTCCCGATTGTGCGAGGGAGGTTGTCCCCGCTCGGCGGCCCGAGATACCGTCCGTCTGTGACTGTAGCTGCGTGTCCGATCTGCGGCGGCGTGGTTTTCGATGACGTTGGCATCGTTGCCGGCACGGTGAATCCGAGGGAATACCGGCTCCGTAGATGCCGCTCCTGCCAGTTTGTGTTCGTCTCAAATCCCTGGTTGGAGTACGGCCTCATTTATTCCGAGGACTACTACAACGGCCGAGGGGCCGATACCAAACTCAATTACGTGGAGGAGGTGCAGCATCCGACGCGTACCGTCCGACGGTACGAGTGGCGTGGAGTGCTCAATCGCATACGCACGCTGACTCCGGTAACCCAGCAGACGAAATGGCTAGATTACGGGTGCGGAACGGGTGGACTCGTCGAGTACCTGCGCTCCCAGGCAGTCGATGCCGTCGGCTTCGAGCAGGGCTGGTGCGTGGAACTGCTCAAAAGGAATGGCACACCGACCATAGACGAGGCTGACTTCGAGCGGAACGGCGGGCGGTTCGACATCGTGAGCGGCATCGAGGTGATCGAACATACGCCGGACCCTGTCGCGGTTTTGCGGTCGATCCGTCGCCTTCTCAAGCCTGGTGGCCTTCTGTTCATGACGACGGGCAACGCAGAGCCGTTCCACGACCGCTTCACGAGCTGGCGTTACGTGACGCCTGAGGTGCACATCTCCTACTTTGAGCCCTCGACGCTGGCGCGTGCCCTCGAAGCGGCCGAGTTCAAGCCCATCTTTCCGGGATACGGCCCCGGATGGGAGGACATCATTCGCTACAAGCTCCTCATGACCCTCAGGAGGAAATGGTCGAGTCCCCCTGAAGCGATAGTGCCGTGGGGACTGTTGGCCCGACTCGTCGATTCACACCTCAAGCTCAGCGCTCAGCCAGTGGGGTGGGCGCTGAGCTAACTATGTGGATAGGGCCGGTCCCCGCCGGGGGTCTGATCCCAGGGGTTGTTAAGCTGGAGCCCGAACCTCGACGACGCCTCCAGGGGGTTCGCTGGGGCCTATGAGTCCTGCGCAGATCGGGAGGAATTCAAGCTCACAGGGCAGGCCGCGCATGGCAACCAGCAGTGAAACAACGACACCCCCCCTCGGGGCGGTGATGTTGGCGGTCCGGTCCAGTCAGTGGCGCTGATCGTGGCGACGACCCCACTATCGCCAACTGTGCCCCAGGATCGCATGGCAACTTCCGCGGCCCCGGCGCGCTGGCGCGGTGTAGTCCGAATCCTGCCCGACCGAAGGTCACCGTCGCGATGAGCTCGCCCCGCCACGCCTCGACCTCGAATATGACAACGACCGGAGCAAGCATCGCCCACCGGGTCTCATTGGGGCTTCGCCGACACTGGTTGTTCGCGGTAGTCCTGATCGTCGCCATCGTGCTGCGGATCATCGTCACCTTGGCCTATCGGCCCGTCCTAATGTTCCCGGATTCGGTCGACTACCTCGCTCGTGCCAACGACCTCACGCCTATGGCGTGGCACCCGCTGGGCTACCCCTTCTTTCTGCGCCTGCTGCGACCGATCGGCAACATTGCATCCGTAGCGGTGGCCCAGCACTTGCTCGTTCTCCTTGACGGCGCGCTGTTGTACGCACTGCTCATTCGCTTCGGCCTCAAGCCGTGGTTGGCCGCCCTTGGGGTCACCCCACTTCTGCTCGATGCGTTCCAGCTCGACGCGGAGCAGTGGGTGCTCTCAGAGGCGTTCTTCGAGAGCATGTTGACAATCGGATTTGTCATACTCCTCTGGAACGCCACACCCAAGCTCTGGCAGTGCGCTGTCGCAGGCGTTCTCATCGCGCTGACTGCAATTACTCGGTTCGACGGCGCCATCTTCCTGTTGCCCGCGATGGCGTACGTATTACTGCGTCGCGCAGGCATTCTGCGCATCGTCACCTTGGTGCTGGCGACGGTGTTGCCCATCATTTCGTATGCGGGTTGGTACGACGCCGTAAATGGGCAGTTCACCGTGTCGGCGGATTCCGGCCTGTTCCTCTATGGGCGAATTTCCCAAATTGCAGAGTGCAAGGGTCTTTCTCTTCCGTCCTACGAGAGGCCGCTCTGCCCGAGCAAGCCACCAGTGGATCGACCGCCTGCCAATTGGTACGTATCGGACCTGTCCTCCCCGGCGCGGATTATGAAACCCCACGACGGTCATTCAGTGGATTCGATTCTCACGAGCTTCGACTTGACGATCATCGAACACCAGCCCTTGGACGTAATCAACCACGCCTTGGACGACTATGTCCGTCAATTCCAGCCGACTCACCACGTTCCAAGCAGCCTTGCGGAACCGAACACCTTCTTCCAGATCGGGTATCCATCGGTTGGCGTGATGCTCATCTCCAGACCAGAGGCAGCGAGCGCGATCAAGACCTACTTTGGCGGACCGTCTCTTGGTGCCAACGTCGGCTTGGACCGGTTCCTTCGTGACTATCAGACCGTCGTCTACACGTGGGGGCCCTTGTTGGCGGTGTGTCAACTGTTGGGCCTCCTGGCCGTCGTCGGCATCGGAAAGTCGCGCAGGTCGGGGCGACGAGCCGAATGTTTCGTCTTGTGGAGCAGCGGGATCCTGATCTTTCTGTTCGCTGTGGCTTCTTTTGAATTCTCCTTTCGCTACCTCTTGCCCTCGCTCTTCCTCGTCCCTCCCGCAGCGGTACTCGCCGTCGCCATGATTTGGCCGCAATTCCGGTCAGGCACCTGGTCGGTGCGCGGTTCAGCTGACCCGGCGCGGCAGGCCGAACCCTCGCTGGTCGTTGACCTGTCGCAGGGGGAGTCGCCGGCTCGCGACATCCAACCCGTCGATGCGTGAACGAGCGGACGATCATTGCCGACGGCTACCTGGTCGGGTTCGTTGAGCGAGCTTGGCAACCTGAGATGGAGCACGAGTACCCTTTCCGTCGTGTCGCAGTCCATCCCAATGCCTCCGGCAGAGATGCGTGCCCTCATTGGGTTGACTGACGAAGCGCACTTTTGCAACCGGACCGGTGCGTTGGTCTTCCCAGATTTGGGCGAGGACCTGTATCGATCAGTATTCGATCTTGGCTCTGGCTGCGGCCGTCTGGCGCGCCAACTACTGCAGCAAAGTCCGCGACCGGAGAGCTACCTGGGAATCGATCTCCACGCCGGCATGGTCGAGTGGTGCCGTGACAACTTGACTTCGGTGGACCCGAACTTTCAGTTCGCCCACCACGACGTGCACGAGCTCGGGGTC
>Ga0209420_1000620_pt1 | contig 18093 bp, 22 predicted proteins | sample BlaSpr_A8_OM1_O1_FD_187972 | JGI IMG/M metagenome (GOLD analysis project Ga0209420, IMG submission 187972) | Forest soil microbial communities from Thunder Bay, Ontario, Canada - Black Spruce, Ontario site 2_A8_OM1_O1 (SPAdes) (version 2) | ecosystem: Environmental > Terrestrial > Soil > Boreal... | reverse complement strand
TTTATCTATGGCTGCCTTGTTTTAGGTCTGCTCTCGCTAACATGGAACGCGTTCGTTCTGCCTACCAGAGAGGCACGGCGGAAGATCCGGGTGATTTTTTGGGGGACTGTAGTCGGCGTCACACCGGCGGCGATCGCGCGCGGCACCGCGGATTTCCTGCAATTTCATGTTCCGTTTTGGTTGGATTTTTTCGACATCCTCGCGCTTTTTATTTTCCCAACGTCGTTTGCGTACGCGGTTGTGAAGCATCGTGTACTTGAGATTCCGGTCTTGCTCCGTCGCAGTGCCCGGTATCTTCTGGTCAGCCGGGGATTGATCGTCTTCGTGCTGCTCGTTGCGGTCTTGATGACCGTGCTGTTCACGCTTTCCTTTTCCAGATTCTTTGCGTTGGGTTCGACAGCTGCAATGGCTGTCGGCGTGGGTTTCGGGGTCATGCTCGCGTGGGTCTCGACCCCAGGCCTGAAGCAGGTTACGGGACGAATTGACCGGGCGTTCTTCCGCGGCGCATACGACGCACGCAGAATTCTCCAGGACTTAGCCCAGAAGGCGCGCACCGTCAAAGCACGCCAGGAATTGGCTCTGGAAATGGGTCCGAGCGTCGGCGAAGCGCTTCACCCCAGTTGGTCTGCTGTGTATGTGGAGGCCGGACCTGATTACCTGGAAAGCGACGACGCCATACTGCCACTCGCATTGAAGAGGATCCCCAAAGACTCCCCTGGACTGGAGCATCTACGTTCTGACGGCGAGCCCTGGGATGCATCGCTGAGTCCGACTGCCTATGCGGTATTTTCCCTGTTCGCTCCGCTTCTGCCGGAGTGCATCGTTCCTTTCCCAAGCCGCTCCGGCGATCTGCTGGGATTGTTTGTCCTCGGCCCCAGGCTCTCCGATGAGCCTTATTCAAGCGAAGACAAAATGCTTCTGCGATCGGTCGCAAGCCAGGCAGGTGTTACGTTCGAAAATCTAAATTTGGCGGAAAACATCGCCGAACGGCTGCAGGCGGAAAGAGCCGCTTCGCAAGAAATGGAAATCGCCCGGAAGGTGCAGCGGAAGCTGTTTCCTCAAAGGCTTCCGCGCTTGAAGACGCTGGAATACGCGGGCGCCTGTAATCAGGCGCGCGCCGTAGGTGGAGATTATTACGACTTCGTGGAACTGGGTCCGGGACGGGTCGGCTTCGTGCTTGCCGACGTGGCGGGCAAGGGGATGTCCGCCGCTCTACTGATGGCCAATTTGCAAGCGAGTATCCGCAGCCAATACTCCGTGGCATCCGAAAACCTTCCCCAAATACTAGAGTCCGTCAACCGACTCTTCTATGAGAACTCGGAGCCCAACCGTTACACGACTCTATTCGCCGGCTCTTACGACGATGCCGCCCGCAAGCTTCGTTACGTGAATTGCGGCCACAATCCTCCTCTGGTTCTTCGCCAGGATGGCAGGGTTGAAAGGCTGTCGGCTACGGCGACGGTGTTGGGGCTATTTGAACAATGGCAATGTTCGACCAACGAAGTGCAATTTCAGCCAGGAGATCTCCTGGTCCTATACAGTGACGGTGTAACGGAAGCCTACAACGACCGCGAAGAGGAATTTGGGGAGGCGCGGCTCATGCAAGTACTGGAAGCAAACAGAAATGTGGAGATTTCAGCTTTGCTAACAAAATTGCTGGAAGAGGTAAATCAGTTCAGCGCTGGAAAGCAGTCCGATGACGTGACCGCGATCGTTGCTCGGGTCCGCTGAAGTGTTTCGATAACTTTCATCTTCCCACCACTATTGTCTCGTGTACAGGAACCCGTTGGAGTTTGGGAGTTCGCGCACGACCGGGCCACAACGCGGTCTGTCGAAGCAATCATTCCAGGTGCTAAATCGGGCCTGTCACGGATTCCGGGTGAGTGACGGGCAAACAGGAAGTTATCCCTGGCGGCGTCTAGAATTTTCCGCCGTTCCACAGCTATCCCGCCAAAAAGGCCAGGCGAGCGGGGCGAACCCAAGCGGAAATCGGCTCTTAGGCCCGTGGTCAAAAAGGGTGTTTCCGCAGCAGCCGCAAGTGGATGATTCGATTGATCGAGGAATCTCGGTTTGGGATGGTCACGCGGGTATACCTTGTTGACCAGGGTGGCTGTCCCAAACTCCGCTTCCATCTGGTCTCACCCACACTTAGAACACAGATCGTCACTCCCCAAAATGCAAGCCTTCAGGGGCGGCCCATCACATGCACGTGTGCATAGGGCGAGCCTGCCCACATGATGTATGCTCCCGTGTCTTTGTGCAGGGTTGGCAATCCTGTGCTCTCCGGATCGAAGGGCCACATAATCATCCAGTGGGGTCCCACCGTTATCGGCGTACTAGTAGTGTCGTAGGGGTCTGAATCGCTGCGTTGAGTTGCGCCAGCAAGCATCAGTTGCATCGTGGTTCTGACGTCCTCGTGACGCAGAATGCCTGTACCGTCTTCGGATCGCACTTCAGTTTCACCAGCGAAGAAGCCAGCGAATGCCGGAAGTTGTGAAACCCGAAGCGAACTCGCTCGTCTTCTTTGATGACGCCAGCCTCAATGGCAGCAGGCCGCAGATACTCACCCGCCGGATTTTATCCAGAGTTGGGTTCTCCAGACTCTGCGCCTTCTTCACTTCCCTCAACCATTTCTCGACTTCCAGCGGCTCAATTGCCAACGGTGACTTTCTTCCGAAACGAGGAATCACTCTCTTGTTTAGAATCCGCTTGTAAGTCTCTGCAGTTGTGTATGCCTTCTCGATGGTTCCCTCTGACTGATCTTCCTGCAACTCGTTTTGGATGTAATGCGGCGCGGAGGCCGAGGGTTACAGGGTGAAAGGTTTCGCGCCAACGTCCCGCACGGAGCAGAAGCTTGGAGAAGCAGGCCTGGAGACATCCACGCTACAAAAGCATCTAGTACGTGGACAGCAGTTGGATCCACGTTTGGCCGACATCCTCGTCCAGGACGTGCTGGCGAAGAGGGGCACGGGGGTCGGGTCCACAGCGCCCGTGAACATTCTTAGCGACCGTGAGCTGCAGGTGCTCGGCCTCGTGGCGCAGGGCTACACAAGTGCAGAAATAGCAAAACAGATTTTTGTGGGCGTGAAAACCGTTGAGACCTATCGTTCACGTTCTGCTGAAAAGCTCGGACTTCGCACGCGCAGTGAAGTGATTCGGTTCGCCGTGCAAATGGGTCTATTGACCCCAGAAGCGTTGGAGCGTGAGCCGAGCCGCTCGGCTCGGTAGGAATTTTTCGGGTGGTCGGTCTCTCTTCTCGGGTATGCAACAGCCGGTACCGTCCCTCTTGTCAGAGTTTTTCCGGACAAAGCTCTTCATTATTAGAAATATCCCCGATACCTCGATTCTTCCATTTGCAGCACACTCTCGTTTAGGTCGCAAAAGTGTAGCTTCCCTGCGGCTCGGATGATAAGAGGCTCCCTGGCGATCGGAGAGCGAGTGATGAGAGCGACATCGAGAGCCGTGTCTTTAGGGAGGAACGCGGGAATTTCTCCGATTTGCGGTCAAGAAGGTCAGCACCGGCTTTGATCGTCAGATCTTTCTAGCAAAAAGGTCGAGTGAAGAAATCCGAATTCGATCTTCATCCGTACTAGAGATTAAGGTGATCAAATTGGCGGCTGCCTGGTTTACTCCCGTCAGACCGGTACACAAATTCTACAAGGAGAGAGAAACGTGGACAACTTGAGTACACTCATTAACAGAAGAGTCTCACGTCGCAAGTTTCTGGCTGGAGTTGGGGTCGGCGCGGGAGCGGTCGCGACACTGAATCTTTCCGCATGCAGCAGTTCAACCAAACCCACCACAACATCAACTCCGTCGGGACCGACTGATGCCGACGTCCTGAACTTTGCTCTTAATCTGGAATATCTTGAGGCACAGTTCTACCTTTACGCGGCGACGGGTTCGGGACTCCAGGCCACCGATACCACTGCGGGCTCCGCTTCGCCCTACCAGACCGTGGGTACGGTGACTCTGGGCAATGCTGCCGCAGTTCCAGGACTTACCCCAGCACAGCAGGAGATCCTGAACGAGATCGCTTACGAGGAGCAGGAGCACGTTCGATTCCTTCGCAGCGCCCTCGGGACAGCCGCGGTGCCAATGCCCGACATCGACCTCTCGTTTTTCGGTCCACTGGCCGTTGCTGCCACGATCACCACAGCCGCCACTGGGGCGGGCTCCTTCAATCCCTTTTCTAGCTTTGACTATTTTCTCGTGGGTGGCTTCATCTTCGAGGATGTGGGTGTAACCGCTTACTCCGGCGCAGCGCCGCTGATCAGTGCAGCAGGCGTCGCTGCTGGCTATCTCACCGCAGCCGCGGGCATCCTCGCCGTCGAGGCCTACCACGCCGGCTACATCCGCACATCGCTCACCGGGCGAGCCATCGCTGCTGGTTCAGAAGCCGCATATTCGTACCTCGGCGCTGCCAATCTGGTGGAGGATCTGCGCGCGACACTCACCATCGGTGACAGTGCAGCTCCTTCCACGGCAGGGTCGGTGGAGACGTTGCTCACCTTGCCGCCAGCCACCACGCCGGCGTCGAACACCACGGCGAGTTCGATCGTCGCGGCGAGCCCGATCACGGCCGTCGGCTTCGCGCGTACCGTGAACCAGGTCCTGCACATCGTTTACGGTTCGCCAACGGTCGGCGTCGCCAGCGGCGGGTTCTTTCCCAGCGGCATGAACAGCATTTTCGCCACCACCACAGCCTAGGCGGGCACCTATTCCACAAAGGAGAAAAGTTCCATGGCAAGTCAAGAGACTCAAGTTCTGGATGAGATCATCGCCGCGAATCGGCGCAAGATGCTGACTCTCGGCGTAGCGTCGCTCGCAGGCTTGGCAATAGCCGGAGTGAGCGCTCCCTGGGCAAACGCCCAAACTGTTGCCTATACGGACTCGGACATTCTTAACTTCGCCCTCAATCTTGAATATCTAGAGGCGAACTTCTACTACCTGGCGGCTTTTGGCACGACCATCGATGTGGCAAACGCCGCATCGACGGCAGCCGGCGCCCTTCAAATCACGCTCTCGGGAACCGTGGGTACTCCGGGCACCGTTTCGGGAGGCAGGCAGGTCCCCTTCACGACCATCCCTGTTGCGTCCTACGCGATTGAGGTAGCCGTTGAAGAGGGCAAGCATGTCCAATTACTGCTGACTGCGCTCGGCAGTTCTGCCGTTGCCCAGCCTGCCATCAACTTGGGCTCGTCCTTCGGGACGCTCGCCGCCGCGGCGAAGATCCCCAACGGTGCGAGCTTCAGCCCCTATGCCAGCGATGATGACTTTCTCGTTGGAGCCTACGTATTCGAGGACGTGGGAGTCACGGCCTACCATGGGGCGGCCTCGTTGCTCACGATGTCCGCAAACCTCATCACAGCGGCCGGTATCCTTGCGGTCGAGGCCTATCATGCCGGTCTCATCCGCACCACCATCAACTATATCGATCCAACCGGTGCGAGCATTGGTGGCTACACCAACCTGATTTCGACGCTCCGGGCATCACTTTCAATGGCCGGTTTGCTCGGTGTGGCGCCCAGCCCATACGACTCAAGCCCCGACGATTATGGCTTGGCGGACTTCTCGGTTTCGCTCGCAGGCGCCCCCAATGCAACGGCAACCCGTCTGACCGATGCCGATCCCACCAACGTTGTCGCCTTCGCCCGAAATACCACCCAGGTTTTGAACATTGTCACCGGCGGCGGCGCGGTCAACGGAACCACCGCCGTCAGTCCTGCCGTGGGAGTGTTCTTCCCAGCAGGTATGAACGCAGGTCCTAACGGCTTTAAATAGAAGCAAGCAGCAAACGATGGTCACGAGATCTCGGCAGCGCGAACCAGACCGGACGGGACCAACAGCGATGATGTTCTAAGGATGGGCTGGCGGCGATCCTACCGCCGCCAGCCTAGGTTGTTCTTACACTCTGTTCAGTAAGACCCGGAGAACTTAAATGTTTGAAGGATTGTTTCAACCGATGCACCTGGTGATTAGCTTCTCGTCTGACGATGCTGTTGGGCGGTCGCCTTAATTACTGGTCTGTGGCCGAGCAACAACCGGCCTCACTGAAGGATCACGACCGAACCATGCCCTAAGAGATGAGTATTTGGGTATCCGTTCAGACTCCCCGTTGTTTTTACATCAAACCGCAGCAGGAGAACCGAACCGAAAGGAGGCATTTTCATCAAGACGTCTGCGCTCTGAATCGACAAAGTTGCGGGCTGACAAGCTTGCGTAAACTCAACCATTACTTTCTCCTGAGACATGCAGCAATGCAGAGAATCCTCAGAGTGTGCGAAAAGGAGGATGTCATGAATAAGGAATTAGTGAATTGCATCATTAACAATCCAACGGATCGCCGCAAGTTCATGAAGCGTGTGGGTGCAATGGGAATCGGCGTTGCAGCAGCGACCATGTTGGGCGGCAACTTGGGAAAGATTGAGGCTGCATCCATCACAGACACTGAGGCCGCATCCATCACGGACGCCGATATCCTTAACTTCGCCTTGAACCTCGAATATCTGGAGGGCGAGTTCTATTCAGTGGCGACAACTGGCAAGACATTGTTGGAATTGGGGATTCTCAAGCAAGGGGAAGAGAGCGGTCCCACCACTGGAGGGGAAAAAGTCGACTTCACCGGCTGCTCTCACATAGAATTCGTCGCCAACGCTTTGGCACACGATGAACAAACCCACGTTCTTTACCTGCGCAGTGCGCTCGGTTCCGCGGCAGTAAAAAAGCCCACCATTGATCTCGACACGCTTGGTTACGGATTTAAGGACGTCGATAGCTTTTTGAAGTTGGGAAGGCAGTTTGAGGATGTGGGCGTGAGTGCTTACCTGGGCGCTGCTCCTCTAATTAAAAACAAGACCTACTTGGGCGCGGCGGCAGCCATCATGGCAACCGAAGCCCAACATTCCGGCTCGGTGAGACTGGAGTGTATCGAGCGCGGAGTTGTGAGTCCGGCTGTGGATTCCCTTGATGTCCCCCCAACGCGGAAGACTCCCTACGATGTCGACAAGAATTCGTTGAGTATCCCCGGCACTACGGCGCAGGTGCTCAATATTGTTTATGCTGGAGGGAATTGCTCCGGCGGGTTCTATCCCGATGGCATGAATGGAACTATCATTTGCCAATAACACTGGGAAGGGGCTGGTGGCTTTCGCATCCCGCTGGCCTCGGCCCTTTTTCATCAGTAATCATCGAGTAGAAATGGAGACCCTATGTTTGAAGGATTGTTCCAACCGATGCACCTGCTAATCATCGCCGGAATCGCACTCCTCATTTTCGGCCCCAAGAAACTGCCCGAACTTGGGAAAGGCCTTGGAGATGGGATTCGAGGCTTCAAAGCCGCCATGAGCGGCGAAGAGAAACCAAGCGACGCCGACAAACTTGACGGAGCGAAGAAAGACTCATGATTACAGCAGTGGTTTTCCTCCTCTTCCTTGGGCTGATCGTATTTGGCCCCAAGAAGACAATCGAGATCGCGCAAAGCGTTGGTCGAGTTGTAGCGCAGGTCAAACAGGCCACCAGTCAATTTCAGCCGCAACTACACGAAGAGGTGCATCTTCGCGATAAAGCTGACTCCGCGAGCAAGACATGACGTGCTGTAGATATGCAGTGTGTAAAGGTACTGCTGCCAATTGCCAGCAACCGTCCTAACTAAAGCAGACGGCAGGAGCGCTGATGCTAGGTTGAGGTAGCAAGTTTTTTCCGGCAGGGTCTCTCCTTGGTTCAGGAGGAACCGTCAACCGGGGCCTGGTTCGGCATTCGTCTTGGCCCTTCGACCTTCGGTATTTTTGACGCCTTTGCTGATGAGGCAGGCCGACAAGCACATTTGGCAGGTGCTGTTGCTGCCGCTCTCAAGGAGAGAGCGTTTGATCTTTTCTCAGAGCCGCCACGCATCGAGAAGGGGGACGTTCTGGCCAGCAAGCTAGCCCAGGAGGCCAAGAAAGCTGCATAGAAGCCACTCAACGGCGATTGGTCACGTGTTAGTGGCGGCGTTTTTTGTCGTCGCCGGAACTATGCATTTCGTTGTTCCAGACGCGTACGTTCGCATCGTGCCTCCGGCTTTGCCAGTGCCCCGTTTGTTGGTGGTGCTGAGCGGGATCGCGGAGATCCTTGGCGGCGTCGGCTTGCTTCTCCCCTCTACGCGGCGCGCTGCTGCCTGGGGTCTTGTACTGCTGCTCGTAGCCGTCTTTCCCGCCAATATTTACACCGCTGTCTCCCATGTGCCGTTTCCTGGAATCTTTGGGCAAAGCTGGGTGCAATGGCTTCGTTTACCACTCCAAATCCCCTTGATTCTGTGGACTCTGCGTTTCGCCAGACGATCGAAAGGGGAACTGGCCTAGAGCGCAAAGACAAACAGCTTGAGTAAATTCCTATGATTCGGCTGCCGATACTTAAAAACGAATTGGCCTTTCTACAAAAGCTCCTGCCAGATTTGGAAGCTAGGCTGGATTTGGGTCATCTGGCGATTGAGATCAAGAAGCGGATCGAGAGGATTCGTCAAGAGAGTCGCACATTAGAGCGTGACCACAATTCGAAAGAGCCCTCTTCCCGAAAGATCGTTTCGCAATACTTCTTGAGATAGTAAGCCCTGCGGTGCTGAGTTTGCGGATAACTTCCGGCTTGCCCGTTACCCGGAAAGGTATCGGTGAGGGACGACTGCACGATCTGGAGGTTTTGTGACCCGCGAGCAGCTTCCTTCCGACGGCTGTATCGATAACGAACTTCCAAGGTCGAGGCTAACCGGAACCGTCGTGCCGTTCGCTTCCGATAAAGAGCTCCGCCCCAAAGTTGTAGTAATGGACGCCAGCATGCCCGGAATGAACGGAATTAAGCCGTCAACTCCCATCAGCGAAATCCCGCCAGGCTTAAGTCTCGAATCCTTCGTTGAAACTTCTTGCCACCTCGATAGTCACCTCTACTGTGCTTTGGCAGCATCAGGCCATTCGCATCAAAAATGGCACCGATATTCGATCAGCTTATTAATTCAAGAGGAGAAATATGAAAATCAGAATGTGTTGTATGACCGTGCTTATGCTGGCGTGTTCGGTCTCATTGTTCGCGCAGACCCCCATGTCCGGCGATTCCTCCATGAAAAAGTCAGATGCCATGGGTAAACAGGTGACGATTTCCGGCTGCATCGCCGAAAACGATGGCAAGTACATGTTGAAGAACAAGAAACACCCGGATGGCGTCGAGCTCATGAGTTCCGATGATCTCAAACCGCATGTCGGCCACAAGGTCAGCGTGACCGGGATGATGCAGGGCGATAGCGCAATGTCGGGCGACCAAATGTCCAAAGACAGTATGTCAAAGGACAGCACGTCGAAAGACAGCATGGCGAAGTCAGGATTCAAGGTCACGAGCATGAAGATGGTGTCCGAGCAATGCACCATGCCGGACGCGATGATGAAGCAGTAGCGTATTGCGCTTAAGATGGAAGCGGGTCGCCTGCGAGTGATCCGCTATTCAAATTCACCAAACACTCGATAAATCGAATGGCATTGCCTGCAGACAAGCGAAAGTTTAAAGCCGCCAGCCGCCGTGAATTGCTCAAGCTGCTGCCGTTGGCGGCGCTCGGCGCTTTTGCCGTGCCTAAGTTGCAAGAGCCGCTGCTGAAAAGAGGACTGGCGTTTAGCGACTGGATGTCGGACAAGTTTTTCCGTTCGCATCACCTTGCGCCCACGTTTAAGGCGAGTGAGCTCACACCCCTGGACAAGTTTTATGTCAACACCTTTGACGTGGACGACCCCGAAGTGGACCTCGATCACTGGTCTCTGGCGGTCAGCGGCGAAGTCCGGAAGCCAGGTGGTTACAACCTGGAAGCCATAAAGGCGCTGCCGAAATTTGATCAAAACACGCGGCATATTTGCGTGGAAGGTTGGGATGTCGTCGGCCGTTTCGGCGGCGCCAGGCTCGCAGATTTTCTGACCATGGTAGGCGCTGATCCGCAGGCCCGCTTCATCACGGTTGAGTGTGCCGACAGCTACTATGAATCGGTGGACATGGCTACCGCGCTGCATCCGCAGTCGCTCTTGTGTTACGAGATGTATGACCAGCCGTTAACACGGGAGCACGGTGCACCCTTGCGGCTCCGCATGCCGACCAAAATTGGCTACAAGCAAGCGAAATATCTTACGGCGCTCACAGTCACCAACGTTTTGTCGAAAGTAGGCTACTGGGAAGATCAGGGATACCCCGAGTTTTATTCGATTTGAAGATGAGGATGTATTGAAAACTAAAACCATTCAAATCGACAACGGAAAAAGTCGCACGACGACTGCTGTTTATGAACACCCATACATCGTACGTCTCTGTCATTGGGCCAATACGATCTCGCTTTTGGTGTTGATCGGCAGCGGTTTGCAGATTTTCCGTGCCTTCCCCAGCTTTGGCAGCAAGGTGCCGCAGACAAATTTGATCGACTGGCCCAAATCGCTCGCCATCGGCGGCTGGCTCGGCGGGGCCCTGCAATGGCACCTGACCTTCATGTGGATTTATCTGGCCACCGGCGTCATCTATCTCGGCTACCAGTTGTTCTCCGGCAACTATCGCCAGGTGCTGTTCACTCACCGCGACTTCGCGGGCGTGTGGCCGATGGTGCGCCAGTATTTTTTCTTCGGCCCGAAGCCGCAGCAGCGCGAAGCCTATACCGCCTTACAGAAACAGGCATACACCACAGTCGTGATTTTAGGAGCGTTTTCCGTGCTCACCGGTTTTGCCATTTGGAAACCGGTGCAACTCTCCGGACTGGCCTGGCTGATGGGCGGTTTCCATTGGGCGAGGCTGTTGCACTTCTTAATCATGATTGCGATAGCCCTATTCATCCTCGGCCACCTGGTAATGGTTGCGCTACACGGCTGGCAGAACTTTGTTTCCATGCTGACCGGATGGAAGAAAGATCCGGAATATCTTTCCGAGTAGAAGCAGTTGCAGCCGCAACCTTAGTGAGGGGATGACGCTCTTGCCGGAAAATCCAGCCGAAACCGCCTACGAAGCGGAGCTGATACAGCGCATCGAGAGCGGCGAACATGATTTGTTCTATCGCCTGATTCAACCGTACGAGAGACGCCTGTATGCGACCGCGCTCGCGATCGTAAGAAATGAAGCCGATGCCGAAGATATCGCACAGGACGCGATCCTCAAGGCCTTCCGCCACCTGTCGCAGTTTCGCGGCGAGGCCAGGTTCAGCACCTGGCTTCTTCAGATCACCATCAATGAGGCGCGTATGAGAAAGCGCCGCATGACGCTTCGTGCCATGGAATCCATCAGCGATCAGCAAGACGACGAGGGAGACTATATGCCCCGCGAATTCGCCGACTGGCGCGAGATCCCATCGGAGAGCCTGGAGCGAAAGGAAGTCCGCACCGCATTAGTCGAAGCGTTGTCGTCGCTCGGTGAAAAGTATCGTTCAGTATTTGTGCTGCGCGATATTCAACATTTGAGCATCGAGGAAACAGCCAAGGTCCTCGAAATTTCCCCCGGCTCGGTAAAGACACGGCTGCTGAGAGCGCGACTGATGTTGCGCGACTTCCTGAGTCCGGGTCTGAACGGACAATGGAGTGCGAGGCTGGCTTTTGCGAAAGGGAACAAGCCATGGGAATAACCTGCGAAACAATATGGCGCGAGAGTTCCAACTACGTAGATGGAACTCTAAACTCCGATTTGCAGCAGTCGATCGATGAGCACATTAAAACCTGCCAAGCTTGCGCGTCGGTGTTGGCCGGTTTGCAAAACATCGTCACGCTGTACGGCGACGAACGCATGGCCGAACTCCCATTTGGATTTTCCCGACGACTGCATCGCCGTCTCGAGACAAACATGCCTACCACTAGGCGCAGTTTCGTCGGCTGGGCGGTCGCGTTGGCTGCGTCAGTGCTAGCGGTGGGAGGAATCGAGCTAAGCCGTACTTCGCACGAAGTCCCTGACTCAAGCTCTAAACTAGCTCAACAGTTGGCGAAACCAATCCCTCCGGATATGCAGGTAGTAGTATCAGACAAAGGAAAGCTTTTTCATCTAGCGGCATGTCCTTTCATTATTAACCGGGAAACAATTCGGCACATGACAGCGAGCGTAGCCCTCGCGCAGGGGCTTAGTCCCTGCACGAGATGCTTGAGCAAGTATTTGTAAGGTAAAGCAAGCAGGCTTCAGACTGCACCGCTTTATCAGTATTGATCTCCGCCGTAACCGGCGTAGGTTGATTGTCCGCATTTGCTTGAATCATCGAATTCGTAAAATTGCGGGTGCTAGGCTGCGCCGTTACTTGATCGATGGCGGACTCGTCCAATGTTCTTGAGCGACAGCATCCGGCCATGCCGAGCCTACCGGTAACAAGGTAAGCCAAGTCTCTGCGAGCTTACCGTCTGCAATCCGATAGGCCTGCATACCCGCTTGACTTTGGGCCTCGCCGGTCTTTGCTTCCGTCCATCTGAACGCGAAGCGAAACCAGGGACGGTCTCCCGAGAACGAATGATCGCAAACGACCACACGAATATCCGGCCTCTCCTTGCGGATGTTGGCGATCTCCGCCGCGTAGGCGTCTCGTGTCATCGTCCGATCGCCCTTCTGGTCGTGGCGGATATATGTCTCAGCAACGCAGCTCGACACCAGATCGAACTTGCCTTCGTGCCAAACCTGCTCCCATCGGTTGAAGAGGTCGATCATTTTAGAATCATTGGGTATTGAATTCATTTCTCCTGGATAACTTGCCGTTGATTTCAGGTGACTTGCCCACACCGAAGTGCAACTGGCTCCAGAAGCGCAATTAACAATGTGATACAAGCGGTGCGGCTCATCACTCGTCTTCCGTCTGCTTTTGGTCATTGTGGCAGATTCGTCTAATGTTCGCCATTCGCCATAGGGACTTTGATTTCCACCCGTTTGCCATCAGATTATCGAGTAGTACGGAAGAACAATATCCAGGTTTCGCCTTGAGCACGCTTTTCCTTTTTTAGCCACCCGCGTTGATGTCTCTGCGCGATGGTCGTCTCTCCTTGACTGCGGATCAAGAGGGGCAACGTTAGATTTGTCTGGTGAAATAGCGCGCTGATGGGGTGAGATCTGTCTTTAGGCAAGTTTCGTTTGCACCCCAGTGGTAGTTTCCGGTTTGCCGACAACACACGCGGAATCCCCGCCTCCGGATACAACGTGACTGCACGGGCTATAATTACGCCCACGGATGGACCTCACCCCTGGCGCGAAACTTGGTCCCTATGAAATCCAGTCCCCGCTGGGTGCGGGTGGCATGGGAGTGGTCTATAAGGCAGGGGACACTCGCCTCGGCCGGTTTGTCGCCATCAAATTTCTGCCCGATAGCGTGGCTCACGATTCCGCGGCGCTGGAGCGCTTTCGCCGCGAAGCTCGGGCCGCGTCAGCCCTGAACCATCCCAATATTTGCACTATTCACGACATCGGCGAACACGATGGCCGCGCTTTTAGGGTCATGGAGTTCCTCGATGGTCTAACGCTGAGCCACTTCATCGCGGGTCGTCCAGTTGAAACGGACAGGCTTCTCCCCATCGCGATTGACATCGCGGACGCTCTCGACGCGGCTCACAGCGAGGGCATCGTGCATCGCGACATCAAACCTGGAAATGTTCTTGTAACCCGGCGCGGCCACGCCAAGATACTCGACTTCGGTCTGGCGAAAGTGACCGGCAAGACCGCCGCGTCCAGTAGCGATGCTGAGACCATCGCAGATTCGGATGCCCTGCACTTGACCAGCCCCGGAGCGATGTTGGGAACGGTCAGTTACATGTCGCCGGAACAGGTGAAGGCCAAAGACCTGGATGCCCGCACAGACCTGTTCTCCTTCGGCGCCGTGCTCTACGAGATGGCAACTGGCAAGCTGCCGTTCGAGGGATCGAGTCCGGGAGAGATTTGCAGTGCGATTCTGCGCGATGAACCTCCGCCCCCGTCTCAAGTAGATCCGCAAATCGTTCCGGGGCTGGAAACAGTCATCCGAAAGGCGCTGGAGAAGGACCGCAATCTTCGCTATCAACACGCCTCGGAGGTGCGGGCCGACCTGCAGAGGCTGAAGCGCGATACCGACCGCGGCGGTTATCAAAAGCCTGCGACGTCTGCGCCGGCAACGACACCATCCACCACGAAAGTGGCAGTTGCGAAACCGCGAGAACTGACCATGCGGATGCCCGCCACGAAGTTGTGGCGATCCATCGGCGGGTTGGCAGCGCTGTTAGTGGCTGCCCTGATCGCTCGAGGGGTCTACTCCCGGATGGGCGGAAAACAGACTCTCACCGACGCAGACACTGTACTCCTGGCGGACTTCACGAACAAAACCGGCGACCCGTTGTTCGACAGTACGCTGAAGATTGCGCTGAATGCGGCTCTCACCGAATCACCCTTCGTAGACGTGCTTTCGAGTGACAGGGTCCGTGCCATATCGAAGCAGATGGGTCTGCCGTCCTATGCGAACCTCACCGCCGGTCAAGCGCGCGAGCTTTGCAAACGAGCGAGAAGCAAGATGTACGTCGCAGGTTCGATTGGCAGCGCGGACAGCAAGTACGTCGTAGCCCTGAACGCTGTGAACTGCCAAAGTGGCAAGACTGTGGCCCATGAGGAAATGACTGCGGCCGGCAAGACAGACGTCCTCGATACGATCGGGCGAGCTTCCAAGAAATTGCGCGCTGAACTCGGAGAGCCGCCGTCGACAGTCCAGAAGTTCGACGTGCCCTTGTCTGAGGCAACGACTCCCTCTCTCGAGGCACTGAGCACATATGCGAGCGCCCTGAAAGCATACAACGAACAAGGAGTCCAGGCAGCTCTCGCGCTTGATCAACACGCCATTGAACTTGACCCCAGTTTTGCAATGGCGTATTACGACGTGGGCGACGACTACTTCAGCCTCAACCAACTAGGACGCGCCAGCCAGTACTACACCAAGGCGTTCGAACTGAGGCAACACGCCAACGATCGTTCGAAGCTCCTGATTACTGGGAACTACTATTCCACCGTGACGGGCGAGCATGACAAGGCGGCGCGAACTTTCCACGAGATGATTGAGACGTACCCGCGAAGCGCGACAGCGTACTTCAGTCTTGGCGAAGAGTATGCCGCCTTAGGACAATATGAAACCGCTGCTGAAATGACTGCCAAGGCGCAGGAGCTTGGCCCCGGCGACGTCCCTGCTTACTCCAATCTGACTGGTTATCAATTGGCGCTCCAGCGCTTCGGCCAGGCCCGCGCAACGATTGACCGCGCGAAGGCGCACGACATGGATGGCTACATGTTTCGCCTTCCGCTTTATGCGATGGCATTTCTTGGCGGCGATTCCTCAGGTATCGCGGAACAGCAGCAATGGCTCGCCTCTCACCCTGATTCGAAACACTATTCTCTTTCGCTCGCGTCCGACACTGAGGCTTATGGAGGCAAATTGACGGCAGCACGAGAGCTGACGAAGCGTTCGGCAGAAGCCGCCATCACTGCTGACAGCAAGGAAAATGCGGCGATCTGGTGGGAGAATGCCGCCTTGCGCGAAGCCGCTTCTGGGGATGCATCGCAAGGCGCACAAGATGCCGCCGATGGACTCAAATTGGCTCCCGGGAGTCAGGGAGTGGGTGTTGAAGCTGCGCTCGCGTTCGCCATGGCCTCGGAGAATGGCCGAGCCCTATCCTTGGCCGAAGACCTGGACAAGCGGTATCCGCTCGATACCCAGATGCAGTCACTTTGGCTGCCTGCTATTCGCGCACAACTGGCGCTGAATGGAAAGAATCCGGCGCACGCCCTTCGCGTTCTTCTGCAGACGGTTGAGTCGCCTATGGAGTACGGGACGATCTTGTTCACGAATAACCCATCGTGTCGATATCCGACCTACATTAAGGCTCAGGCTTATCTGGCTTCAGGACAAGCCGCAGACGCCGCCACCGAATTTCAGAAGATCATTGATCACGCCGGCATGGTTTGGAATTGTTCAACGGGAGCGTTAGCTCATCTTGGTCTGGCTCGCGCAAATACGCTGGAATCGAAGAAGACGAAGGGCGCAGTCGCGGACTCCGCCCGTGTACGCGCTCTAATTCAATACAAACAGTTCCTCGATCTCTGGAAAGATGCTGACCCCGGCGTTCCGATCTTCAAGACGGCAAAAGCCGAATACGCAAAGCTACTCTAGCCAGAGCTAATGTCCGCAGGAATATTCGACTCCAGCTTTGCTTTTCCTGGCGGATGACGGGCAACTCTGATGTAACCCGATTAGGTAAGGATTGCCGACTACAGGGAAGTTGTTCGGTTGTGGTGAATTCGAGTCGCTGCCATGGCGCAAACGTCACGACGCGAATGTTAACAAAACCGGCTCTACAAAGGCGGGCAGATCGGCTATCGGCGGTTTACTCACGAGTGGCAACGACGACCCTAGGGCGAAGCCGCCGGAACAGCTTCAGGATTCCGGCAAGGGTGATTGCTCGGGTTGCGGTTGCAGCTTTCGCCTCAGGACCAACGCGGAGAACAGCGTGATGACGAGCCCAATCGGGAAGGGATGAATGAACGTGAGCACTGCATTGAAGAATGGGTTTTTGTACAGCTCTTTGTATTTTCTGACCTGCTGAAGTTTTTCCTGGACGGCTGCCGGGCTCGCCCCCGAGGCGGTGAGCTTCTGAACCAAATGAGCGCCATATGCGTCCCAGAAACCAGGCAGGAAGTTGTAGTAGATCACTTCCCAGGTTACGACATAGATGAGGCAGGATATCAGCGTAATGGAGAGGCCGACGGCAAAAGCCTTTAAAAAGGTAATCTGGCCATCGCCGATGTTGTCCCGGTAGGTTCGGATGCCGACAAACACCATCAAGAACGAGAGCACGATAGAGGTGTTGCCGATGATCGCGCCGCGGTCGAAGCCAATCCTGCCGCCGAAGGTCACCAGCGCTATCATCATCAGCGAGGAGATAGCGCCGGAAATCAGCCCGAAGGTGACGATGATCTTTCTCATATTTTCGTAATATCTTTATCCGATCTTGACCTTTCCACGTATGATGCCGGCGCCATGCTCATACGGGCTCAGCGACCAGCCACGTCAGCTGGCGACTTGGATGCCGCTGTGATAACTACGATCAGGTTATCGCCTGCTCCGGGGTGAGTCATCCCAAGATAATCGAGGTTCGGTTGGGCATCAAACCCGATGTCTTTCGTTGTCATGTTCGGCGCATAAAACATCAAGTGCGGAGGGAAAATGCCAGTGCTGTGCTCGGGGATCGCGCTCAAGCGGTTCCGGCTGGACATCATGTAGAGGAACCCCGGTTTGCTGGGATACTGGTAACGGCCTTCCTTATATCCGCTGGCGGCGTCTGCCTTGATTTCGGCCTCGGACTTGCCGTTTGTGCGCAGCTCTTCACCGTGCATGTAGACAAGCAAGAGAGTGCGGCTGCCTTCGGCGTCGAAGCACTGCGGCTCAATGGTTGTTTCTGCGGGCTTTACGAAATGCCGGCCAACAAAACAGCTGAAGCCGTTAGTGCCTTCGCGCGCTTTCTCGTAGCCTTTGGGACCGAGAACATAAACTGCGGCTTTACTGGATACCTCGGCCGGGGCGGCGCTTTCAGCGAGTGCGACCTGCTGGTCACGTGGCATGGAGGCGTCGTAGATCCGGGGAAGTTCCCGGGCGGTTGCGGGAAAGAGTGCAGTGCTTGAAAACAAGCCGATCGACAGAGTACCCATGACAAAGACCTTCATCGAATGCAGAGACTTCATGTTCTCTCCTTTTTTCAAGAAGTTCATGTTTTCACAAACTTCATGTTTTCATAAACTTCGTGTCGCTCGTGTTGAGCGCGGTTCAACATACCGCATAAGGCCGGGTCGCTGTCGTCATCCTTTTGGCTGATTTTGCCGGCGGAGAGAAAAATCATTCGTTTGGGGGAACGGTTATTGGCGCGAACCGTGCTCGTGCACGAGTAAATCAGGGGAGAAGGCCGAATTCCTTGCCGAGTTGCACCGCTTGCGTTCTTCGTCTCGCCCCGAGCTTGTCGAAAACACGGCTGGAATGGGTCTTCACCGTGCTCTCGCTCACAAAAAGCTTCTCGGCGATTTCGCGGTTGCTCAGGCCTTGCGCGATCAGTTCTAGGATCTCAAGCTCACGGCGGGTAATATGGAGGT
>Ga0209420_1000619_pt1 | contig 18094 bp, 16 predicted proteins | sample BlaSpr_A8_OM1_O1_FD_187972 | JGI IMG/M metagenome (GOLD analysis project Ga0209420, IMG submission 187972) | Forest soil microbial communities from Thunder Bay, Ontario, Canada - Black Spruce, Ontario site 2_A8_OM1_O1 (SPAdes) (version 2) | ecosystem: Environmental > Terrestrial > Soil > Boreal... | reverse complement strand
GCGATTGCGCGGATTCTCCGGCCGGCGGAACAGCAGGGTGAATCATGAGACGGCGCGAGCGCATGATGGAGGATCTCGACCGGGACATCTGCGAGCACATCGAGATGGAGACCCAGGACAACATCGGACGCGGAATGTCGCCCGAGGAAGCGCGCCGTGCAGCATTTCTCAAGTTCGGCAACCTGACGCGGGTGAAGGAAGAGACGCGTGAGGTGTGGAGTCTTATTTGGTTGGAGCAGTTGTGGCAGGACGTTAGATATGGACTAAGGATGTTGGCGAAGGCGCCGGGGTTTACCGCCGTCGCGATGCTGACGCTGGCGCTGGGAATTGGTGCTAATACAGCGATTTTCAGCGTCGTCAACGCGGTGCTTCTCCGGCCGCTCGCCTACAAAGACCCGCAACAGCTCGTGGTGATCCTCCACAAGGGACACAATCCTGTCGCCCCGGCTAACTTCCTGGATTGGAGGGCGGAAACGCACGTCTTTGAGCGAATGGGTGCGGCGGAAGCCTGGAGCCCTGACCTGACGGGTCGCGGCACTCCGGAACATCTCGAAGGGCTACACCTTTCCTCTGACTTGCTTCCATTGTTGGGCGTCCAGCCAGAGTTGGGCCGTTTTTTTTCGCGGCAAGAGGAACACCTGGGGAGCCAGCACGTAGTGGTGCTGAGCCACAAGCTGTGGGAGGACCACTTTGCGGCCGATCCGAACATCGTGGGCCAGTCGATTGCACTGGACGGCGAGAGCTTCATAATCATCGGGGTGATGCCCGCAAGTTTCCAGTTCGCTCCCTTTTGGCAAACTAAGGCCGCGTTATGGGCTCCTCTGGTGCTTGACGCGCGGCAGACGGACCGAAGAGGGGGTTCGCTCCGCATCTTCGCCCGGCTCAAGAGCGGGGTGACGCTGCGGCAGGCCAGGACGGAAATGGCTGGGATTACCGCACGGTTGGAGGCCAGTTATCCCGGCACGAACCACAATATTACCGTCACATCTTTGCAAGAAAAGGTTGTTGGCGGGGTTCGTCCGGCGCTGTGGTTGCTGCAGGGCGCAGTCATTCTGGTGTTGCTGATTGCATGCGCCAATGTCGCGCACCTACAGTTGGTGCGCGCCGCTTCGCGGCGGAAAGAAGTGGCCGTGCGAAGCGCCCTGGGCGCGTCCCGGGGGCGAGTCGTCCGGCAATTGTTGACGGAAAGCGTTGTTCTGGCGCTTGCCGGTGGGATCTTTGGCCTGTTGCTGGCGTATGAAGGTGTGCGATTGCTGGTAGCCCTTGCCCCTGCGAATATTCCGCGCGTCGATACAATTCGCATGGACGCGAGCGTCTTCGGTTTTATGTTGGTGGTAACGCTGGTCACGGCGGCGGTCTTCGCCGTGGCTCCCGCATGGAAATCGTCGAACGTCGACCTGAACGACGTTTTGAAAGAAGCCGGCAGAGCCGGCTCTCCTCGAAATCGCTTCCGCAACTTCATCGTGGCGTCGGAATTTGCGTTAGCTCTTGTGCTCCTGGTCGGAGCCGGGCTGGTAATGCGCAGCTTCTTTGGCTTGTTGCGTGTAAATCCCGGCTTCGATCCGCGTAACGTTGTCTCCGCGGTCATTTCCGTTACAGGTTCCCGGGAATCAGAGTCGCACCGCCGCGCGGCGTTCTTTCAAGACGTGACGGCGCGCGTCAACTCGCTGCCAGGTGTGGAATCCGCGAGCATGATCAACCATTTGCCGTTGCACGGCGACATCTGGGGATTCCCGTTCGCAATCGAAGGACGTGCTCCCGGACTGCCGGGAGAAAGTCCGGTGGGAGCGTTTCGCGTGGTATTGCCGGGCTATTTCCATACCATGCGAATTCCCATCCTGCAGGGACGCGACTTCACGAGCGGGGACGTTCTGGGAGCGCCCCATGTGGTGATCATCAACGAGTTTATGGCCCGCCATCACTGGCCAAATCAGGATCCGATCGGCCAACGGATTTCCACCGATGACCCGCGCGATGCCGATTGGTTCACGATCATCGGGGTCGTCGCCGATTCGAAGCAGTCGGACTGGGCTGGCGCAATCTGGGAAGAAATGTACTTCCCATTTTTGCAGAGCCGCGGCAATCTCGAAGGGCCAAAATCTTCGGTCGCGTACATGACGCTGGTCGTACGCACATCTGCAGACCCTTTCGCTATCGTGCCCGCAATCCGTCAGGCGGTGTGGTCCATCGATAAGAATCTTCCCGTTTCAGACGTGATCACAATGGAGCAGGCGATCGGCGAGCAGGTTGCCGAACCTCGCTTTTACGTGGTGCTGCTTGGGATTTTCGCCTCCATCGCGATGGCCTTGGGCGCGGTTGGAATCTACGGCGTCATCAGCTACGTGGTGGCGCGGCGCACTCATGAGATCGGCATCCGCATGGGCCTGGGTGCGCGGCGTCGCGACGTCTTCCTCATGGTGGTCGGCCAAGGAATGCGAATGGCCGTGGCGGGCGGGGCAATCGGCCTTGTGGCATCTTTTTTGTTGACGCGTTTCCTTCGCACGCTACTTTTTGCCGTGCAGCCTACCGATCCAATGACGTTCGTGGCGGCTGCGGTCTCACTGGCGGTCGTGGCTCTCCTAGCGTGCTGGATACCGGCGTGGCGGGCGATGAAGATTGAGCCGATGGCGGCGCTGAGGCATGAATAGTTCCTTGCGCTTGTGAATAAACCCGGAATTTCAATCTTGATACGGGCGCCACGAAACCGCCGATAAAGGTTCCAAGATCGTCCGCTTCGGCGCGCCATTTTTTCTCTGAGATCGCCTCCAGTTGAAATCGCCCGATTACGGGCCGTGCCCGATACGCACAGAGCTCTACTTTTTCCGGAGGGCCAAAGCAAACCCGGATAGAATCCCACAATTATTCAGGCTGCCATGACGTTCCTGCAGGAGGAAAATTATCCATGAATCGCAAAGTCATCACGATCGCCGCAGCATTTATCCTCGGCGTCCTCGTAACATTCAGCGTAACGAGCGTAACGGCTCCGCCGCCCGCGAATGCGCAGGCCATCAGTCCGCTTGCCGCCGCTAGGTTAAATGCGCTCGAAAAGCGCGTAGCGATCCTCGAAAACCAAGCCGCCAAGAACAGTCAGGCTTCTACAACGGGCGGCCAGTTGAATTCCGGGACGTCCTCAGCGACGACTTCGGCGGCGTTACAGGGCGCGCAGATCAATCAGGTGGTGGTTCTACAACAGCAGGTGAACACGTTGCAGGCGCAGTTGCAGAAGTTGCAGTCGCAATTTGCGAACCACTATCACACTTGGACCACAACCACCGATGGCGGTCCCGGCCGCGCGGTCATGACCATTCTGAATTGCCAGGGCTACGGCAAGCCGTGTACCTCCGCGACCAGCCTGAACGAAGTGACCGTGCTCACGCCTTCCAATGTTCCTCCGGGTCCGCCGCAGACCTCCACGACTAAGACCTCGGGTCCGGTCACGGCACCGAATAACTAGAGTTGTCGCAGACGGCGTTCTCGCGCTGGCGCGCCGACAGCTTCTCCGCGAGCTAAATTCGCGCTTTTTATTTGCCCGCTCAACCCCGCATCTCCCAACGCGTAGGGTTTGTGTTAAAACGATATCCGCCGAGAGAGGGAATATGCGCAGCGGAATGATTCGAAGCCGCACATGGTGCGAGGTGTGCGTGTTGGGGCTTTTCTTCGCACTGGCTTCCGGCGCCGCCCAAGCGCAGCAAAAACGCATCATCATCGCGGTGGATACCGTGCTTGATGGCCGCGGCAACATCCTTCACAACACGCGAGTCGTCGTTGAAGGCTCGAAGATCGTCGCCATCGACGCGAAGGCCGCTCCGGTGGACTACGACTTCCGCGGACTCACCCTGCTCCCCGGATTGATAGACACGCACGTGCACCTCACCTGGCACTTCGATGAAAATCACAAGTCCGTCAATGGTGGCGAAAAGCCGGAGATCGCGGCGCTCTACACCGCAGAAGATGCGTGGGTCACGCTCGAAGGTGGTATCACCACGGTACAAAGCGTCGGCGCCGCCATGGACGGTCCCGTGCGTGACCGTATCGCCCAAGGAGTTCTTCCTGGCGCCCGCGTGCTCACTTCTTTACGCCAGATCACCAATCAAAGCGGCGATCTCGATGCTCTACGCGCGCTCGTACGACAGACCAAGGATGACGGCGCTGACCTGATCAAACTATTTGCAACCACCGGACTAGGCGCGGGTGGAAACCAAAGTATGAGCGATGAACAAATCCAGGCCACCTGCAGCGAGGCCAAGGCCGTCGGCTTGCGCACGCTCGTCCATGCCATCGGCGATAGCGGCGCGCGGGCCGCTGTGCTCGCCGGGTGCACCTCGATCGAACACGGCACGTTCCTCTCCGATCAAACGCTCGATCTGATGGCGCAGCGCGGCACCTATTTCGATCCGAATCTGCTCGTCCTGCACAATTATCTCGATAACCGCAACGGCTTCACCTTCACACCAGCCGTCCTTGACACGCTCGCCAAAGCGATTCCGCAAACCGCGGACGTCCTGCAGCGCGCCCGCGCCCATCATGTGAAAATTGTTTTTGGCACCGATGCGGTCGCCGGTTCGCACGGCCGCAATGCCGAGGAGTTCATCTATCGCGTGCAGGAAGCCCACGAAAAGCCCATGGACGTGCTGATAAGCGCCACGTCACTTTCGGCGGAATCGCTCGGCATGAGCGATCAAATCGGCTCAATCGCGCCCGGCTACCAAGCCGACTTGATTGTGACGGATGGCAACCCAATGGATGACATCACCGCCGTGCGCCGCGTCGTCTTCGTGATGAAGGGCGGCAAGGTGTACCGAAACCTTGCGAGGACGGCTATCCCGCTTTCTGACGCGCCACATGCCCAGCAATAGCGCAGCACCAAACTTTTCCCTCGCGATGATTCAATCGTCGCTCGCCTTTCCGCAATCCGTCGCAAAAAGTATGCCTTACCTGTTGCATTCTCCAACCGGATGTATATCATGAGGCGCTTTGGACGGGTCTGTTCGTACTGCCGAACCTAATTCTCTCGGGTCCCAATGCGGCTCGCGGCCCCCAATTTTTGGAGCGGAGGAGATGCGGAAACGAAGCGGTTGTAAGGGTTCAACCCCGGTAGCTGCGGCCTTTGCTGTTGCCCTCGTAGCTTTAACAGTCATCACCACTTACCTTTTTGTCGTCAAGCCCTGGTGGTTTCCGAAATCCATCACCGATGTGGGCAATGAAATTGACGCGCAGTTCATGCGCACACTATGGATCACCGGGATCATCTTTATCCTGGCGCAGCTCATTTTGGCGTGGGTGATTTTCCGCTATCGCGCTCATGGTCGCGAACGTGCCAGCCATTTCGAAGGCAATGCCGCCATGGAAATCATCTGGACGATTGCCACGGTGGTTCTCTTTGTCGGTTTGGGGCTTTATGGTGAGGATGCCTGGGCGAAGGTCCACTACCAGCCGGCGGCCGCGGGCGATCTCCAAGTCGAGGTCACCGCGCAGCAGTTTGCCTGGAACTTCCGCTATCCCGGCGCCGACGGCAAGTTCGGCCGCATCAAGCCTGAGCTCGTAAGCGCTTCCACGGGGAACCCGGTCGGGTTGGACCGCACCGATCCGGACGGGAAGGACGATGTCGTCTCGCCCATCATCGGCGTTCCTGTGAATCGCGAAGTGGAATTGATCCTTCGTTCGCAGGACGTAACGCACAGCTTCTTCGTCCGTGAACTTCGCCTGAAACAAGATGCCGTGCCCGGCATGTTGATCCACATTCATTTTACGCCGACCGAGGTCGGCGATTATGAGATCGCCTGCGCCGAGCTATGTGGTTTGGGCCATTATCGGATGCGTAGCTTGCTTCGCGTGATGAGCCAGGACGACTACGATCGGTGGTTGAAAGATACGGCGGCAAATCAGTGAAACGCATCGAGGCCAAGGAGATCGTAGATGGCTTCACACGCTGAGGCGGTGCATGCGCATGTCCACTCCGCACCGACGGGGTTCATCCGCAAATATATCTTCAGCCTAGACCACAAGGTCATCGGGATTCAGTACTACTTCCTGGCGCTATTCTCGGTGTTTCTTGGGATGTCGCTTTCTCTTCTGATGCGCATCCACTTGGTCTGGCCGGCGATCCACCTGCCATTCACTCCCGGTGGCCAGATGACGCCCGAGCAATACCTGGCGCTGCTCACCATGCACGGCACCATCATGGTTTTCATGGTGCTGACCACCGCGCCGCAATCGGGCTTTGGCAATTATTTTCTGCCGATTCAGATTGGCGCTGAGGACATGGCCTTTCCGGTTCTGAACATGCTTTCGTTCTGGACCACGTTTGTCTCACTCGTCGTCATGGTGGCCGCGTTTTTTGTTTCTGGCGGCGCGCCCATCGGCGGTTGGACGTCCTATCCTCCGCTTTCCGCTCTCGGTGAAATCGTCGGCCCGGGACAAGGCGCCGGTCAAACTTTGTGGATCGTTGGGCTTGCGATTTTCTGCGCCGCATCTTTGCTCGGCGCGATCAATTTCATTACCACCACGATTGATCTGCGCGCCAAGGGCATGACGCTCATGCGCATGCCGCTCACGGTGTGGGCCTGGCTCATCACTGCCGTGCTTGGATTGCTCGCTTTCGGCGTGCTCCTGGCCGCTTGCGCCTTGCTGTTGCTGGACCGCACAGCAGGCACGAGCTTTTTTGTTCCCGGCGGGCTGGTTGTCACCGACCAGGTCATCACCTGGCACAAGGGCGGCTCACCGATTCTTTGGCAGCACCTCTTCTGGTTTTTCGGCCATCCCGAGGTTTACATCGCCATTCTTCCTGGCATGGGCGTGGCTTCGCATCTTCTTTCCACGTTCTCACGCAAGCCGATCTTTGGCTATCGCGCGATGGTTTACGCCATGCTCTCCATCGGATTCCTCGGATTCACGGTGTGGGGCCATCACATGTTTATCAGCGGCATGAGCCCCTATTCGGCCTTCGCGTTCTCGATGTTAACCATGAGCATCGGCGTGCCCTCCGCCATCAAGACTTTCAACTGGCTCGGCACGCTTTGGGGCGGCCAGATTCGCTTTACCACCTCCATGCTCTTCGCGCTTGGTTTCGTTTCGCTCTTCGTTTCCGGTGGACTTTCCGGACTCTTCCTCGCACAGCCGGCCATCGATCTGGCATTGCACGATACTTATTTCGTCGTGGCCCACTTCCACTTGATCATGGGCGTGGCGGCCATCTTCGGCATTTTCGCCGCCACATATTTCTGGTTCCCGAAGATGTTCGGCCGTTTTTTGAATGAGGGCATCGGCAAGGTCCATTTCTGGCTGACGTTCATCGGCGTCTACTGCATCTTTATGCCCATGCATTTCCTGGGGATTGCGGGCCATCCTCGCCGGTATGCCGACCTGACCGGCGTGCAATATCTCAGCAGCCTGATTCCCGTGCAGCGCTTCATTTCCATTGCCGCCTTTATCACCATAGGATCGCAGCTATTGTTCCTGTTCAATTTCCTGTGGTCTCTTTGGGGTGGTAAGAAGGCCACGGAGATGAATCCCTGGGAGGCGACCACGCTCGAATGGTCCATCCCCAGCCCGCCGCCATTTGATAACTTTGCGGGTCACGTCCCCACGGTCTATCGCGGACCGTATGAGTTCGCCGTGCCCGGCGCTCCACACGACTACATTCCGCAGAACCTGACGCCGGCGGAAGCCGCCACGGGCTTAACAGCTTCCGGCGCCCCGGTAAAGGCCTGAGCGAGGATCATCATGCCAGGCGTTGCCACCACCACCGAAGAGATCGAGCTGCAGATCGACCCCGGCAGAGGCGGCGGTGCTGCCATCCGCGACGGTGGCGATCCGGGCCGCGGTGACGGACAGAGCCCGGCGTATCAGCGCGCTTCGATCACCGGTATCACGCTCGCGCTTGGCGGCATCCTGATGTTTTTCCTCGCGTTGACGAGCTCCTATATTGTCCGGCGTGGGGTCACTACCGATTGGCAAGCGTTTCCCCTTCCGCGCGTTTTGTGGGCGAACACGGCCGTGCTGCTCCTGAGCAGCTTCACCATTGAGATGGCTCGTCGTGCGCTCGGTCGCGGCGCCGTCGCTGCCTTCCGAAATCTTTGGGCGCTTACCAGCGGGCTGGGGCTCATTTTCGTCGGCGGGCAATTGCTCGCTTGGCGAGAGTTGCGCGCCGAGGGCGTGTTCCTCTCGACAAATCCGAGCAGTAGCTTTTTTTATGTACTTACGGCGCTTCACGGACTGCATTTGCTTGGCGGGATCGTCGCGCTGGCTTACGTCGCGCTGCGTTCGTGGCAAGGCTCCAAAGTCGGCCGCGCCACCGGCGCCGAAGTGGCCGCGATCTACTGGCACTTTATGGATGGGTTGTGGGTTTTTCTGTTGCTACTTCTAACCCTCGGACGGTGATCTGTGCATGACGTGAATCCCGAATCGTTGAGTTCGCCCTGGTCGGGCGGCACATTGCCATTCGCCACTGGCTCGAAAAAGCTGGGCATGTGGCTGTTCATCGCTTCCGATACGCTCACATTTTCGGCTTTGCTGGTCGCCTATACGTACTCGCGCTTGAGCAATCCTGATTGGCCGCGGCCCTTTCCATTCAGCCCCTCCATTTTGTATTCCACGGTGATGACCATCGTGCTTCTCGCTAGCAGCTTGACCATGGTGATGGGCGTACGCGCCGGCACGCGAGGTGATCGCGCTGCCGTGGTGAAATGGATCCTGGCCACTATGGCCGGCGGCCTGCTTTTCGTCGGGCTCCACTTGCGCGAGTGGATGCACCTGATTGACGAAGGTCTCCGCCCCGGTTCGAACCCTTGGGGCGGCTCACCACTTTTTGGAGCGGTTTTCTTCGGCGTCACGGGCTTGCACATGACCCACGTCCTGATCGGCGTGATCTATCTCGGCATCATCGCCATAGGCACGGGTCGCGGAAAATTCACCGCGGAAGATATTGAGGTCAGCGGTCTCTACTGGCACTTCGTAGACCTGGTCTGGATGTTCGTGTTTCCGCTCGTGTACTTGATGTCCGTGCAGTACAAGTAGGCACTTCGCGGGAGGCTGAAGCAGGATGAGCAATCATACGGAAGGCGCGAACGTACACCCAGAAATCCCGGCGAAAACGTTCGCTTGGGTCTGGATTTGCCTGGTATTCATTACGGGTATCGAGGTCTATCTCGCCTACATCGAACTCGAGCCCACGCTCATGTTGGGTATTTTGCTCGGCCTGTCTCTGATCAAGGCCGCGCTGATCATGGCGTGGTTCATGCACCTGAAGTACGAGAAATTCAGCCTGACGCTTATGCTTGTGCCTTCGATTCTATTTTGCATCGCGATGATGGCGGTGTATATTTTCTGGGACGCCGTAAGGCTCGCGCGCATGCGCTCGTTGTAGATACGCTAGAATCGTATAATCGTATAGTGCTGGAGTAGGAGTTCACGAGGATGAAAAGCCTGAGAATTTTCGGTGCGTTTCTGGCGGTTTTGGGTGCGGCACCCGGTGTCTTCGCCCAAGGCTGCGCTCTATGTTATACCTACGCCTCCGCCGAAGGCGCCCACGCGCAAAAGCAACTCGACTTCGGCATCCTCGCGCTTCTGGTCCCAAGTTTGCTTCTCTTCGTTAGCGTATTCCTTCTGCTACTGCGCCGCGCCCACGCCCCTAGCGCCTAGCTCCAAACGAGTTTCCCAAAATTCTTCATGGTAATGGGATGTGCCACTAATGTTGCGGGCGTGCGCGTAATCCAACTTCTACGTGTCATCCCGAGCGCAGCGAGGGATCTGCTTCTAGCTACGGCGCGGCTACGCGTCCGAACCTGTCAGGGAACTCCTTCAGTCCTGCCACTCGTTCATAAGCTCGCCTTCAACGTCCTGGCCACACGCTCGATCTGTTCGTCACTTAGCTCCGGGTAAAGCGGCAGCGAAAGCACTTCTTCTGCGGCCCGCTCTGCCTCCGGAAACGATCCACGCTTGAGCCCATGCCCCGCGAACACCGGCTGCAAGTGCAACGGCACGGGATAATAAACCGCGCTCGCTACGCCACCCTCCGCAAGCGACTGCTTCACGCGATCGCGCCGCGCCAAGCCGCCTGCCACGCGCACGGTATAAAGGTGATAGACATGTTCCATGTGTTCCGGCACATGCGGCGTGACGAGGCCGGGCAGTCCTGCCAGCAGCTCGTTGTAGCGGCGCGCGTGTGACTGCCGCCTTTCCGTCCATGCCTCGAGGTGCCTCAACTTCACGCGCAGCACGGCCGCCTGCAGCTCATCCAGCCTGCTGTTCCAGCCTGCCTCCTCGGCTACATATCGGCTGGATTGCCCGTGATCGCGCAGGCGGCGCAAGCGCGTGGCCGTTTCCTCCGAATTCGATACCACCATCCCTGCATCACCATAAGCGCCCAGATTCTTCGTGGGATAGAAGCTGATACAGCCCGCCGCGCCAAACGAACCGGTACGCGCTCCCCGGTACCTCGCACCGATCGCTTGCGCTAGATCTTCGATCAGAATCAGTCCATGTCGCGCCGCAACCTCAGCAATCGTGTCCATTTCGGCGGGGAGACCATAAAGATCAACAGCGATCACCGCCTTCGTGCGCGTTCGACGCGATTCGATTTCGGCTGGATTGAGATTAAAGGTTTCCGGCAGGATATCCACGAAAACCGGTCGCGCGCCCAACCGCACCACAGCCGTCGCGGTCGCAATAAAAGTAAAGGCGGGGACGATAACCTCGTCGCCCGCGTTCACGCCCAACGCCGCCAGCGCCATCGTTAGCGCATCGGTTCCATTCGCCAACCCCACGCCGTGGCGCGTGTCGCAATATGCGGCCAACTCCCGCTCGCACGCTTCGCCCTGCGGACCCAAAATAAATTGCTGCGAACTCAATACGGCGTCGATTGCGGTGCGAATCTCGCTGTGAATCGCGGCATACTGCGCTTGCAGATCAAGGAAGGGGATGGAGGGTTTGGCCAAGCCAGCGCTACCGCAGGCGGCCCGGCGGATCGGCAGGCTCGGGAATGTGGGGAGCGTGTGCCGGCACCGGCGGATTGGCGGATTTGGAAGGTGCCGGCTGCGGCAGCCCAAGGCCGCGGTTCAATTCGAAATGCTCTTTGGCGCACCGCGGACAATATCCGCGCCCGGTCTCATCGTCCCGCAGGCTCGCCAGGTCGTAGCAATCACAGATACAGTCGCAGTAACCAGTTGTCGAAGCCGTCTTGATGGGCACCAACGCCATGAGTTTTCCCCCGGGTTCAGCGGCGATACTACCGCCGGTTTTGCCGTTTCGCAAGCGCTGGCGCTCACGCGGGCCTAGAAGCTCTTCAGATACGCAAGGCGAAACGGCTGGCTGGCATTGGCGCGAAGCTCGGACCAGGTCGAATCAGGTAATCTCAGGAAAACCTCGACCACTGCTGGGTCAAATTGCGTCCCGGCGCAGCGCTGGATTTCATTCTTCGCTGTTTCGAGCGACAATCCACGCCGGTAAGGCCGGTCGGACGTCATCGCGTCCAAGGTGTCCGCAACGGCGAAAATCCGTGCCCCTAGCGGAATTTCCTCGCCTTTCAGCCCGCGTGGATACCCCGAACCATCGAAGAACTCCTGGTGTGCCAACACGATTTCGGCCACATCGCTCAGGAAGGGAATCCGGCTCAACATTCCGTGGCCGATCTCGCAATGCTTCCGCATCACCACTTGTTCTTCCGGAGTCAGTGGACCCGGCTTACGCAAAATGCTGTCCGGTATTGCCATTTTGCCGATGTCATGCAGGAACGCTCCACGGGCAAACTGCGGCAGCATCTGAATTTCCACGTCCATGGCCTTGGCTAGTGCGAGCGTATATGCCGTCACACGCTTACAATGTCCTTCTGTTTCAGCGTCTTTCAGGTCTAGCGCGCCGCCCAAGGCCTCAAGCGTGTCGTCATAGGAGCGCTCGAGTTGATGCAACGCTCCGCGAAGCTGGGCCGTGCGCTCTTCCACCAACTTCTCTAGATTTCGTTGATAATTGCGGTTTTCCAGCACCAGTTGCCGGTGCTCTAGCGCTCTTCGGACACTGAGAAAGAGCTGATCTTTTTCGAATGGCTTCAGGATGTAGTCGTAGGCGCCGCGGCGAATGGCCTCCAGGGCAGTGGAGAGGTCATGCATCGCCGTGACCATGATCACGGGCAGGTCTTTATCGTATTCGCGCACCCACTCGAGCAGTTTCAGCCCGTCCATCTCGGGCATCACCATATCGCTCAGGACGAGCTCTACGGATTCCCCCAGCAGGTATTCGCGCGCCAGCCTCCCATTCCCCTTGGCCGTACACTTGTATCCCTGGGAATCGAGAAGCGTGGACACGACCTCCCGGATTGCTTCTTCGTCGTCCACGACGAGAATGCGCTCTTTAGCCAAAAAAGGTCTCCCGAGGCCACTATTATATGGCACGGCACACCCTTACCACTGGCTGGTTGTGCTTTTTGAGACCTAAGTGCTAATTTCAGCAACGCCCATTTCCTAGCGAACTCGCGGATCCTGTGGTATTTAAGTGCCTCCTGGCGCCATTCAAATCTCGGCACGCCTCGTATCGCTCTTGGGAACCCAAGGGCTGCTTGCGCTAGGATTGCTGGAAGCCTGCGCGTTTATCAGCCTTTTCTTCCTCTATCGCTATTTATATCAGCAACTTGTGGATAGCTTCCTTCGCTACTGGATCGTGGGCTGGGGCCTGCTCACCGTTTACGGTATCGCACGGCTGGCAGAGATGCGCCAAGACGGCGTCGTTATGCGCGTCGTTGTGGAATCGGCCTTCTTTGCCGCCCTCGCCTGCTTCTTGGCCTCCGTGCTGGACTACCGGAGCCCCGGATGTTCCATCAAAGTGCCTTGGACCATCGGCTTGGCCGGTACGGCCGTCGTCGGTTCGATCGCAGCTTTGCCGAACTTGCCAGGTTGGCTCAAGAGCCTTCCGCCCGTGCTGGACGGGATCGTGCTCTTGACGACTATCTGGGTGCTTTCGCGCAGCGGGACCTCGGTGCGGAGCCATGGCCCGAAATTGCTCGGCGCGGCCTTACTTCTAGCGGGCTTTCATTATATAGACTTAGCCATCCTTCCCTGGCAGCAGTTCTTCTGGTTGGACGAAGTCCTTTCGAATCTGCTTCAAATCGCCTTGGGAGTTGGCGCGGCTGTTCTCGTCCTTGATGCCGCCCGCACCAGAGTTGACGACCTCGACGAAAAGCTCCGGCGCCTGACCCTAATCACTGCTGCCAGTACTCAGACCTTGAGCGTGGACCAAGTGCTCCAGGAAGTGCTCGGGCATCTCGTGGAAACGATCAACGCCACGCACGGCTTGGTGCGTGTGTTGACCGGCGAAGGCGATGAGGCCCAATTCGAAATCCGCGCCGCAGTGGGCTTCACAGAAAGCTACATTCAGGAACAAAGGCGGCTCCCTGCGGATGAGCACTGGCTCAAGAGCCTCCTCGCGCAAAAATCCTCCTATGTCTGCCTCGACCAGCACATGCCGGCGGCACTTCGCCTGCGGATGAAATCGGAAAATGTATCCGCGCTCGTCCTGGTCCGCCTGCCAGGGAAAGAAGCTCCGCTTGGCGTTTTGTGCGTGGGTTCGCAAACGCCGCGTCGTTTTCAGTCGGACGAACTTAGTTTTCTCGTCAATGTTGCGAACCTGCTGGGACTAACGATCCAAAATGTACGGCTATTTGGGAGCGCCACGCTGGCCCAGCGCCAGTGGTCTTATACCTTTGATTCCATTGGTGATCCAATTCTGGTACATGACGATGCCGGACGCATCCTACGTGCCAACCAGGCTTTCGCCGATACCATGGACCGCTCACGGGAGTCCCTGCTCGGCTGGCAGCTCTCTGATATCTTCGCCGCTAAACCGCCAGCTACGTGGACTAGCTGTCCATATTGTGAAGGCTTTGCCGGCAAAGGTGACACCCCTGATCCGTACCTTGGCGGTTTCCTGTTAGCTGCCAATTCCAGCTTTCATGACCAGGAAGGCAATCGGCTGGGCGTGGTACACGTTTTGCGCGACATCAGCGAACGGCAACTCGCCGAAGATAAATACCGCAGCCTTTTCGAAAACGTGCAGGAAGGCGTTTTCATATCGACTCCGGAAGGCCGCTTCGTCGACTTCAACGACGCTTTCCTGCAAATCCTCGGCTATGCCACACGAGAAGAATTACTGCGCGTGCAGGACATTGCCGCCAGCATCTACGTCGATCCCGGTGACCGTGACCGCCTGAAGAAACTATTGAAGGAGCATGGCTCCGTCACCAATTACGAATTTCGCATGCGCCGCCGCGACGGCGAAATCCTCACCGTGATGGAATCGAGCATTGCCACGCGCGACGCCGCGGGCAACGTCCTTGGTTATCAGGGCTTCGTTCTCGACGTCACCGAACGTAAACGCGCCGAACTTGAGATTCGCCGTCGCAATCGCGAACTGATGGTCTTAAATTCCATCGGCCAGACCCTCAACCAGCCCCTCGGCATGCAGGACATTTCCGGCCGCGTGCTTCGCCAAGTCGTCGAGCTCTTCTCTGTGGATATCGCTTCCATCTTCTTGATTCAGCCTAATTCCACGATTCTGCAGATTCTTGCGGGCGCCGGTTTTCGTTCAGGTTACGACCGGAATTTTCCGCCGTTGGCCATTCCGCAAGATCTTTTCGAGCATATCCGCGCCGTACACGCGACGGTCCTTTCCGCCGCCGGTCTGCCGCTGCCTGCCGCCTTCCGTGATTTCGAACAGAAGGAAGGGCTCAACACTTCCTACCTGGTCCTCTTGTGGTCCAAGGGAGACCCAATCGGCTGTCTGCTTCTGGGCTGCCGCCAGCCTCGTGAGTTTTCAAATGCGGAGCTCAATCTTCTGGCATCCGTCAGCAACCAGATCGCGGCTTCGATCGAGAAAATATCGCTTCTCGATGAGACTCGCAAAGCCTACGAAGACCTGCGGCACACGCAGGAACAGTTGCTACAAAGCGAAAAAATGGCGGCGATCGGCCAACTTATTTCGGGTGTAGCGCACGAACTCAATAATCCATTGACGGCCATCCTGGGATACAGCCAATTGCTTTCCTCCGGTGAATTCGTCAACAAGGCCGGCGCCGAATACTCGGAAAAAATATACAAGCAAGCCCGGCGGACGCACCGTATCGTCAACAACCTACTGAGCTTTGCGCGCCAGCAAAAGCCCGAACGCCTTCCGGTGCAAATCAACCAGGTGATTGAAGATACTTTGTCACTGCGCGAATACGACCTGCGCATCAACAATATTCAAATTCATCGCTCCTTCCCCACGGGCCTCTCGCTGCTTTCCGGAGACCCGCACCAGTTGCAGCAGGTATTTTTGAATATTCTGAATAACGCCGTGGACGCCATCCTCGAACGCTCCGACCGCGGCGATATCTGGATACGCACGGCGCAGGAATCGGATCACCTGCTGGTGGAAATTGTGGATAGCGGGCTCGGAGTGGAAAACCCCCACCGCGTGTTCGATCCGTTCTACACGACGAAAGCGGTCGGAAAGGGAACGGGCCTGGGTCTCAGCATTTGTTACGGCATCATCAGCGAGCATGGCGGCGAAATCCTGGTAAATAACCTGCCGCCCCGCGGTGCGGCTTTTACCGTCGTCCTGCCGGTGATACCGGTTGGCGAGGCATCCCGCGCCGAGACCGAGCACGAGGAATTGGCGCTCCCAGGCCGGGTGCTTTTGGTGGATGACGAAGAAGCGGTACTCAGCCTCGAGAAGGAAATTCTCGAGAGCCGGTCGATTAAAGTGGTCACCGCTTCGAACGGCCAGGAGGCTCTCGCTCAGCTCGCGCGAGAGCAGGTAGACTTAGTGGTTACCGACCTGAAAATGCCCGGTGAGATTACAGGGCGAGCGCTTTACGAGTGGATCCGGAAGCACCGTCCGGACCTCGAACACCGGGTTGTTTTCACGATGTCCGGCGCGCAAGTCAACGGCACCGTGGAGTTCCTGCAGGCAACCGGCGTACCTTATATTCAAAAGCCCTTCGAAGTGGAAAAGTTCTGGAGTTTGGTTCAGAAGGTCTTGCGCCAGAGAGAAGCAGCTACGCTCAAGTCTTAAGCGCTGATCGCGGGCGATTTCAGGCTCGCATCCTGCCAGGCGTGCATGGCTCTTTCCAGTTGCACCGCCAAATCCCCAATCAAATTTGTTGCCTGCCGAATTTGCACAATCGGCGCAGCTCCGCACCGCAGCTTTAACGACAGCAAAAGACAGAATAATTCAAACCTCGCCGTAACCCACCAGCGGCGATATTCACGCCCGCGGTCTACCGAATGGGAAAGCGCCGTTAACATCCGCGCAAGCCGGTCCAGGCGCCGGTGATCTTCGCGCAATCCTTCTAGAAACTGTAACGCCACCGCACACCGGGCAGCCCGGGCTCGTTTTCGGATCTCCGGATTCACGCGTGAAGTCAAAAAGAGATCGTCTTGTTCGGACAATGCCTGTAGGACGACGCTGAGGTTACGGTAGTGGCTCGGCCGGAGTTCTTCCCTAGAAGATTTGAGCACCTTGTCCGGGCTCGGCGGGTCCGCTACCCGGCCTCCCGAACCGGCGCGCAGAATCACGGCGAGAAGAATGAGCAGCATGAGCGCGATGGCAGCGATTATGTAAGCAGTCGTCATGAACGGAGCATCGTCAACAAACGGTTGTTCAAGACTTTCATGCGGTAATCGAACTGCACGGAAAGATCGTCGTACTCTGCTCGCGAAATCAAAGTGGGTGCGGGCGCGCGCGTTTGCACCGGCCGCGCAAATGCATACACCCACAGAAAAATGGCCGCCGCGTAAGAGGTCTGCCGAATCAAGCTAAACCAGTAGTGCATCGCACCCGGATGCCGCGACGCCATCGCATACGTCATCACCTGCACGAGCGAATAGAGGCAGAGCCCAATCAGCATAAGCTTATGAAGTGGCAGCAATTGCACGTGGTAGTACACAATGACGGCCAAAGAAGCCACCAGCAGCGCCGCTTGCATGAATTCAAGGCACTGCAGGCCATTATAGAAAAATTTCGCGATCTTAGCGGTGTGTTGCGCGGCCGAATAAGCACTCCATAGCAGCAGCGCGGCGGCGAGGCCCAAAAGCACGCGCCAAGTCAAGTCCCAGACCGCGGGATAATTTCCCAAAGAGCGCCAGTAAATTTCGCCTACCGTGAGCAATCGCAGGCTGGCGAGAAGAAACTCAGTAATCCAATAATAATCGTAAACGCCGCGGGAGGCGGCCAGGTGGCTGTGCGACAACCAGAAATAGCTCATCTCGCGAAAAAGAAAGAAGACGAGGTAGGCCGCAAAGAGACGAAGTTCGCACAACGAATTGCGAAGATACCCTATCGCCAGAATGACGAGGGCGAGCAGAGGCCCTACAGCCCAAGCCAGTACCTCATAGAAAGGAAAGGGAGTCTGCACCGCCGAAGCTTACCAGTATAGGTACCCTAAAGTAAATGGTACCCGCAGCCAAACTCCCCAAAGCATCATGCGTTCAGAGCCGGAATGGCGATAAAATTGTCGCTTCCCGGCGGCGGTGGGGGCGTTGGCCCGGTGCCATCCGCTGTGGCGAATCCGTTACTTGACGCTCGATTGACGTGGTAAGTAACAGGAAGTAGCATCAAACCGGCTGCCACGGTCAGCAAAGCTACGGCCTTGAGTCGTTTCATGTTGGGAACACCTCCTGGGCGCGAAATTTCTCGCGTGCGAGGTGGTGCCCTTGTGCGGCCGAAAAAACGTTCAGGAAACGGAACGGCGGTAGAGGATTTCCAGCGAGTGGAAAACGAGGGAGATCGTGTCCGACCGGGTAGCTTTTGACCGCAATAAGGCGTTAGTCGAGGACTTTACCGAGGTAACCCTGGCTGCGATCCCCAGCGACTACGGCCGGCTGTTATACGTTTCCACATTGCGTGACCTCGCCACCGGCCGCTACGTTCATTCCGGCTTAGAAGAGAAGTATTCCGAGGGCGCGGTGCATGAGGTGCTGGAGGGCGTGCACCAGGAAATCGTCATCCGCATTCTGGAGACGCCTCTCGATCGACAGACTGAGGATTTGGGGCGCTGTCTAGAGAACCTGCCGGGAGATCGGCGAGAATTGGCTAAGCAATGGAAGGAGTTAGAGTTTTACCGGGCGCT
>Ga0209420_1000617_pt1 | contig 18116 bp, 16 predicted proteins | sample BlaSpr_A8_OM1_O1_FD_187972 | JGI IMG/M metagenome (GOLD analysis project Ga0209420, IMG submission 187972) | Forest soil microbial communities from Thunder Bay, Ontario, Canada - Black Spruce, Ontario site 2_A8_OM1_O1 (SPAdes) (version 2) | ecosystem: Environmental > Terrestrial > Soil > Boreal... | reverse complement strand
GAGCGCCAACACGATCTCGAAGGCATCGACCACCTGGTTGTCGATCAAGGACCAAATGTGACCCGTGTGAGGAGTAAAGAACGTGACGGCGTAGGCGGCCAGCAGCGCCGTTGCGCCCAGGTAAAAGACGACCGCAAAATCGGGGAGCGACCGCCGGCCGCTCGTTCCCGCGGTTCTCCTGTCTTCGACCTCTTCCATTTGTTGGAAATCGGCGTTTCGGCTGCGATACTTGACAAATTGAATCGCGATTCCAGTTGCCGACCGGTCGCTACCGAGCGGACGACGCGGACAACACTTGTGTCTGTTCCTCCGAGGCTGATCTGCAGAAATGACGTTGAAGCCGTCTACCCCCTCGCACCTTGGGGGAATTGGTGAGCGCCGCAGCCGGTGATCAACGCACAGACGATGGCCCACCGGAACCCGGACGAGCTCCGACTGTCCTGATTGGATCGGGCACTCCTTCGGTCACTTCCCGCCATCGGGCGGCCAATGTGGTTCTCCGGGGGTGTCCGCCAGCCGCAAGTCGAGGCGTGGTCGATCAAGGCCGGGGTTGCCCGAACCACGATCGGCCGGTGTGTCGGCCCGGTGGAGGAGCGTCCGAGCCCAGAGGCTACGGGTAATACGACGGGGCGGCGGGTCAGCGTCGGCGGCATCGGTGCGGCGTGACGCTTCGGCGATTCGAGCACCGCCCGCCCGAGGCGGGCAACGTCGTCGAAGAACGCGGGGCCAGCAACGCCACCGTCCTTGATGTTGCTCACTGTGGCCTGGTTCGCGAGCGCGGGGCGAGCCTCCACCCGCTGTTGAGGCAGCTTCGTTCAGCAATAGGGTGGGCTTCGGTTCTCTAGAGTGTGCACGGTGCGACTCGATCCCGCTCTGTGGGAGGAACTTCGAGTTGCTCCGGGGAAGCAGGCACGCCTGGGGGCTCGGATGACTTCCGGTACTCGATTACTGGGTCACAAGAGAGCAGACCGGGATCTGCACCGCTTCACCACAGAGCTGGCAGACGCCCAGGAGATGCTGTACTCGACGGGCAGCCGTGCCCTCTTGGTCGTCTTGCAGGGCCTGGACGCCGCTGGCAAGGACGGCACCATTAAGCACGTGATGTCGGGGGTGAACCCCCAGGGGTGTGTGGTGACGTCCTTCAAGGAACCGTCAAGGGAAGAGCTCGCCCACGACTTCCTCTGGCGGTCCGCCATCCACCTGCCACCCAGCGGCTACATCGGGCTCTTCAATCGTTCCTACTACGAAGATGTGGTGGTGGTACGCGTCCATCCTGACCGACTCTCCTCCCAATCCAACGGCAGTGGAAAGCCGCGGCCGGCGTCATTCTGGCGACGCCGCCATGACGACATCAACGCCTTCGAACGTCACCTCGATCGCAACGGGACCCAGGTCGTCAAATTCTTTCTGCACCTGTCGAAAGAGGAGCAGCGCCGGCGGCTCCTGGACCGGTTGGACGACCCAACGAAGCGCTGGAAGTTCTCCCCGGCAGACCTTGCGGAGCGAAGCTACTGGGCCGAGTATCAGTCGGTGTATGAGGAGGTCATGACTGCGACATCCACCAAATGGGCACCCTGGTTCGTCATTCCCGCCGATGACAAGCAGGTCGCGCGCGCTCTCGTGGCAGGGATGATCGTGCGGAGCATCGAGGCCATGGCACTGTCACCACAGCCGCTCACGTCTGAGAAGGAATCGGCCATCCAAGTGGCAAAGGAACAACTGCTGGCCGAATAGCAGACGTCTGTCGAGTCGAGTGGGTTACCGGCGTTCGTACCGACTCAACGTTGGAACGGGAAGACTCGTCTAGGGTTAAAACGGTTCTGGATCAATCGGGGCGAAGGACCGGGTCAGCCGAGAACGGACAGGGCTGCACAGGGCTGCACTGGTCGGCCAGACGTTCGACGTTTACGATGTTGGATATGTCTACCGCGAGTGCGTCTCGGGCTCGCGCCGGGTTCGGATCGTTCTCACCTTCTGAGGGCTGAGAGTCTCGTAGCGGTGGCAGCCGACCGGAACGCTCAAGGGAAGTGAGGGGCTCCCGCAGCCGGACGCTGCCAACGCCCAGGGCCTTCCGCCCGCCCGGGTTCCACCGAATCACCGTTCGACCCGACAAGTGGGTCGACGAGGCCGGCGGTTCAGTGGACGACCCGGCTGTCCTTGAACGATTGCGGCGCCTGGTGATTCCACCCGCGTGGGTAGACGTGTGGGCATCCGCCGACGCCCATACATCAGTACAGGCGACAGGCGTCGATCAGCGCGGTCGGACGCAGTACCGATACTCTCCGGCGGCCCGAGATCTTGCCAACGACTACAAGTTCGCCCGCATGACGCTGTTCGCTGCGGCCATTCCTGCGCTACGCCTTCAGGTTGCGCGCGACATCGCTGGATACCGCCGAGATCCACTCGGCGCACGTGTTGTGACCGCTGCCATGGTCAGGCTCTTGGATCGGGGGCTGCTTCGCGTTGGCAATGACCGGTATGCCCGAGACAATCACACCTACGGACTTACAACGCTTCGGCGGAACCACGTCGATATACGCGGTTCGACCATCACGTTTCATTTTATCGGCAAGGAACACGTCCCTCACATCGTCACAGTTCACGACCAGGTGACAGCCAAGATTGTGGCTGCACTTGTAAGTGCGGCGGTCAACGATGCGCAGCCGATCTTTGCTGCAACAAGTGAACACGGAACGCATCACGTGACAAGTGCCGCGGTGAACGCCTACCTTCATGCGCATACCGAAACGCCAGCGAGTGCCAAGGTGTTCCGCACCTGGGGCGCGACGGTTGCGGCAGTTGCGGTGCTCGCCGGAGCCGAACCCCCGGCGGACGTATCGGCGAGATCGCGGGAGCGTCTCGCCGTCGGTGCTGCGGCGACGTTGCTGGGCGACACACCGTCCGTCACCCGGTCTTCGTATATCCATCCTGTCTGGATCGATGTTGGCCACTCTGACCTAGTAGCCGCTGCCGTCGCCGACTCGTCCGATCGCGTTGGCACGCGTGCTGTAACAAGCCTTTTTGCCGATCCGGGGGTCCAGGCAGCGGTCCTTGCCGGAATCACCAATGCGACCGCGGAAGTTGTGGTTCAAGAAGAGAATCGGAGTGCCGGTGCCCACGATTCTAGGTAGCTCGGGTCTGGCGGTCAGCCGAATAGGGCTCGGGCTGGCGGCGCTCGGCCGGCCCGGTTATATCAACCTCGGGCACGCGTCGGATCTCGCCGGACGCACGCCGGTGGCGTCGTTGGAACGATTGACCCACTCGGTTCTGGACGCCGCCTACGAGCGGGGAGTGCGCTACTTCGACGCGGCGCGCTCGTACGGCCTGGCCGAGGCGTTCTTGGCGGCCTGGCTGGAGCGGCGCGGAGTGGGACCTGGCGAGATCAGCGTCGGTTCCAAGTGGGGCTACACCTATGTGGCGGATTGGCGGGTGGACGCCCCTGTGAACGAGGTGAAGGATTTGTCCGTTGGGGCGCTTCGTCGCCAGCTGGCGGAGAGCCGGGAACTGCTAGGGCCGAATCTGGGCCTCTACCAAATCCACTCCGCCACCCTCGAGAGCGGGGTGCTCGAGGACCGCGCCGTGCTCGATGAGCTGGCCCGGGTGCGGGCCAGCGGAATATCGATCGGACTCACGGTGACTGGCCCCAGCCAAGCACAGACGATCGAGCGGGCCCTTGAGGTCGGCGGCTTCGACACTGTGCAGGCGACGTGGAACCTGCTCGAACGGGGTGCCGGCTCTGCGCTCAAAGCGGCCCACGCAGAGGGAATGGGTGTGATCGTCAAAGAGCCCCTCGCCAACGGCCGCCTCACCGCCCGTGGCGATGTGGCGGAGCTCGCCGACGCCGCTTCTCACGCCCGGAGCACCCCCGACGCGTTGGCGCTCGCGGTGGTACTCGCCCAGCCATGGGCGGACGTCGTCCTCAGCGGCGCTGCCAGCGTGAAAGAGGTGGAGAGCAACCTCGACTCCCTCGCCCTCCGACTCGACCCGCAACTAACAGAGCAGCTCGACTCGATCCACCAGGACTCATTCAGCTACTGGCGGATGCGCGCAGCCCTTCCGTGGAATTAGCGATCGTTCGCCCACAATCTCCCCTGTGGTCGCTAGTGATCATCGGAGCCGGTCGTATTGCAGTGCGACACAAACGAGACTGCCTCAACCATTTCGAGGTATGTCGCGAAACGGCCGAGCCTGGTCGACGGATGGCTCGCGTGGAAGTCCGAGGGCCTTCTCTCCCAGAATGTTGCGCTGGATCTCGTCGGTACCGCCAGCAATCGATTGGGCGGGAACCGAAACCAAGATCTCAGCAATGAGGCCGTCCACCGGGCTATCCGGACCGCTCAAGAGTCCTTCGGCGCCAGCGATCATCGAGTGCACTTTGGCTGCCTGACGGGCAATGAGGCTGGTTGCGAGCTTGCCGATCGAGCCCTCCGGACCGGGCCTGCGTCCGAGGGCGCGCGTAGCTTGAGCACGCTCCGCCGTCCATCCGCTGGACCGGTGCATACAGATAAGTCGAGCGATCTCCTGACGAACGATCGGGTCGGTGTTCGAACCCGTAGAGCGCGCCCGATCAACGACCAGGTCAACTCTGCCAGCGCGCTGGGGATACCATTTGTACGTCTTGAAGTGCTCTTGAGACTCCACGAGCGCCTCGTTCACGGCTCGTCCATGGCTTCTGGTGTACCGAGGTGGAGGTATGGCACCGAATCGACGCTCGAAGGCCAAGGTGGTGAGGGCAGCCCGCCACCCCTCACCGACCGCTCCAACGACAAAGGAGCGAGGAATGCGCGCATCGGTGAGGAAGACTTCGTTGAACGACGCGTAATTGTTCATTTGTCGCAAGGGTCGTACCTCGACACCAGGTTGGTGCATTGGCAGGACGAAGTACGTCAGTCCTTTATGCTTGGGAACGCCCCAGTCGGTCCGCGCCATCAACATGCCGAAGTCAGCATGATGCGCGCTGGTGTTCCACACCTTCTGCCCGTCGATCACCCACTCCTCCCCGTCGAGTTCGGCTCGGGTGATGAGTCCGGCGAGGTCCGAGCCGGCGGCCGGTTCGCTAAAGAGCTGGCACCACGTCTCTTCGCCGGTGAGAATCGGGAGAAGGAACCGTTCCCGCAGCGAATCGGGACCGTGGGCCAGGATGGTTGGAGCGGCCAGCGTGACCGCGCTGCCGATTGGGATGCCGACGGCGCCGGAGTTCAACAATTCGTGTCGTACGACGTCGTCAGACCACGTCGGCAGTTCTTGGCCGTACCAACGAAGTGGCCAAGACGGGGCCGCCCAACCGGCCATAGCCAGCTTCTGGCGCCACTCCACAAGCGAGCGCTCCGGGTCCCAGTTGGCACGTACCCAGGTCCGTACCGCCTCCCGGATTGCCTCAGGTGTCGGTCGACCCTCAGTGCCGGTGATGGCGAGGGCCGTCTCGTCTCCCAACCCACGTCCGAGTTCGCTCATCATGAAAAGAGGTCCAGCGACCAGGTCACTTCCCGGCGTCGGCCGTACTCATGGTGTGTCGGCCGCTGCACCTGGGTGGGTCACGCTAGACGATTGAGCGGAAGAAGACCTGATCGCCTCGCCGCGGGCTCGGTCGCCCCGACGAACGGCCAGAGAGTCCACAGCGGCGAGCAAATCTGCCACGGCATAGGGTGGCCAGACGGGAGGATGCAGCATGGCCGACGGCCCAATCCGACTTGACGAGACCACCCGGGCGGCGGTTGCTTCCGGCCGGCTCGTTCATCTGGCCACCATCAATCCCGACGGCACCCCGCAGGTGACGTGTATCTATGTTGGCTGGGACGGGGATGAAATCGTCGCCGGTCATCTCGCGGACCACGTGAAACTGAGGAACATTCGGCGTGATCCGCGGGTGACGCTGTCCGTCGAGGCAGACGTCCCTTTCGAAGGATTCAGCCCCTACCTCGTGATCAAAGGGATCGCCCGCGTCGAGGAGGGTGGCGCAGTACCCCTGCTACGCCGCATCACCGGCGGCCAGTTCCCGCCTCCCGGAGACGATTGGCCCGAAGGCTTCGTCACGCGCATCTCCCCCCGGCATCTGTCAGGCACCGGTCCGTGGGGTCTTGGCAACTGAGACCGCACAGACCATTTGTAGTGCTCGCAGCGATCAACCTGGAGACGATCGATTCCGGTGTTGTCAGCGCCTAGGTACAGCATAGGGACTTCAGTTGGGAGGTCACATGACCGTCACGACGATCGACCCGTCGACCGGACAACCGCTCGATACGTACGAAGAAACGACCCCCGAGCAACTGGACGCGCTGCTTGACGATGCCCGTTCGGCGTATCAGGGCTGGGGCGATCTGTCGCCCGACCAGCGTGCCAAGGGCTTGGGCCGGCTAGCCGAGGAACTGCGAAGGCGCGAAGAAGAACTGGCGATGCTCGCGACCCTGGAGATGGGCAAGCCACTGTTGGAGAGCCGCGCCGAGGTTGAGAAGTGCGCATGGACGTGCGAGTGGTACGCGGAGCACGGTCCGAAATTCCTTGAAGCCGAGGTCTTCGAGACCGAGGCGCTTCGCAGCCAGGTCGTTCCCCAGCCGCTCGGTGTCGTTTTTGCCATCATGCCGTGGAACTTTCCGTATTGGCAGGTCGTACGAGCTCTCGCCCCAGCGCTGGCGGCGGGCAACGTGATCCTGCTCAAACACGCCCCGTCAACGACTGGTTGCGGATTGGCGCTCGCCAATGTCGCGGTTTCGGCAGGCTTGCCGAGCGCGGTGCTGTCCGTGCTGGTGGTGAGCGCCGAGCGCACGGCCGAAGCCTCGGCAACGGTGATTGAGGACGATCGCGTCGCCGCCGTCACACTCACGGGTTCCACCAGGGCAGGAAAGTCCGTCGCAGCCGTTGCGGGCGGTGCGCTCAAGAAGACGGTCATGGAGCTCGGGGGAAGCGATCCTTTTGTGGTGCTCGCAGACGCCGATCTCGATGCCGCGGCAGCCTGGGCAGTGCGCAGTCGATTCCAGAACACTGGGCAGTCCTGTATCGCTGCCAAACGGATCGTGGTTGAGGAGGCCGTTGCCGACGTCTTCGTCGGGAAGATGCTTGATCAGGTACGCGATCTGAGACTTGGTCCCCCGACCGAGCCCGAGGTGACGGTGGGGCCACTCGCCAGAGAGGACTTGCGCGATGCCGTCGAGCGTCAAGTGCGCGAGTCCGTGGCCCAGGGTGCACGCATCCTCGCGGGCGGCCGTGTTCCGTCGGGACCGGGCTTCTTCTACGAGCCGACTGTCCTCGATCACGTCCGACCAGGCATGCCGGTGCTCCAAGAGGAGGTATTCGGTCCCGCCGTCCCCGTGTTGCGAGCGCGTGACAGTGCGGAGGCGCTCCAGCTTGCCAATGACAGCAACTATGGTTTGGGTAGCGCCGTGTGGACCGCTGACCTCGAGCGCGGGGAGGCATTCGCCCTGAGCATTGAGGCGGGGCATACGGCCGTGAACGGGATGACAGTATCCGACCCGCGCCTGCCGTTCGGTGGGGTCAAGGACTCGGGTTACGGCCGGGAGCTCTCCCACCATGGTCTGTTCGAATTCGTCGACTTCCACACCGTGGTCGTTAACGCTGCTGACGGGCCACGGGCAGACCGGCGTACGGCCAGCGAGTAGCAGCGCTCCTGGTTTCGGTCGATTGCCGTGCAATGGAAAACTGCGCTGAGCGAAGGTCAGAAGATCTGGTGAGATCAGCGAGAGCGCTTTGATTGGTTGGTGTGCGCCCGACCGGCGACGACGCTATTGCAACTTCGCGACCTCCTTCACGGCTGGGTCCGGTGGCGTTTCCGAGAGTTTGCTTCCCTCGATATCCAGATCTGGCAAGGCGCTACGCATCCAATGTGGCAACCACCATGCCGCACCCTTGAAGATATACATGGTGGCCGGTACGACCGTCATCCGGATGACGAAAGCATCGATGAGGACGCCGAGGGCAAGCGCAAAGCCGAGCGACTTCGTCGTCGGGTCCGGTGAGAAGATAAAGCTGGCGAATACGGCGACCATGATGATCGCGGCCGATCCCACCACCTTCGCGCTACCCGTGTAGCCATCGGTGACAGCAGTCGTGGGGTCTTTGTGCAGGGATTCCTCACGCATCCGGGACTCGAGGAAGACCTCGTAGTCCATGGCCAATCCGAAGAGGATTCCCAGCAGAATGATGGGCAAGAAGCTCAGAACCGGCCCCGGTCTGGCTATGCCGAATACACCGTCCAGGTGTCCCTCTTGGAAGACGAACGTCACCGCGCCCAGCGCGGCGAGAATACTGAGCACATAACCGACGACTGCGGCAAGGGGGACCAAGAGCGACCGGAATACGAGGATCAACAGGATTAGGCAAAGAACGATGATGATCGCGAGGTACGCGGGCAGCGCGGATGACAGTTTGGCCGAGATGTCCACGTTCAGCGCGGTTTGGCCGGTGACGTAGGTTGCGAGGCCGTACTCTTTTTGGCCTCCGGCGACCGCGGCGCGGATGCGGTTGATAAGGGTCGTCGTGGCGGGGTCATTCGGCCCAGTTTTCGGTATCACCTCAACCAGATATACGTCGCCGGCCGGATTGGGGATGGGCTTGCCGATTGCCGCGATGTCAGGCGGGAGATGGGCGACCTGTTGGTCGTAGAAGTTCGTAAAGGCTTCCTTTTGCCTTGGTGTGATTCCCCCCGGGGCATACACGACGACCAACAGCGGACCGTTGGCTCCGGGACCGAAACCCTCTGACACGAGGTCATACGCGCGTCGGGTGGTTTGGCTCGTCGGCTGCGATCCGGCATCTGGAAGGCCAAGTCGCATGTGGAGGAACGGCGTCGCCACAACCAAGAGCACAATGATCCCCGCCAGGACAACGAGGATTGGTTGGCGCTTGAGCGCGACAACATAGCGCCAGGAGAGTGGCTCAAATCCCGGAGCCTGGCCCTTGGCGATCTTGCGTTGTGCCCAACGTGACGCAATGAGCCGGTGCCCCGTGAAGCCGAGGAGTGCCGGCATGAGTGTCGTCGCGGCCAGTACGGCAACCACTACCGCTCCGGCGGCCGAGAGCCCCATAACGGTAAGGAAGGGAATGTCGACGATGCTCAGTGCGGCGAGCGCGATGAGGACAGTCAAGCCGGCGAAACAGACGGCACTCCCCGACGTCCCGACGGCCCGACCGACTGACTCGTGGAGTTCCATGCCGTCAGCGATCTGTTGTCGGTGCCGGTTCATGACGAAGAGCGAATAGTCGATCCCAACGGCCAGGCCGATCATCGTGGCCAGGATCGGGGTGGTGCTGGACTCGCTTACTGCTGCCGTGAGCGCAAGCAGCGCCAGGTTGGTCAGTGCCACTCCAGCAATGGCGGAGAGGAGGGGCAAGATGCCGGCGATAACCGAACCGAATCCGATCAACAAGACCAGGAACGCGATGAGGATCCCGATCAGCTCCGTGTCGGTTTTCGTGTTGGCCTGGGCGACCTGTCCTCCGAAGTTGACGGTTATCCCGGCTGCCTTGGCGGGCCCCCCGGAGTCCAAGAGGGCGTTCTGCGCCTTTGACGTGACGTTCCCAACGGCGACTGGATACGCCACGACGGCATAGGCGATCCGACCATCCTTGGAGACAGTTCCCGCCTGGTAGGGGTCCGTCACGTCTACGACCTGCGGGAGGGTTCGCAGCTCGGACACGGTTGCCTCCACCGCCTGACGTTCCGTCCCGTCAGTCAGTGACCTGGGCGCAGGCACCGAGAACACCACTTGGGCTTGCGCTCCGCCGGTACCCGGGAATTTCTGGTCGAGCAGGTCGAGCGCCTGCTGGGATTGCGTTCCGGGGATGGTGAACGAGTCTGTGGTTGATTGCTTGACGTTGATCGCCACGACAGCCAACACGACGATGACGATCAGCCATGTGGCGAGTACGTATCGCCGACGTCGGAAGCACCAACGTCCGAGTCGAGACAGCGCGGAGCTCATGTCTGCTCCCGAAATGGTTTGCGCCAAAGGTTGGCCCGATGGATGTTAAGACATTTCTTGCGGGTTGCACCGGGGTCGTTTGCACCCTGTGCGAGCGTTTGGCGTGCGATAGAGGTCCCAGACCCCTTCGGCGCCCTATCAGTCAGACCCGAAATCCTCCTCGGTCTCAGGCGGTTTACAGGCGGGCCACCAGGACGCGGAAATGCGAACGACCGAATTGATGGTCACAGCGAAGAAAGGCACGGCGTGACTGAGCTTCGACGCGTTGAACGGGGAATTGAGGAAGCGCACCTATGACTCAGCTTGAACTCATCTCTGAGGTCCTTGATCCGGCGCTGGGCCAGGCGGTCGGCCCCGTAGGTCTTCAACCCGGGCTCTTCCAGGCATCGACTGGGCGTCGCGGCGCGTCACCTATGGAGGGTGTCGTCAGAGATGCTGAGGTCGGCGGCCAGATCCTTGACCGACTCGCCGGTCAGCATCCGTGCGCAGGCCCGTTGGCGGAACTCGCTCGAGGGAAGAATGGCATGTCCACCTCCTAGTGGGACACGGCCAATTTCTCACAAAAGGTGGTCACATTCGGGGTCAAGGTCAATTTGGCCTCCTGCGAGTCGAGCCCCGTCAGGTGAAGAGACAGCCAAATGTCGGATCCTCCGGCCAGGCCCGGTCGTGGGTACGCTCCCATCCATGCGGATAGGCGTGCTGACGGGCGGTGGGGACTGCCCCGGTCTCAACGCCGTGATCCGAGCTGTCGTACGGAAGGGCATCCAGGTCTACGGTGACGAGTTTGTCGGATTTTGTGATGGGTGGCGCGGACCTCTTGAAGGGGACTCGATGCCACTTGACGTCGCCGCTGTCCGTGGCATTCTCCCGCGGGGAGGCACGATCCTGGGGTCCAGCCGAACCAATCCGTATAGAGATGACAACGGTGAACGCCGGATTCTCGACACAATGGGTCGCTTGGGTCTCGAAGGACTCGTTGTCATCGGGGGCGAAGACACGCTGGGCGTGGCCACCAAGCTCGCCGCCATCGGCCTTCCGGTCGTGGGCGTACCAAAGACCATCGACAACGATTTGGGAGCCACCGACTATACGTTCGGTTTTAACACGGCCGTGACGGTTGCTACTGAGGCGATAGATCGACTGCACACGACGGCGGAGAGTCACCACCGTGTACTCATTGTCGAGGTGATGGGACGCGACACGGGTTGGATCGCATGGCACTCTGGCGTCGCCGGAGGTGCCAACGCAATACTTATTCCCGAACGTCCCTTCCACATCGACGAAGTGTGCGCGTTCATCGAACGTCGATTTGCGAGTCACTATGCGCCGATCATCGTCGTTGCCGAAGGAGCGCTTCCTCTCGAGGGCACGTTGCCACCGCGGGATGGCGAAGTGGACCCTTTCGGCCATGTGCGTCTCTCGGGGATTGGCAATCTTTTAGAGTCTGAGATCGCCCAGCGCACCCGAAAAGAAGCCCGGACCACGGTTCTTGGACACGTACAACGTGGTGGTAGTCCAACAGCCTTTGATCGAGTGCTCGCCACGAGATTTGGACTACATGCCATAGATGCCCTACATCACGGTCACTTTGGCCAGATGGTGGCGCTACATGGGACCTCGATCGACCTCGTGCCTCTCTCTGAAGCGTTGTCGACGACCAAGCTGGTGCCACCGGAGCTCTATGCCGAAGCCGAGGTCTTCTTCGGTTGATCGCCTGCGGTCAGCATGACTCTGAAATTGGTCTTCGGGCGTCGCCGATCGAGAAGGATCTCACGCTGGCTAACGGGCGTCTTTGTTCCACCTAGATCCGTCGACGACCGCCGTAGAAGCCTTGGCGGTAAGTCCAAACCGAAATTCGCGGGAGTCTCAGGATCAATCGGCCTCCGCACTCTTGCAATGGCCTGACAGCCGAATCCTTTTACGAGATTGACGTTCCTCCCGCGGAGAAGGTCGGCGTTATCCTTCGGATCCTGCTCGTCGTTTTTGCGAGGCTCTGACTGTTTAGGCCACGGCGGCCTGAGGTGCCAGGGGCCCCGGGTGGTTGCGAAGTTCTTGAGGGTCCGCCCGTCGGGGTTTCGGCGAATCGGGCCCGGGGTCGGTCGATTTGGTCGGCAGGCTAAGCCTGAAGATTGTGCGCAGCGTCTGTCCGTACTGTCGGTAGAGGGGCCCGGTCGTATAGGGGAGCTCGTACTTCTCGCACAATGCTCGGACGCGTTCAGCGATCTCCGGGTAGCGGTTGCTGGGGAGGTCGGGGAAGAGGTGGTGTTCGATCTGATAGCCCAAACTACCGGCCATCACGTGGAGGAACCGGCTTCCGTCGAAGTTGGCCGAGCCGAGCAGCTGGCGCAGATACCACTCGGCCTTGCTCTCGTCCTCGAGTTCGTCCTCGGTGAATTTTTCGGCACCATCCGGGAAATGCCCGCAGAAGATGATCATGTAGGACCACAGGTTGCGCACCAGATTGGCCGTCACGTTGGCCGAGAGGGTGCTCAAGAAATTTGGACCCGACAACAGCGGAAAGATGAGGTAGTCCTTGGCGACCTGGCGGCGCACCTTGCGCCAGATCCCCTTGACCTGACGCCTCAGCTCAGTTGGATCCTTCCGACGCTTGCGGATGGACTCGATATCGAGGTCGTGCAGAGCGACGCCCCATTCAAAAAGCAAAGCCAAGAGCGCGTTGTACACGGGTTGACCCAGGTTGACCGGGTGCCACTTCTGGTCGCTCGTCACGCGCAGGATGCCGTAGCCCACGTCATTGTCCTTGCCGAGGACATTCGTAAATGTGTGATGCACGAAGTTGTGGGAATGCTTCCACTGCTCGGCCGGGCAGGTGTTGTCCCACTCCCACGTGCCGGAGTGGATTTCTGGATCGTTCATCCAGTCCCACTGCCCATGCATGACGTTGTGTCCGATCTCCATGTTTTCGAGGATCTTCCCAGCCGCCAGCATGGTGGTACCGGCGACCCAGGCCGGGGGGAATGCACTGGCGAACAGGGTCAGGCGAGCAGCCACCATGAGTCGCCGTTGAGCGGAGATGATCCGTCCGATGTAGGCGGCGTCCTCGGCGCCTCGGGACTCCTCGATGTCCTGGCGGATCGCATCGAACTCCCGGCCAAGGGCCTCGACGTCGGCCTCACTGAGATGAGCGAACGTCGCCACGTCCGAAATAGCCATCTGAATTCCTCCTTAGATCTCGAGCACACAATCGCCGGCGGCGGCCGTGACGCAGGTCTGCACGCCGGCGTTCTGGTTGTACTCTGCGCCGTTTCGCAAGTCCTTCACCATGCCCATTTTCAACGGGACGATGCACGTGTGGCAGATTCCCATGCGACATCCGAACGGCATCTGGATGCCGGCGGCCTCTCCCGCTTCGAGCAGCGTGGTGGCGCCGTCGACGTCTGCTGCCTTACCTGAAGCAGCGAAGGTGACTCGCCCTCCCTCGGCCGACGCGGTGAGTACGGCACAGAACCGCTCGAGGTGGAGTCTTCGATTGAGCTTGGCACTCTCCCATCGGTTCTCCGCCGCGGCCAGCATCGGAGGAGGACCGCAGACCCAGGCTTCGCGGGTGTTCCAATCCGGGCACACTTCGGTGAGACGGTCCACGTCGAGGATGCCGTGCTCGTCGTCGAAATTCTCGATGAGTTGGAGTCCACTGTGTCGTGCCGCCAGGGCGAGCCGCTCGGCGCGGAAGATGGCCGCGTGCTCGCTCGGGGCGGAGTGGATGTGGACCACGTCGGGCATGTTGCCGCGGCGGTCCATGGTCCGCAGCATGGACATCACCGGCGTGATGCCACTTCCCCCGGTCCAAAACAGGATCTTGGCTGGCGGAGGATCGGGCAACACGAACTCACCCTTGGGAAGGGCGAGGCGAACGATGGTCCCCGGCTCGAGACCGCGAACCAGATGCTCGGACAGGAATCCTTCGGGCATCGCCTTGACCGTGATCGTCAGCCGGCCACGTCGGCCTCTCCGGCCGCCGTCGGCGGGGGAGGAGCTGATGGAGTACGAGCGCCAGTGCCACTTGCCGTTGAGGTGCACGCCGATGCCGACGTACTGGCCCGCCTGGTAGCTGAAGTTCCAGCCCCATCCGGGCTTGATGGCCAGGGTGGCGGCGTCGCCGGTCTCAGGAACGACCTCAATGATCTTCCCCCGTAACTCGCGGGCCGACCACAGTGGATTCACCATGTGCAGGTAGTCGTCCGGTAGCAGCGGGGTGGTCATGCGGGCGACGACGCTCCGGACGATCTCGGCCGCCGAGGCTGGGCCGGTGGGGTTTCCGCCAGCGTCGTCCGCGGACGGCTCAAATGCCGGATCGCCCTCGGGCCTGCGCAGCTTTGTCAGAACAGTCATCATCGGCTCCGAACGGTGGGACACTTATATGTTACTATCCGTAACAGATAAGATGCAAACGTGACCCGGCGGACCTCAGGTGTTGCACGACGAGATGGCCGAAGCGAGCGCTGGAAGGCCCACCGAGAATCCCGGCGCCGAGAGCTCATCACCGCCGTGATTGCGGTGGTCACCGATCTCGGTGCTGATGTCGGAATGGACGACATTTCGAAGGCTTCGGGGATCGCCAAGCCGGTGTTCTACCGCTACTTCAAGGACAAGGGGGACCTCTTCGTAGAGGTGGGACGCACCGTCGCTGAACAAGTCGTGGAAGAAACGACGATCGCCATCGATGCTGCGGAGTCGCCTCGGGCCAAACTGGCCGCCGGCATCGACGCCTACCTGGGCGGCATCGAGTCCCGTCCGGAGTTGTACCGATTTGTCGTGCGGCACCGGGATCTGGAGGACTACGTCACCATCGTTGGCCTCCACGCCACTGGTGTCATCGCTGAGTTCATGCGCCAGGCAGGTGTGGATACGACCGGAGCAGAACTCTGGGGTTTCGGCATCGTCGGGATGGTCCGTGCCGCCGCCGACCGTTGGCTCGAACAGCGCACAATGAGCCGTGCTGCCGTTGTACGCGATCTCACTGACCTCATATGGTTTGGGCAGTCCGGCCCTTCCGCCGGTTTCCGTAGCGCACCGCCGCGTCGGGGTGACGCAGCACTCCGAGATCCGGGACCCGAAAGCGAGATGGCGTAACAGAATTCGGGCCGCTCAGTTTGAACGGTCCTCAGATCTCCTCGGATGTCCTGATTGCTGGTAGGGCGCTCTACTCCGTGGTTGGACCAGTGGACGAGGTGGGAACCCCGGTGGACGGAACGGCGGGGACCGCAGCTGTGCATGCAGGCGGACACACCACCGTGCCAGGTTGTTCTCGTCGATTGTCGTCGTACCGCGACGCCTACGTTCTGCTGCGGTCGCCCATCGTGCTCTCGACAGTGGTGATGTCCGGCGCCGGCGTGGAGACCTCGTCGAACATAATCCCAACTCGGACGGCACTCCCGAGAACCGGCACCGCGTGGGTGATCTTGCCTTCGAGGCGGGCGACCCCGGGAATATCTACGCAGATGCGGCGACCCCCAAGCTGCGAGGGCGAGGGCGAGGGGTGCTTGAACGTGACTCCGAGACCGAGTATCGAGATATCGACGACCCGGCATCGCAACTCGTCTGACTCGCCTTCAATGAGGCAAATCCCCTCCCAACCAGCACGGAGGCGTTTTACTCGACGGCTGTACCGACGCTCGATCAGCCACCGGGAGTCCACCTTGACGAGGTGCTGAATGATGGAGGACACGCTCGCGATGGACGCAGGTGATTCGTCGCGCAGGATCATCAGCAGCGACGTGGCAATGGCGCGATCTGGCCGGCTTCCACTGCTTCTACTACGACGTTCAACGTAGCGTGGGTGCTGCTTGCGCCCTCCGAATGCCAGATTGGCCCCACCGACCGGCGCAGTCGCTCCTTGCCCCGGTACTCACCCATGTCGCCGTCGAGGACTACCTCTTCGGCAAAAAAGGAGACATAGGCCTCGGCGTCGCGGCTCGTCGCGGCATTGTGCGCCCGAACCACAACATCGAGGATGTCGAGCCGATCAACGGTGCTCAGCATCAGCGATCGACTTTCTGGGGGGACGAAGCCAACGCTCAATCCGACGTCGCACTGTCTGGGGAAACATGTGCTTGGGCACCATGCCGTGGACTGTTCTTGGGGGAATCGAGCTGTAGGCGGACCCGGTCTGGTGGGAGTATTGAGTGACTCGGAAGCTCACGCCCATGCTGCAGAGCGCGTACGCCTCTCCTTCGGAGATGCCGGCAGCCACGTGGAGCCATCGAATGAGTCCCCGCAGGCAAGAAACAAGCGCATCGTCGAGGCTCGGCGCGAAACCGATACCAATCCAATGGGTCGATGTCTCCCCAAGAGGACCCTCAAGCGCGACGGCCTTATGCAAGTCATAGCGAATGGTGAGATCCTCCGCCGCCGTCTCAATCGCCGTCTGGTCCACGACACCGTCGCCCTGGAGCGCATGCACGTCGCCCATCCAAAGACGACCACCCGCCTTCGCCACGGGGAGGTAGAGCGACGAGCCCACGGTCAACTCTCGCAGGACCAGGTTCCCACCGTAGGATCCGGCAAGAATGGCGCTGACGGCGGAGTCGCCCGCCGGCTCGACAGCCATGACGCCGAGAAACGGTGCCAATTCGAGCTGTATCCCGTGAACGTATTCCGTGACACGACGCGCCTCGTCAAAGCGAAAGTAGTGCACATAGGGCTTTGAGAAGTCGGCGGGTAGTGCCCCGACCCCCAGTGGGAAAGAGTTCCAACCCCAGTCGCGGGTTCTCAGCGACTCGAGCCTGCACTCGATTACGTCGCCAGACTGAGAATCGATGACCTCCACTGGTCCGATCATCGAGTACGGCCCGTTGGGATAGCGATGCCGGAGAGGTTCTCGATCAGCAAAGGTCATGCCGTAGACCGCTTCGTTGCCCCAGTGCGTCCATGTGTTCGGATAACTCACAACGTCTCCCGACGCAATCGTGGCCACCGGGCCAGCGCTGGGATCGAGAAAGCCCGAACGTACGGTTTCGGGAGTCGATTCGACCGTATGGAGTGTCACCTGTCCTCCGGACTTATTCGGACTTGTTTCGTTTCACGTGTCGAATGGACGCATCCGTCGCTGCCCCGGTCGCGCTCGGCCTCCCAGCGCGCTGCGGCGCTAGCACGAGACCACTCCTTCCCGGACGAGTGCTTCGATCTCTTCTGTCGGCACTCCCAATTCCGCCAGTATGGAGGTGGTCTGTTCTCCGAGCCGCGGGGGAGCAAAGCGATGCGTGGCGCGTTCCCCGTTGAGAGTCAGTGGGATGTCGACGACACGCAGGTCGGGAATGTCGGGGTGCGGTATGTCCACCAGCATGTCTAGGGCGTCGAGCTGCGGGTCGTTGACGAGGTCCGCGACGGAGCGAACACGGCTGCAGGGTATCGTCTCGGTGCCGAGCAGGACCTCCCACTCCGCTGCGCCCCTCTCTTTGAAGCGATCCTCCAACAGCTCATGGAGGGTCATGCGGTTGGCGACCCGGTCGGCGTTGCGGGCGAAGACCGGATCCGCTGGAAGGTCCGGCAGACCGAGGACTCGACACAAGGAGGCGAAGAGACGGTCGTTCCCGGCCGTGACCATGAGGTCTCCGTCGGCGGTGGCGAACACCTCATAGGGGGCGACGAAGGGAGTCCCGTTGCCTTGCCGTTGGGGACTGTCGCCGGTGGCCAGGTAGCCCTCGACATGGTACGAAAGCCACCAGGCCGCGGTCTCGTAGAGGCTGACTTCCACGAGCGCTCCCACGGCCGTTTCCAATCGGTTCCGAAGAGCGGCTTGGATCCCCACGGCGGCCCACATACCCGTACCCAAGTCGATTACGCCGATTCCCAACCGGGCCGGTGGCCCGTCGGGATGGCCGGTCATCGACATCATCCCCGTCTCCGCCTGGAGGACCGGGTCGTAACCGGGCTCGTCCTTCTTGGGTCCCTTGGATCCGTACGCCGTGATCGAGCAAAACACCAGTCCCTCGTTGAGGCCACGAAGGGACTCGTAGTCCAGGCCGCGTTTGGCGAGGGATCCCGGTCGAAAGCTCGAGACCACCACGTCAGCACGGGATGCGAGGCGCCGCACCAGTCGCTGCCCGGCCTCTGCGTCCAAATTGAATCGCCCTGGGTCTGATGGAGGCTCGTTTTATTGGTTTCCAAGCCCCGGCAGGGCAGGTTGGTGGCCAGCGTAGAACGCGGCTTCGAACTCCGCTG
>Ga0209420_1000616_pt1 | contig 18119 bp, 11 predicted proteins | sample BlaSpr_A8_OM1_O1_FD_187972 | JGI IMG/M metagenome (GOLD analysis project Ga0209420, IMG submission 187972) | Forest soil microbial communities from Thunder Bay, Ontario, Canada - Black Spruce, Ontario site 2_A8_OM1_O1 (SPAdes) (version 2) | ecosystem: Environmental > Terrestrial > Soil > Boreal... | reverse complement strand
AGCTGGAGTTCCTGGTACAACCAGCCGACCGGACAGCTCTACCACGTTTCGACGGATAACCAGTTTCCTTACATGGTTTACGCCGCGCAGCAGGATAGCGGCACCGTCGGACTCCCGAGCCGCAGCGGCTTCGGCGAAATCACCGACAATGAGCGGTTCTCGGTAGATGGATTCGAGGCGGCGTTTATCGCGCCCGATCCGTCCAATCCGAACATCGTTTATTCGGGAGGATGGTACGGAAGCGTGGTTCGATTCGATCGCACTACAGGTCAGCTTGCAACGGTATTCGTGCGCGGCGATAAATACCGCACGGCGAGCATGGCGCCGTTGCTCTTTGCACCGAAAGATCCGCGAACGCTCTATCTCGGCACGCAATTTCTGCTCAAATCGACCGATGGTGGACTGAGTTGGCAGCAGAGCAGTCCGGACCTGACGGCCGCTCCAGCGCCGTCTGATGCGAGCCAGTCTGCCGTAACCACCGGCGCGCAACTTCGTGCACGGGCCGCGGCGATTGATACGATCTCCTTTTCAGCCGCAAATACAGGGCTTATCTGGGCGGGAACGACGAATGGACGTATTCAGATAAGCCGCGATTTGGGAAAAAGCTGGCACGACGTGACTCCGAATGATCTTCCCGCGGTCTCTTCTGTGGGAACGATGGAGGCGTCACACTTTGATGCCAACACGGCGTACACATCGCTCACGGCATTTCAGAATTCAGAACCGTTGCTGTACCGCACACGGGACGGCGGGAAGACCTGGCAGAAGATCGTTACGGGGCTGCCCACCTCCGGCACGCTAGCGGGTATCGCGCGATTCGTGCGCGAGGATCCGGTGCGCAGGGGCTTGCTCTATGCCGGAACGGAAACGAGCGTGTGGGTTTCGTTTGATGACGGAGACCACTGGCAGCCGCTACAACTGAATTTGCCACCAACTTCGATGCGCGATCTTACCGTGCACGGCGAAGATCTGGTGCTCGCCACCTATGGACGCTCGATTTATATTCTGGACGACGTTACGCCGCTGCGGCAGGTAAGTCGTGACATTCCCACAGCGCCTCTACTTTTTAAGCCGGCCGAAGCCGTACGCATTCGCTGGGACAACAATCAGGATACGCCGCTGCCGCGCGAGGTTGCGGCAGGGAAGAATCCGCCGGATGGCGCCATTTTCGATTATTTTTTGCCGTCGGCGGCAACGGGCGACGCCTCAATTGACATAACGGATGCACGAGGCAATTTGGTTCGTCATTTCTCGAGTGCCGCAGCCGCACCTGCGAACTCGTTTCCGAATGTGCCGGAGTACTGGTTTGCGACGCCCGCGGTCGTGTCCAAAGAGGCGGGCGCGCATCGCTTCGTGTGGGACCTACGTTACGCCGAGCCGCGCGTGTTGCCCTACAACTACTACGGCGCCCTGATCGATTACACCGAATACACGCTCGCCGACCACGCCATTCCCGAAGAAACGCCGCGTGTTCAGCCGCAGGGCCCGCTCGTCGCCCCGGGGACTTACGCGATCACATTGACGGTCAACGGCCAGGCTTATAAGCAGCAATTGACCGTTAAAATTGACCCTCGTGTGCACACGCCTCAAAGCGACCTCGAACAACAACTGGACTGGGCCCTGCACATGACCCGGGCACTTTCGGCAACGCACGATGGCTTCTTTCAAGCACACGCTTTGCAAGAAGCGATCGCTGCCGAGCAGGTTTCAGCCTCCGGCGACCAGTCAAACGAGGAAGTTACCAGCGCGTTGAAGTCGCTCGCAGAGCGCGCGGCGAGCGTGGCGCAAGGTACGCACACCGAACCGGGGTTTGGTCCGGAAAATCGGGATTTGGCACGCACCTTCACGATGATTGAAAGCGGAGACATGCGGCCTGCGGATACCGCAAAAGAAGCCGCGCAACAAATTTGCGGACAAGTGGAGAAGAGCGTGGCCGCCTGGCGCGAGTTGAATGCACAAACGTTGCCACAAGTGAACACCGTGCTCGCGGCACATCACCTGGCGCCCTTGCCCGTCGCCGCGAACTTGCCGGGCGATTCGCCTTGTGGGAAGTGACCCTTGAACTCGATCCGTTCCTATCGCTACCGCGTGGTAGACGTTTTTACCGAGAAACCATTGGAAGGGAACTCGCTCGCGGTGTTTCCCGATGCGTCGCACGTCGAAGAGGTATGGATGCAGAGGATCGCCAGAGAATTGAATTTGTCGGAGACGGTCTTCGTGTTTCCGGCGACGCGTCCTGATTGTGCCGCACGGGTACGAATCTTCACTCCGGCAAAAGAGATGATCTTCGCGGGGCATCCGACGATTGGAACCGCATTCGTGCTGCTGGAAGAAGGCATGGTTGCTAAGAATGCGGAACGCTTTGCTCTGGAGGAAAAAGTCGGGCCTGTAACGGTGCGGGTAGAATCCGGAGTTCGACCGTTGATTTGGCTAAGTACCCCGCCCGTCAAATATGGAAGATGTTTCGACCGCGCGTTGAGCGCTCAGGTTCTGGGGGTAGATGTGAATGATCTGCTCGATGCGCCGCCGCAATTCTTGAGCGCCGGAAACCCGACGATCTTCGTGGCACTGAAAAATAGGGATGCCGTCGACCGGGCACACCTGGATCTGGAAGGCGTAAGAACCCTCAAAGGGCCGCGCGCAGAGGAATTGTGCGTAGTCGTTTTCACGCCAACGCCGGATGGGGCATACACCAGGATGTTTGCGCCGGAGTATGGAATCGCGGAGGATCCAGCAACAGGGAGCTCTACTGGGCCGCTCGCGCTGTTCATGATCCACCATGGTTTGGTTTCTGGAGATGCCGGCAAACGATTTGTGAGCGAACAGGGAACGAAGATGGGCCGTCGCAGCATACTGCACGTTCACGTACTAGGTGCCAATGGAGTCGATGGCGTCGAAGTGGGCGGCCACGTGACGAACGTGGCAGAAGCCACGATGAAGCTCTAAGTCCTCAGCAAGTCCTAACTTTCGGGGCTCCAGTTCATCCTTCGGCAAGTTGCTTACCGGTGTACGGTAACGCTTAGCGTGGTGGTGTGAACCAAGCTGCCGGATTTACCGGTTATCGTCACGTTAAAAGTGCTGTTGCCCGCCGAACTGCTGGCCGAGATTCTCAGAGTGCTCGTGCTACTTGTACTGGTCGGACTGAAGGAGGCGGTCACGCCGCTGGGAAGTCCGGACGCAGAGAGGCTGACGTTTCCTGAAAAGCCGCTCAGCGGATTGACGGATACGGTCGTCGAGGCATTCGATCCTCGTGTGACGCTGATGCTGCTGGGCGAAGCAGAAAGCGTGTAATCGCCGCCATTTGACGAGGAATTTACGGTGAGAGCGACGGACACGGAATTAACGAGGCTGCCAGAGGTACCCGTGACCGTTACCGTCGAAGTCCCGGCCGGCGCCGCGCTGGTTGCGGTCAGCGTCAAGTTGATTGTCGAACCTCCGCCCGCGCCCCAGGAGGCCATAACGCCCGTGGGAAGGCTGGAAAGCGCAAGTGAGACGTCACCTGCAAAACCATTTGCTGGGATCAGCGCAATCGTAGTGGTTGCGCCAGATCCTCCAGCGCTAATCGCGAGGCTGTTTGGGGTTGCCGTCAGTGAGAAATTTGGCGAGGACGAGGAAGCATTTACTGTCAGGCTGATAGTGACGGTTTGGACCAGTGCGCCGGACGTGCCAGTGATTGTTATGGCGCCGGTTCCCGTAGCGGCGCTAGTGCTAGCCGTCAGCGTTACGGCGCTGCTGCTCGTTGTGGAAGCAGGGTTGAACGATGCTGTAACTCCGCTCGGTAATCCGGAGGCAGATAAAGAAACGGTGCCTGTGAATCCATTTTGAGGCGCGACGCTGATGGTGCTTCCGCCCGAACCGCCCTGCGTGACGGTGACGCTCGAAGGCGAGGCGGATAAGGTGAAGCTCGGCGCCGGATTGACGGTCAAGCTTAGAGTCGTTGTCTTCGTCAGCGTGCCAGAGATTCCGGTAATGGTTACGGTGGCCGTTCCGGTGGCCGCAGTGGCGCCCGCGGTAAGCGTCAGCGAACTGGTGGTAGTTGTGGTTGCGGGATTGAAATTCGCCGTCACGCCGGAGGGCAGACCCGAAGCCGACAGGCTGACATTACCGGTGAATCCGTTCTGCGGCGTTATCGTGACGGTGCTGGGGCCTCCCGCGGCTCCCTGTGTGAGCGTGACGCTTGCGGGCGACGCGCCAAGCGTGAAATTCGGCGAGGCGGCGGCGCTGACGGTGAGCGAAATCGTGGTGGTCTGGGTAAGCGCGCCTGAGATGCCGGTGACCGTGGCGGTCGAGGTCCCGGTAGCGGCCGTGGCGCTAGCGGTAAGCGTAAGGGTGCTCGTGGTGGTTGCGCTGGCCGGGTTGAAGGATGCGGTGACCCCATTCGGCAAGCCCGACGCCGATAGAGCCACATTGCCGGTGAACCCATTTTGGGGCGCGATCGAAATCGTGCTGGTGCCACCGGCTGCGCCTTGCGTGATAGAGACGCTCGCGGGTGCAGCGGATAGCGTGAAGGTTGGCGCGGGAGCCGCGTTCACCGTCAAGCTCAGGGTCGTGGTGTTCGTCAAACTCGCGGAAGTACCGGTAAGCGTCACCGTAACAGGTCCAGTGACTGCCGAGGCGCTAGCCGTCAACGTCAGGACGCTCGAGGTGGGCGAGCTGGCCGGCGCAAAGCTCGCCGTGACGCCTGACGGCAAACCGGAGGCGGAGAAGGTCACGGCGGCGCTGAATCCATTTTGCGGCGTGACGGCGATGGTGCTGGTGCCGCTGGCGCCCTGTGTAATCGTCAGGCTATTGGGCGCCGCCGAAAGTGTGAAATTTGCCGGAGGAGGCGCATTTGGATTCGGCCAGTTGTTGACGAGGTTCGCGGCGTTGACGCTGCCAATTCCGGTGGCGAAGTCCCAACCCGTGGTGGCATTGAAGGCCGGCAAGTAGGAATCACTCGACGTTGAAAGAACGCCGTAAAATCCCCCGGGATCGTAACAATCGGTGTCTTCCGAGCAGTTGACAATGTTGCTGCCCAATGTCACGTCGTAGAAAATGCAGTTGCTGGCCGTGCCGTTGCCCAAAGTCGAATTACAAGTGCTGCTGCCCGCAGATCCATACTCATTTGCCGCCAAGGCGTAATAAGTGGGTGCGGGATTCCCCTGGCGCGAAGCGGTGCTCTGATTCACCAATGATTGAATGCCAGCCATGATCGGCGAGGCAAAAGAAGTGCCGCCCGCGCCGGACCATCCGCCCGGGCTCCCGATGCAGCGCGATCCAGAATGTTCGACGTCAGAATCGCAGAAAATGTAGTAGTGGCCCCATGTTCCGGTGGCAGCGAAGAGCGACACGTCAGGCATGTCACGCACACCATCGTTGGGATTACCTAGAACTGTTTGCCATGAGGGCTTGGCATATCCCGCGCACGTGCCCCCAACGACGCCTTTCGTGTCGGGAGCCCCGGTGGCGCAGGCGCTGGGCCCGCCGCTTCCCGCGAAAGTGCTGGTATCCTCGTCAGTGTTACAAAAGCCGTAGAAGCCGTAACTCACGCTGTAGCCGTTGAGGGACGCTACGAGCGGACTCGCACAGGAATCATCCCACGGGATTTCCGGAATGTAGGATAGGGCAGAGCCGTACGTGCTGGAGTTGGCCGAACTCCAGTAATTGGCATTTGTGCCGGCGTACGTGTCGCCAAAATCGGTGCCGCCCACGGCTACGTTGTAAGGCGTGGATGCAAATCCGCTCACACCGATGCCATGGCTTGCGTAGGGTTGATCCTCATCACAACCAGCGGCGCCGGCGTCGCCCGCCGCGGCAAACACAGAAACGCCCTCCGTGACCGCCTGCGCAAAAAGAGAGCTGTAGGCAGCATTGCTTGCCGCGCCAAGAGCCGCTTCGCATTCGCCATAGCTGATGCTCATAATGGCCGGCGGCGCCGTCTTTCCGTTTATCAGGTTCTGCATCGCGATCAGACCGCCGAAGGTGCTGGCGGAGCCAGCGCAAGAGATCAGTTCAATTGTTGCGCTAGGGGCAGCGGCGCTCGCGTACTCGGCGTCGAGAATCGCCTCGCCGTCATCCCCGTTCAGCGTGGGCTTTGTGCAATTGTTCGAGCCTGTGGCGGGCGCGGGCTGGACCTGTGTGAACGATCCCGTCGTGTATCCGGACAATCCGAACGCGGAACGGAATGTCGCCCAGTCCGCAGTGCTGTAGACGTTCGTGTCTTCGACCACTGCGATCGTCTGTCCCTGCCCCGAAATGCCGGCGTTAAAGAGCGGGTTCAGGTTATAGATGGTCGCCAGATCCGTGGGCGTGACCGCTTCCTGCGTCGAACTGCCGTTGCTGAACGTATAGTTGGAATGCATCACGTGCAGAGCATGCGGCGCAAAGTCATGGAGCGAGACGATACCCGTTACGGCGGGGGCCAACGCTGCCGGAATTTGCGGGTCGCTCATATTGGCGACGTGCTTGACGCCCTTTACTTCCAGGTTGTGAATTTCTGTGTGGAAAGCCTGACTTACTTGACCCGCGCTGCCCGAAAAGTCAATCACCAACCCATTTGAATAAACAACATTGACGCGGAAGCCATAAGACTGCAGCCAGCGCGTTATCGCGTCGAGATCTTCTTGCGCGAGCCCGAACCGTTGGCCGAATTCGTCGGCACCAATCCACTGGTGAAAAGAAGGAGACTTAGGATCCTGCAGCGAAGTGATAAATTGCTGTAACGCGGTTTCTTGTTCGGGAGATCGCCTTAATTGGAGCATCATATGCTCCATCGCAAAATTTTCATCGACCACACCGCGGTCGTTCAGAGCATTGGCTTCACGACGGGTATTGCCTCGCAGCGTGACGCGGCTGTTTTCGTTAATACTCTGGGTGATCAGCTGGCGCTTCGGTAAGCTCGATTGGCCTTGCGCTCCAACCGTAGCAGCAAGGAGCAGCAAGGCGAAGAGGCTCACACAGCCAGCGGCAAATTGTAGCTTTCTACGCATCACGATCCTCTTGGAACGCAGATTTCGCCACAACGCTGTTCGAGCGGGTGCGCTACTCCGCTTGCAAGAATTGCCATACAAGGGCCGAAATGTCAGGGACGGAACTCCTAGTGGGACCTAATCTTAGAGAGGATGATTCCCGACGTCAAATGCAAAAGCGTACCGCGAAGGCAGCTAAATGGTGCTGAGAGTACTGGCAGTTCGCGTACCCTATGGTCGCTAACCGAAAGGAGATTGCCGATCCCGGAACACTCCGCGAAGGATCAAGGGATTTCGACGCAGATTCCGTTTATGATTTCTTGATCCATCCGAGATCGGGAGGCGCTGCCTTGAGGATTTGCTTGGTGAGATTGTGCTCCACATTCCTGGCCATGGCCGGATGTGCGGCCATCTGCGGGCCGCTTTCTGCCGCGCAGCAGCAAGCCGCGCAGATTGTGCTTGCGACATGCTCGATCGACAGCGAAATTCCTGCGAGCGAGCGTGCGTCAATCGATCAGGCGGCCACGAAATTTGTGCAAGACCTGACCGGAGCAGATGCGGCGGCCGCTTATGCAGCGATGACGCCCGATGCAAAAAAGAAAATGACCGCTCAGAAGTTCAATGTAATGGCGCACGAGCGAATTCAACCTGCCGGACCCTTCCAGGACATACATGTGACGCGCACCTATCTAGTGAAGGTCGCCAGCAAGGGGGAGCGCACTGCGGTTATCTGCGGAGATACCAGCAAACCCGAGCAGGTGGCCAACGTAGTTCCCATGATGATTCCCAGGCAGGCTTACGCCCTTGTGGATACGAAAGCGGGCGGCGAATCCTGGGCGTTTACATTGTGGCTGATTCCGGAACAGACGGTCTGGCACGTCCAGAATTTTCAACTCGGCGCCGAGACACTTGGCGGCCGGTCGGCTGGCGATCTCGCGAAGCTGGCCAAACAAGAGGAAGACAAGCACCACGACTTCAACGCTTACATGCTCTACGCGATGGCGCTGCAGTTGTCCTGGCGAGGTCCCGATCTGGAGCCGGACGCGCACGTGGAAATCCAACGGGACATGCAGACGGCACCAAAGCCCAAAGATTTAAAGGAGCAACCGGGCTTTAATTGGCAGACGAACACCTCCGCCTTCAAGGTAATAAGCATGGGTCCCATTCAAGCTGAGGGAAAACTCTGCTTGAGGATCGGTCAGGAACTTGCGCCCTGGAACGACGACAAAGAAGCGGACCAGAAGAATCGCGATCTCGCGGCAGCTTTCGCCAAAGTGTATCCGGAGTATCGAGATGTATTCGGCGGTTTGGTTGTCGAAGCGCACGCGCGAGGCAGCTCCCTGACGCACCGTACGCTGATTCCGAATTAGAGTCTGTTGCGCGCCGCCGAGAAAATCTTGGGTGCTTCGTTCGCGCTATCTACTGCTTTAACAGATAATCCAAGTATTGCTTCAGGATTGAGTACCCGATCGCACCAGGCGGTAACGCCACCCGCTTTCCTCTATAAGTGACAAACAGGCTCGGAGTGCTAATGACGCCGCGATCCCTGCCGAGCGCCATGTCTTGCGCGATCGCGTCCTGTATCTCCGGACGATTGACGAGCTCGCGAACTTTCTTCATATCCGCCGGATTCAAGACCGAAGCAATAACATCCTCAATCTTGCCGGTGGCGCCCCAGGAGTTTTGCTCGGTGAAGAGCGCAAGCTCGACGTGTTCAAATTTGCCGGTCAGCGCGGCCGCGTTGGCCCAGCGGGCTGCTTCGACGGCGTGGGGATGCTCACTCGCGATCGGGAAATCGTGGTGGACCAGGTATACCTTGCCTGTGACCACATAGTCGTCGATCAGCCGCGAAGTGGTATTCAAAAATAGGGTGCGGCAGCCGGGGCATTGAAAATCCGTGAAATCCTCGACGAGAATTGGCGCGTCCTTGTCGCCCAGCGATTTCGCGGTGGCGATCAGCTGAGGCGAAATTTTGGATTGTGGATTGACGGGCGGCCCGGCAAGCGCCGCACTGGCCGCCAACAGAAAACTGAGCAAGGTCTTCATCAGCTTTCCCACAGGAATCTCCTAGCCTAGGCTATCGAGCTTCTAAGTCAGAAACCAATAGTACCCTCTCTAATCCCCGAAATTAGGAGAAAACAGACTGGCTTCGCACAATCGGCCAATGCGGCGGCGCGCGACGGCCGGGTAGGAGTGAATGTGAATTCAGCGTCATCCAACAAAAGAACTGCGGGAGTGGCGCAATACGGGTAGGGCCGGATTCTGCAAAGCGAATGAAAGCTATTTTGCTCCTAGGTTGATCTCAGTGTCTTTCGAGAAGGCCGGGGCATTGGGGAGAACAACGTCCCTCTTGAATTCTTTCCCTTGGTAGATGACGATCAAGGTATAGGGCCCCGCGGACAAATTCCGGAAAAGATAGCTCCCATTTTTATCCGTCACTCTCGTAAGCGAAAGCTCGCGGAGCAGGACAGTGATTCCAGAAACGGGGATGTCTTGGCGGGAAGCGCGATCGTAGACGGTCACTCGCCCGAAAATATTACGGATAGCGTTCAGTGTGAACGCGATCTCGGTAGGCACAGAAGCGTCCGCAACCGTTCGTTGTGTCTCCAAGTCAGCCAGCGAATAGCCAGGCGGGACGGAATCTAAATCAAGCTTCACCTCGTACTCGCCGCGGGAGAGTCCCTCCAGGCGAAATTTTCCCTGGGCATCGGTCTGCGCGCTGAAATGTTGCGGGCCTCCGACAATGTCAATTTCCACGCCGGGCAAGCCGATCCCTGCGTCGCTGCGTACGGATCCGAAAAGGCGAGCTGGCGATAGGCCGACCCCGAAGTTGATTTCAGCATCTGCGTCGGCTTGGACACGAGACGCGGTGGTAAAAAAGAATGGGTTCGTCGAACGGTAAGCAAGCTCCACAGAATGCGAACCGTACGAGACGCCCAGGAACACGTAATACCCATTGTGGTCAGTGCGGGTCCGCCGTGTGTCGTCCAAGACGACTTCCACGTCAGAGACCAGCGCCGCGCCGGGACGGTATGTTCCGGTTGCAGCATCATCCGCAAAGACCACGCCGCGGATGGTTCCCCGGCGTCGTGGAATTATGAAATTGGGCACACTCACAAGTTGACGGCGTATGGAAATCTCGAACAACGGAGTGGTCCGCCAACCAAGCGTTCCGGCGCTATTGCTACGGAAAAGCGATGCTGATGCAAAGAATTCATTCACATTGTTGAGCTTCAACGAATACGTAAGTGTCTCGATTGCCGTCTGACTTGCACCTTGCAACAGTTCGTTCTTGTCATAGAGAAAGCTCAAATGAAACTGCTGACGTGATGGAGAGCTTTTGGACCACATTAAGTCCGTGCCAGCCTGCAGACGCACCGGACTGACATTGATATTCACTCCCTGAATAAAGCCCTGGGTCACGAGCCCTGCGGTCTCCGTCAGCGCAAGGGCGATCTCTTCTGGCGTGGTGGCAGAAATAGCTAAGTTTTCGACAGCCTCCTGGAGAGCAGGGGCGCCAGTGAGAGAAAAACTGATCGTCGGTGCTTGAGTTTGGCGATCCACAAAGCCGGATAGGTGGAAACCACTCCACTGTGTCCCAAGGGTCTCTCGGAATTCACTGGACGGCAGTTTTGCGCTCGAATCTCTCGAATATTGATACAAAAGCCCGGCTTGAAAATGTACCGAATAGAAGCTGACTCCCACGGGTAGCCCCAGAGCAGAAATAGCGGGACCAAGAGGGATACGCGATTTAGAACTTCCGTAATTGGCGCCTGAGACGAGCGACCATCCCCGGGAGAGTAGAAGTTGAACGCTCAGATTTGAAACGAGGTTCATTAGGTCCAGTGAGCGCAGAGTGTAATGGTCCCCTGTGAAGCTCAGAGTTGAAGTGAGGCGGGGCGTGAGATAACGAGTCCAGTCCACATCAGAATAAAACCCGTGAAGGCTGTTGAAGCCGAGTGCGGCAAATTGTATGGGCTCGTACCGCAGATTTGCGCTCAATTGATTCTGCGCATCGTCGAAGTGAAACTGCGCCGCCGCGCCAAGGCCGTGACTAAAGCCAGCCTCAGCCAGGAGCCCCAGGGTCTTTCTGGGCTCGTAGTCATAAACAAGCGAAGCTACTGTACCCCGTTGGCCAATATTTTCTGAAGCTGGACGCCCGGGGAAAAAATAGAAATCGGGGGTCAGTGAAGTATGCGCACCGAGCGAAAAACGGTAGCCCACTCCGATGACGCCTTCCTTCAGCGAGGGAAGAATGAAATTCTCGAAAGTAGTCAGTGAAGTATAGCCGACGTGAAAAACGAAACCGCCTTGGCGGAAGTGGAATCCACGGACAATTGAGCCGTCAACAGTGAGGGGTGAATTGGTCATGAGCTGGTCTAGGAGAGTGATATCGCGGTGGGGAGTGAGTATTTGGTAGAAGACCGAACTGATGCTGAATGTGCTTTGGCCCGCTACCGGAGCAGTAAGGAACGTGCCGCTCAAGTGAAAACGGATTGATTGATCGCCCTCGCGACGCATAAAGTCAACGGTGTTTTCCGATTGGGTCGGGCCCGAGGTGTAACGAGATTCGTAACTGCTACTCTCACTTGCGGCCGAAGCTGACAATGGTTGAACGAATCCAGGCGGATAGGATGGCGGTGCTGCGAGCACGCGGACTTCGAAGGTTTTGGTACCGTCATGCACAACCGCCACCACATGTGTTAATCCAGGACTCTTACCGAAGATCGCTAGCATCTCGCCCTGTACGTTAGCTTCAGCGTAGAAATCATCCAGAGAGAAGGCCGCAAGCGCGCCCGGGAGGGGAACGCGGATCGTCTCCTGGTAGCCGACAGTAAGCGCCTGTGTTCTCGCGGTGGCTGGGCATGCCATTAACGCTAGGACGACAACCCAGCGCGTCATGGCATTCTAAATTCCGTTGAATTTGTGATGACCCTCTCTTCGTATTGAAAGGAAGCGAATACGCGGTAGCGGCCCGCCTTGAGTTCCGCGGGATATTCTGTTTGGAAGAGAAGCCGCTCGCCGGGTAGCAGCCGCTGTTCCGCGAAGGGAACTTTGCCTACCAGCGTCCCCGTTTCGTTCAATACGGCTGCTATTCCACCGGCAATGACCGGCTCGGAGCCGGTATTGGTGAGGATCTGCGAGATCCCGAGATTTGCGGTCGCAGATTGTTCACTGACCAAGATCGGCGAGCCTTCAACTTGGAAATTTTCAGAAACGGTGAAAGTGAACAGAGCTCCGAGCGAAGCAGTCATCACCACGGGCCCACGGCTAGAGACATCGTTCAATCCGCGAAAGAGGGCTACCACTGCGCGCAACAACGTCCCCGGCGGTATGGTGAACGTGACGCCGACCGAGACCGACTGGCCGGCCTTAACAACCACTTGCTTCTCTGAGAATACGGCTGTCGCAGCGATGCTGCCGGGCGTTTCGCCCGCCGGGACAAAGCCCCTTTTGCCGTCTCGGACAACTACGTCTTCCGCCACCATTTCAAACGCAAAGTCCTGCTGCGTCTGATTGGTGAGTGTTAGCGTGTGCGTGTCACTCTGGCTGAATCTGCAACGCACCATTACGATCGCAGGAGCTAAAGAAACAGAACTGCGCGCAAGCGCTGCGCCGGAAGACTGCTGTGACGGCTGGAACGCTTGCTGATTCGCAGAGATTCCACCCTCGCCCTCGGCGATAGACTGGGCTTCCGCCGTCGGGAGAATGTGACCTACGGCCAACAGCCCCACAGCGATGCCACAGGAAATCCATTTTCCGAGGTCGTTTATGGATAGGCGAACCATTTGTGTCGGACTCTCAATTGGGCGTGACGATCACGCCGATTGATTCCAAAAGTTGCCCGGCAGGCATTGAGATCGGTACTGCGATTTTCAGTATGTGCTCAATGAACGCGCCATAGCGCACTTGTCTGCCGATGATTCCAGGCGTTATCGAAAGCCGGAGACCATCCACCCAGACGTTTCCTATGAAATTAGGGCTTAGAAGGAAGGCGCTGACGGTCGCGGTACCAATATGGTGACCATTTGAGAGATCAATGCACAGACCGAACCTGGTGAGCACGATGAACGAGTCTTCTTGGCGCTGAATTTCAGCGCCTTTTACATCAAATCGTGGGAAGTATGAAAAGCTGCCGAGATCGAGCGTGGCCTGATCGGATGCAAAATTGTGGACAGGTGAGCCGTTGGGGACGGCGAGAAATGTTATCGAAACGGTTTGCCGGTGTGGCTGCGCATGCGAGGAAATCGCCTGTGCGGCGTGTGAGGGCGTGCGCTGCCCCCGGGCAACACGCACGCTTATTCCCAACAGAAACCAGATCAGGAGCATGATTTTCATGCGCGACTGGACTTTGCAATTCATCTTGTCCCACGCAGTGGGTGGCTCTCACTAGGTCAATTTGCTGTAGCGACAAAATTGATCGAGTTCGAAATGATACTGGCCCCCGCGCTAAATGGGATCGTTAGATACAGCGTGTGCACCACGTCGGTACCGTAAACTCCGGTGACGGTAAGCGAAGTTGCAGCGGCAGGAACAATGGTGAGAGGGAAGGTGTCGATCATCCATGTGTTCACCGGATCCGCCGTTTGGACTTCAGCGGTCAGAGTGTAATTCGCGCTAGTGACGTTCGACTTGACGACAGCGACGTCGAACGGCGTGCTCACAGTAAAGCTGGTGGCGGCAATCGTTTCGGTTACCTTTGCTGGTGGACTTATGAATTGAGAGACACTGCCGAAATTTAATGTCGCGACGTTGGTTCCCGCGCCGACCAGCGCGACACCGTTTGTGTCTGTAATGAAGCTAAGACTGATCGAACTTTGCACCTGAGCGGTGACCGTGAGGGTTCCTGAACTCGTCTGGCCCTGCGCCAAGGCCAAACCTGGCACTAAGAACAAACCAGTGATTAATCCTGCGAACAAAATAGCTCTGTTGTTCATGTTGATTTTTCCTTTGAGGTGATCCGCCATCGATAGTGCAGTTCGGAGTCCAAACGAAGTCGTGCATCGTTATTTCGTTACTTCCCTCGTTTGAGTGTATTGGACGAATAGGGAGTGGACTGTGTTGACAAGCGCTGTTCTCTTTCGGAACAGGCGTTTCATCTCGAGGTCAAACCGTGAATGGTATTTTGCGCGAGATCACGCAGGCGGGCGGCGGCTATACCTTGATGGCGCTAATTCACTGACAATACGGGCGCGCCAAGTACATCCATGCGCGGACGAATACCGAGACCAGGACTGACGGGGGCGGACATGCGGCCGTTGCGGCGCTGTGGCGCGCCTTCGGCCGTGCTTACGGTGACGTAGCTGTTGAAGTCTGTCGTGGTAAAAAGCATTTCGGGCGGCGTGCTTTGCGCCAAGTGGGCGATGGCTGTCGTGGTGATGTCGCCGCCCCAGGTGTCTTCGATGGTGAGCGCGATACCGAGCGAAACGCATAAATCGCGGATTTGCCGCGCGCGCGTTAAGCCGCCGACCTTCGAGATTTTCAGATTGATCGCATCCATCGCCCGGTCGGCATAGCCTCGTGCGACCATCTCCAAACTGTCGATCACCTCATCGAGGATGAACGGACGGTTCGTGTGGCGGCGCACCGCGAGACATTCCTCGTACGTCTTGCAGGGTTGCTCGATGTATACGTCCATATCGCGCACGGCGGAGACCACGCGCAATGCATCGTGCTGGGTCCACCCGGTATTGGCATCGGCAATCAACACGTCGCCACGTTCTAGCTTTGCGGACACGTGACGAATCCGCTCCACGTCGGTGTCGGGATCGCCGCCAACCTTCAATTGAAATTTGTGATAACCCTCGCTCCGGTATTTCGCAACGCTTGCCGCCATTTTTTCGGGCGTCTCTTGCGAAATAGCGCGGTAAAGGGGAAAGTCCTCCGAATAGCTGCCGCCAAGCAGATTCGTTACGGATTGGCCGCAAGCCTTGCCAAAAATATCCCAACAGGCCATGTCAATCGCCGACTTTACGTAAGGATGGCCGCGTATGGCCCGGTCCATGTATTCATTCAACGGGCCAAGCTGGGTGGGATCAACGCCGATAAGGGTAGGAGCGAGTTCGGCGATGCCGGTGCGCGCGCCGGCGGCGTATGCTGGAAGATAAGCGGGGCCGAGTGGGCAGACCTCGCCATATCCGCTGATCCCTGCATCGGTAAGGATTTCCACAATGGTCGAATCAAACACTTGCACGGCGTTGCCGCCCGACCATTTGTACGCACCTTCGTGCAGCGGTAATTCCACGCGATAAGCGCGAATCTGTGTAATTCGCATTGCGCACCTTTGGGTTGAATGCTTAATCGCTTGCGGGTTCCGGCGCGTGCGATCGGCTGTTCGCTTCGGCCGCGCTTTCCGTAGCCGCCGAGCGCAACAGCATCACGGACGTGTACAAAACCACAAAAACAACGAGCCACTTCACATAGAGGACTGGCAAGGATTTGACGACATACGCGGCGAGCAACACGCCCGGTATACCGCCGAGTGTTAGGCCGAGGGCAGCCTTCGGACTGTAGCGCGCCTCTTTAATAAAACGGAAACCGCCGACGGGCATTAAGAACGCGCACGAGCCCATCATGATCGGAAATGCGGCCAGCGGATTCATGCCGAGCAAAGCCACGAGGATCATGCACGGGGCGTACAGACCAACGCCGAGCTGTTGGAACGCGCCGAACATGAAATTGCAAATAACGGCGATCACCAATTTTGTGGTGCTGAGCCCCATGGTATTTCCGCCGCCAGGGATCCAGTTTAAGATGGTGGCCAGCATTAGCAACGCGGCCGCGAACAGGGCGATTCCCAAACCAATTTGAATGCGCCGCTTCGGCCATTGGCTGACCGTGCCGGCGCCCACCCAGGCTCCAAGAACCGCAGCCGCGATCATAGCGGCCAAAGTGCGAAATTCGACAGCGACCACCGCCACAAAGATGAACGCTTCGGTGATCGTCGGCAGCGCGTGGCCCACATTCATGGTGCCGGGGATGAGATCGTCGGGGACAGCGCTGAACAGTTTATAAATCGAGCTCGTAATGGCGAAAGATCCCACGCCGAGCGTGTCCATGAAATTGGCGAGGAATCCGATTCCCATTTGGGGCGCGAGTTTCGCTTTGTCGGCGGGCGCGCTCGCACTAAAGGTCCTCCGCAAGTAGGTGATCCACACGGCGATATAGGCGAATGTGACCACGCCCAACGCGACGAGCAGTGCCTTTTTTTCCATCTCGCGTCCAATCCCTCGGCGTCGTGTCCACCGAGAAGACTAAATGTAGAGGCTTATGGGGGTGAGTATGCGACGGCGGTCGATTGGTTACAAGCCCTGCAGTGAACCCCGTTTCAGCCGCGTAATAGCCGAGCTTTGGCAAACAGTCGGGGAGGAAAAGATTGCTCGTCACCTTGGCGCGAGAATGCAGACCCATGAATCAACGATCACAAACTATCCACTCAGAGCAGATCGCGGCATTCCGGCTTCGGAGGCATCATCTCCATAAAGGCAGACCAAACTCAGCAGCGCTCGCGGAGGTGACGGGAGACGTTTGCGGAATTCAGTCACAGGCATTGTCTGCTGCGGAACTGGCGCTTTCCGCGCGTCCGACGAATTGCGCGAGTGGAGGTACAAACCGCGCTCTGGAAGGACAGGACACTCGTGACGGCCTGCGATGAAAAATGCGGCTTTCAATCAGTCGATGTGAGTCAGCCTGAAGTGAACAGTGCACTTACGCACATGTGGTACCAATTTAGTACCTATCGTGGACGAGCCCGTGGTACGACCCTGGGTCGGTAATCACTTAGCTACTCAGGCATATTTTGAGCCTTCTCTTTTCCGCTTGATTCTATAAGACTTACAGCCCTCGAGCCATACTATGGAAAAGAATATTCGCGTCTTGGTCGCAAACCGCCCGCGCCTTATGCGCGATCTTGTGATGGCCACCATCACGGACCAACCAGATATAGAGATTCTTGGCGAAGTCGAGAACGAATCGGACATTCGCAGCGCCATTCAGCGTACGCAACCGGACTGTTTGATAATCGCGCTGGACCGTCCGAACGAGCGCCCATTGCTTTGCGATGCGCTTCTCCGTGAGTACCCGGAGATGAAGATTCTTGCGGTCTCGCCGAGTGACACGAGCAATATGTTTTTCTGGGCGTCATTCAATATTCACGAACATCTAGTCGAAGCGTCAGAACAGGGAGTCCTGACGGCACTTCGCCGAGCTTCGGCGAAAGGAGTGAACCCGTGAGGGCGACTACTTTGAAATTACTGCGAAACCATTCGAAACGGGTCTGGAAGTTTTTTGTGCTGTCAGGAGCGGCGCTGTTGTTCTGCGCGATCGCCGCCACAAGCCATGCGCAAAGCCAAGCCGGCCAGCAGCAAAACCAGAGCCAAGCTGGAACCAGTCGACAAGGCGAGAATCAGGACATAACTCTCAAAGCTCCCTCCAATTTGACCGAGGAAAATCTGTCCCGAGTTGCCGCCTCCGCTGACGACATCACCGCGGTGCTCAAAAAGGACCCCGGACTAATGGTGGAGCTCAAGCGATGGATGGCGGCCGATGCCACGAATCACGGCCAACTCATTGAAGATGGAGATCTTACAGATCAAGCCGTGCTGGATCGCATTTCGAACGACATTACCTTTCGATCGATAGCGACCCGCCTCTTGCAACGCTATGGATTCCTGCTGCCGAAGTTCAGCCCGGGTTCAGAAGTGGAGCTTGATGATCAACTGCATCGCCAAGCGGAGCAGCTTGCCTTGCAAGCCCAATTTGCAAAGCCAAACTCGCAGCAAACTGAGCCTGCTCGAACAAGCCCGGTCGGCCCGCCGAATCCCTATACCATTCCTCCCGACACGCTTGGCTCGCCGATTGCGCCACCAGCGATCCCCAGCACCTCCATTCAGCGTGCATCGTCGGACACTGAGGACACGACCTCCAGCGCTTTAAGGCGGGCTTCAGAGAATAATCCGGATTTGCAGGCGATGGCAGGCGCGGCCGCAACCGCAGGTAGTACGGCTGCCTTGGATTCAGAACGATCGACGATGAACCGCGAACTCAATGAGCGAGCTTCCGTCGGATCGCCGGCCGCCACTGGAAGCAATTGGGCATTGCCCCCGGGATCAACGGGAAACAACACCGGTAGTGGCAGCACCAACGCCGGCGCAACGAAGGCTACAAACACGC